>OFHG01000831.1_pt1 | contig 11652 bp, 10 predicted proteins | sample 1521931 | NCBI WGS metagenome assembly OFHG01 (sample SAMEA2468438, study PRJEB22500) | soil metagenome | biome: Glassland; feature: Farmland; material: Clay | place: Australia | collected 2013-01-31 | depth 0.55 m
AAGTAGTTCGGGTCGACCCCCAGCGGGATGCGGTGGATCGGCTTCTTGACGCCGGATTCCGCAAGACCCAGCCGGTTGAACTCGCTCGGAACCCACACCTCGTCCATCCGGTTTGCCTGCCGGACCCAGTCGGCCGGAAAGCCGTCGACCTCGAGCATGGTGAACCCGACTTTTCGGCGGCCGCGGTTTCGGCCGCCGCAGAGCCCTGGTTCGGTCCCACCCGAGGTCCCGCTGTTCGAGGCGCTGTGGGAGGCGGGCGATCTCATTCCCGAGCTCTCGTTCACGGCGCTAACCGACGGCGGGGTGGTCGGCCACGTTACGGCGAGCCAGGCGACCGTCGCCACGCCGCGCGCGCCCGCGCGGCGCGTGCTTGCGCAAGTCTTCGCGGCGCGGGCATCATGGCGGCAACGCGACCCTTCGACAAGGCGGCCCCGGCGTTGCGCCCCGATCCGGAACCCTAAGAGCGAGAGGACTCTTGACCGTCACGCGGTTCGCGCCGAGCCCGACCGGCTTCCTTCACCTCGGCCACGCCTATTCGGCGCTGTTCGCCTGGCGCGCGGCGCAGGAGTCCGGCGGGCGGTTCCTGCTCCGCATCGAGGACATCGACGCCGCGCGCTGCCGCGAGGAGTTCGCGCGGGCGATCCTGGACGACCTCGCCTGGCTCGGCTCCGATCTTCCCGGATGGGGCTGGGAGGAGCCGGTGCGGCGCCAGTCGACGCACATGGCGGACTATGCCGGGGCGCTGGCGGAGCTGGAGGCTATGGGCCTCGTCTATCCCTGCTTCTGCACCCGGGCGCGGATCCTGGCCGAGGTGGCCGGCGCCGGCGCCGCGCCGCACGGGCCCGAGGGTCCGCTCTATCCCGGCACCTGCCGGGCGCTGAGCCCGCGCGAGCGCGCGGCGCGCAGGGAAAGCGGCGCCGCCTTCGCGCTGCGGCTCGACATGGCCCGCGCGGCGGCGCGCGGCGGCGAGCTCCATTGGCACGACCGCGCGGCGGGACGCATCCGGGCCCGGCCCGAGACCCACGGCGACGTCGTGCTGGCCCGGAAAGAGACGCCGACCAGCTATCACCTCTCGGTCACCGTGGACGATCATCTCCAGGGCATCGGTTTGGTGACGCGCGGCGAGGACCTGTTCGCGGCGACCCACGTGCACCGGCTCCTCCAAGCCCTGCTCGGCCTCGCGACTCCGGAGTATCACCATCACGTGCTGGTCACCGACGAGCAGGGCCGCCGGTTCGCCAAGCGCGACCGGTCGCTGACGCTGCGCGCGCTGCGCGACTCGGGCCGCACGCCCGAAGAGGCGCGCGCGATGGCGGGGTTCTCGCTTGAAATGCGGGGACGCGCGTCCTGCTCCGCTTGATCGATCCGCTTGGCGAGCGTTACGACCTCAGGCCCTTGACCAGCGCCGCGTAGTCCGCCCGGTCGGGGCTCAGCACGCCGTGGCGGATCGAAAAGTCGATGATCACCAGGTTGCTGTTGGGCTTGAACTCGTGGGTCTCGGCGACCAGCCGCAGTACCTCCTCCACCGGCAGGCACTCGAAGCCCGCGAGCTCGCCGTCGGTGTTGCGGGGAACGAAATCCGGCGCGAGCTCGAGGTCGAAGACGAACATGGTGGCCGTGGACAGCCCTTGGGGCGTCTCCACGCAGTAGGAGATGAACCCCGCCGGCCGCGCGCGGGCGGACACGTCCGCGGCGACGTCCGCCTCCTCGGCCGCCTCCTTCGCCATGTTGTCGAAGGGCGAGAGGCCCGCAGGCTGACCGCCCGCCACCATGTTGTCGAGCTTTCCGGGATGGACGTGCGCGCTGTCGCTGCGCCGCGCGATCCACAGCGCGTAGCGGCCGCCTTGGCGCACGAATCCGTTGACGTGGATGCCGAAGGCGCGGATGCCGAAGAAGGGGACCGCGGCGCGCTCGATCGCGAACAGGGGCGGCGTCGAGAGCTCCCGGTCCCACAGCGGCACCACGGGATAGGTTTCGCCCCGCCAGCCGGCGATCGCGCCGCGCGCGTGCAGGTCGCGCGCGACCTTCTCCATCGCGCGGGTCCGCGAACGCGCGACCACGAGGCCGGCCGCCAGCGCGACCCGGTCGTCCCGCACCTCCAGCGTCCCGCCGTAGGGCGAAAGCGCCGGCAAGGATTCGCGCGCGACCCAGCCGATCTGCGCCGCGCCGACGAAGAAAGGGAGATAGTTCGAGAAGTCGTGCGCGTTGAGCTCGGCTATTCGGTCCAGGAGGCTCACCGGTAACGAGACGCGACGCGCACCGCCTCACGCGGCCTCGCGGTGGGAGCGATCGACGATGTCGACGATGTCGCGCATGATCGCGGAGATGTCGTAGTCCTTCGGCGTGTAGACGGCGGCCACGCCCGCGCGCTTCAGCACCTCCGCGTCCGCCGGCGGGATGATTCCGCCCGCCACCACCGGCACGTGCCCGAGGCCCACTTTCCGCATCCGCTCCAGCACGTCCTTGACGAGCGGAAGATGCGAGCCCGAGAGGATGGAGAGCCCGACCACGTGCACGCCTTCCTCCAGCGCCGCGTTGGCGATCTGGGCGGGCGTCAGGCGGATGCCCTCGTACACGACCTCCATGCCGGCGTCCCGCGCCCGCACGGCGTTCTGCTCCCCGCCGCTCGAATGGCCGTCGAGCCCGGGCTTCCCGATCAGGATCTGGATGCGGCGCCCCAGGCGCTGCGACACCTCCTCGACCTTGCCGCGGACCTCGTCCATCGCCTCGGTGCGCGGGGCGGCCGGCGCCGCGCCCTTGCCGACGACCCCCGTGGGCGCGCGGTATTCGCCGAAGACGCGCCGGAGCACGCCTGCCCATTCCCCGGTGGTCACGCCCGCATGGGCGCAGGCGATCGACGGCTCCATCACGTTGCGGCCTTCCGTGACCGCCTCCTCGAGCGCCTTCAACGCGTCGGCCACCGCCTTCTTGTCGCGGCGCGCGCGCCAGGCTTCGAGCTCCTCGATCTGCGCGGCTTCCGCGCCGGCGTCCGGCACCATGAAGCTCGTCTCGGCGGATTCCGTGAGCGGCGAGGGCAGCCCCTCGGTGAAGCAGTTGACGCCCACCACCGGAAGCGCGCCGGATTCGACGTCGGCGATGCGCTTGGTGTTGGACTCCACGAGCTGCTGCTTCATGTAGCCGGACTCGACCGCCTCGACCACGCCGCCCATGGCCTCGATGCGGGCCATCTCGGCGCGCGCCTCCTGCTTCAGCTCGTCCACCTCGGCGCGGATCACCTTCGATCCCTCGAAGATGTCCTCGTAGTCCAGGAGGTCGGTTTCATAGGCCATGATCTGCTGCAGCCGGATCGACCACTGCTGGTCCCACGGGCGCGGCAGGCCCAGCGCCTCGTTCCACGCGGGGAGCTGGATCGCGCGCGCACGCACGTTCTTGCTCAGCACGACCGACAGCATCTCGATCAGGATGCGGTAGACGTTGTTCTCGGGCTGGGATTCGGTCAGGCCCAGCGAGTTCACCTGCATGCCGTAGCGGAAGCGGCGCAGCCGCTCGTCCGTGATGCCGTAGCGCTCGCGGCAGATCTCGTCCCACAGTTCGGCGAAGGCGTGCACCTTGCACAGCTCGGTGATGAACCGCATCCCGGCGTTGAGGAAGAAGCTGATGCGCCCCACCACCTTGGGGAAATCCGAAGCCCCGACCTGGCCGGAGCCGCGCACGGTGTCGAGCACGGCGCAGGCGTTGGCGAGCGCGAACGCGAGCTCCTGCACCGGCGTCGCGCCCGCCTCCTGCAGATGGTAGGAGCAGACGTTGATCGGATTCCACTTCGGCATCTCGCGCGCGGCGAACGCGATCATGTCGCTGGTGAGCAGCAGGCTCGCGCCGGGCGGGAAGATATAGGTGCCGCGCGAGAGATATTCCTTGATGATGTCGTTCTGCGTGGTGCCGGAAAGCTCGGTGCGCTTGCCCCCCTGCTTCTCCGCGGTCGCGACGTAGAGCGCCAGGAGCCACGGCGCGGTGGCGTTGATGGTCATGGAGGTGTTCATGCGCGCGAGCGGGATGCCTTCGAACAGGCGCTCCATGTCAGCGAGGCTGCAGACGGGAACGCCGACCTTCCCCACCTCGCCCAGCGCCAGCGCATGGTCGGAGTCGTAGCCGGTCTGGGTCGGGAGATCGAAGGCGACCGACAGCCCGGTCTGCCCGCGGGCGAGATTGGAGCGGTAGAGCGCGTTGGAGGCGGCGGCCGAGGAGTGGCCCGAGTAGGTGCGGATCACCCAGGGCTGGTCGCGCCCGCGCTTCGCCGCGCCTTTCCCACCGCCTGCCTTGCCGGGAGCCTTGGTCTTCATTCCCTGCCTCTTGCGACCCTGCCTCTTCGATGACTTGCCGCGCCGGCGCCACCCACGTCGCGCCGCGGCACCCCGGCGACCCTTGCCGGAACCTCCAGGCCCACGACGCGTCGACCCGGTTCGCGGCCCTTCCCCCGTCCCGTTGCCGGTGCCCCTTCGCCCCTCCGGACGGCCCCGAATTTGCCGTCCCCGGCGGGCGGAAAGCGCCCCGGTTCTCAGGCCCCGTCCCGCGCCCGTCAGGCACGCGGAAAGGTGCGGAAAATGGCGTCTTTCCGCCGCTTGAACGGTCCTAGTTTATCCCCGAACACATTGTGCGTTGCAAAAAAATTTTGCCGGCATTAAAAGTTTCTGCCCTGCGGGATTGGGGGATACCGCGCCGGCAGCGACGCCACACGGCCTCGGCCTTCGCCCTGGCCACGGCTGGGCAACGCCGCGCGGGGCCGACGATCCTGGCCTGGTCCTTCGGCAGGGTCGATTCCAAGAAAAGTTCAAGCGCGGGGTGAGACACGTGGCTACGGAAGCGGTTCAGCTGAAGGCGGGCGAGGCGCTCAAGGACCTCTACGAAATCGGCGAGATTCCGCCCCTCGGCCATGTGCCGAAGACCATGTACGCCTGGGCCATCCGCCGCGAGCGGCACGGCGAGCCCGAGAAGGCCATGCTGGTCGAGGTCGTGCCGACACCCGCGATCGATTCCCACGAGGTCCTGGTCATGGTCATGGCCGCCGGCGTCAACTACAACGGCGTCTGGGCCGCGCTCGGCAAGCCGATCTCCCCCTTCGACACCCACAAGGCCCCCTATCACGTCGCCGGCTCCGACGCCGCCGGGATCGTCTGGAAGGTGGGCGCCAAGGTGCGGCGGTGGAAGGTGAGCGACGAGGTCGTCGTCCACTGCAACCAGACCGACGGCGACGACGAGGAATGCAACGGCGGCGATCCCATGTTCTCGACCAGCCAGCGCATCTGGGGCTACGAGACCCCGGACGGGTCGTTTGCCCAGTTCGCGCGCGTCCAGGCCCAGCAGCTGATGGAGCGCCCCAAGCACCTGACCTGGGAAGAGAGCGGCTGCTACGTGCTGACGCTGGCCACCGCCTACCGGATGCTGTTCGGCCATCGTCCCCACGTCCTGCGCCCCGGCCACAACGTGCTGGTGTGGGGCGCCTCGGGGGGTCTCGGGTCGATGGCGATCCAGGTCATCGCCGCCGCCGGCGCCAACGCCGTGGGCGTGATCTCCGACGACAGCAAGCGCGATTTCGTGATGCAGCTCGGCGCCAAGGGCGTCATCAACCGCAAGCGGTTCGAGTGCTGGGGCCGGCTTCCCGAGGTGAACGACACCGCGGCCTACGGGGAGTACATGAAGAAGGTGCGCGAATTCGGCCGCGCCATCTGGGAGGTCACCGGCAAGGGCAACGACGTCGATTTCGTGTTCGAGCATCCGGGCGAGCAGACGTTTCCCGTTTCCTGCTTCATCGTGAAGCGCGGCGGCATGGTCGTGTTCTGCGCCGGCACCACCGGCTACAACATCACCTTCGACGCGCGCTTCGTGTGGATGCGCCAGAAGCGCATCCAGGGAAGCCACTTCGCCAACCTGATGCAGGCGAGCCAGGCCAACCGCCTGGTCATCGAGCGCCGCGTCGATCCCTGCATGTCCGAGGTCTTCCCCTGGCCGGACATCGCGCGCGCCCACACCAAGATGTGGAAGAACGAGCACAAGCCCGGCAACATGGCGGTCCTGGTGCAGGCGTGCCAGCCGGGCCTGCGCACGCTCGACGACGCCATCGAGGCCTATCACGGATAAGGGCGCGGGCCGCGCGCTTGGATCGGCCGACAAGACGTGTGAGCATGGAGGGGCCGGCGCGATCCGGCCCCTTGGCTTAGGAGGAGACCGCAGCATGACCCAGGCTGCCGCCCACACCGCGACACCGGAGGCACCGATCCTCGGCGACCTGATCGCGGCCTGCGACGAGGCGATCGAAGCCGCCCGCGGCCTGGCCGGGCGCGCGCGCAAGTCCGTCTCCGCCATGGTGACCCGCGGCGGCAAGATCGAGGCCGGCCTGCTGGAGAGCCGGCAGTTCGCGGCCCACGGGCTGGCCTGGCTCGAGACCTACGTCGCGGCGCTGGCCGAGACCCTCGCCTGGGCCAAGCGCCTCAAGGACGCGGGCACGCTTAGCGAGCTCGAACAGCTCATCCTGCAATCCGCCTTCGCCGAATACCTGGCGCAGATGGAAGGCGGCATCGCCATGAGCCAGGTGGAGATCGTGCGCCCGGGCGATCTCGGCCTGTCAGAATCCGACGTCGCCGCCTTCCGGACCCCCGCGGTCGTGCGCCTGATGACCCAGGGCAACACGCCCGAGGCGCGGGCGCGGATCGCCGCCCTGGTCGCCCACGGCCATTACGGCCGACTCGGGCTCGAGGACGAGACGCTGGAGCTGGTGCGCGATCAGATGCACCGCTTCGTCGAGGACCAGGTCATCCCCCATGCCCACGAATGGCACCTGAGGGACCAGCTGATCCCCATCGACATCATCACCCAGATGGCCCAGCTGGGCGTGTTCGGGCTCGCCGTGCCGGAGGAGTTCGGCGGCCTCGGCATGGGCAAAATCGCCATGTGCGTGGTGACCGAGGAGCTTTCGCGCGGATTCCTCGGCGTGGGCTCGCTGGGGACGCGGGCGGAGATCGCCGCCGAGCTGATCCGTCTGGGCGGCACCGACGAGCAGAAGCGGGCCTGGCTTCCCAAGATCGCCTCCGGCGAGGTGCTGACGACCGCCGTGTTCACGGAGCCCAACACCGGCTCCGACTTGGGGAGCCTCACCACACGCGCGATCCGGGACGGCGACCTTTACCGCGTCACCGGCGCCAAGACCTGGATCACCCACGGCGCGCGCTCGGACCTGATGACGCTCTTGGCCCGGACCGACCCGGGCCAGCCCGGCTACAAGGGCCTCAGCATGTTCCTGGCCGAGAAGCCGCGCGGCACGGATTCCGACCCCTTCCCCGCCAAGGGCATGTCCGGGGGCGAGATCGAGGTGCTGGGCTATCGCGGCATGAAGGAGTACGAGATCGCCTTCGACGGCTTCGAGATCCCGGCCGGAAACCTGCTGGGCGGCGTCGAGGGCCAGGGCTTCAAGCAGCTCATGGCGACCTTCGAATCGGCGCGCATCCAGACGGCCGCGCGCGCGGTGGGCGTGGCCCAGGCGGCCCTCGAGATCGGCCTCAAGTACGCGGAGGAACGCGTCCAGTTCGGGAAGCCCATCTACGCCTTCCCGCGCATCTTCGGCAAGGTGGCCGCCATGGCGGTGGAGACGATGGTGGTGCGCCAGCTCACCTATTTCGCCGCGCGCGAGAAGGATTCGGAGCGCCGCTGCGACATCGAGGCCGGCATGGCGAAGCTCTTGGCCGCGCGGGTGGCGTGGGCCGCCGCCGACAACGCGCTGCAGATCCACGGCGGCAACGGCTACGCGCTCGAGTACCCGATCAGCCGCGTGCTGTGCGACGCGCGCATCCTCAACGTGTTCGAGGGCGCGGCCGAGATCCAGGCCCAGGTCATCGCCCGCGGCCTGCTGGGCCGCGGCGCTTAGGCCTTCACAGCGCGCTGCGGCGCCCGCGCGAGCGGCGGCGCCGCCGTTTTCCGGTTTTCGCTGGTGGCGCAGGGGGCTGCGCGCTATATCTGAACGATGCAAATCCTCGGCCATATCCTTCCCTATTTCATCGTCGCCGCCATGCTGGCCACGCTGGGCGTGCTGGGGGTGGGCGTCTTCGCGATGCTGCGCGGCGGCGCCTTCGACGCCAAGTATTCGAACAAGCTGATGCGCATGCGCATCGCCTTCCAGGCGCTGGCGATCCTGCTCTTCGGCCTGTTCCTCCTGCTCGGACGGCACTACGGGGCGCCCGGGGCGCCCTGACGGGCCCCGGAGGCCGATCGCGGCCATCGAGAGACGAAGCGGCGATGGTCAGGCTCACCCGCATCTACACCCGCGGCGGCGACAAGGGGCAGACCTCCTTGGGCGACGGCGAGCGCGTGCCCAAGCACGCGCTCCGCGTCGAGGCCTACGGCACGGTGGACGAGGCCAACGCGGCCCTCGGGCTCGCGCGCCAGCACACCGAGGGCGATGCGGACGAGATGCTCCGCCGCATCCAGGACGATCTCTTCGATCTCGGGGCCGACCTCTGCTTCCCGGAAGCGGCGCACGAAAAGAGGTCCCGGTCCGGCAAGAGCGCGCTGCGCATCGTCGAGAGCCAGGTGCGCCGGCTGGAGGTCGAGATCGACCGCATGAACGCGGCGCTCGAGCCGCTCAGCTCCTTCGTGCTGCCGGGGGGCTCCCCGGCGTCCGCCTATCTGCATTTCGCGCGCACGGTGGTGCGCCGGGCGGAGCGGCTGCTGGCGGCGCTCGCGGAAGCCGAGCCCGTCAACGCCTTCGCGCTCCAGTACCTGAATCGCCTGTCCGACCACCTGTTCGTCCTGGCGCGCTACCTGAACGACCGCGGGGCGGGCGACGTGCTCTGGCGCCCCGGGGCAAATCGCTAGGCGCTGCGGCCACTTGGCGCGCTTTCGCGGCCGCCGCGGGCGTTGACATCCCACCGCCCATAGTGTGTTATTTTCCGCAACCGCGAACGCGGCTCTTCCGCAGGCGCGAACGCGGCAGGGGTTGGGGCAAGGGCTCGATCCGTCGAGCCGTCTGAGGTTTTACAGGGCTACCGATGAAGGTTCTCGTCGCCGTCAAGCGCGTCGTCGACTACAACGTCAAAATCCGCGTCAAGGGCGACGGCTCGGGCGTCGATCTCGCCAACGTCAAGATGTCCATGAACCCCTTCGACGAGATCGCCGTCGAGGAGGCGGTGCGCCTGAAGGAGAAGGGCGCGGCGAGCGAGGTCGTCGCGGTGAGCCTCGGCGAGGCGAAGTGCCAGGAGACCCTGCGCACGGCGCTTGCCATGGGCGCCGACCGCGCCATCCACGTGCTGACCGACGAGACGCTCGAGCCGCTGGCGGTCGCGAAGCTGTTGAAGGAGGTCGCCTCCCGCGAGCAGCCGGGGCTCGTCATCCTCGGCAAGCAGGCGATCGACGACGACTGCAACCAGACCGGCCAGATGCTGGCGGCGCTCCTCGACTGGCCGCAGGGGACGTTCGCCTCGAAGGTCGCGCTCGGCCCCGACGGGGCCGAGGTCACGCGCGAGGTGGACGGCGGGCTCGAGACGGTCGCGTTGAAGCTGCCCTGCGTGGTGACCACCGACTTGCGCCTCAACGAGCCGCGCTACGCGTCGCTCCCCAACATCATGAAGGCGAAGAAGAAGCCGATCGAGGAGTTGACGCCGGAGTCGCTCGGGGTCCAGGTGGCGCCAAGGCTTTCGGTCCTGAAGGTCGAGGAGCCGCCGAAGCGCGCGGCCGGCATCAAGGTCGACAGCGTGCACGAGCTGGTGCGCCGGCTCCACGAGGAAGCGAAGGTCATCTGAGGCCGACGCGACGGGAAGACAGGAACGGGACCAGCGGGAACAAGAGATGAGCGCCCTCGTCATCGCCGAACACGACAACAACGCGTTGAAGCCCGCCACGCTCGCGACGGTGACGGCCGCGCGCAAGGTCTCGCCCGATCCGGTGACGATTCTGGTGGCGGGCAGCGGATGCCGCGCGGCGGCCGAGGCCGCGGCCGGGGTCGAGGGCGCGGGCAAGGTGCTCTTGGCCGACGATCCCGCCTACACCCATCCCCTGGCCGAGGTCATCGCGCCGCTCGTGTTGAGCGCGGCCGAGGGCCACACGCACATCCTGGCGCCCGCGACCACCTTCGGGAAGAACGTCATGCCGCGGGTGGCGGCGAAGCTCGACGTGGCGCAGATCTCCGACATCATCGCGGTGGAATCGCCCGACACCTTCCGCCGGCCCATCTACGCCGGCAACGCCATCGCCACCGTGCGCTCGGGCGATCCGGTCAAGGTGGTCACCGTGCGCGGGACCGCCTTCGACAAGGCGAAGCAGGGAGGCGGCAAAGCCCCGATTGAGACGCTGGCGGCCGTGGGCGAACCGGTCGCGGCCGATGTGCTCACGCTCGTGGACGACGGACGGTGGCTCGACGGCCCCGGCGCGGCGAGTCGACATTCGCAGCGTGTCGCTGCGGGTCGACCGTGTCATTCGGCGGGGGATACGATGGCCCTGCGCCGAGGTGGCGGAACCGGCAGACGCGGCCGACTTAAACTCGGCTGCCCGCGAGGGCGTCAGGGTTCGAATCCCTACCTCGGCACCAGCATGAGCCGACGCCCCTGGCAACGGGCCAGGGGACCGCGGCGATCGGGGCGACCGGTCCGCACGCGTCCTGCCGTTGATCCGCGTCGGTGGCTCGACCGAGGATGTCGATGGAGGCCAGGCCGCAACGCACGCGGGGGAGGGTCCGCGGGCGCGGGCTCCCGACGGTCCCCGGCACGGTCCTCGTCGCGCTCGTGGCCGCCTTCGTGGGTCTGCTGGCTGGCTGGCAGCTCGCGGGCGCGGCGCTCGGACCCGCGACCACTGCCACGCCGACACCGGCGGCGCTGGTGCGGCCGGCGCTGGTCGATGACTCCCTCCGTCGCGCCTTCGCGGCGGGTGGGAACCCCGGGGCATGGCTCCTCTGTCGGAGCCCGGGTCCGCTGGACTGCCGATCGGTCGAGCCGGTCCGCCTGGCCCCGTCGGTCGCCTTCGGGCCGTCTGGCCGGCTGTGGTCATCACTGCCGCCGGTGATTCTGGCCGACGGTGGGCGGATCTCGATGGCGGCCGACATGTCGCACGCCGTCGGCGTGGCGTTCTCGATCGTGTCGCGCGGTGGGCTCGCGACGGACCCGCCCACCGTCGCCGGCGGGGAGGGGACTCTCTACCTCGATGTCGGGGTCCTGGCACCGGGAAGCTACATGGTCCTCGGTCGGGCGGAGCTCGGCCCCCCGGCGGGCGGGCTGGTGGAGGCCGTCGCGCGCCGCTCGGGCATCGAGTGCCGCATCGACCTGCCGCCCGCCGAGCGGCTCGAGGCGCTCGGGCGCGACACCTCGGTCGCGGTGTACCGGGTGCTGCAGGAGGCGCTCACCAACGTCGCGCGTCACTCCGGCGCGAAGCACGCCTGGGCGCTTCTCGAAGCGGGCAACGACGAGCTCAGGCTCGAGATCGAGGACGACGGGCGCGGCATCTCGGCCGAAGACCTGGTGACGCCCCGCTCGCTCGGCCTCAAGGGCATGCGCGAGCGCGTGCTCTACCTCGGCGGCGCGCTCGAGATCTCGCGCGCGCCGCGCGGCGGCACCCGGGTGCGCGCGCACGTGCCGCTGCCCGGCGGGGAGGCCGCGTGATCCGGGTCCTGGTCGCCGACGACCACAAGCTGGTGCGCGAGGGGCTGAAGCAGATCCT
>OFHG01000832.1_pt1 | contig 11644 bp, 10 predicted proteins | sample 1521931 | NCBI WGS metagenome assembly OFHG01 (sample SAMEA2468438, study PRJEB22500) | soil metagenome | biome: Glassland; feature: Farmland; material: Clay | place: Australia | collected 2013-01-31 | depth 0.55 m
AGAAGATGGTCCCCGTGGTTTCGGTATAGGTCTTGCCGCAGGTCTTACACTGGTAGCGCTGCACCCCACGGGGTGTTTTGCCGATCTTTTTAAGGTTCGGTTGAACCTGATCGCTCTGCAGCTGCCCATAATCCGGGCAAGCTGGATTTGGACAGAAATCTCCGGTTTGTGCAAGTTTCGCCATTTCGTCTCCCTCGGGTTGGACTTGCACCAATCTTACTTGAAAAAACACTATTGAGGGAGACTATCGAAATCCGGAATGGTTTGATTTTCTTCTAACTTGACAGTTGCGGCCACGACCACTATGATTGAAATTGTCACCGAGGATTACTAATAACAATTCATGTTGAAAGGTAGGTAGCCAATGTCCCCAGGCTTGAGGCTTCGCTTGCCAAAGATAATTCTGGCTCTTGCCCTGATGATTGCCGGGTCTGTCTCCATTTTTTCTCTGACGAAAACGGAGTTACAGCTATTCGGGAAAGACTTCACTTCCATTGGACTTTTAATCAGCGGGCTGGTTTTTTACTCTGGCATAGTGGTAATCGTAAACTTGTTTGAAAATGAAACCGCCCTTACCATCACATTGCTCCTTCCTTCAATCGTGGCAGTTGCCGTCTTTGTTTACGGCTTCATCGGTTGGTCTGTGCGAGTCTCTTTCAGCAAGTGGAAGGGTCTCAACCCGGATTTCACCTTCGTTGGGTTGCAACAATATATTAACTTGTTCCATGACCCACGCTTTATGATCGACGTCCGCAATACGGGTGTCTTTACCGTGGGTTTTCTAATTGGGTGTGTCGTTATCGGACTGGGATTGGCCATCCTGCTTGATCAAAAGCTTCGAGGGGAATCCCTCTTCCGCGGAATTTTCCTGTTCCCGATGTCGATCTCCTTTATCGCCTCCGGCGTGGTGTGGGGGTGGCTGATGAATCCTGCTACCGGCAATCGGATCACCGGCATTAATCTCATCTTCCAATCACTCGGACTCAACTTCCTGATCAGCAAATGGCACACCACCTCTCCTCCTTGGGGAATGGCATTCACCGTGATACCAGCCGTGTGGCAGCTGTCAGGCTTTACCATGGCGCTGTATCTGGGAGGCATTCGCAGCATCCCGGAGGAAATGCGTGAGGCCGCGCGCGTGGATGGGGCCAGTGAAGTCCAAATCTATCGTTATATCATCCTGCCCTTGCTGCAACCGGTCACGCTTAGCGCAGTGATCATCTTGGGGCACATGTCTCTTAAGATTTTCGACCTGATTGTAGCGATCGGAAGCAAAGACTTGCGCCTGGACGTCCCGGGTATTTATATGTGGACCACCACCTTCGATGGTACCAACTATGCCCAAGGAGCAGCGATTGGCATTCTGATGTTGGTCAGTGTCGCCATTCTCGTGATACCTTACTTGATTTACAGCATACGTACGGAGGCCGAGGTATGAAAAGCCGCCGCATCCCGCTTCGAAGCTTTTTTTATCTGATGCTGATTACCCTGGCATTGTTTTACTTGCTACCTATTTATTTAATGGTACTGACTGGATTTAAGCCTTTCAACGAAGTTGATCTCAAAACGATGTGGAGCCTGCCTACCAACGGCCTGCACATCGATAATTTCATCGCCGGCTTTAAACAACTGGCTCCCAACCTGCAAAACAGCCTGGTCATGGTGATCCCGGAGGCGATCCTATCCTCCTTGCTTGGCTCGTTCAACGGTTATTTGCTGTCCAAGTGGAAATTCCGCGGTTCAAACTTGATCTTCTCATTAATCCTGTTCGGGATGTTTATCCCTTACCAGAGCATCCTGATCCCCCTGGTGAAATTCATGCAGTTTCTGCGGTTATATGGAGATATTCCCGGCCTGGTCCTGGTGCATATCATCTATGGCATCCCAATCACGACTTTGATCTTCAGAAATTATTATGCGGGTATTTCGACCGAGATCGTTGAGGCCGGACGCATCGATGGTGCCAGTCTGTTGGGAATCTACCGTCACATTATGTTACCACTCTCTGCGCCGAGTTTTGCGGTAGTGATTATCTGGCAATTTACCCAGGCATGGAATGAATTCTTGTTTGCCGTGATTTTAACCAACCAATCCCATTGGCCTGTGACGGTAGCGCTTAACAATCTGGCAGGCAGCCAGCTTGTACAGTGGAATGTGTTAATGGCAGCTACTTTCCTGGCAGCGTTGCCAACCCTGCTGGTCTACATTTTCCTGGGCCGCTATTTCCTGCGCGGCCTGATGGCTGGCGCTTTGAAAGGCTAGCCTTAAACCCCAGGCGGAGCATCTCACATCCCCTAAGATGCTCCGCCTGGGTTAATCGGGGCAAGCGTTTCCCCTCACACTTACCTCAGCTCGGTTTTGATCCGTAGATAAGACCCATATCTCACTAATATTGTTTATACAATTCCAATCTCATTTATACCCCCAAAACCATTAATCGCGAATAGGCATTTGTACTGTTTTTATGCAAATGTTTGATTTCTAGCACTTTATAGGGTATTCTATTAACAACTCGAGCTTGGGAAAGGGAAACGATGGACAATAAGATTCGAGTAGCGATACTGGATGATCACCAGGGAATAATTGATGGATACCTGTACCGATTGAGTGGTGCAGATGATATTGAGGTCGTGGCAACGATGCTTTATGGTCAAGAATTAGAGCCCGTCCTGGCCCAGAACAAAATCGACGTGCTGATTCTAGACATTCATGTACCAACCGGTCCGAATAATCCCAATCCTTATCCCATCCTCCATCTAATTCCGATGATCATACAGGTTTACCCGGAAATTGCGATTTTGGTCATCTCTATGCATGCACAACGCACTCTGATACACGCCGTGGTAGATTCGGGGGCGCGCGGTTACATCCTTAAAGACGACCAGGCATCCATACGCGATCTTCCCAACGTTATACGAACCTTAGCCAGTGAGGGCATCTATCTCAGCGAACAGGCCTATCAACAGCTTCGCAAACGCTACACTGGCGAATTGGATCAACCATTGAGCGCCCGGCAAATGGAAGCACTTTCCTTATGCGCTGCATACCCGGATGCCAGCACCAACGATATTGCACGCATGATGAATATCGCTCCATCAACCTTGCGGAACTTGCTTTCCAACGGGTACCTGAAGCTCAACGTGCGCACAAAAGCCGCCGCCGTGGTGCGTGCGCGCCAGTTAGGCCTGATCACCCCTAACCTGCCGCAACCTGATTTTTAATTGCATGCTGAGAAGTGACATGCCTCTTCGATTGCGGGCCTTATCTCTATTTATCGAGCTACCGCTTTCCATCTTCTTCCTGGCCATCTTGGTGCCCTATACCATTATCCACTTTTTCGGGCGACCTTACATAGGGTTCGACCTGCTGGCTCCGAATGGAGTGGTTACGGCGGTTTACGTCAATCCAACGGACCGTCCTGCTCCAAAGGTCGGAGATCAATTGTTACAAGCGGGCACGCTGACCTGGCGTAAATTCGTTGACAGTGATACGACTGTGATATTTGATGGTTATCAGGCCGGCGATGTCGTGCCGTTGACTCTCCTGCGAAATGGGGAAGAAATCCATATCAACTGGATAGCCCCCGGACCAAGCCGGGCGGAGCTCTTGGCGCGCTTGTTCTCAGCCTGGTGGTTACCTTACGCCTTTTGGCTGGCAGGGGCTGTCACTTTGCTCTTGGTCCGGCCGAAAGATCGGCGGGTTTGGCTGTTGGCTTTGTTTAACTTTTCCACGGCCTTCTGGTTCGCCACCGGTTTTGTGTCGTTATCCCACATATGGTACAGTCAAATTTTCTACCGAAGCGCGGTCTGGCTGAACCTACCTCTGACATTGCACTTCAATTGGGAGTTTCCCAAACCGCTCAGGCGTATTCCGACTGGTGTTTTAATCCTGCTATATGGAATCGGGATCGGATTAGCGATTTCCGCCCAGTTCGAGCCCTACTTACGCGGCCATATTGTGGTCGGTTTGGTGGTGGCAGTCTTTGGTGGTTTTATCTTGATGATTGCTCACACCATCACCCAACCCCGAGAACGCGGCCAAATGATTTTCCTGATGTCTGCCTTGTTCCTGGCCCTGACTCCGGCGTTGACTCTCAGTTTTGCCCGCTTGATGAACACCAATACCATCGCCGTCGAGACCTTGGGAGAGTGGGCTTTGTTGCTCATCCCGGCGGCATATTTTTACCTGGTGTACCGGCGCCAGTTGGGCGATTTGGAGCTGCGCGCCAATCGTGCCGTTACTTTATTGGCGTTCTCAGCAGGGATGCTCTCAACAACTTTCCTGGCAGTCTTTCTGGTTAATAACAATCGCGTTACCAACGGACTGTCGATAACACAAGGGTTAGTTGTAATCACCATAGCTGCGCTGATCGGCATTCTGTTCTTCTCGATTTTTCAAAGGTGGTTCGAGCACCATATCCTCAGGATCCCCCTGCCACCTACCCATTTGGTCGAGCTATACGCTTCTCGCATTACCACCAGCCTGGAAATCGATCAACTCAGCCGTTTGCTGAGGGATGAAGTCTTTCCTTCACTGCAAATTCGACAAGCCGCTTTATTGAGCCTGCCGCCCACCAAAGGGGAAGGTAATAATCAGCTCACCCAGATCCTGATCATGGGGGTGGATGCGGGTGATTTGCCCAACTATCGACAAGTTCAGGCGTTGCTCGCTCGTCCCGCGGCATTTCGGTCGCACCCTGAAGATATTCCGTCCGGTCTCCCCTGTCCATGGGCAAAACTGATCTTACCCATCCGTGTGAGCGGGGTAATCATCGCAATTTGCCTGTTAGGCCGGCGCGACCCTGACGATCTCTACCCTGCCAACGAAATTCCGACCCTGGAGACCTTGATGCACCAAACCGGCCTGGCGATTGTAAATATCCGGCAAGCAGCCCGGTTGCGCGCTTTATACCAGCATAATTTGGAACGCCAGGAGGTTAATCAAAATTACCTGGTGGAACAACTGGAAGCAAAAGTGCTGGAGCACCTAGGTGTCCTGGCAATGCAACTGGATGAACGATCGGTTAGCAAAACAATGCAGCAACATTTTCAACATTCAGTTCAACGCACCCGCCAATTGATCGGCGGCATTCGACCAAATACCCTGAACATCGGACTCGGTAGCGCCCTGGATGAATTGATCGAAGAAATTTCCACCCAGGCAGCTAATATAAAACCTGCTCCCGTAAATGTTTTCTTCCATGTACCTCCCAGTTCGGTCCGCTATCCGGACGATGTCGAACTTCATCTATACCGCATCGTTCAGCAGGCTTGTCAGAACGCACTCAAGCACGCCCAGGCTGAATCAATTACCATTGAAGGCAACCTGGCAGAGGGAATGGTACACCTGATCATCAGGGACGATGGCGTGGGTTTTCTTATCGGCAAGTATCAGGATCTATCCTGGTTTCTGATGAACAAGCATTACGGCCTGGCAGGCATGTACGAACGCGCCGCATTAATCGGTGCTACCCTGAAAATCCACTCAACGCCATACCCGGGAACCAAGGTAGAGGTCACCTGGCATCACAACCAAACAGCCACAGCCCTATCTGGAGAGGCAGCGAGCGTTGATGAGGCATCGAAGATTGTAGAAAGCTGACATGTCAATTCAGGACGCCCAGCGCTGGGATTCACGTTATACGGAAAATGCCCGTTACAGCACATTTGAAAAACCACGCCCATTTCTGGTAAACCACGTCAAACTATTGCCTACCAGCGGGCTGGCTTTGGATATCGCCATGGGGCTTGGTGGCAATGCCGAACTCTTACTCAAGCGCGGCTTAAAAGTGATCGGCGTCGACATTTCAAGCGTGGCGCTAAAACGCGCCAGGCAGCGTTTGCCAGCCTTGATGGCTGTCCAGGCTGACCTGACTCGGTTTTACCTGCCTGCCAACACCTTTGATGTTATTTTGAATTTTTTCTACTTGCAGCGTGATTTGTGGCCGAATTATGTCCGGGCGTTGCGGCCGGATGGTTGGCTTATATTCGAGACGTTAACTATTGATTTTCGCTCCATGCAGCCGGAGATTGACCCCAAATATTTACTGGCCTCCGGAGAACTGCGTCACGCCTTCCCATCTTTGGAAATCGTCGACTACCAGGAAGGCTGGTCAACCAGCGACGACGGGCATCGGCGACCGGTAGCCGGACTGGTGGCGCGCAAACCAATGATCACGACATCGCCCTGAGGTCCGTGTTCACCTGCCACGCGCGCCCACCGGTTGCAGCCATTGGGATGGATCGGATCTTCATAATCCAAAAAACTCATAACAAAACCTTAATATGATTATGGGGAAAATAGCACTTTGATTAAATGTTTTTCATGTATAATTTGAGGGTCGTGCTCTATTCAACCTAAATATTTATTACTTCCCTTCTCTCGGAGGAGAAGAACTTAAAACGGGCGGGACCGGATAAAATTCGGTCATTCCCGCCCGTCTTTTTTAAGCAGATATCTAAATTAATAATTTACTGAACCGATGCCTCTTGTGAATCAACCTGCCGGTCGCCGTCCGGTTCTCCCTGAGCAAATGCCATTCCCTGTCGCAGCGCCTCGTAATTCAATGGCAGGAGGCGTCGATGGCGCTCTGGCAAATGATCCTTTAACGCATTTTCAATAACTTCCAATGGCAATACAGGCAATTTCGCCAACATGGCACCTAAAATCACCATGTTGATCAAACGTTTATCGCCAATCGCTTCGGCGATCTCATTGGCCGGAATCATTACAGACTGCAGGTCCTCCCTTTGGAACTCCCGGTTGATCAGGGATGCGTTGGCGATTAAAACTCCCCCGGGAATCACCAGGGATTCGTACTTATCCAGGGAGGGCAGGTTAAGCACCAGGGCTGCCTTGGGATTGCGTACCGTGGGAGCCCCAATTTCGTCGTCGGAAATGACAACGGTGCAATTAGCCGTACCACCGCGCATTTCAGGGCCATAGGAAGGTATCCAGGTAACTTCATGGCCGGAATCCATTGCCGCATAAGCCAATAACTGCCCCGCAAATAATACACCTTGCCCACCAAAGCCAGCGATGATGATCTCTGTTTGCATCTTTACCTCTCAGCCAGCCTAGAAACGCAGCCCTTGCAAAGCCTGCGCAACTTTGAAATCCCCGATCGGGTAGGCAGGCAGCATATGATCTTCAAGCCATTTGAGGGCATCCAATGGGTCCAAACCCCAATTGGTCGGACAGGTGGATAGCAACTCAACTAGGGCGAAGCCGAAATTGCGTTGCTGCACTTCAAAAGCCATGCGAATGGCTTTTTTGGCGAGGCGAATGTTTTTCGGATCGTGCAAGCTACGCCGCACCACGTAACCGGCGCCATCCAGGCCGGCCAAAATCTCCGCCATGCGAAGCGGAAAGCCGGTTTGTTCCACATCGCGGCCCAGTGGTGAAGAGGTGGTCTTCTGACCGGGCAGGGTGGTCGGCGCCATTTGGCCGCCCGTCATTCCATAAATCGCGTTATTAATAAATATCACGCTGATATTCTCACCGCGCGCAGCGGCATGCATGATTTCGGCCATGCCAATCGAGGCTAAATCGCCATCCCCCTGGTAAGTGAAAACAAAGCGATCAGGCAGAACGCGCTTGACGCCGGTCGCCATGGCTGGCGCGCGCCCATGAGCGGCCTCGATAAAATCGCAGTCGAAATAATTGTAGGCAAAAACAGAACAGCCCACCGGAGCCACTCCGATGGCCTTTTCCCGAATCCCCATTTCGTCAATGACTTCAGCTATCAGTCGATGAGCCACCCCATGCGTACAGCCCGGGCAATAATGCGTTGGAATATCGGTTAAGGCCTCAGGCCGTGAGTAAACCACTTGCGCTTGAGCTGTATTTAGCATTGAATTCCTTCTCCAGATGTTGCTTCTCGATCAATCTGGTTAGCGCTCAATTTCGGTCGAGCGGCAACCGCTTCATCCAGGACCGCCTTGGATCTGCCGTGAGAGCTAACGGCTCGGAAGCCAGGCAGTGTATCTCTTGCAGAATTTCCTCGGGGAAGGGCACCATGCCGCCCATGCGGCCATAAAATTCCACCGGGCAGCGCCCGCCAACCGCCAGGCGCACGTCATCCAACATTTGCCCGGCATTCATCTCTACGACCAGGAAAGCCTCCGCCCGTTGGGCGAGTTCCGCAATGTGATAGGCAGGGAAAGGGCTCAATGTAATCGGGCGCAACAACCCCACCGGGATTCCCTCGGCCCGCGCGGCGCGCACTGCCGAATAGGCTACCCGCCCGGCTGTCCCAAAGCCCACCAGGATGAATTTAGCGTCATCCAGGTAATATTCTTTGAAGCGAATTTCATGATCCTGAATCTCGAACCAACGTTCCATGAAGCGGTAATTGGTCACCTCTTCATCTTCAGGCTTCAGGTAAATCGAGGACAGCGTGCGCCGTTCTCTCCCCATCGCTCCACGCACCGCCCAATCCGGGCGGCGTGTTTTTATCGGCTGCATGGGCAGCAATTCGGCCGGTTCCATCATTTGGCCAATATTGCCGTCTTCCATGACCGCCACGATAGAGCGATATTTTTCCGCCAATTCGAAGGATTGTGCAGTCAGAGCGATGGCTTCCTGAACACTGGAGGGGGCCAGCACGATGGCATGATAATCCCCATGACCACCGCCGTGAACAATCTGGTTATAATCACCCTGCGAAGGCGCAATATTCCCCAGCCCCGGACCGCCCCGCATCACATCGATCAACACTACCGGGACTTCGGTCCCGGCGATATAAGAGAGACCCTCCATCATTAAACTAACACCGGGACTGGATGAAGAACTCATTACCCTCGTCCCGGTGCAGGCTGCCCCATAAACCATGTTGATCGCAGCCACCTCACTCTCAGCCTGTAGAAATGCACGTCCAAGTTCCGGCATTCTACGCGACATCCACTCCAGCAGCTCAGTCTGCGGTGTGATTGGGTAACCGAAATACGCCTCCACACCGGCACGAATAGCCGCCTCAGCCATGGCAATGTTGCCTTTTAACAATTCGCGTGGCATCGACACCTCCTAGGCCGCCACCGGTGCAGTGCGCACTACCCGTTCACGGTAAATGGTGAGCGCTGCTTCCGGACAAATCACAGCACAAATCGCACACCCGGTGCATCCTTCCGCTTTCAGATAGACCGGGTGATAGCCCTTAGGCGTCAGGTGTTGCATGTCCAGGGCCAGCACATCTTGCGGGCAAGCTGAAACACACAACTCACATCCTTTGCAAAAAAGCTGGTCAACCTCAATCCACCCCTTTACGGGCATTCATCGCCTCCTTACATGAGGGTAAAATAGAATTCCAACCCTTATTATCATATTCTCGCATTGCTTTGAAAAGTGCCAACTGTCATATTTAGCGAATATAAAATATCCTGATCGAAATCGGGCATAAAAGAATTTAATCTTTCGGGGAAAAAGATTCTGTCAGCCGATCCAAATCCCACCCCAGGGGGGAACACTTACCACCAGCCAGTCTCCGGAAACGATATACTCTTCAAAACCCAACAAGTTATGCAAAATGAGGCCATCTCTCCAACCCAGGTCTTTGACCGGCAAGCGCAAGTGACGCCGCACAGCACTGGCGTTCAACACTACCAGTACCACTTCATCTCCCAGGACACGTGCGAAGGCATAAACGTTGCGCCGGTCGTCTGCCAGGACGCGCCGGTAGGCCCCACGACGCAAAGCAGCGTGTTTCTTGCGGAGAGAAATCAGCGTCCGCAGCCAACCGCGCAATTCTTCCAACCAGGACTCCGGATTCCAATTAACAGCCGCACGGCACTCGGGATCCTTACCCCCCGCCATGCCGATCTCATCGCCATAATAAATCGCCGGGGCGCCTGGGTAAGCAAAGACAAATGCAAAAGCCAATTTGAGCTTGTTCAAGTCCCCATTAAAACGCGTGTAAATGCGTTCAGTATCGTGGGAGCCCAGGGTCACATACATCGCGTACGCATTCTCGCGCGGGTAGCGTTTAAAAATCCCTTCTACTTGATCGGCAAAGCCTGTGGCGGTCAAAAAACCCCCGTTAAGGAAATCCAGAACCGCATCCCTCACCGGATAATCCATCAGGCCGTCAAAATGATTGGGGCCCACCCAACGCGGTTCCACGGTCCAGATCTCACCTACCAGGTAGGCATCACGATTGACTGACTTAACCGCGTTGCGGAATTCAAGCCAGAATGAATCATCATCGATTTCGTTAGGCACATCCAAACGCCAACCATCGGCTCCCTGTTCGATCCAATAACGGGCGACGTTCAGCAGATACTGACGGACGGCCTGGTTGTTCGTGTTGAATTTAGGCAGGCTCTTGAAACCCCACCAGGCCTTGTAATCTTCGGCTTTACCGGGCGAATAGGCATCAACCGGGAATTTATTCACGTGAAACCAATCCCGATAGGCAGAATAAGCCTGATTTTCGAGGATATCGGTGAACGCGAAAAAACCGCGACCACAATGGTTAAACACGCCATCCAATATCAAGCGGACATTATTGGAATGCGCCACCTCCAGCAAGGCGTGGAAGTCCTCTAACGTTCCTACTCTAGGGTCGATCTTCAGGTAGTCAACCGTGTTATAACGATGGTTAGAATTGGCCAGGAAAATCGGGTTGAGGTAAATCGCATTTACGCCCAGGTCAAGGATGTAATCGATCTTATCGATGATGCCGCGCAAATCACCGCCCTGGAATCCCCAGCTGGTGGGCGGCGATCCCCAGGGTTGTACGTTGGCCGGATCATTATGCAAATCGCCATTGGCGAAGCGGTCCGGAAAAATTTGATAAAAGATGGCATCTTCGACCCAATAAGGTACGGTCATACAGGCCTCTACACGGAACAGGATTAAGTTTATGGGTTGGTGTTGTTGCGTAAAGCGTCCAGTGCCGAACGCACTGCATCGGCCGCGCTTTTTAAGGCATCCAGCGGGGCCACGCCATCACTAAAAATGGCTTTAATAGCCCCATCCAGCGGGGCAGTATACGCACTCATTTCCGGCCGCACGGGATACGTGGACCCGCCCTCCATCGCTTTCATCGCCTGGGAAATGATCGGATCATCCACCGGCACGTTCTTCACGGTTGGGATCTGGCCGCTATTGGCCAGTATTTCTTGGGCCTCTGGAGAGAGAAAGTATTTAATAAATTCCCAGGCTGCCAGGCGTGCATCCCCTTCCGCCTTTCCACTTAAGAACAGGCTATTCGCCTGAACAAAACCAGAGAGGTGGCCATCCCCATAGGCCGGCCAGGGATCGACCGCCACGTTCTCCATCCCCAGGGTATCCGAAATCGAAACCCGGTTCCAGGTCCCATCGATGATCATGCCCGCTTTGCCCTGGCGAAAAAAATCCAAATCCTGGTCATCATTGAAGGAAGCCGGGCCGGCTTGCCCTAAGGCGCCTAACAAACCAATCCACGCCAGGCCTTTTTCGTTATCGAACGCAGGATCGCCGTTTTCATCCATGATTTGTCCGCCCAATCCCAATAAGTCGGCGCCCGAATAAAGAAAACCGCGATCAAAAATAGCGCCCTGAACATCTCCCTGCTTCGAGATTTGCGCCAGGTTTACCAGATCCTGGAAAGTAATGGCCCCTTGAGGGATGATATTTAGATTGCGGTAAAGCACAACCCCCTGCATGC
>OFHG01000835.1_pt1 | contig 11622 bp, 8 predicted proteins | sample 1521931 | NCBI WGS metagenome assembly OFHG01 (sample SAMEA2468438, study PRJEB22500) | soil metagenome | biome: Glassland; feature: Farmland; material: Clay | place: Australia | collected 2013-01-31 | depth 0.55 m
CGACAATCCACCCACCGCTCCCGAACAAGGCCGACTGGCGACTGAAGCCGATGAGCATGAGGAATCCTGGATACGCCGTTCTACGGAACGAAACTGGCGTATACTGGATGTTATGAATGATATCGTCCAGGACTACAATTTCACCCATTCCCAGATTGCTTTAGGCTGGCTTTTAACTCGTCCGGGGGTTTCATCCGTCATCGCCGGTGTGCGCACGCAGCGCCAGCTCGAAGATAACCTGGGCGCGCTGGAGGTGGAGCTGCCTCAGGATGAGATCACCCGCTTGGATGAGGTGAGTACCATGGAGGCGGGTTATCCGTATCGTTTCATCCAGGACGCATCACGTTGATTTAAGCGACCCAGCAATTCAAAAAGTCCGGTGACCTGGTGTTGAATGAAGATGCCATGGCACGACTCAACGCGGAGAAATCTATGACTCAAATGCTTTGGTGGCAGACCGGCGTTATTTACCAGATATACCCACGTAGCTTCAAGGATACAACCGGGAATGGAATCGGCGACCTTTCAGGGGTCATCGAAAAATTGGATTATCTTTCCGACACCCTGGGAGTGGATGCCATCTGGCTCTCGCCGTTTTATCCATCTCCGATGGCGGATTTCGGCTACGATGTGGCCAATTACGTGGATGTCCATCCTATGTTTGGAGATCTACAAACTTTTGACGAGCTGGTTCTCCAGGCGCACCGGCGCAACCTTAAAGTGATCATTGACCTGGTCCCCAACCATACTTCCGACCAGCATCGCTGGTTTGTGGAATCGCGCGCCTCACGCGAAAACCCGAAACGGGATTGGTATGTCTGGCGCGATGCCCGCCCCGATGGCTCGCCGCCTAATAACTGGTTGAGCGTATTTGGCGGTTCGGCCTGGGAGTGGGATCAAGCCACTCAACAATATTACCAGCATTCTTTTCTAAAAGAACAGCCTGACCTCAACTGGCGCAACCCGCAAGTCAAAGAGGCCATGTTTGACGTGGTACGCTTTTGGTTGGAGCGCGGCGTGGATGGCTTTCGCATCGATGTGGCGCACTATATCATGAAAGATCCTGACCTGCGCGATAACCCGCCCAATAAAGCGCACGAAGCTCAAATACATAAGTCCCTGGGAGCTTACGATTCTCAAATCCACCTGTACGACAAAGGCCATCCCGATGCGCACCAGGTTTACCATGAGTTTCGCCAGCTTCTTGATGAATACAGCCACGACCAACCGCGCTTCTCTATTGGTGAGGTCCATATTTTCGATTGGCCGGTTTGGGCCAGTTATTATGGGAAAAACCTGGACGAAATCCATATGCCATTTAATTTCACCCTGTTGGGCGTAAAGTGGCAGGCACGCGTCGTTCGTTCACTGGTGGATCGTCTGGAAGCGGTTTTACCAGCCGGCGCCTGGCCGAATTACGTCCTGGGCAATCATGATGAGCCGCGCTTTGCCAGCCATTTAGGCATGGAAGCTTCCCGAACGGCAGCCATGCTGTTGCTAACCCTGCGCGGTACACCTACCTTATATTATGGTGACGAAATTGGGATGACGGATGTCTCCATACCTGTGGAAAAAAGACAAGACCCCTGGGGCAAGCGTGTGCCAGGCCTGGGCCGTGACCCGCAGCGTACGCCGATGCAGTGGACGAGCGGTTTGAACGCCGGTTTTTCGACGGCAGACCCTCAAGCGCTCTGGCTGCCGCTTTCGCCTGATTACCAAAGGGTCAACGTTGCGGTTGAGTTGAACGACCCGCGCTCCATGCTAAATCTATACTGCAGCCTGTTAACTTACCGGCGCTCTCATCTGTCGCTTCAGACGGGTGCGTACCAACCGCTTGATAAAATGCCTGAAGACGTGTTCGCTTACGTGCGCCGGGCGCAGGGTTTCCCAGGCATCCTGGTGGTGTTGAATTTTGCTTCCGCGGCAGTCGAGGCGCAATTGCCCGGCGAATGGGTTGGCCGCCTGGTTCTATCAACTCATATGGACCGTGGAGGGGAAATTGATTTACAGCGTCTGAATTTGCGCGCATTCGAAGGCCTGTTGATCGAATTGGATGCGTAACTTTGCTTTTACCTGCAAAAGAGCGAGGTCAAATCATTTGCAATTGGAGGTCTCATGGAAGAGGATTCCTTCTGGTATAAAAATGCGATCTTTTACGAACTTTACGTGCGTGCTTTCAAGGACTCCAGTGGAGATGGCAAAGGCGATTTAAAAGGCGCTACCCAAAAACTGGACTATCTGAAAAACCTGGGGATCAACTGTTTGTGGTTATTGCCCATTTATCCTTCTCCGTTGCGCGACGATGGATACGATATTTCTGATTATTACAACGTGATAACGGACTATGGCACCATGCATGATTTCCAGGAGCTGCTGGATGCAGCCCACTCGCGCGGGATCAGGGTGATCATGGACCTGGTTCTGAACCATACCTCGGACCAACACCCCTGGTTCCAGGCAGCGCGTGCGGATCCCAATTCGCCTTACCGTGATTTCTACGTGTGGAGTGATACAAACGAGCGGTATAAGGAAGCTCGCATCATCTTTCTGGACACGGAGACTTCAAATTGGACCTGGGATGAGAAAGCCGACCAGTATTTCTGGCACCGTTTCTATTCTACCCAACCGGACTTGAATTTCGACAACCCGGCTGTGCGCCAGGAAATGTTGAATGTGATGAAATTCTGGCTGGATATGGGCGTGGATGGGTTTCGTGCCGATGCAGTGCCCTATCTCTTCGAGCGTGATGGCACGAAGTGTGAGAATTTGCCTGAAACGCATGACTACCTGGAGGAAATTCGCCAATTTCTAAACGATCGTTATCCGGGTCGCATCTTGCTAGCTGAGGCAAACCAATGGCCCGAAGATGTGATCTCATACTTTGGCGATGGTAGCAATGAATTCCACATGGGATTCCATTTTCCATTGATGCCGCGCATCTTCATGGCGCTGCGCCGTGAAGATCGAACGCCCCTGGAGTGGATTTTGAACCGTACCCCTGCCATTCCCGAATCCTGCCAGTGGTGTATATTCTTGCGCAATCACGACGAATTGACCCTGGAAATGGTTACCGAGGAAGAGCGCCAATGGATGTGGCAAGAATATGCACCTGAGCCGCGCATGCGCTTGAACCTGGGTATTCGCCGGCGTTTAGCGCCCCTGCTGGATAACAATAAACAAAAGATCTTGCTGGCTAATTCGATCCTCTTCACTATGCCCGGCTCACCTATTCTCTATTACGGAGATGAGATCGGGATGGGTGATGATATCTGGCTGCCCGATCGGAATGGAGTGCGTACCCCCATGCAGTGGAACGCGCAGCCGGGCGCGGGTTTTTCCACCGCCCCACACGAGAAATATTATTCACCGCTGATTAAAAATGGTACTTATGAGCCTCAGGTGGTGAATGTAGAAACCGAGCAAAGCAACCCTCAATCTTTGTTTAACCAAATTCGGCATATGATCGCGGTGCGAAATGAGCACCGCGTGTTCGGTCAAGGAGAATTTCGATGGGTCAAAAGCAGTCAGGCAGAGCGACAGAACGCCATAGCGGCTTATCTGCGCACTTATGCCAAAGAGAGTATCCTGGCGATCCATAACCTTTCCGCTTCGCAACAAGCGGTATCATTGGAATTGCCCGGGTTGGAATCTACAGCGCCACGTGAATTAATTACGGGTCGGGCGCTCCCTCCTATATCTGGTAACCGCCTGGCGATGAAACTTGAGCCGCTTCAATTTCTATGGATCCAATTGTAGGTTTTAAATGTATGACACATTTCACAAACATTCAGGATATGCGTCCCTTGTGAAAGACGTGCATATCTGACAAAATACATATGTTAACCTAACCCGCATAAAGCGGAGATATACGGAAATCCTTCCCGCGAATTCTTGTTCAAAAAACAAGAACCCTATAGGTTAGGCCCTAATCGCTTTGTTTTATGGAGGAAGATTAAAATCATGTGTGCATCTAGAAGCTTACCCGGACTGCGAGAATTCACGCCTACGAAGCTGAAGCGTCGTACTCCTGTACCCTCGGATATCGAGATAGCCCAAGAAGCTGAATTAAAGCCAATTATGCAGATCGCCGAAGAAGTGGGCTTATTGCCCTCTGAAATTGAACTCCATGGCGAGTATATAGCTAAGGTCCGGTTGGGGGTTTTGGAACGCTTGAAAGATGTCCCAGACGGAAAATATGTGGATGTGACCGCCATCACGCCGACGCCTCTTGGGGAGGGCAAGACGACGACGACTGTAGGGCTCAGCCAGGCGTTAGGGGCCCACTTGGGAAAGCGTGTTTTCACTTGTATACGCCAACCCAGCCAGGGGCCGACCTTTGGCATAAAGGGCGGTGCAGCCGGGGGTGGATACAGCCAGGTGGTGCCGATGGAGGATTTCAACCTGCACCTGACTGGCGACATCCATGCTATTACCGCAGCCAACAACTTGCTTGCTGCTGCCATCGACACTCGCATGTTCCACGAGAAACTGCAGAGCGACGAAAAGTTATTTAATGCGCTCTGCCCGCCAGATAAGGATGGTAATCGCCGGTTTGCCCCCTCGATGTTGCGCCGCCTGAAGAAATTGGGGATCAACAAGACCGATCCGAATGATCTTACCCAGGAAGAGAAAAGCCGCTTCGCCCGCCTGGACATCGATCCAGACAGCATCACCTGGCGCCGGGTGATCGATACCAACGATCGCTTCTTGCGCGAAATTGAGATTGGCGAAGGTCCCGAGGAGAAGGGCTTTACCCGCAAGACCGGTTTTGACATCACCGTGGCCAGCGAGATTATGGCTATCCTGGCGTTGACCACCGATCTGACCGACATGCGAGAACGCTTTGGGAAGATCGTAATCGGCACCAACCGGGCCGGTGAAGCGATAACGGCAGAAGATCTGGGTGTGGCCGGGGCCATGACCGTCCTGATGAAGGATGCCATAAAGCCTAATCTGATGCAGACCCTGGAAGGGACTCCGGTTTTCGTTCACGCCGGACCCTTCGCCAATATTGCCCACGGCAACAGCTCGATCATCGCCGATAAAATTGCCTTGAAGCTGGCAGATTACGTGGTCACGGAATCCGGTTTCGGTGCCGACATTGGCATGGAAAAATTCTTCGATATCAAGTGCCGCTATTCAGGCCTGGTTCCAAACGTCGTGGTATTGGTCGCTACCGTCCGGGCGCTCAAGATGCATGGCGGCGGACCAAAGGTCATTGCCGGCAAACCTCTGGCCCTTGAGTATGAGCGGGAAAACCTGGAATTGCTACGGGCTGGCCTCGGCAATATGCAGCGCCACATCCAGAATATCCTGCGCTTTGGCATTCCGGTGGTGGTAGCGGTGAATTCCTTCGCCACGGATACCCATGCGGAGGTTGAACTGGTTCGCAAGGCTGCCCTGGAGGCCGGGGCGGATGACGCGGTGGTATCTACGCACTGGATGAGCGGCGGAGAAGGCGCGGCGAAACTGGCGGAGGCGGTGGTCAAAGCTGCGGAAAAGCCCAGCCATTTCAAATTCCTGTACCCGCTGGATCTGCCGATTAAAGAGAAGATTGAAATCATCTGCAAAGAGGTGTACGGCGCGGATGGCGTCGACTATACGCCGGGAGCAGAAGCCAAGGTTGAGCTGTATACCCGCCTCGGTTTCGACAAGCTACCTTTATGCATGGCCAAGACCCATTTAAGCCTTAGCCACGACCCGAGCCTCAAGGGCGTTCCAACCGGTTACCGCATCCCCATTCGCGATATCCGTGCTTCAGTGGGCGCCGGTTTCCTTTATCCATTGCTGGGCAGCATGCGTACCATGCCCGGCTTGCCCACCCGGCCTGTGTTCTACGATGTAGACCTGGACCCGGAGACGAACCGCGTGGTAGGCTTGTTCTAAAGCGAACATTTCCTAAGACGAATTCCCCCATCCTAACGATGGGGGATTTTTTGTTCTCTAGCATTTTCTGTCACAGATTCGGCCAAAAAGCTCGGATTTCTCCGTTGTATGCAAGCATGTGGTAACTTGAGCTAATTATGATCTTCTTGAGGAGAAACAGGTTCTATATGCTCGAGAGACAGGTGTAACTGCCGGCGAGTTTGTGGTGTGATGCGGTAAGGATGCGCCAGGCGCAGACCCGGCACCCAGGCGATCAGGTTGCCTGAAATGACCAACGGCCAGCCTCCCCGGGCGCGCCGGGGTAGTTTAACGTTGATCATGAAATCGGTGAGTTTGAGTGAATGATTGTCCATACCCAACGGGAAGAACCGGTCGCCTGCCCGGCGTGCCCGTACCTGCAGGGGAGGCTGAATTTGATCTGCGTCCATCCACGCCTGATATGGATCTGCTCGTTCGACCGGCCAGTTTGACCCGTTAAAATAATCATCGAGTGCCGGTTTGGGGTATAGCTCGGCGCGCAAGATCCAACCACCGGATAGGGCCAACGCCCCAGGTATGGGCAAATGGTAAGCTTCATCGGAAGGGATTTGCGGCCATTTAGCGGATGGAAGGTCTGCTTCTTCGCTGGCCAACCAAATCGCATTGCCCTCGTAATACATGCGCAAGCCGGCTCCTAATATAATTTGTTTGCCGGTAGCAGGCGATTGCACAAAGGCCATCGCGCGGGCGATTGCATCATAACCGATATCGCGCAAGCCGGGCCGTAAATGGCTGATACCCTTGCGCAACAGGCGGCGCTGGATCCCGGTATTTTGAGCGCTTAACCTGGCACCATCCAGGATAACGAAGCCCGCTCCCAGCCCTTTCAGGCATTCAGCCCAGGTGGCTTGTGCTCTTGCCTGCAGGGCTTGGTCGTCGGCACGCAGGATTTCGGCCATCCGCCACACGTTTTGGCGGATGGCGGGATTGTAGGTTTCCAAAAAAGGGATCAATTCATGGCGTAACCGGTTGCGGTAGAAACGAATATCCAGGTTGGTTTGGTCGAAACGACTGGAAAGCTGGTAGGTTTTCAGGTATTCCAGGATTTCCTTCCGCCAGGTGGACAGCAGCGGCCGGACCAGGGGGATGTCCGGTTCCCAGTTTTCCATGTGGGCACGGAAGGCCATTCCGTGCAACCCTGAGGCACCTGCGCCGCGTAAAAAATGCATCATTACGGTTTCGACTTGATCGTCTGCAGTATGTGCCACCGCGATGGCTTGCGCATCATGTTTTGCGGCTTCATGCAGGAGAAAACGATAGCGTGCCACGCGCGCCCCTTCTTCCAGGGAATATCCATTCTGGCGTGCGAAGGCAGCTACATCCTGCTGTTCCGAAACAAAAGGCATTTTCCATTGGCTTGCCAGCTGATGGACGAATTCGGCGTCTTCAGAGGCTTCAGGGCGCAACCCGTGATTCAGGTGAGCAATGATCAGCGGATACCCGTGTTGGAGGAGCACATGCGACAGGCAAACGCTATCCGGCCCGCCCGAAACCCCGACCAAAATCAGGCGATCTGGCTGTAGCTGACAGGAATTTTTGAGGACATTTGTAATATCGTCGATCATATTTTTAGAGATTATAATTGATTTGTTCTTTTTGGCTTTTTTCGACTTTCACACTTGTAATTACAAAACCTCTTGCATGGTTTTTGCCTTTATGCTAGACTGACTTAACTTGCATCATATCCCAAGGAGCGGCCATGGCTGAAAAAATCTTGATCGTAGATGATGACCTGGATACATTGCGTCTGGTAGGATTAATGTTGCAGCGTCAAGGGTATGAAATTGTGGCTGCCAACAATGGAGAGCAAGCGGTAACGATGGCGCAAGGCGAAAATCCGGAACTAATCCTGCTGGATGTGATGATGCCAGATATGGATGGCGTGGAGGTTACACGCCGGCTGCGCGCCGAGCCATCCACCCGCGATATTCCGATCATCATGTTCACGGCCAAAACGCAGGTGGAAGATAAGATCCTGGGGTTTGAAGCAGGAGCGGATGATTATCTTACCAAGCCGACCCAACCGCGTGAGCTTTTTGCCCATGTCAAAGCTGTCCTGGCCCGTACCTCTAAGACCAAAGCGCCCCCCACCCAACTGGGTGAAAAAGGGTCGATGGTTGGAATCATCGCTGCGCGTGGCGGTCTAGGGGTTTCAACCCTGGTTTTGAACCTGGGGGTCTCATTGTATAGTAGTACCAAGAAGGAGGTCCTGGTGGCGGAGTTCCGGCCTGGCCTGGGAACGATCAGCCAGGAATTGGGCTACTTACGCCCGGAAGGCCTTATGCACCTTTTGCAACAAAAAGCGAATGAGATAAACGTGAATTTGATCGAGGCGGAATTAATTACGCACGCCTCCGGAGTACGCTTTTTGCTGGCCTCCCCACAGCCCAGTGACGCCAAATTAAATTCGGTTGTGGAGAACTTCACGGCTATTGCGAAGAATTTACCCTATTTGGCACGTTACGTCGTCCTGGATTTGGGGACCGCTCTCAGTCCGGTCAATATCAAAGTGGCACCGTTATGTGATGAGGTAATTCTCGTGGTTGAGCCTGTTCCTCAAACGCTACAGCAAACCAAACTATTAATCACCGACCTGGCTGCGCTCGGGGTTGGAGATGGACGGATCAGTATCGTATTGGTCAATCGAATCCGGTCAGGTATGCAGCTTTCCTGGAGCCAGGTACAGGAACAGCTGGGTCATAACATCGCGGTCATCTTTACGCCGGCGCCGGAACTTGCTTACCAGGCTACCATGCACAACATGCCGATGGTATTACAGCAACCGGAGAGCTTAACTGCTCAACAGTATGAAAAGTTAGCCGAAAAAGTGGCGCAACTTCGTTAATCCGAGTCCTTCATGATTGAATTATCTGCGGCAGTTTTACGAAGTATTCAGTGTGCCGCGGATATCATCCGGGGAGCCAAGCGAGCCGTGGCATTGACCGGGGCCGGTATATCGACACCCTCTGGTATCCCTGATTTTCGGTCGGTTCATGGGGGGCTTTGGGAGCGGTATGACCCATTCGAGGTCGCCTCGTTGAGCGCTTTTCGTTATCACCCGGAAAAATTCTTTGATTGGATCCGACCTTTGGCGCATGAAATGCGCCAGGCGAATCCCAATCCCGCGCACATTGCTCTGGCGCATCTGGAAGGGGCAGGCTTTCTAAAAACGATCATCACCCAGAACATTGATGGGTTGCACCAGCGGGCAGGTTCTGATAACGTCTTGGAAGTACATGGTTCAATGGAAAAGCTGACTTGCGTGGGTTGTTACCGGAAATATTCTGCGGCCGATTTCGAGGAACCATATTATGAACGCGGTGTAATCCCACGTTGCCCGGAGTGTAACCATATTTTGAAGCCAGATGTGGTTTTATTTGGCGAACAGTTACCGGTTCGGACCTGGCTTGCGGCCCAGGAAGCTTGCAAAGGTTGTGATCTGATGCTGGTAGCAGGTTCGTCATTGGAAGTGCTTCCGGTGGCGGGCCTGCCGATGAGAGCATTGGAAAATGGTGCACACTTGATTGTGGTGAATAACAGTTCGACATACGTCGACGTACGTGCAGACCTGGTTTTTACAGAAGATGTTGCAGAAATCATCCCACGCATCGTTACCGAGGTATTAGAGGAGACATGATTGACGAATCTGTCAGGCTACTTGAGCGTTACCAACGCCTTATCGAATTGTCTCGAGATCTGGCATCCACCCTGGATCTGCGAGACCTGCTGAACCACATCGTCCGCGCGGCTGCTGATCTCAGTGAGTCCGAAGCAGCATCGATTCTGACGTACGACGAGATGAAGGGAGAATTATATTTCGACGCCGCCAGCAACCTGTCGGAGCCATTAATGCATGGTCTGGTCGTGCCGGCGGAGAACAGCATTGCCGGCTGGATCGTCGCCAATCGTCAGCCGGTCATCATTTCGGATACGCAGAGCGATCCTCGCCATTTTGGCAAGATCGGTAAGGCAACCCAGGTAACCACCACTTCTATGCTGGGAGTACCGCTGATCGCCAAGGGCAAGGTGGTCGGTGTGCTGGAAGCGATCAATAAACTCTCCGGTGATTTCGATCAAGAAGACCAGGAAATCATGGCTACCCTGGCTGCGCAGGCGGCAGTGGCGATTGAGAATGCTCGCTTGTTCCAACAATCGGACCTAATCAGCGAAATGGTCCACGAATTACGCACCCCTCTCAGCTCTATTAACATGGCTGCCAACCTGTTGTTGCGCCCGGAAAGCACAGCAGATTTGAGGCAGGAAATGGCCGAGATGATTTTCGGGGAGACTGAGCGCCTTAACGAAATGGCTACGGCGTTTTTGGACCTGGCGCGGCTCGAATCTGGGCGTGTTCAATTCCAGCCTCAAATGGTTGAAATTCAGCCGCTCTTGTTGGAATGCGTGCATGTTATGCAGTCCAAGATCCAGGAGCGAGAGATCAAAGTCAAAGTTGAATGTCCGCCGGATCTACCAGCGATTAAAGCTGACCGTGATAAATTGAAGCAAGTTTTCCTTAACCTGCTCAGCAACGCCATCAAATATAACCAGCCGGCCGGCAGTATCGAACTGCGTGCTGAAACCGTGGGTGATGAAGTTGCAGTACATGTACGCGACACCGGTCCGGGCATTTTACCGGAACATCAGGCACACCTTTTCGAGAAGTTTTACCGGGTACCAGGGACAGAAAAAACTGTACAGGGCACCGGATTGGGGCTGTCTATTTGCATGCGCATCGTCGAGGCGCATCGTGGTTCGATAACATTTCAAAGCCAGGCGGGTGTTGGAACGGATTTCATCGTCCGTTTGCCGCTTTAACGGGTGCTGTTCACACTTTTCCAGGGTAATCCAGCAGAATTTTAAGGGCTCCGGGCTGACCAGCGTGTTGGATGGCTTTTTCGGCCTCTGACAGCGGGTAATGAGCTGTGATTAAAGAACGCGGGTCCACTTTTCCGCTTTCCAACAGATTCAGCGCCGGAGGAAATGGACCGCAGCGTGATCCCACCAGGGTGATTTCATCCACTATGGATGTGTACCTGCTGTTGAATTTCCAGAGCTGCTGCCAACGGCTCGGTGAAGACCGCGGCCTCATCCGCCAGGGAGCCAGGTACTACGTGCAGATTTTCCACTGGTAGTGTCACATATTCGGCGAACACCCCATTGCGATTCAGGATTCCCAACACCGTCCGGTTCTCACAATGGGTGGGGCGGCCTGCTTGACAGGCGCGGCATTTGCCGCAACTGGCGTTGATCTCGCCTACTACACGCTGCCCCTCGAGACCGGGGTTAGCGGGCGACTTGATCACTTCACATTTCTCCTGATTTCCCGGGGAAACTAATTTCTCGGCCAGGTTCTAACCAACGCCCAGTAGGCTACTGCCCTGACCAATGGGCTGAATAGCAGGCTGCGTGCGAGCAGGGCGATCACCTGGTTGATCGACCTCGGTCCGGCCAGAATCAACTCGGCGTGGGCCGGGTCGGCGGTGGCCGCGTCGACGGTGATCTGGTTGGGGCCCCGCCCGTCGACCAGCTCCTCCAGCACCCAGGCGAGGTGGGGGAGGTCGATGCGGTTCATGGTCGAGCACGGGCAGATCAGCGGGTCGAGCGACACGATGGTCTTGTCCGGGTGCTCCTGGGCGAGCCGGTTGACGAGATGGACCTCGGTGCCGACGGCGACGGTCGACCCGCTCGGGATGTCGG
>OFHG01000837.1_pt1 | contig 11619 bp, 9 predicted proteins | sample 1521931 | NCBI WGS metagenome assembly OFHG01 (sample SAMEA2468438, study PRJEB22500) | soil metagenome | biome: Glassland; feature: Farmland; material: Clay | place: Australia | collected 2013-01-31 | depth 0.55 m
CCTGCAGTCGGCCTTGGTGATCTGGCCGGCACGGATGCAGGCCGGGCAGACGCGCAGGGTCTTCCGGGCCCCGTTCACGACGGCGTGAACACGTTGGAGATTCGGGTTACACCTTCGCCGGGTGACGTTGTGAGCATGGCTCACGTTATTTCCGTAAGCAGGACCTTTGCCGCAAATTTCGCATTTACGCGCCATCAAAAACTCCTTTAGGAATGGAAAAGATCTTGAAGATGCAAACCTTAATTTTATCAGATGTACGCCTTGTTGCCTACCGCCTGTTCGACCGAACTCGGGTGGCCTGTCGCAATTTCAGCCTTCTGAAGGGCGCCCCGGGCCGCCGCCTGGCCGTGTCCGCGGCGGTGGCGGGCCCGGAGCGCGGGGAGCCCCGCGGCGCCCGCGCCCGACGCCGGCGTGGCGGGGGCGGCGGTCCCCGGGAGGACGCAATCCCCCACCCGCCAGCGGACCTGGGATCCCGCTGAGAGAGCGCGGGCCCAGGAGGGCAGGGGCTGCGCCGGGGCGGCGACGAAGTAGCCCGAGCCGCGCACGACGAAGCGGAGCGGCACCTCGGTCGTCGCGGCCCCACCCGAGGAGGGCAGAAGGAGCGTCAGGACGGGAGCGGCGTCCGGGTCGACGGCTTGGGAGGGCGGGTCCGCGGCCAACCCCGGATTAATGGTAACGTTTACGATATAGGTTGGCCTAGTTCCCCGGACGTCCGAAGCGGGGTCGAAGGAGGATTCGCCGGCGGTCGAGGGGGGCCTGGACAGCCTCTCCATCGTCGTCCCGACGTACAACGAGCGCGACAACGTCGGGCCCCTCCTGGAAGGCCTCGCCGCCGCGGGCCGGGAGTGGGGCCGCGGGTTCGAGGTCCTGGTGATGGACGACCGGTCGCCCGATGGCACCGGCGCGACCTTCGAGCGACTCGCGCCGCAACTCGGGATCCCGGTCCGACTCGTGGAGCGCGAGGGCGAACGGAGCCTCGGGCGCGCGATCGTGGAGGGGCTCGCGCTCAGCCGCGGCGACCTCGTCTGCGTGATGGACGCGGACCTGTCGCACCCTCCGCGGGTGGTGCCCCAGCTCCTCGCCGCCCTGGACGGGGCGGACGGCGCGGTCGCGTCGCGGTACGCGCCGGGCGGCCGGATCTCGCGGTGGCCCCTGTCCCGGCGGCTCGTCAGCTACGGCGCCACGGCCCTCGCACGCGTCCTGACGCACGACCGCTGCCGCGACCCCGTCTCCGGGTTCTTCCTCTTCCGTCGCGCGTCGCTCGCGGGCCTCACCCTCACGGGGATCGGCGACAAGCCTCTGGTGGAGATCCTGGCCCAGAGGCCCCTCACCGTCCACGAGGTCCCGTACGAGTTCCGGGACCGCGAGCACGGCCGGAGCAAGCTGAACGCCGCGGGCATCCTCCGGTTCGCGCACCTCGTCGTCCGCCTGTCCCGGCGGGCGTCGAAGGAGGAGTCGCGCGAGGTCGGCGTCCGGGTGGGGATGGAGCGGGGGACGCGAGAGCTCTGACCGCCCGCGCGGTCACGCGACCGTGGTCTTCTGGATCTCCAGGTCCGGCGTCACGGTGTGCAGGATGCCGCGAGGCATCGGGTCCGCCTTCATCGCCAGGATCGGCTCCGAGGTCGTGATGACCATCTCCCCGAAGTGGTCCTGGTAGAGCGTGTAGTAGTCCCCGTTCGTCTGGAAGTCGCGGTACACGTGCAGCGCGCGGCCGTCCGTCATCAGGAAGTTCAGGCCCGTGAAGCCGCCGTACTCGTCGATCGCGCGCTGCCTCACGGTCGCCGTGGCCCTCGCGACCGCGGCGTGGTCCGCGCCGTCCAGGGCGTCCAGCATGAGGTGGAAGAGGATCTGGGAGTCGATGATGTCCTTGTCGGGGGACTCCTTGTTCAGGGATCCGTTGTGCTCGAACGCCCACGTGACGCCGGCCTTCGCCTCGACGAACGGGTGGGACCAGCGCTGCCCGACCATCTTCGGGTCCGAGGCGCGGCGCAGGTGCCCGAGGACGATGAGGCTCTGGCCGTCCGCGCGTTCGATGTTGAGTTTGGCGATCTTCCACGCGGTCCCGTAGTACTTGGACGCGTCGGCCGCGGACCCGACGTCCCGCATGTGGACCTTGAGCTCCCCGTTCTGGAAGCAGGCGAGCCCCCAGCCGTCCTTGTGCCCGCGTTCGTCCGGCGCGCCCACGGGGCACATGCCCTTCGTCGACAGGTCCGCGAACTCCTCGAAGAGGTCGTAGTACACGGGGCCGCGGCTCACGACGCCCATCATGCGGCACATGCAGGGACCCTAGCCGGCCCGTGCTATATGAGGCTCGCGCCCGCGAGGTCCGCGGGGCTCACGCGCGGTCGAGGACGAAGGGGAGCGGGTGCAACGAGGCGCGGAGGTCCCAGCCGTCGTGGTCGATGAAGAGGCGGGAGTCCGTGCGCACCTTGTCGACGCGGAGCATCGCGAGGGCGATCACCCAGCCCGTCGTCGGGGACCAGCATCCGCTGGTGACCGCGCCGACCTCCTCGCCCTCGGCCCGCACCGCGTCGCCCGAGGAGGGCGGCACGTCCCCGTCGATCCGGAGGCCGAGGAGATGCCGCCGCATCTGCCCGATGTACGTGCCGCGCGCGACGACCTCCTGGCCGCGGTAGCAGCCCTTCGTGAAGCTGAGGACGCCCTCCGGGGCCACCTCCAGGGCCAGGGTGGACGGCCCCATCTCCGCGCCGAAGCGCGGACGCCCGGACTCGATGCGCAGGACCTCGAGGGCGTCCCGGCCGACCGGGCTGACGCCGGCGGGGACCAGGGAGGCCCACACGGTCTCCAGCGGGTCGCCGACCGCCTCGATCGCATAGCCGTACTCGCCGAGGGTGTTCACGCGCGAAACGGTGCCCGAGCGATGGCGGTCGACCGGGAACGTCGTCTGCTCGTCCACGGAGAGGCCGCGCACGTCGACGCCCAGGACGGACGAGACCGCGGCCGCGGACCGGGGTCCGTGGACCTCGATGTGGCCGCAGGATCCCAGATCCTCCAGGGCCACGTCGTCGCTGACGATCTGCTTCCGGAGGTACTCGAGGAGCGGATCCTTCTGCGCCGCCTCGATGTCGAGGAGGATCGAATCGGCGAGGACCGTGAGGCGGAGGTCGCCGAGGACGTGGCTCGCCTCGTCCAGGACGAGGGCGTACGCGGAGTGCCCGGGCTCCAAGGGCTTGACGTCCGCGGTCACGAGGCCATCGACGAAGGACACGCGGTCCGAGCCCCGGACCGCAATCTTCGCCCGGTCGCTGCGGTCGATCATGCCCGCGCCCCGACGCACCGCATCGACCTCGCGGTCCAGCGCGCCGTAGCTGGAGGGGACGAGCCACCCGGCCTCCTGGCGGAAGACGGCACCCTCGATCTCGTGGTAGCTCTGGAGGCGGAGGTCGGACATGGGCACCCGGAGGGTGGGATGCGTAGGGTCCATTTGACCTTTACGCGGCCCGCCCTGACTGCGTCGGCCGCCGCGGCCCCCGACACAACCTTCATATCCCGCGATTCGCTCTTTCGCGTCGTATGGCGCCCGACCTCAGGGAGGGACAGATGTCGGTCTTCGCGAAGAAGATCATGCGGAAGCCGCGGACGCTGCACTGCCCCTTCTGCGACGGCAAGGTCGTGTTCACGCGGAACGAGGAGCACCTCGACGAGAAGAACTGCCCGCACTGCGGGATGCTCGTCCACCGCCGCGAGTGGCCGGAGAAGATGTACGACCCCATGCCGATCCTGCGCTCGAAGCCGGGCGAGTCGTCCGCGAAGAAGGAACCGCCCAAGTGAGGCTCACTCGGGGCCGAAGACGGCGCCGCAGGACAGGCAGTCGTGCCAGTTCGCCCCCACCGCGGCCCCGCACTCGCCGCACTCGCCCCCGACCGCGGTCTGGGGCGCTTTGACGACGACCAGGTTCGTGGCCGCGAGCTTGTCCCACTTGGGTTCGCGCACGAGCAGGAAGGCGTGGTCGTCCGTCCAGGTCTCGAGCTCGAGGAACACGAGCCTCTTGGGCGCGATCAGCTCGTTGACGCCCTTCACGAAGTCCCGCGCATCCTTGAACCGCACGACCCGCTCCACATCCCCGAAGCGGAGGTGCGCCTTGCGCAGGCTCAACTCCTGGTCGAGCCAGGTGAGGTCGCTCATCTGGATGGAGAGCTTGAAGGAGCTGAGGCGGAGGTTGACGTCCGCCAGGAGCTTCGCGGGGTCGAAGTCCGCGGGCGCGGTGAAGCCGAGCCATGCCGCGAGGACCTGCGTCCCCGCGCGGTGCGGCCGCTCGCGGTACGACGCGGCGAACTGGGCGGTCCCTCCCGGCAACGACGCGACGCGCTTGGTGAACACGGCCTTCGTGCCCGGGATCGTGAGCCCGAGGTCGACCAGGCCCGCGTGGACCTCCGCGAGGATCGCGTCGGCCTCGCCCGCGGGCGGAGCGGGGCCTGCGGCGGGCTCCGCCGGCGCGGCGGGTGCCTCGGCGGCCGCGACGGCCACCGCGGTGGAGGATGCCGGCGCAGGCTCGGCTCCCTTCGCCCCCTCCTTCACCTCGGGTGCGGTCGCGGCGGCGGGGGACTCCTTCTTCTTCACGTCCTCGGCTTCGCCCTTCTCCTTCTCGGATTTCTCCCGCTTCCAGAACTTGAAGGGCATCGGGGGCGCGAAGTCGAGCGGAACCTCTTAAGTGTTTTGATGGTGTCTTCTTGAGGACGCCGGCGTCGCCGCCCCGCCGCTCGCCGAGGAACCGCCGGACCACTGCTACTAAGTACCCGCGACGCCTGCGAGGCGCGGGAACGACGATGGCGCCGCCGAAGATCCTCGCATCGCGCACGGTCCGCGAGGCTTGGCCCCCGATCAGCGAGGACCAGGTCGAGCTCGCGGACGGCACGCGCAAGAACTGGGTGCGGCTCCACTTCGGCATGTCCGCTGCCGTCCTCCCGGTGACCGCGGAGGGCAAGGTCGTCCTGACGCGGGAGTACCGCCACGGCCTCGGCCGCGTCGCCCTCGCCCTCCCGGGCGGAACGGCGGAGGACGGCGAGACCCCGGAGGCGTGCGCGCGGCGCGAGCTCCTCGAGGAGACGGGGCTCCAGCCAGGCAAGCTCATGCACCTCTACTCCGGCAACAGCCTGACGGGCTACCTCGCGGGGACGCTCCACCTCTTCTTCGCGGCGGACTGCAAGGCCACCGGGCGAGCGCCGGATCCCGCGGAGGTCGAGTCGCTGGAGTACCTGTCCCCCACCCAGGCCCTCGACCGCGCCCGCCGTGGCGAGTACGAGTCCACCATGCTCGCCCTCGCCATCCTCCTGGCGGACGCGAGGGGCTGGCTCGTTTCCTGACCGCGACGCTTCCGTACAGAAAGTCCTAAAGGGTTATCTCAGGTCGGCCGTTGCCGCGCGCGTGCGGCCCCCGGGCAACGTCGACGCGCGCGTGCGCCGCTATTACGCGTTCCAGATCCTGGTGGCCTTCCAGATCTGGAGCCCGTTCTGGACGATCTGGCTCTTCGACCATTTCACCTACTTCCTCGGCACGATCGTCGACGTGATCTTCTGGGTCTCGAGCCTCCTCGTGGCGATCCCCGCGGGGGCGTTCGCGGACCGCTACGGCCGGAAGCGCGCGGTCGTGCTCGGCGTGGGCATCTGGATGGTGGGCATCGTCGGGTTCGGCTTCGCCAACTCGTTCGAGACGTTCGCCCTGTCCAACGTCGTCTGGGCGTTCGGCGCGGGGTTCCTCTGGGGCGCGGGTTCCGCCTACCTCTATGACACGCTCGTCGAGGTCCACGCCGAGGCTCGCTACCCCGCGGTCTCGAGCCGGGTCGCCCTGTACAGCTACCTCGGGACCGCCCTCGCGTGCCTGGTGGGCGGGATCATCGTGTGGGTGAGCGACCGGACGGAACTGACCCTGATCCTCTACGCCGTCCCGGGCCTGGCGGCGCTCGCCCTCGGGCTCACGTTCCAGGAGCCGGACGTGCCGCGGAAGCCGGAACCCGGCTTGCTCGCCCAGATGGCCGCGGGCCTCCGGACCGCACGGGGCAACCGGCAGATCGTGGTCGTCATCCTGTTCCAGCTCCTCGTAGGGTTCGTGAGCTACCTGATGGCCCTGTTCCGCGGCATCTACTTGAAGCAGGCGTTCCCGGGCGACGTCACCCTCGCGTGGGGCGGCACCACCTTCGTGGTCGTGGGACTCGCGATCGTCGCCTTCGTCTACGTCCTCTTCTACCTCGTCGCGGCGGTGTCGGGGGGCCTCGCGGGCTCCCTGCTCGACCGCTTCGGCGAATCGGGCGGCCTCCTCCTCGTGTTCATCCTGGTCTTCGCCCCGTTCCCCCTGATCTACCTCATCGCCCAGGGTGCGTTCTCCGGCGCGCTGCAGGGGGTCCTCGCCGTGGCGACCCAGCTCCCCGACTACATCGTGTGGGGGACCGAGGCCGTCCTCATCACGACGATCATCAACCGCCGCATCGGCTCCGACGGACGGGCGACGGTGCTCGCGATCGAGACGTTCGCGTCCACGCTCGTCATCGCGATCATGGAGCCCCTCATGGGGTTCGTGGCCACGGACTACAACCTGGGGACGGGGCTCGCGTTGGGCGCCCTCGTCGCGTCCGTCCCGACGGCCTACCTCCTCGTCCAGTACCGCCGCCTGGAGCACGCGCAGGCCGCGACGACGACCGCGGTCGCGCCCGCGGCCGGCAATCAGCCGCGATAACCGCGGCGATGCATTTAGCCCCCGTTTCGGCCAAGGGATTCCAGCGGAGCCTCTCATGGCGAAGACGCTTCCCCCCGCGGCCCGAGGATTCCTGGCCCTCGCCCTCGTGCTGCTCCTCGCCTCGACGGTGCACGTCCCCGCCGCCTCCTCGCTCCACGTCCTCGCGTCCCCGCACCTCCTCGTGCTCCAGCCCGACGCCGCGAACGGCACGGACACGTACCTCCTGAGCGGAAAGCCCATCTGGAACTTCGGGGACAACGCCACGCTCCTCGACGGGCCGGACCCGTCGACCGGTTTCCTCTCGCGGACCCTCCTCCGGTTCGATGTCTCCAGCGTGCCGTCGAACGCGACCGTCCTCGACGCCCGGCTCGGGTTGCTGGAGACGCAGGGCTCGGGGGGATCCGTGCAGGTCCGGCGCGGGCTCGCGTCCTGGATGGAGGGCAACGACGGCCGGTCCTGGGCCCGCATCCCGGTCCTCGTCCAGGAGACCGCGGGCGTCGCCCGCACCCTGGAGCCCGTCGGGGTGACGGTCTCCTTCCCGCCGGGCTCCGTCGCGGATCCCGCGAAGGACGTGCTCGTCTACGACGGGAGCCGCGAGGTCCCCTCCCAGGTCCGGGACATCACCACGTCGGCGGGCGAGATCCAGAGCGCCCAGGTCTGGTTCGACGCCACCGTGGGCGCGGGCCCGGAGAAGTGGTTCAACATCACGTTCTCGACGAACGAGACGGCCACGCCGGCGTACCGGCAGCGGTCCTTCGGCACCGCGCCGCTGTGGTCCTTCAATGCCACGGGCGGCGGCGCCTCGAGCGTGACCGTCGCGGATGTCGACGGGGACGGCCGTCTGGAAGTCCTCTTCGGGGGGACGGACGGCAGGCTGTACGCCCTCGACGACCAAGGCCACCTCGAGTGGTTCGTCCCCGTCTCCCCGGGCGGGAAGTCCATCCCGTACGCGCCCCAGGTCGCGGACATGGATCATGACGGCCAGATGAGCATCGTCGTCCTCACGAACGATCCATCCGTCGTCCGGCTCAACGCGACCGGGGGCGTGATCTGGCGCTTCACCCCATCCGCGTCGGTCACGGCGCCCCCGACCCTGACCGACGTGAACGGGGACGGACACCTGGACGTCCTCGTCGCGGGCAAGATGAACGCCGTCCAGGCGATCGACGGACCGAACGGGACCCTCCTGCGGAGCTACCCTGCGGGCGCGGCGACCTACGGCCCCGCGGTCGGGCTCGTACAGGGGGTCCCGATGGTCTTCTTCGGGAGCGACGACAAGCTCGTCCACGGGTACTACCTCCGGAACGGCACCCAGGCGTGGGCGAACGCCCCCGCCGGCACGGGGTTCATCGAGGAGGCCGTCCTCCTGGCCGACGTCAACGGGGACGGCATCCCGGAGGTCATCGCCGGGGACAACAACAACAACGGCCACGAGTTCGCCCTGCGCGCGACGGACGGCGGCATCGTGTGGTCCACCGCGCTCCCGGGATTCCGCCGCGCGGGAGGGGTCGTCGCGGACCTGAACGGCACGGGAGCGCTGCAGGTCCTCGTCGGGCTCGATTCGGGCACCCTGAACGGCCTGCGCGGAACGGACGGACGGCTCCTCTGGACCTTCGCCGGGAGCACCTACAATCCCATGTACCCCGCCGTCGCGGACGTGACGAACTCCGGGTCCCCCGACGTCGTCTTCCTGGACGGCAGCACGACCCTGGCCGTGGTCAACCGCACGGGCACGCTGCTCCGGTCGTGGACCGTCGCGTACGACAACCAAGCCTTCTCCAGCTCCCAGCTCCCGATGGCCACCCCCGCGGTCGTGGACCTCGACGGGGGCGGGACGCTGCAGATCATCGTCCCCACCGGGAACGGCATCCAGTCGTTCGAGACGGCCGGGCTGGACCACGACTGGAGGGGCTGGGGGTACGAGCTGAACCACACGCAGGCGGCCCTAGACCGCAACTCCTTCGACGGCGCGCCGTTCCTGCAGGTGAGCGTCGGGGCCACGAGCGTGTACCCGGCGTCCGGCGCTTCGTGGAACTACCGGGACGGCGTCCAGCCGTGGTCCCTCGCGGGCGGCGACTTCGGCGTCCCGGAGGCGAACGCCTCGGGCGCGCCCGGGTGGATGCAGTGGAACCTCACGGGCATGGTCCAGGACTGGGTCCGCGGGGCCTCCCCCAACCTCGGCCTCGCGCTGACCGAGGCGAGCGAGGTGACCGGAGTGCTCCATGCCTTCGCCAGCTCGGACGACGCGAACGCCTCCGCGCGACCGCGGCTCGTCATCACCTATGCGCTCGGGACCTCGGTCGCGGCCGCGCCGCGGATCCTCGGCCGAATCCCGGACCAAGAGCGGGCCGAGAACAGCCCTCCCTGGACGCTCGACCTGAGCGCCTACGCGGCGGACAATGACACGCCCCTCGGCCTCCTTCGCTGGAACGTCACTGGGTACGACCCGGACGTGATCGGGGTGACGGGCCTGAACGTCCCGGGCAGCGAGAACCTGACCTTCTACCCGGCGCAGGACGCGTGGGGCAGCTTCCAGGTCACGTACTGGCTGACGGACCCGCAGGGAAGGCTGGCCACCCAGACGGCGTGGCTCAACCTCACCCATGTGAACGCGCCGCCCGGCTTCGAACCGCCCACGGCGTTCAGCGTCGAGGCGGCCCACGCCTACCCGTTCGATTTCGGGCCGTACATCTCCGACCCGGACACCCCGAGATCCCAGCTCACCCTGTCGACCTCGGACCCCGACCACACGGCGGTCTCCGGGTTCAACGTGACCTTCCTCTACCCCTCGTCCTTCCTCGGCCGGTGGACCTACGCCAACCTGACGGTCAGCGACGGCCTCCTGAGCGTCACGCGGACCGTGTCCGTCCACGTGGTCTCGGACGCGCCGCCCATCGGGGTCGCGCCCCTCCCCGACGTGGCGCTGTACCAGGGCGCGCAACGGGTCTCGGTCTTCAACCTCACGACGGCGTTCGAGGATCCGGAGGGCGACCCCCTCGCGTTCTCCGCGGGACCGTCCCGGGAGGGCGTCGCGATCCACGCGAACGGGAGCGTGGACCTCACGGCCCCGTCCGACTGGTGGGGCGTGGACTCCGTCACCTTCCGGGCCACGGATCCCTCCGGCGCGTTCGCGGAGGACACCGTCCTCGTCACGGTCCTCCACATCGACGCGCCTCCCGTCCTCGCCGGCGTCCCGGACCTGCGCGTCCGTTACGACGCCCCGTACTCCTTCAACCTCGACCCCTACCTGAGCGACCCGGACACACCGCTCGCGAGCCTGACCGTGACCGCCACGGACCCCGCCCATGCGGGCCTCTCGGGCCACCTCCTGACCCTCCTGTATCCCGCGGCCCTCAACGGGACGGTCCAGAACCTCACCCTCACCGTCTCGGACGGCGTCCTCTCGGCGTCGCAGTCCATCCAGGTCGCGGTGGGCAGCGACTGGCCGCCCTCCCGGGTCCAGAAGCTCCCGGACGCGGCCTTCCGCGAGAACACGGTGCTCCGCGGCGCGTACAACCTCTCGCGGGCGTTCGTCGACCTCGACGGCGCGACCCTCTTCTGGAGCTCGGGCAACCGGAGCGTCCTCGTCACGATCCGTCCGAACGGGACGGTCGACCTGGGAGCGCGGGCGGACTGGTGGGGCGTGGAGCGGGTGACGTTCCGCGCCACGGACCCGCAAGGGGCCCTCCAGGAGGACAGCGTCTGGATCCGGGTCCTCCGGGTGGACGACGCGCCCTTCTTCCGGCCGGTCCCGACGCAGCGCCTGAACGCCACGACGTCGTACGTCCCCCTGACCCCGTACCTGGGCGACGCGGACGACAACGTCTCCGTGCTCTTCCTCGCGGGGACGAACAGCACCCATGCGCTGGCCATCGGGCAAGGGTTGCTCTTCAACTACTCGAGCGACACGACGGAGTGGGTGCAGGTCACCGTGAGCGATGGGAACCTCACCAACACGACGGCCCTCCTCGTCATCGTCACGCTGCCCCCGCCGACGGTCGAGCGGGTCATCCCGGGCTGGCTGTTCTGGCTCCCGCTCCCGTCCGCGGCGGCCCTGGTGGCCGCGTTCATCGTGTATCGGTGGCGGAAGCTCGAGTGGGCGTTCCTCGTCACGAACGACGGGTTGCTCGTGAGCAGCGTGTCCCGGCGCGGACCGGTCGAGATCGACACGGACCTCGTCACCGGAATGCTGACCGTGATCATGGACTTCGCGAAGCGGAGCTTCTCGGACGAGAAGGAACGGAACCTCGAAGGGCTCGAGATGGGCGACAAGCGGGTGACCCTCGTCCGCGGGCAGCGCGCGTTCCTTGCGGTGGTGTACCGCGGTCGGACCCCGGGCCGGCTCCTCCCGATCATGCGATCGCTCCTCGAGCGGATCGAGAAGGACCATCACGACGCGCTCGGGGACATCGTCGACACGACGACGCTGGGCGACGTGCCGCTGCTCCTGGAGAGGCTCGTCACCCGCGGGAACCTGCCCTTCGTCGCGTTCGGGGTGGTCCAAGCCGAGGCGTGAACCGGACGCGAGACGCCGCCGGGGCCTCAGGCCGCGCATCCGAGGACCGCGTAGTCGTCGCCGTTGAACTCCGCGAAGCCGTAGTCCTCGTAGATGTTCGTCTCGGTCACGGTGACCTTGTTCGCCGGATCGTAGAAGACCACCGTCCCCGTGCCGGTGTCCACGGATAAGAGCACGGAGGGGCCGAGCCGCTGGTGGAGGAACGAAGCGATGCTCGAGGAGATGCTCGGGTTGTCGGAGGTGCAGTTGGCCGTCGTGCTGACGATGCCTGCGGGAACCGCGGCTCCCGGGCGGAGCGCGCTGAAGTATGGGGTCACGCGGGGCGGGTTCAGGGCGAAGGCCATGCCGCCCAGCACGACGACCACGAGGAAGCCCGCGGCGACGCGCTGCGGCGTCTTCCACTCGGCCCGCAC
>OFHG01000839.1_pt1 | contig 11617 bp, 10 predicted proteins | sample 1521931 | NCBI WGS metagenome assembly OFHG01 (sample SAMEA2468438, study PRJEB22500) | soil metagenome | biome: Glassland; feature: Farmland; material: Clay | place: Australia | collected 2013-01-31 | depth 0.55 m
TTCCCAGATCGACTGAACTGTCTCCTTCCCGGATAGAGAAAAGTTTGTGACTTAAGTTTATGAGAATAAATCTCAGCAATACACACTTGGGCGCAAGTTATTAAATGAAAAACGTGCTGTACGATGCGCTGCCGTTGCCGAAGCCTTTGTTTTCATCCCCGGTCGGCAGGGAAACGCCCGGTTTCACCGCAAAACTCAACCCGTCTTTTTCATAGAATCTCCATTTCATCTGGATGGAAGTGTCCGAGATCCCTCTCCGTGGTCGTAACGCCGTTCTGTTTTGTTTCTATACGCTGGTACGAAATGCCGAGGACAAGATCCGCGGTATCGGCTATGCCGTAGGAAAGCACAGGTATGGTTGGCACCACAAGGCTGTTCGTTGCGATTCCGTCTTCACTGTCGTGCCCGTACTCCCCGATAAACTCGAGTTGGGTATTCCCCTTTCGCTGGGTGGCCGTGTCGTCCGTAATGAGAGGGTGGGCGGCAAAGGCAGCACCTGCCAGAGAAAATACCAGTGTAAATGCTGCCGTTAAAGTCTTCGCAGCCATTCCACTCCTCCTTTTCCTTTAATAACTTTACTGATCTTTAATTTTGAGTTAGCAAGTTTTTGCCTTTAACAAAACCCAGGAAATTCTCGCTTTTAATTCCGGTTTAAAGGTCTGGCTTTACTTCTTCTGTCTGAGGCTATGCCTCGTTAATCTTTCGCCGTCATCCCGCCTTACCGAATATGACCGGGCTCATCAGACTCCAGATATGCCTCTTCAACAGGCGAAAGGTACACCTCGTCGAAGCCGGAGATCATGGGCATGACATGCCCCACGAAGGAACGACCTGTTGTCAGCATATAGACATGGATGGCAACGAACGCTACGATGGCGAAAGCCGCTGCGGTGTGGATCAGCGCAACAGTCTCAACAGGAGTGCCGGAGGAGGTGAAACGCTCCCACAAACCATATGTCAGATAAGCAACCCCCGAAAGCCAGATTGCCGGGAACAACACCAGTTTGAGCGACAGATAGGTCAGGGCCTGCAAGGGATTGAGTTTGCGCTGGTACGCCTTTCTGAAAGGGTGCGATTCCCCCTTGAAGATGCCGTAGGAATAAAACCGGACCACGCGCCAGAGACCCTGCTTGGTCGGCATGAACTGTTTCCACACTCCTGTGGTCAGGATCCAGGAAATGGCGAACAGCCACAGGACCATGACCCCCAGGGCGCTGAAGGTGTGGATCCTGTCAGCGAGTTCAACGCCGATCAGGCGATGGAATCCGTGGATGCCGAACCCGGTAAAGAGCAGCATCACGATCAGTGCCATCTGCGTCCAATGCCAGAGCCGCTCGAAGCGGGAATAGATCATTACTTTTCGCGTACTCATTATTTTTTTCTCCTTTTTACGAAGAACACACGAATGGCAGCATGAACCAACACGCCGAGAAATGTTGCGAAGACAAGTAACAATCCAAGGCCGTCAACCCATATGTTGTAGTCCCGGCCAGGCAGATAAAAGCCATTGACATTTTTCAACCGTCCTTCCCTCGCATGGCATTCCCCGCATGAGAGCGCATCCTTCTTGGGCGCCACCATATGAGTGATCGGCCAGTAGGAATAGGTCTCGATAAATCCGAATTGACCGCTGTAGGGTTTCTCGAACTCCTTCATCCCGTATTCGATCGCTTTCCCCATGTTGAAATTTCCCCAGAAAGCGGCTTTATCAGCGCCCCAAAGGTGGGTGTAGACAAGCGTGTTGTTGATCTTGTCGTATTGCTGCTTTGTATGCATGCGCTTGAACGGCCAGATGCGCGATCGCGGATCGCTGTAGGAGCCTTTGAAGTGATTGATCTCGATCGGTTGCGTTGCGGGGTCGAACCTTGTGTCGATGGTGGTATAGTGCATCTGACCGTCGAACCACGCATAGTAGGGAACGACGTTTTCCGCGTATTTGAAATCGCCCTTGATGGACCAGTAGGTTTCGCGCTTTTCTCCGTTGCCCTGGGTATAGCCTTCGATCGTATAGCCCCTGCCGTTTCTCGTCCTGCCCGCGGTGCTCCAGTCCCAGTCCGTCTTGGTGGCGACGCCGCCCCGCGCGAACGCGGGGATATGGCAGGTCTCGCAGGCCACTTTGTCCACGTGGCTGTTCAGCTTGATGCCCTTGAGAGAAAGATTGTTGTGCGGATAAGTCCCGTGACAGGCCTCACAGGTCGTCACATCGCGTCGAAGACCTGCCTTGCCGATTCCCTTCGTATCTTTGGCGTGCACTGCGTAGCGGCTGCCCGCCCAGATATGGTTCTTTGTTACATGGCAGGCGGTGCAGGACAGGTTGAGCCCGTCTTTCGCCATATGCACGTCAACGGATTTCGGCGGGTCGTTCAACACTGAGGAAAGATCTCCGTGCTTCACATTGTCACCCCCGCCGCCGTAGAAATGGCAAGACCCGCAATTTTGCCGTTTCGGCAACCCGACATGCCGGGCCACGTTGCTTAGATCAATCGGTTTTTTTGCCTCTGACAGTATGGCGCAGGCCGCATTCCCTTTCGTGGGCGGCAATTTATAATACGTGCCGGTCGTATCATGGCAGACAAGGCAGTCGATCCTGGTCTGGTTCTTAAAATCGAAATGATCGTCTTTATACCCGTAGCCGTGATGACACTCAGCGCACATGCCCTCGTTCCCCCGGGCATTGGTGCAGAAGTTATTTACGAGATATCGCTTGCCCAGGGTCTGGCCGGTTTCCGGGTCCTTATAGGTCCACGTCCAGTGAATGTTCTTGGTGAATTGCTTGCCTGCTTCCGTGTGGCAGCCCAGGCAGGCCTTCGTCACTTCCGGACCGGAAGTAAACCGTTTTTTGAGGTCCTTGAATTTCGAGTGATCGGCCGAGCCTCCGGACAGTGCCCCTGATATTTGAAGTGCAGGCGTTGGCGGTGCATCCTTTGCTGCGACAGGATATGCCGTGATCGACGCTAAAAACATTATAGCCCACATCCCCACCAATGACTTTCGCATGATTACGGCCTCCGGTTTTTATTACTTTTGTAACTTGTTACATCCTTTTCCTTACAATGCGCGGTCTGGTGCGCTGACGGACTGCGCCGGCACTTTCCCGCGTGAACCGATTTTCGACTTCATCCGCACGAGCCAGGCAACCAGGTCCTCGAAAATCGTGTAAAAGATCGGTACATACAACAGCGTCAGGAAGGTCGAAACCATCAGCCCCCCGATCGCAACCACCGCCAGCGGCGACAGCCGCTCCAGGCCGATGGCCCACTCCATGGCAATGGGCACCATGCCCACCGCCGTACCGAAGGCGGTCATCAGGATCGGCCGGGTCCTGACCCGTACGCTCTCCTTGAGGGCGTCGAAGGTGGACATCCCCTGCTCCCTGGCCATCTCGATAAAGTCGATCAGCAGGATCGAGTTCTTCACCACGATCCCGGCCAGGAGGATCAGCCCCATGAACGAGCCCATGGATTGATGCTTGCCGGTGATCAGCATGGACCAGAGCGCGCCGATCAGGGCCAGGGGGATGGCGACCATGATGGTGAGCGGATGGACGAACGATTTAAAGGCCGGGACAAGAGAGAAGTAGAGCAGCACCATCCCGATCATCAAGGCTGCCATGAGCGCCGAGAACGATTCCGCCGCCTGCTTGGCATCCCCTTCCTGGGAGAGGGTGTATCCCGGAGGCAGTTTCAGCCCGGCCAGCGCCTTCTGCATATTATCCATGATATGAGAGACCGCGGCCTTTTCGCGGTAGCCGAAGACATCAATCGTATTCTGCATGCTCTGCCGGGTCAGGAGCATCGGGACGTAGGAAGTGGTGATGGTCCCGAGGGCCGAGAGCGGCACCTGGCCCAGTGGGGTCCGCACCGTCAGCACGGCCATGCGGGCCACGCTGTCCCGGTCTTGAGCATCATAGCGGGCGCGGATGAGGAAGCCGTCCTCGCCTGCTATCCGGAAGATCGAGGCGGGTCCGCCCTGGACCGATGCCTGGACCTGCGAGGCGATGTCCCGGGGAGAGATGCCGTAGAGGGCGCACTTTTCCCGGCTGGCGATGAAGTTGACCTCCTTCTTGTCAGCGGTCCAGGAGAGAGAGACCGATTTCAGCCCCCGGACGGTTTCCAGCCTCTGCTCAATGTCCCGGCCGATGCCGGCGAGGACCTGGGGATCGGGTCCGCTCGCCATCACGTCCACCGTGGAGCGGATGGAGGAGAGCGGCGTGGCGCCGTAGTCGAAAACATCCACCGACTTCATGCCGGGGATGGCCAGGAACTTGCGCCGCATGTCGTCCTCGATCTGCCACATGGGCTGTTTGCGGTGGAACCGGTCTACGAGGTTGATGGTGATGTTCCCCTGCTGGGGGTTCTTTCCGCTTCCGAAGGAAACCACCGAGGGCTCCGACCCGAGGGTGGAACTGACGGCGACCACTCCCTCCTCGCCTCTGATGATCTCCTCCATCCGGGTAAGAATGGCGTCGGTCTGGGCCAGCGACGAGTTGCTGTCCGCCTCGAAGTTGATCTTGACGATGCCGGTATCCATGGGAGGCATGACGTCCTGGCCGATAAGCGGCTTGACGAACTTGCCGCTGATCAGGAGGACAACGAACGCCGCGACGACGAAGCCGACGCGGTGCTGCAGGGCGAAGTCGAGGGAGTTGCCGAAGAAATCCCGGATGGCGCCGACGAACCGGTCGCTCCCCCGTTTAATAAACGCTTCGAACCGGTTTTCCCGCGCCTCCTTCTTCAGTATGTACGGGGCCAGGATCGGGATGATGGTGACCGAAACGACGTAGGACGCGATCAGGGCGATGGTGAGCGAAAGCGACAGAGGACGGAGCACGGTCTGGACATAGCCGCCGATGAAGATGATCGGCACCAGCACGACCACCGCTGCATAGGTGCCCGAGAAGATGGCCAGCATGACCTCCTCCGTCCCTCCTGCCACCAGTTCGATCAGGTCTTTGCTGGATTCGTGGTAGTGCCGTTCTATGTTCTCGATCAACACGATGGCGTCGTCCAGCAGCATCCCGACTGCCAGGATCACTCCGGTGAGCGTGACCATATGGAACTCGAAGCCGAAGAGCCACATCACGGCAAAGGTGATGAGATAGGTGAACGGGATGGAGATGGCGCAGAGAAACATCGTCCGCAGGTTGCCGAGGAACAGGAAAATGACGATGACCGTGATGATGATGGCGTCCCGGAGCGCTCCGAGCATGTTGTCGACGCTCCGCTCGATCAGGTCCTTCTGCGTGTAGCTGACCGCGAAGTCGATAAAGGGATATTTTTTCTCGAGCGCGGGAATGTCGGCCATTGCGGACTGGACGGCATCGAGGGTGTGTCCGTTCTGGGCCCGCAGGATGTTGATCCCGATCGCCTCCTTGCCGTTGCCGTGGTAGGCCGACTGCGGCTCCTGGACCCCGGCAGTAATTTTCGCTACGTCCCGCAGATGGACTGTGCCGCCATCCTTGCGGCCGATGACGAGGTCGTTCAAATCCTCCGGCTGTTTGACCTCGCCTGCAGTCTTGAAGAGGTACTGGCCTTCTTTGCGGATAATGAGTCCCTGGGGAATGTTCTGGTTCTGGGCCGCCAAAGCCCCGAGCACGTCTCCCATGCCGAGCCCGAAGCGGCTGAGCCGGTCCTGATCGATCGAGACGGCCACCTCAGGCTGATTGGCGCCAAAGACCTCCACGTTGGCCACATTCGGGAGCCGCAGCAGTTCCTCCTTGATCTGGTTGTCGGCCAGTTCCCGGATCTTGCGAAGGTCGACGGGATAGCCCGGCTTCGGAGAAAGAGCCAGGGTCATGGTCGGCTGGGTGGCCTGGCTGATCTTGAAGATCTGGGGCGGCCGTATGCCCTGCGGGAGCCTCGCAATCACTTTGCTCAGGGCGTTGGCCACGTCGGTTGCCGCGACGTCCAGACCTTTATCATATTCAAACTCGGCCAATACCACCGAAACTTCGTCCTTGGACGTGGAGGTGACCCGCCGCACACTGTCGAGGGTGGAAAGCTCCTTTTCAACAGGCCGGGTAATGTCCGATTCCACATCTTTGGCCGCGGCGCCCGGCATGACCGTGATCACGCTGATCTGCGGGCGGTCGGTATCCGGGAACAGATTGAAGGGCATCCGATGATAGCCGATAATGCCGACAACGGAGAGAAGCAGCACCACGGAGAGCACCAGGTGAGGCTTGCGGATATAATGCTCCACGAATTTCATGGCTTGCCTCCCGCAAGGGCCGCCTTACTCAGAACGCCTTGGGCCGGCGCATTGCTTTTTCCCTGTTCCGCCAGCGCGACTTTGCCGCCTTCAACCAGGGTGAGGAGCTTGTTCTCCTGGGCCACGGCCACCTGGTCCCCGGGCGCCACGCTGCCGCTGACCGCTGCCTTGCCGTTCCCCATGCCGAGCAGCGTGACCGGCACGATGTGGACCATGCCGTCTTTTACCTGATAAATATAAGCGCCCTGACTGGTTCTTACCACGGCCTGGTCCGGGACGATCAGCCCTTTGACCCGTTTCGTGGCCAGGTCGAACCCGACGGTGGAGGCCGAGGGCAAATTGAAGGGCGCTGCCTTGGTCAGCACCTCGACGGTCGCCAGCATGTTTTTGCCCAGCGTGGGATAGACCCGGTTGACCTTCGCTTCAAGGCTCCGCTCGCCGCTCGTCAGATAGACGCGGGTACCACGGCGGATTTCTGCCAGGTCCTCCTGAGGCACCTGGGCCAGGACCTTGTAAGGCGATGCTTTCTCGATGGTCAGGATCGGTTTGCCCGGCGTTGCCAAGTCGCCTGGATCGCCCCACCGCTTGGACACGATGCCGGAAAAGGGTGCGGTGATGTGGGCATAGCCAGCCTGGGTTCTGGCCACGGCGCTGTTCATAGAGAGCCCCTTGATGCTCTCCTCATAGGCATCCACGGTCGCCTTAACACCGTCCAGGGTAGCGCGGGACCGCTCCAGCGCTTCCTGTGAAATCGCCCCGATCTTGTACAGCGCCGCGTCCCGCTCATAGACGGACTTCTGGGTTTCGTAGGCGCTTTTTGCCCCGGCCAGTTTCTGCTGCGTGGCCAGCACCTCGGCATGCACGGCCGTGGAGTGGTCCGCCAACTCCCGGTCGTCGATAACGATGACCTCCTCGCCTTGCCGGACCGTGTCACCTTCCCGCTTGGCGATGCTCAGGATGTTGCCCGAGATGCGCGCGGAAAGATCGCTTCTGGTGAACGGCTCTATGCTCCCCAGGTAGTGGGCAGTTATCTCCAAAGAGCCCTTCGCTGCCGGAGCTACCTGCACAGCAGGAGGTACTGCCTGCGGCTTGGGCAGGGCGGCAATCTTCCTCGCTTTGAGTACGACAACGGCAATGCCGGAGACCACCGCAAGGCAGATGACAGCTATCAGAATGTTCCGTTTCATTTGAGATACTCCTCCAAAGTGCCGGTCGCTTTTCTATAGGCGACAACGGCCGCGTTATAATCGTAAAGTGCCTGGGTGTAATTCGCCGTGGCAGTCACGTCGGCTGCCTGGGCAAGAAGCAGATCCACCATCGCGCCAGCGCCGAGCTTGTACTTCCCCTGCTCGATGCGAAACGACTCGTCGGCCTGCTCCACGACCCTTTCGGCAGTAATCACGCGGCTCCTGCTGTCCGCAAGAGAAGAAAGGGCCGTTTCAATGTCGAGCCTCAACTGGTTCTCGACGGTCTTGAGCCGCTCTTCAGCGCGTAGTTGCAGCATCCGCTCTTGGGCGCGGTCCGCGTAGAGCGACCGATCGAACAGCGGAAAGCTAAGAGTTGCACCGACGAACCAGCTTCCCTGGTTGTACCGGGGGTTGAAGCCGTACTGATCAAGATAGCCGGCAGAAGCGTTCACCGCAGGCAGCATTTTCCCTGTAACGATCTTTTTGCTCAGCTCTGCCTCAGTCACGCCGGCGCGGGCGATCTGGTATTCGGGCCGTCCGGCGCGCGCCGCGGCCAGACCGTCCGCGAGGTCGGCAGCCACAGCAGGCATCGCGAGCGGACCGGCAAGCGCCGGGACCTCGGACGAAGCATCCGAACTTTCTCCCATCAAGAACCGGAGTGTTGCCGCCAGGGTCTTAAGCGACTCATCAAGGGAGAGGAGCCGCTGCTGCTCGTTGGCGAGTTGCACATCAACCTTCAGAAGATCGACACGGGCGGTCCGCCCTACGTTAAAAAGGAGTTGCGCGTTCTTGTGCTGCTCCTCGAGGGCCGTCACGGACGCCTGGGACGCCTCGCGGAGCTTTTGCAGTTGAAGAATCTTGTTATAGGTATTCACAGTGTTAGCGATGAGTTCGTAACGGGTGAGCGAAAATCCCTGCTCCTGGATGTCCTTTCTGACCTTCGCCAGGTCAACGCCGTTCACGATCTGTCCTCCCTGGTAGAGGGGCAATGTCATCTGAGCCGTCCAGGAGGCATAATAGTCGCTGAAGTGGGGCGCTATCGTCGTCGACTGCGCCGGGATGAACGGAACGGGGTATTCAAGCTCCGTGACGTTCGCGTTGAGTGAAAGACGGGGATAATGCTTTCCCGAGGCGCTTGCGATTCCCTGTTCTCCTGCAGACACGTTCAACAGCGCTTCGGCCACGGCCGGATTATTATTGAGAGCCGCCGTGAGACACTCCTTGAGTGTAAGCTCCCCGCCGTAGGCAGCGAGGGGGAGACTGGTTAATAACACAGTAGAGAGCAAATTACGGAGTATACGCATGGGATACCTCATTGATCTGTTATTCTGCGCGGAAGGCTTTCCGCGCCTTCCGCATGACTATGTTTAGAGCAATCCCCAGTCCACCTTTGCCGCGCTTGAGACGGATTTTATTTAAGCAGCAGTTTCAGACCTACTCCCAACAAGACCACGGCAAACATCTGCTTTATCCATTTTGCCTTCATCTTTTCTTTCATCACTTTCGCGCCAACCTGGGAGCCGACGATCACGCCGATCGTTGTGCAAAACATGAGCGGCCAGTTGAAATGCCCCTCGGCCAGATGACCTGCAAACCCGGAGAATGATGAAAAGATCACCACAAAGGAACTCGTGGCAGCAGCCCTTTTTGTCGGGTATCCCATGGCCAGCATCATGGGCACGAACAGGAATCCGCCGCCAATGCCCAGGAGACCGGCAATCAATCCGATAATGAAACCGCCCGATCCCATGATCAGATAACGGCTTCGGGCCTCCATCATCACCCCCTTATCGGGATGGCTGGCGGTGAGGAGCATCCTTCCGCCGGCAAAGAGCATGGAGACGGCAAAAAGAAGAATCAGGACTGTTGTGGGAACCAGGCTGGTAAGATAGGCCCCGACAGGGGCGCCCAGAAAGGAAGATGCGATAAGGGGAACGGAGCCCTTTACATCGACCATCTTCGATCGGAAATAAACAATGGCCGCCGATACGGCTGTGATGCCGTTCAGAAGAAGACCGGTGGGGATTGCCTCCGTTTTAAAATCAAAACCGAACCAGTGCAGCAGCGGCACATAGAGCATTGCCCCGCCCAATCCGATCATTGAGAAGATAAAGGCCAGGACAATGACTACGCCGGTAGTCAAAACAAGAACCATGACATCCTCCTCGGGGGTCGGGGACCTGATGGGACATCAGGTCCCTGGGATGAGAGAGTAATCCGATGGTTTTCTTATTCCACCGAGCCCGAGCAGGGGATGCAGAGCATCCGTCCGTCAGGAGCCTTGGTCAATTTGTCGGTAAAAACCGCCTCACCGCATTTCGCGCACCGTTTGACATCAAAGTTCCCGCTTCCCCTTTTCATGTCCTTGTGGAACACATCGCTGATATTCAGGAAATCGGCCTCGGGAAGTTCCAGTATCCGATCGACAAGAGGGTCTGTAATCGCGGCAGGAATGTCCTGCGGAGGCACGCCTTTTTTTCTTTCCTGTACAAAGGGCGAATTGAGGGCTTTTTCGAAGAACTCGGGCTTGAGCGAGACCCGAACCGCTTTTCCGGTCTTCACGTCAATAAGCGTGAAGGCCATTTTGCTGTAATAGAGCTTCTGGATATTCGCCTTGCCGTAGGTGCATCCTGTAGCGGTCATGATCCCGTCCAGGAAACATCCTGCGGCATGTCCCTTGCCTGTTTCCGCTTCGACAAAGAGTTCCTTGTCCTTCGATCGTTCAACGCCGAGCGTCTTCATCGCAGCGAGTCCGGCCCTAAGCCCCATCGGCATGGCCGGGCATTTATGGCCGTGGAACTTCATGGCTGTATCAAAATACTCATTAAATTCTTTCATGGCAGACCTCCATTGTGATGAGTTGGCTTACGTCGAACATTGACCTCCGTAACCTCAACGGAATTACCACCCGTTCCACCAGCAGTGGCAAATGACGGAAAAGCGTTTTTTAATTCTCACCTTTCGGTGTGGCATGCTCCCGCTCCTTCGATAAGCGTGAATGACGCGCATCCCCGCTCGTGCCGCCTTTCCGCGACTGAGTCGCGCAAACAGACGTATTTTATCGTTCCGAGAGCGCCTTTTTTATTGAGAAGGCCCCCCGTATCTGATTAATCGAATAACCGACGGCCTTATCGTGCGGATACTCGGTAGCAAGCTGTTCCTTGACCTGCGGTGCAATCGTTTCCGGCGAGCCATGGCATTTCAGGCAGACATCCTGAATCGGGATCGCCTTCATATATCGCATAAACTTGCCTTGAGGTTCGGTAACGATTTCGGCATATTCCAGCGTTGCGGGATTCTCCTTTTCCGCGCGCACGGCGAAATCCTGCAGCACCTTCTGCTCCCATGCGTCCGGCGAGCCGAGCAGGGGATTGCGCGTCTTTAATGAAACACGTGTAACGCGCATTCCGGTCCTGCGGGAAAGCTCTGACGTAATGGCCGGAGCGAGGTCCTTGCACACCTTGATTGCAGCAGCCGGGCCATGTGCCTTCATTTCTTTCTGCAGAGCGCCGCCGAGCCGGGAAACCATATCTTTCACGACAGCGCGGCTGTCTTCCTGAAACTTCGCAAGATCATCCGCCATCGCCGGACTTATGCACAATCCAATTACGAGGGTAACCGTGAGCCATGTTCTTTTCATTCGTTTCGTCTCCTTTGTTTTTAGTTATCGAACTCTTGAATCATATCCAAGAGTCGATTGTTGACCTGATTTCCACGTGGAAATGGAGAATAACTGTAAGCGCGGGCCAACCGACCGGATGACCTCAAAATACCCTTTTTGCCCCTAGTCTGCCTCCTTTCCTACCAGCTCGTCGCACCAAGATAAAGCCCTGCCCCCACAAGCACCACACCGCTGAACTTCTTCGAGTACAGAGAGAAATTCTTGATGCCCTTTGAACTGACAATGCTCTCTGTGAGACCAATGGACAGACCGGCAACAAAGATCAAGGCGCAGTGGCCTACTGCGTAGGCAAAAAGAAGCGAGCCACCATACACGATGTCGCCCTGCGTGGACACATACGCGAGGATCACCGCAAGCACCGGTGTTGCACAGGGGGATGAGACAGTGCCGGTCAGAAGCCCGAGGAAGAACGCACCCCAAAGCCCCTTACTTTTTACGGTCCGCGTCTTCTGAAATGGCAACGGTATTTCGATAAGACCCATGAGCTGAAGACCCATGGTCACGGCGATCGCTGCAAGACCGACATAGAGCAACCGGC
>OFHG01000840.1_pt1 | contig 11601 bp, 13 predicted proteins | sample 1521931 | NCBI WGS metagenome assembly OFHG01 (sample SAMEA2468438, study PRJEB22500) | soil metagenome | biome: Glassland; feature: Farmland; material: Clay | place: Australia | collected 2013-01-31 | depth 0.55 m
TTGCACCTCCCATGCGGCGCCAGGAGCGGACGCGGTTATCTCTGCGACGCCCTCGCCTGCGTTATTCAGTTTGAAATGGAAATCCCTGGCTTGCCCCCTGAGAATGCTCGGGGCCATGCAAACGATAGCAAGTGTGAAGTAAGCCAGCGGGCAATGACGCATATGACCTTTTCACAAAAGGGACCTCGGAAGTATACCTCACGGGCCCGCTCTGCTCTAGAGACGGCTGAAAGGCCGATAGTAGCGCCGGCGGAAAGAGGGTCCGCGCAGAAGGACAGCCTGAAGAAAGAAATAAACATCCGCAAGATAGCCTTCGTAGCCACACGCCTTGCCGGTCCATGTGGTCCAGTCAATTCCTTCCCCAGCCTTGTTGCGAACACCATCTTCGAAACCGCCCTGAGCCTGCCTGCCGAGCATGGCGCGCAACGCCGCCGGATGCCCGGCATGCGGGCGGATGTCGTGCAGCCATTGGTCACGCTTGCCGAGCATCTCGGCCACCAGTTCGATCAATGCCGGCAGGTCGTGATCCTGGTGCAGCAGTACCGCCGTGGCCTGATCGCGATCGTGCCTCTCCAGTTGCGCAAATGCCGTTTCGGCAGCCTCCCGATAGAGCGGTGCCACATGTGTGGATGGCGACGGCATGTCGCCCAGTCCCGAAAGCAGCGGCAACTGCCTGGCCAGGCCATGGGTAAAGCTGTCCAGCGTCATCATGCGAAGCCGCATCGGGTGCTCGGCCAGATGCCAGCCGAGCTCCCGTGAACGCCGGTTCGCCGCGCAGGCCAGTTGCCAGGTTTCCATCCTGTGCGGGGCCGCATCCGTGGGATCCTCCATCGTCAGCGCTTCCACCACGCGGCTGCGCATCTCGGCCGCGGCCTTGCGCGTGAAGGTCAGCGCCAGAATCTCCTCGGGCTCGTCGACGACGGAGAGCAGTTTCAGGATGCGGCGGGTCAAAAGCTCCGTCTTGCCCGAACCGGCCGGGGCCTGAACGAGGAAGGATGCGGCCGGATCGATGGCGGCATGACGAACCTCGATGCTCATGCGTCATCCCCCTCGTCGTCTTCAGCCGCGTCAAGGGCAAAACCGATCTCGTCGATGCGGCACACCGCCTCCAGACCACAATGTGCGCACGCCTTGCTGTTGCGCGGCGCGACCTCGGTACGGCCGCGCACGAATTCCCCGGCCAGCGCATCGATGCCCTGTTTCCAGGCCTCCAGCAAAGCCGGCCAGTCGTCCGGCCGATGGCGCTTGCCGTCGCACGGGAGCACGCCCTCGATGCCCGTATCCTCACCGGACAGTCCCTCGAAACCGCATTCCCCGCTGCGCACGCGCGCAAAGCAGACGGCGTCGTCAGCTCCCAGGCCCTCGGCCATGCTGTAAAGCGGCAGCTGTGGCTGCTCCATGCGTGCGCCGATCCATTGGCCAACCGTCTGTTTCTGTCCGCTCTTGTAATCGATGAGGATCTTGCGTCCGTCGCCATCGCGATCGATACGGTCGGCCTTCAGCTTCACCGTGAACTGCACGGCGGCGTCGGTGGGCAGGGACAGGCTGTAGGGCTTCTCGCAACGCTCGACGGTAAACGATGGACGCTTTCGCTCCTCTTCCAACCACTCGTGCAGCACCGCAGCCATGCGTTGCCGTTCATAACCCCGGCTTGCCTCCGTCACCGGTATGCGCACCTTGCCCCAGGCGTGATCGATCGCCGCCCCGATCAGGGACGCGGCCGCCTCAGCGTCGAGCGCCAACAGGGCCTGCTGCGATTTCAGATGCTCCCAGATGTGCTGCAGGGCGTGATGGATCAGCGAACCCTTCTCGCGCGGCTCGATGCCGGGCCGGGTTTCGCCCAGCGGCGCCAGCGCCAGCCGATGTGTGGCGAAGGCCCGAAACGGGCAGGCCGACTGGTTGCGGATGATGTCGCTGCCACCGGCCACCGATTCGTGCGGCGCAAGCGGTACGGGCGGCGCATCGTCGTAAGCCTCCGTGATGCACGCGGTCTGCGCCTCCGATGCCGGTGCCGCGGATGAGGCAGCCATGCCGGCCAACAGGGACGAGGCATGCAGCACACGCTCGTCACGGCTTTGCGCGAAGCTGATATGCAATCGGGGCGCGGCCTGGCGAAGCTGTTGCCAGAGAAACGCCGATGCCTCGTACGCCAGGGCCGGCGTGGCACCGGGAAGCGCATGGCGTCGCTGCACGGCAAATGGCAGCAGGGGCGCCGGCTGTGCCGGCAAGGGTAAGGCATCCTCATCGAAGGCGAGTGCGAAAACGCAGTCGAATCTCAACCCCGTGATCTGTTCCAGGGGAAGGACCGACACCTGCGGATGGTGCACGGGCAGCGCAAACGGCGTCTGCCGGCATAGCGATGACAACAGTGACAGGAAGGCGCCCCACTCCAGTTTCGCGTGGATGGCATCCACGGCCACCAGCGATGCAAGGGCTTCCCGGAAAGCATTGAGCTGGCGGATCTCGCCGCTGCTGCGCTCGGCAGCGGTGGCCTGAAGGAAACCCATGTCCTGGAGCAGGGCATGGACCGCTTTCACCCACTCGCTCGCCGGCCGGGCGGAGCCATCCCATGCGGCCAGGGCTCGCACGGCCTCGGCCAGTTTTGGCATCGCCTGCATTTCCGGCTGATGCAGCAGGCCTCCGAAACCGATGTAGTAGCGATTGTCTTCGCGCAACCGCGCATCCAGCCGCGCCCGTGCCGTGCGCTCGCCGGCAAAACCCCGGATGCCGGGCGAAAAAAGAAGGGGGGCAAGCTCCGTCAGCAATGCCCCATGGCGTCCGGCCAGCCCCAGCAGCGCCAGGGATTGGCAGACCAGGGGTTGATCGGCCAGCGGCGTCCCCGGCATGTTCACGGCCTGCATGGCAAGGCTTGCCTCCGAGCTTGGCAGCAGGGTCTCATCCAGGATGCGGCGCAGGGTTTCGACATCGCTCGCCTGCCGGCTGGTCACCACGGCGATACGGGCATGGGCATCGGCCTCGATACAGGCGACGATGCGCCGGGCGACATGGCGGTATTCGGCCTCGGCATCGGCACAGGCTGTCAGGCTCATCTGTACCGGCGGTTCTCCGGCCGCGACCGACGAAAGCCCTGCGCCATGCGCATGCAGGGCCTGCAACAGGCACTGCTGCATCGGCGTCGGATCATCGAAACCGTCGAGCAGGATGCTGGGGACGGAAACCAGCCCACCGATGTGCGGCAGCAGCAGAGCCGGCAGGTCGGCGGCCAGCATGCGACCCTCCCGCGCCAGCGCCGCCTGCATGGCCTCAAGCCAGCGTCCCAGCGCCTCGGCCTCCTCGCCGCCCCCGGCCAGTTCCGCCGCATCGATGCGGTATTCCCGCATCAGCCGGTAGGCCACGCTCGCGTGCCGGGCCAGCCCGGGGCCGAATGCGCCCTTGCCCATGTCGTCGGCGATGATGCGCTCCCACAGCTGCCGCTCCTGCAACTCGGTGTACGGCAGCGGCAGGTCGGTCTGGGTAAGGGCAAGCCCCGTCAGCCATGCCTCCCAGGACTCGACGGCGGGGGTGGAGACCACGCCGTCGGCGGTGGCGGCGACCAGACGCCGACGCCAGTCCGCGGCCAGGCGTGGGGTGGAGGCCAGCAGCAGCGCCCCATCACGCAGGGCGCCCGCCACCGCGTCCGGCTGCACCTCAGTCGGAGGGCTGGCCGGCATGCGGTTGTGGCTGGGCTACCAGGCGCCCCGGCACCAGATGCCCCTCGGCATCCAGATGCGCGGGAACGTAGCGCTGACCGAGGCCCACTGTCGGCCGCTGCGTGTAACGCCAGGCCCAGTAGGCGGAGAGGCTGCCGGCGAGGATGGCGATGGCGACGAAGGCCCACGAGGGTCGGGTACGCAGGCGCGGCGTGATGTCGATGATATCGGGTTGGGCACGCTGCCTGCGGCGCGCAGCCAGCCAAAGCCGGAACAGCATGCCGAGGTTGCGCAGCAGGATCATCAACAGCATCGGGCCGAAGAAGAAGACGGCGGCAACGAGCAGATTGCGGATCATGGTCGCATCAATTCCTGCATGCGCCGCGCATATGCCTCCACGTCCGGCTCCCTGCCCTGGCGCTGTGCCAGATAGACGGTCTCGGCCAGGATCTCCAGTAGTGCGTGTAGCGCCTCGTGCCGGTCCATGCGCTCCACCGCCACCATCTGCTCAAGCGCCTGCGCCACCTGGGGCGGCTGGCGCGTCGCCACCTGCTCCTCCAGCGCCAGATGCAGGGAAAGGTGCAGATAGGGGTTCGTGCCGTCATCGACCTGGAAATCGCGCTCCAGGAAGCGCTCCATATCGTCGAACAGCGCGTGGTATTCGGGGTGCATGCGGATCACGCGCACGATGCGCACCTCCAGGGCGTTCAACGGCAGGCCCGATTCGGCCTTCTGCCAGGCGTCCCAGAAGACCTGCCGGTGGGCGCGCAATTGTTCCCGGCTTGGCTGTTGTTCGGAATCCATGCTCACGCCCTCCATTCCTGGATCATCCCGCCGCCCCCCGGCATTTGCAACCGGCAGGCGGCCGACCTCAGAGGCGGCGGTGGCCCAGCGCCGGTATCGCCCGGCGCACATGATTGACCCTGGCCATGTCGAGATCGGCGACGACGATGCCCTCACCGTCCGCCAGGCAGTCCAGCACCTCGCCCCAGGGATCGACGATCATGCTGTGGCCCCAGGTCTGGCGACCACCCGGATGCTCCCCGACCTGTCCGGCTGCCAGCACATAGGCCTGGTTCTCGATGGCCCTTGCCCTGAGCAGCACCTCCCAGTGTGCCCTGCCGGTGGGCACGGTGAAGGCGGCCGGCACGCTCAGCACCTGGCAGCCGGCATAGCTCCGGTACAGCTCGGGAAAGCGCAGGTCGTAGCAGATGGAAAGTCCGATGCGCCAGCCCCCGAGCGCCACCGATTTCGGCACCTCGCCGGCCATGATCGTCGCCGATTCGTGGTAGCTCTCGGTATCGAGGTCGACGTCGAACAGGTGCATCTTGTCGTAGATTTCCAAGAGCCGGCCGCCCGGCGAAAACACCGGACAAGCGTTGCGCAGATGCCCGGAGTCGGGCTGGCGCAACAACAGGCTGCCGCCGACGATATGCATGCGGTGGCGGCTCGCCTGCTCGGACAGGAATCCCAGCACCCAGGATTGCTCGGGGTATTCGGCGGCATCGCGCCGCTCAGCGTCATTCGCCCCCATGAAGGAGAAGTTCTCGGGCAGCACGACGAGATGCGCGGATTCGCTTGCCGCCGCCTCGATCAGGCGTCCGGCCGTGGCCAGGTTCTGCTCCTTATCGTTACCGGAGCACATCTGCACACAGGCCGCGCGCAGGATGGTTCCGCTCAGGGTGGCGCTCATTTCGGCTCCAGCAGCAGCAGGCCGCGGGCATGATCGATGGTCATGCGATAGGCGCCGAGCACGTTCATGCCGAGCAGGCCCACGCGGCCGGCGGCATCGACATCGTGCACGATGGCGTGCACATCCTCGGCGTGCAAGGCGCCGATCGTCAGGTGCCCGATACTGGCCACCGGCGCATCCATGGTGCCGTTGGCCGTCTGCAGCCGGGCCGTGCCCTCGGTGTCGATGCCGGCCTGTTTGGCCACCTCGCGCGGGATGACGACGAAACTGGCGCCGGTATCGACGATGAAATCGACGGACACGCCGTTGACCCGCCCGTCCACATGCATCTGCCCGCCGATATCGCGGTACGGGATTTGTTTGCGCAACGATGCGCGGTTGTAATGCGGATTGGCGATGGTGTTGCCGGAACCGACGTCCACCCTCGCCGACCCGTGCACGGGCGTATCGGCGTAATGGACGGAGCCGCCGGCATCCGTCCAGGTGTAGATGGCGGCGGATGCCGCCGTCGGCCACAGCGCAAGCAATGGCACCGCCAGCAGCAGCGATGCGCTAAGCCGCAAAGCGCCCCAGGCCAAGGACCGAACCGACATTCGCATGCTCCTCCAGCACCGGCACCAGGCGCCCGGGCGTGCTGCTGCTCATCAGCGTCATCATGCCGGGTCCATGCCCGGCCAGCGGCGAATCGGAATGGATGACGATACCGATGGTGATCGACCCCTTGCGGTAGGTACGGCCATAGCGATTGTCATGGTCGAGCACGGCCACGAAATCTCCGAAGCGCAGCTTATCCAGCCCGTATTCGCGCACCGTTGTCTCATCCTGGCACAGGATGTCGTAGTCGCCAGTCGTCACCGACAGCGAGCCGATGCCCGAGCCCATGGCGTGGCCGGGCACGATGACATGCACGGGCACGGCCAGTCCGCCCTTGCCATCCTCGCGGATGCCCCAGGCCTCGAACAGGTCCGGGGCAAGGTTGTAAATGTACACGTCCGGGTAGTCGACGAGGCCCAGGCCCTGGCCGTAGCCCCGGATCAGGAACTTGTCGTCGCAGGTCAGCCTGTCCAGCGTCTCATCCGGGAAATCGAGCATCAGATGCTCCACGCCGCCGTGATGGCCGATGACGGTGCCCTTCTCACCCTTGGCATCGCCGGAGACGACGCGCACCTCGTTGCCGCAGCAGGACAGGAACTGGAAGCCGGCCTCGGCCTTCTTGTTCGCATGCGTCAGCTTCGCGGATACCCCGGGCTCGATATGCTCCCCGGCCCAGCCGAACACCGAGTCCCCGACCTTGACGTTGTAGGTGATGCCGCCGGTGGATGGCCAGGAGAACACCTCGCCGTTGGCCCCGACCTCGAACGGCGCCCACTGGTTGGCCGGGGACACCGTGCCCTGCACCGCCGTCATCACCAGCCGCTCGCGGTTCGTCTTCAGGCTCATGCGTCCTCCCGGATATAGTGCAGAAACTGGCTTATGCGTCCCTCGCACAGGCCGCGCTGCTCGAATTTCGTGAACGGACGATCCTCATCGCGCGGCAAGAAATTCCCCTTGCCGGCGAGGTTCCGCAGCCCCGGGGTGGCATCGAGGATGCCTTGCATCCACAGGGCGAGATCGGGCTTGTCGCTGGCCAGCCTGATGAAGCCGCCGGGCTTGAGGCGCGAAGCCAACAGGGCGGCAAAATCCGACTGGATCAGGCGACGGCGCACATGCCTCGCCTTCGGCCAGGGATCAGGGTGATTGATGATGATACCGGCCAATTGGCCCTCGGCCACCTGCTCCTGCAGCACGATCTGCGCCGGCAGCTGGGAGATGCGACAGCGCTCGATGACGCCGGCATCCTCAAGCTTGCCCACGGCCTTGGCCACGCCCGGCAGGTAGATTTCCACCCCGAGCAGAATCCAATCGGGATGGGAGCTGGCCAGGTGCACGAGGAACTCGCCGTTACCGAATCCGATCTCCAGCACCACCGGTGCACCCTCCGGGATACCGGCGTGTGCCAGCGTATGCCCCCGGGGCAGACCGATGCGCGGCAGCCATTTCGCCAGCCTCGCCTCCTGGCCTGTGGTGACGAAGCCGTTCTTGCGCCCGTAGGTGCGCATCTCGTGCTGGATATGCTGATCCCTGAATTCCCGACTCAAACGCATGCGCGCATGCTATGGATTCGGCGGCAAATGTCATGGTTGGTTCGGGGCGACGATGGCGGCACGCACCTTTTCCGCCTGCTCCCGGCCGCACAGTCGCGCCACGAGGCGCAGCGCGAAGGGCACGGCCGTGCCGGCACCACGGCTGGTAACGAGGAAATCGTCCTCGACCACTGCATCGTCGACATACACGGCGGACGGCTCCCGTGCGCACACCTCGGCCGCAGCATTGGGATGGGAGGTCACGCGCCGGCCGGCCAAAATCCCGTAGGCGGCCAGCGCCGCAGGTGCAGCGCAGATAGCCGCCACCGATTTGCGCTGCTCGCGCAATCTTGTGACCACCGCCTTCACGTTCGCGTCGTCACGCAGCAGCTGCGCATTCGGCAAGCCCCCAGGGAGCACGACCATGTCCCAGTCGCCGTCCATGACCGCGGCCAGGGCTGCATCCGGCTTCACGGTGATGCCCGAACGCCCGGTAACCGGCCCGCCATCGAGACTGGCCAGGCACACCTCCACGCCGGCCCGGCGCAGGATGTCGACGATAGCCACGCATTCGATCTCCTCGAACCCCTCGGTGAACGGCACCAGCACCTTGCTCATCTCAGGCCTCCCGGATATGCCAGTCCGCCGGCTTTTCTCCGCTGGCGGCCCAACGCAGGGCGGCATGCATGCGCTTCAAGGTCGCCGCCTCGCGCCCGTCCATATCCCCCTGCAGTATAGACGCGAAGCGGGAAGCCACAGCGGCCGGAGACTGCCTGTCCCTCGGATAGAGAATACAGCCCATATCCGGCAACTCGACGGTATGGATCTGACTCCCCAGTTGCACGACCGCCAGCTTCTGGCGCTCCGCGTATAACTCCGGCTCCCCCTCCGCCCCCATGAACACCAGCGAGCGCGATTGCCCCAAGAGCGCGTTGGCCTCGGCCATCTTGTCGACATAGGGGGTATGAAAAACCCCATTGAGCTGTCCCTCGCAGGCGAGCGGGTTGAGCAGGCGCGCCACCGAGTTGGCGAAGCTGCGCACGCCGAGGCGCGGGCGCAGGCCATAGATGCGATGCAGCGGCGGACAGAGCTCGGCCAGGTCGATATAGGCGATGCCCTGACGCTCGAGCAGCGATCTGGCCTCGGCGAGCCCCGTAGCCCGGCTCACACCGGCGGCCTCGAGCGCCTGCCAGGCGCTGAGCCGCCCATCGATATGGGCCACGCCGTGCACGAAGATGCGCATGCCGGCATCGCGCGCCTGCAGGGCCGCCGCCAGGTGCAGGGGGGCGGCGCGGCGCTTGCCGGCATAGCAGGGAAGATCGACAGCATCGGGAAGATCCGCCTCGCCGAGACCGGAGATATGGGCGCGGGCGGCCTGCACGAAGCCGGCGATCTCAGCGGGCGTCTCGCCCTTCATGCGCTCGGCGATCAAAAAGGCCCCGAGCTGCAGCGGATCGGCATGCGCATCCAGCAGCGCCGCGAAGGCGATGCGCGCCTCGTCCATACCGAGGTGCTCGTGCCCATGCCTGCCGCGCGCCACCCGGCACAGCATGCCGGCCAATATGCCTGCATCGTTATGCATGCCTGCGTTGTACCATGGTCCCGCCATGGTAGGCTAGGGCCTGGTTTCGAATGAAGCGCTGCGATCCAAGATGAGGTCCGAGTTCGATGCGATTCCTAATCGTACAACATCTGCCCATCGAGCCGCCGGCCAAGCTGGCCGAGCTGTTGACCGAGGCCGGCCACACCATGGTGGTATGCCATGTGCAGGATGAACCCGTACCCCCCCGTCCGGACGGCTACGATGGGCTGATCGTCATGGGCGGGCCGCAATCGGCCAACGACGGGCACCTGCCCCATATCGCGGCCGAGCTGGCCTTGCTGGAGTGGGCCATCGCCGACGACTTTCCGGTGCTCGGCATCTGCCTCGGCGCCCAGCTTCTGGCCCAGGCCGCCGGCGGGCGCATCACGCGCGCCCCGGTATGGGAACTCGGCTGGTTCCCGGTGTTCCCGACCCCCGCCTCCGGCGCCGATCCGCTGTTCTCTCCCCTGCCCGAAACCGGGCTGTGCGTGTTCCAGTGGCATGGCGAGACCTTCAGCCTGCCGGATAGAGGCCAGCTTCTGGCCCATCACCCGAACGTGCCGAGCCAGGCCTTTCGCCTTGGCAGTTGCCAGTATGGCCTGCAATTTCACATGGAGATCGATGCGCCCAAGATCGAATCGTGGATCGAGGCCGGGGACAGCGAGCGGCGGCAGCTTGGGAGAGAGGGCATCGCCGCCATCCGCGACAACATCGGTCGCCTGGCGCCGATGCACGCCTTCTGCGCCTCCTTGATGCAGGCCTGGCTGAAGCTGGCGCAGGCCCGTAGCACATCGTCCTAATGGGCAAGCGTTACTAGCGGCTCATGTCCTCTTCGGGGTAGGCCGACACATGATGGATGGACAGGTCCGCGCCGCGGTACTCGTCCTCCTCGTCCAGGCGGATACCGACGATGGCCCGGATGCCGCCGAACACGACGAAACCACCGACCACGGCGATCGCCAGGCCAATGCCGGTGCCGATCAACTGCGAGACGAGACTGACACCGCCGGCGCCGCCCAGGGCGCTCTGGCCGAAGATGCCGGCGGCGATGCCGCCCCAGATGCCCGCGCCCCCGTGCAGCGGCACGACACCGAGCACGTCGTCGATCTTCAGATGGTTCTGCACGAACTCGAAGCCGAACACGAAGGCCGCACCGGCCACGGCACCGATGAAGAGCGCCCCGATGGGGTGCACGATATCCGAACCGGCACAGATGGCCACGAGCCCCGCCAGGGCACCATTGTGCACGAATCCCGGATCGTTGCGCCCGGCCACCAGCGCCGCCAGCAGACCGCCGACCATGGCCAGCAGCGAATTCAGCGCCACCAGCCCGGAGACGGCATCGACGCGGCCGGCACTCATGACATTGAACCCAAACCAGCCGACGCAGAGGATCCAGGATCCCAGGGCCAGGAAAGGAATATTCGACGGCAGGATGGCATTGACCCGCCCGCCCGGGCCATAACGACCCTTGCGTGCGCCGAGCATGGTGACGGCACCGAGGGCCAGAAAGCCGCCCATGGCATGCACGACCACGGAGCCGGCGAAGTCATGGAACGGGAAGCCAAAGGCATGCTTCAGCCAGTGCTGCAGACCCAGATTACCGTTCCACATCAGCCCCTCGTAGAAGGGATAGATCAGGCCGACCAGCACCAGGGTGGCCAGGGCGTTGGGCCAGAAACGGATGCGCTCGGTGACGCCGCCGGAGATAATGGCCGGAACCGCCGCCGCGAAGGTCAGCAGAAAGAAGAAGTGCACCAGCTCATAGCCGTTGGTGCCGCCCTTCAGCACGTTCAGCTGTGCCACCGGCGCAAAGAAGCTGACGCCATAGGCTATGGTGAAGCCGACGAAGAAATAGGCCAGTGTGGCAAAGCCGAAATCGCTCAACACGCGCACCAGGGCATTCACCTGGTTCTTTCTACGCACCGTGCCGGCCTCCAGAAAGGCAAATCCGGCATGCATGGCCAGGACCATGGCCGCACCCATGGTCAAAAAAAACACATCAGAACCCGATGAGTTCATGCTCCCCTCCCCCGATTGTTGAGATTCCCCGATCCCTAGATCAATGCCTGTTCGTTCTCCTCGCCGGTGCGGATACGCACGACGCGCTCCACCGGACTGACGAAGATTTTGCCATCCCCGATCTTGCCCGTATTGGCCGAGCGGCATATGGCCGCCACCACGTCATCGGCCCGATCCGATGGCACGACCACGGTGATCTCCATCTTCGGCAGGAAATCCACCGCATACTCGGCCCCGCGATACAGCTCGGTATGGCCCTTCTGACGGCCATGGCCCCGAACCTCGGCCACGGTCATGCCGAGCACGCCGCACCCTATCAGAGCATCCTTCACATCATCCAGCTTGAATGGCTTGATGACGGCGCTAATCCTCTTCATAAAAACCCTCCCTTAGATACCAGCAAAGCCGCCACGTTTCCGTGGCGGCCCTTGCCTTGGTCTGGACTGTCCCGGCCGGGACAGCCCCATCAGCACGAGTAATACAGCGAATACTCCATCGGATGCGGACGCAGACGGATCGCGTCATGCTCCT
>OFHG01000841.1_pt1 | contig 11591 bp, 14 predicted proteins | sample 1521931 | NCBI WGS metagenome assembly OFHG01 (sample SAMEA2468438, study PRJEB22500) | soil metagenome | biome: Glassland; feature: Farmland; material: Clay | place: Australia | collected 2013-01-31 | depth 0.55 m
TTTGACGCCAGCCTGCAACGATACGCATCCATCCATGGGAAGGTGTATGATTTCGCCAGCGGACAGGCGCTTCCTAACACGGAAGTGCACATCATTCCAGACGATCCGACCTTGTTTGATCCATTCGGGCTTCAGGATCACAAAACTGATTTAAATGGAGATTACACCATCCTGGTTCCCAGCGGATCTTTCAGGGTTGAATTCAAAAGAGCGGGTATCCCATGTCAATTCTATTATGATTATGCCAGGCCCGAACAATATCCCTTGCATGTTGAAACCCAACAACCTGGAGAAACTGCAGGGATTGATGGAATCATCAGACAGCCTGGAAGTATCAGCGGAATTGTGCGTTACCGTTCCGGACGGCCTGTCACAACCGCCGATGTTGACGAATACTGGCTTCCCGGCCCAGATTGCAGTGCATTCGGATATGGTTATCCAGTAAATTCTGATGGTAGTTTCAAATTAAGTAACCTCGTCCCCCGGATTTACCAACCAGCGGCAAGTACTTTTATTAATCGCCTCTATGTAGTCGCCTGGCCAAATGGAATTCAACGCTATTCCATCATGGTGCACGAAGGCGAGACTGTGTCTGGGGTTGTGTTCGTCTTTCCAGACCCGGTCTATTTTCCATTCTTGATGAATCAACGCTCGGTTCCGGTTTTTCCGCCATGATCGAATATATGACCCATATCTACCGGCGCGGCGCTGAGCCTTTTCAAAGCCTGTCCGCCCTTTGCGATGATGAGGCGTTGCAAATCATGAAAGGGCTTTACGTTGAGGGCTCCGCTTACTGGGAGAGGTTTAAGCAGCCCCTGGAATATCTGCAAGCTCGCCGCCAAACCGAAAGATGGATGTACCAGGCTTTTATCGACAAAGGGGGCAAACCGCAGCAAATCTATCCTATTTATTTTATGGTGGGGAGGCCACCCTGGCTCGAGCGAGTGGCGGATGCAGCCACGATCGCCTCGACCGCCGAAATCCAGGTACCGATTTCGATTTTCGACGAACGTGACATCAGTTTCACTTACCCGGACAGCATGGTCACGTTGCTGTTAGAAACTCTAAGGAACCCCGAGTTTTACCAGCCGGATTACCACGGCAAGCTCTTCACCCTCTCAGAAATCCGCGCCATCGTCGCCATAAAGGGGATGCCGGATGAAGGCTGGGAGACCAAGGTGCCAGACCACCTGGCGCATTATATCGAAGCGCAGGTGTGGAACAGGAGGCCGCTTTTAGAATTTATGCGGCAAGGGGACCAATCAGCGCATCCTTGAATTGGACGCGGACGAGCGCTGAGGACGCGGATCTTTACAATATAGATCATAACAATATCTTTGAGCGCCTTTCAGCACTCATCCTCTTTTCCATAGCGGCCAGCGTCTCACACCAGCTGTCTGATTGGTTAAAAACCGAAAAGAATTTCGCTATCGAGGAAGTTATGGGAGGCAACATGAATCCCATCCTAAAGCAATTCTTTACACCAAGGGTGCTGTTGAGCATCAGCGCCGGGATAGCCGGCTCGGTCTTGCTGAGCCTATTCATACGCAATTACGTGCTGGCGACAATCCTTGGCCTGCTGATTGCGACCAGCTTCGCTGGCCTGCAAAAACCCACAGAATGCGTCCTCCTGGGGAGCACTACCGGTTCGCTGGTCGGACTATACGTAGGTGCACGTTATTACCTGGCCGAGGGCGAGCTAAGCAGCCTGAGGGACTTCGCCGGATTGGTCATCACGATGCTGGCCGGCTCGATTCTCAGCGGGCTGCTGTGCGCGGCTTACGGTTGGATCACCATCAAGGTCTTGAAGCTCGATAAGCAGGGACGGGGACCGTTCTTTTAATTCCGGGTGCCAAGGGTAGCCGGTCTTGAAAAGGTTTCGATCCAAGCCTCGACTGGCGATGAGGTACAAAGAGCTCCCATGGCAGAAACACCGCGGATCGTCATCATCACAACATTGATTTGGATCGCTGCCTGGGTGGTGTCTTTACTGGTCGTGCTGGCGTTGCCGCGTCTCACCAGGCGATGTTCGGCCTGGCAATCGCCCAGAGGATCACCGGCTACCATGTGTTACACATGAGCCAGGCACTGGCGCACAAGCGGCAAATCGGCCTGGCTGTTTCCGGTCTCACAAGTGCTGGCGTCGAGCCTGATTGGGATCATCTGGGGATACCTGTTTCGCTGGCGCGGCTATGAAGCCGCCGTGCTGGCGCACACCTTGAGCAACTGGCTACCAATTTTAATCTTTGCGCGGTAAACTTATGCCAGAGGGGTGAGCTGTGAAAATCAATCCATCCTGGCGTGAAGCGCTTAGCTTGCTGGCGATCCTGGCGATCATTGGTCTGATCACCGGATTGATTATTATGACTTACCGGGAAAATCTTCCATCCGTCCAGGGCCCACAAAGCACAGTCCTCGGCGCTAACGCCCCCTACCCGGCCACGCCCGATCCAGAAGCCAGGCAAACCGCAGCCGCCCTGTTCACGCAGAATAGTCAAGAATTAAACCATAACAATATGATGATCTCAACCAATATGTGCGCCTTCTGCGTTTTTCCCGAAACCATTCCCCCCACCGGGACGTTTGTGGATGTGTATACACTCGCTACCGGACAAAAATATTACGGCATAAACGTAAAGAATGCCTGGTTCGGCCAGGTTTTTGGAATGTCAATCGGAGTCTATGCTGGCTCAGAACCTGATGATCCTAGCCAGGGAGTGATTAATCTCAGCCCCGATGTCATAAATCATATCCGGACCCCTGGTAAGGACGGCGCGGTGCTGGTGGCCAGCGAATTCAATAATCGGCTGGTGCTGGTGGCCGAAGACGGCACGGTATTTTACTTCGATATGCCGGCGCGCAGATTTGTATCTTCCCTGACTGAATGGGTGCCAACCCAAACCGCTACCCCCACGAGTATCCCATATCCCACGCCGCCACCCCCGACTACTGAAATACCTCCGCCTTATTCGCCACCCCCCACAGCCACCTTCGAGCCTTACGAGCCTTATCCAACGTCTGGGGGATAAAGCCACCATGATTTAGCAAGAGACTTGATTTTTTTCTTGTTAGGGCCGTAGTGAGGCGAGATAAATGGAATTTTCGAATAGAATTGCTAGCCTGAATAGGAAAAACTCGGTTTATATCTGGTGGATAGGGAACTATAAAAGGAAAGAGGGGCTTGATTATAAAAAGGGTAGGTACCACGTCAAGCCATAAGGGGGTGAAACCTGCAGGCTCGCTTAAAGAGGTTGGTTCATTTTAAGGAGGCCAGCAAACCGTCCATGAGCTGCTGTTTTTCTGCGGGTGTCAGCTTCGCATTGGGGTGCATGAGGATGTACAGGCCAGGCGGCATGGAACCATTCTGGATCACTCTGACGATCTCATTTACACTCCGGCTGCGCTCGCTGCCTGCGGGGTTAATGCCCCATTCCGAGAAGTTCAGGTGACGGCGGCCGCGGAAGGTGTCCAACACCGCCAACCAGGATGCGACCGGCAGTTTGTCGTACAGCGGCCATTGGGTCTGGTTACTATGACAATCGAAACAGGCGCGCTGCGCCAGCTGGCGCGTCTGGGGGCTATCCCAGGTAGGCTCTTTGACGACCGGGGGGTTATCCTCATAAATCAACGCCACAACCGTGAGTAATATAATGAAGGCTAATGCCAGGCCGATCCCCCATAACAGCAGAGATTTCAACGACATTTTCCCCATCCTTTGTGTATCAGAGATGCGTGTACGACAGGGCAGCGAAAAACCCGGGACGACACTTTGCGCATTATAGCACAACGACCAAGGCAGCTCTTTTAGTGATGATTACGCACATTTTCATACTGGTGTTATTGCCATCACCTACCGCCGCTGCGCGCACCTTTCCTCTCCCAAAATTGGTAGAGGAAGAGGGCTAAGGGTGCACAGGTTTCCACCAGGTTGGATCTATAATATAGGCGGGATCGAAGCGGTGGAGATCGAGCTAAAAGATGGCAGCCGGTTACACACCGGTTCGGATGAAGCTGAAACCCTGGCCAAAGCAATTGAGAATATGCTGATGGCCGATAGAAAGAGATAAGGGATGGATACGCAAAATATCGTTCGCAAACAACTTTTAGATCTATTAGGGGGCGGCAACGCCCATATGGGTTTCGATGAAGCCCTCGACCGCTTCCCTATGGAAGCGATCAACGCCTCTCCGCCTGGTTCCGACTACACGCCCTGGCGCCTGCTGGAACACATGCGCATCGCCCAATGGGACATCGTCGAATTCGTGCGCAACCCACAACACGTATCGCCGCCCTGGCCGGATGGCTACTGGCCGGCGCAAGGCACAAAAGCCGACTCGCAGAAATGGGAACAGAGCCTGCAAAGCTTTTGGGCGGACCTGCACGATATGCAGGCGATCGTCGAAAACCCGGAGACTGATTTGCTTAGCGAGATGCCGCACGCTCCAGGCTACACAATCCTGCGCGAGGTCCTGGTCCTGGCAGACCACAACGCTTACCACATGGGAGAATTTGCCATGATGCGCCAGGTCATGAATACCTGGGCCAGGGGTTAGGTGGAGGATCTCTCCTGATGGATGATTATGTTTACCGGTTGGATTTCACCGTGCGTGATTACGAGTGCGACCTGGCCGGCATGGTGAACAACGCCGCCTACCTGAATTACCTGGAACACGCCCGCCACGAGTTTTTGAAAAGCCGGGGAGTGGACTTCGCGGCAATGGCCCGAAAGGGGATCTACCTGGTTGTGATCCGCATTGAGGTGGACTACCTGTACCCGTTGCGTAGCGGGGAGGCCTTTTACGTGGCGTTGAGGCCGGAACGCGTCTCACGCCTGCGCTTCGCCTTTCAACAGGATATTTTCAGGCAGCCCGACGAGCGCCCGGTGGTCAAAGCGCGCGTGATTGGGACGGCCATCAATGACAAAGGAAGGCCTTTCCTGCCTCTCGAAATTGAGCGCCTGCTAGACAAACAGCAGGCTCGGAAGAAGGAACCTGGGTGAGTAAAAAATATAGAGGGTATGAGGTTAACGATGATAAGAAAGTGGGGCTCGCATTCGAGAAGTAATCGAGGCGATCCAGATGGAGGTTTCAAGATGATTGTACGCATGTGGCACGGGCGTGTGCCAACCCAAAAAGCGAAAGCCTATCGCGAATTCGTGAATGAGCGCGCCATCCCGGATTACCGCTCGGTGCCGGGCAACCTGAGCGTGCATATCCTGGAACGGACGGAGGGTGATGTCACCCATTTCATCACCCTGACCTTCTGGCAAGACCTGGAATCGATCCGAGGTTTTGCCGGCGAGGCGGTCGAGAAGGCTAAATATTACCCGGAAGACCAGGACTTCCTGCTCGAATTCGAGCCCAAGGTGGTGCATTACCGTGTGGTCGGGCAGGGTTATCCACGAGCTATTATTTGACACGGCATGGGATCGAGCATATTGTTCTGGAACAGGCGTCCCGACCTGCCAATGCCTGGCGCAACGAGCACTGGAATTCCTTCACGTTGATCACGCCGAATTGGTCCTTCCGGCTGCCAGGTGCCCCCTACAAAGGGGGTGAGCCAAACGGGTTCATGGGGCGGGACGAGGTCGTACGAATATTCGAAGGCTACCCGGCTTCTATTTCGCGGGCTTTCCCTGGCTTCCCGGGCAAAAATCCGGCCTGCTGCTGGGCGTGGCGGAAAATGCCGAGCTGATCGCGGCGAAAATCGTAGCAAGGTAAACAATTATGGCGATCCTGAGTGAGAAAATACAGAACTTCGTACGCGTCCAACGCCTGGGCTACATAGCCACGGTGTGCCCGGATGGCACGCCCAACCTATCGCCCAAAGGCACCCTGACCGTTTGGGATGAGAACCATTTGATCTTCGCCGATCTTCACTCGCCGGGCACGGTGAAGAATTTGCAGAGCAACCCGGCAATTGAAATCAACGTGGTCGATGAATTCATCCGCAAAGGTTATCGTTTCAAAGGCAAGGCACAGGTCTTGACCGAGGGGGCGCTTTACAAACAAATGTTGGAATTTTATACCCAAAAACGAGTGTTCGACGCGCCGCGGCGGATTCGGGCGATCATCCTGGTCGAAGTGGAGCAGGTGCGACCATTGATCTCGCCCGGTTACGACCGGGAGGTGACCGAAGAGCAAGTGCGAGCTCAATGGGAGCATTATTATGATAACATCCGCTCAAAATCGAGCGGATAATTATTCATGTCCAACTACCCCAAACCCATCCCCTTGTCAAGAAACCTGGTTTACCACAGCCGCTGGGTCAACCTGTACGTAGACAAGGTTCAATTCCCTAACGGAAAGGTCATCGAACAGCACCACCTGCTGGATTTCGATCACGCAGCGGTGATGGCGGTGGTGCAAGATAGCGAGTGCCGCTACCTGATGGTGCAGGTCTGCCGCTACCCCACCGGGCGCGCCGAGTGGGAGTTCCCGGCAGGCAGCATCGAAGACGGCGAAGACATCCTGGAGGCTGCCCGGCGCGAGGTGCACGAAGAGAGCGGGTACGATTCAATCCAACCGAGCCTGATCTATTCTTACAACCCGATGAATGGCATCGCTAACCAGGTCTTTCATATCGTAGCCTGCCAGGCTGGCGAACGCAACGGTGATTTCGATCGGAGCGAGATCAGCGCAGTGCGCTGGTTTACGGAGGGGGAGATTTGGGAAATGATTCGGGCAAAGGTGCTCCGCGATGGCTACACGCTGACTACTTTTTTATTAAAGCAGCATCTATGAGAGATACGGCATTGCCCACAGATTTTAACGGATCTGCACGGATTTCTTTCTACGATAGGTAAGAGCATCATCATTATTTATCCGTGTTTTCCTGTAATCCGTGAGCGTTTAAAACATGGTTCTTCCGGCTTCGCCGTGGGGGATCTCCAGATTTGGGGGTGAGCGGGTGCGTACGCACCCGCTCACCCCCAAATCTGGGACTTATCACGGAAGAACCCAAAGAGCCTAAAACATAACACGCTCGCATATTGAAAATTGGTTTAGAATTCATCCAGCTTCCAATCTTGCGAAAGGAGCACGAAGGTGACGAATTTGATTCCAGGGGAATATGAGGTGGTTTTGAACGGCGTACGTTGCCATTACACGATACGCGGCGCGGGGCCGGCGCTGATCGCCATCTCCGGAGGGCCGGGGATGGACGCACGTGGCTGGGATGATTTCGCCAAAATAGACGAGTTCGTCACGGTGATCGCCCTGCACCCGCGCGGCTCAGGGCTATCTGCCCTCCCCGGGGATAACGCCTATCGCCTGGCGGATTACGCCGCGGACGTGGAGGCCTTGCGCCGGCACCTGGGGCTGGAAAAACCAGTAGTGATGGGCTGGTCGCATGGGGGCATGGTGGCCCACCAGTTTGACTTCACGTACCCCACCTCGCTATCCAGGCTAATCCTTTATGACACCACGGCCTACTTTGGCGAATTCCTGGGCGACATCGAGGCGGCGGTGAAGGAATTTAAAGACCGGCCCTGGTTCGAAAATTCCTTCGAGGCTTTGCAAAAGGAGTGGGCGGGAGAATATCACAGTGACGAGGACATGAGCCGCCTATGGGCGGAAGAGATGAAATTCTATTTCAAGAATTTCGACGAACGCGCCCAGGCTTATCACCAGCGCACCAAAGATCTGCCCATCCGCATCGCCCCACTGCATGCCTTCAACGAAGACGAGGTCCCCAAGATGGATCTACGCCGGCGCCTGGAGGAGATCAGGGTACCTACGCTGGTGATCGTCGGGCGGCACGATTTCATCACCAACGTGGCGATGGCACAAGAGATGGTGAACCACATCCCGAATGCCCGCCTGGAAATCTTCGAAGATTCGGGGCACTTTGCCCTGGTAGAAGAACCAGGGAAGTTTTGTCAAACCATTAAAAATTTCATACTTTCATCAATTGCTTAAGGGCCTAACCCATAGGATTCTTGTTTTTCGAGCAAGAATTCGCGGGAAGGACTTCTGTATATATCCGCTTTATGCGGGTTAGGAGAGAGAAGTGAACCTGCTGCATGCATTCCTGCTCGGCTTAGTCGAAGGTCTATCGGAATTCATCCCGGTATCATCCACAGCGCATATGCTAATTGTGCAGAAGCTGTTCAACATTCCATCCAGTGATGCAATGTTTGCCTTCCTGGTCCTGGTTCAAATAGGTCCATTGGTAGCACTGATCATCTATTTCTGGAAAGATTTATGGTCGCTGGTGATCGCGTTTTTTGCCAGGCCATTCTCAACGCCGCTAAACAAACTGGCATGGTATATCATCATCGCCACGATACCAGCCTTGATTGCCGGAGTTTTGCTAAAAAACAGCATCGAAAGCCTGTTTCAGAATCCATTGCTCGAAGCCGCCATTCGCTTGTCTGCCTCGGCGATTTTATTGTTCCTGGCTGAATGGTTGGGAAAGCGAATACATAAGCTGGATAAGCTAACATGGCTGGATGGGTTGATCGTTGGCCTTTTTCAGGTATTGGCAGTTTTCCCGGGCTCATCGCGCTCAGGAAGCACGATCAGTGGCGGCATGTTACGGAACCTCGACCGCCCATCGGCGACGCGTTTTGCTTTCCTGATGTCCGCCCCGGTAATGTTGGCAGCAGGAGCGTATGAGTCCTTGTCGGTCGTCAAGACCCCTGGCTTCAGCGGCATCCTGCCTCCATTGGCCCTGGGATTCATCGTAGCGGGAGTTATTGGCTGGTTTTCAATAAGATGGCTGATCAACTACGTCAGCAAACATTCGCTCTATGTGTTTGCCTTCTACTGCGCCATCGTGGCGGTGCTGTGCCTGATCTTTCTCTTCGTATAAAAACCATGCGTGTTTAAAGGGCTTCTAAATGGCTTAGGCGAGATGCTTCACAACCACAGGCCGGCGGTTCAGCATGACAACAACCATGTCAGAAGATTATCCAGTATTCAAGGTGGAATAATTAAGACCTCTAAAGGAAGTCATCCCCATGAAGAAGACCTGGACCCGCAAGATTGGGACGCCATGCGGGCGCTGGGGCAGCGCATACTGGACGATTTGCTGGAAACCCTGCAGGCCGTGCGCCAACGACCGGCCTGGCAGCCCATGCCGCCGGCGGCAAAAAAACACTTTACTACGCCCGTCCCATGGGAGGCGCAGGATCCGCAAGCGATTTACGAAGAATTTAAAGAATACATATTGTCCTACCCGGTGGGCAACACCCACCCGCGCTTCTGGGGCTGGCTTTTCGGCAGTGGCACGCTGATCGGCGCCTTCGCCGAATTACTGGCAGCCGGGATGAACACCAACGGCGGCGACCTGGACAACCACAGCGCCATCCACGTGGAAACGCAAGTAGTGAACTGGCTGAAGGAGACGCTGGGATTCCCGGCCTCGGCCAGCGGGCTGCTCACCAACGGCTGCTCGGCCGCCAACCTGAACGGCCTGGCAGTGGCACGCCATGCCAAGGCTCCCTGGGATCTGCGGCGGGAAGGTTTGCAAGGCGATCATCCCCGGTTGGTGTTGTACGCCTCCACAGAAGCCCACAGCTCGATCCGCAAAGCGGTGGAACTGTTGGGCCTGGGGAGCGAGGCGTTGCGCAGCGTGGCGGTGGACGCCGAGTACCGCATCGACCTGGCGGCGCTCAAAGCCGCCATCCAGCGCGACCGCAAAGCGGGCCACCTGCCATTCTGCGTGGTCGCCTCGGCCGGGACGGTCAACACAGGCGCTTTCGACGACCTGAACGCGCTAGCCGACCTGTGCCAGGCGCAGGATTTATGGCTGCACGTGGATGGGGCCTTCGGCGCCTGGGCCGTACTGGCGCCCAGCGTACACCACCTGGTGGCCGGTCTGACACGCGCCGATTCATTGGCCTTCGATCTGCACAAATGGATGTATGTGCCCTACGAACTGGGTTGCGTGTTGGTGCGCGACGAGCGCCTGCACCGCCAGGCATTCTCCTACACCCCACCCTACCTGGCGGGCGGCAAGAGCGGGCGTGGCCTGACGGGCGGCGACCTGCCGTGGTTCACCGACAAGACCTTCGAGTTATCGCGCGGCTTCCGCTCGCTGAAAGCATGGATGTCGCTGAAGGAACACGGGATGGACAAATACGCGCGCCTGATCGAGCAAAACGTGCAGCAGGCGCATTACCTCGCCGAACTGATCAGGACAGCTCCAGACCTGGAATTAATGGCTCCGGTGCCGCTTAACGTGGTATGCTTTCGCTTCGTTCAATCCGGCCTGGATGAACCCGCTTTGGAAACTCTCAACCAGGAAATCCTCGTAGTGCTACAGGAGCAAGGCATCGCAGTGCTTTCCAGCACGCGCCTGGGAGGCCGCTTCGCCTTGCGGGTTGGACACACCAACCATCGTACAAAGCGAGCTGATTTTGACCTGCTTGTCCAGGAGGTGAGACGCCTGGGAGTTCAATTGCTAAAAGATTTTCCTGATTGAGATTTAGCTCCAATTTCTATCCAGCCATACCCATATTAGTATTTTATGATAAAATCTAGTTGATTGATTATGTTTGTTTAATTTAATACTCATCATCAAATATGTTAATGCGCACTGAATCTGTACCCCAATTTGGTCGTATTCTTCCCAGGGTAAGGTTTTGTGTGAAATCTATAACATCCCGGCAACATCCAGCTTTCACGGTGAAATCAAGTATCAGCCAACCGCATGTAATCGCTACATTTTCGCTTCCATTGATGTTCCCATCCTGAACATCAGAAAAGTTGGGTACTTGTACTCATCATTTCTATGAGGCCATGGCCATGACGATCAGCAGACCGGAAGAACTGAATCCTACAGAAGATTCTCTGGGGGTTTGGAATGAAGACGCGAGTTTATATGCAGAGATACGCCGTCGCGCCACCCAGTTAGAGGTTGCAAGCCAGGTTGCGCAGAAAATTGTCTCAATCCTGGACCTGGATCGGCTCCTGGCGGAAATTGTTCGATTGATCCGGTTGAAATTTGGCTACTACCATATCCATATTTTCCTTGTAGAACAAAGCTCAAACGAGCTCGTATTGCAAGAGTTAAGTGGCGAGGAAGATTTATCACTCAAGCAGCAAGGCTTGCGCCTGAAAATTGGCGACCAGGGCATCTGCAGTTGGGTAGCTGCCCACGGGTCGCCGTTGATAAGTAATGATGTCAGCCAGGAAGCCCGTTATCATCCCCACGAACTTTTACCGAAAACGAAATCTGAGTTGGCCGTTCCGATGCGGATTGGGAAGGAGATCATCGGCGTTTTGGATGTACAGAGCGAAGAACTTGGAGCTTTTCAACAGGATGATAGCCTGACTCTTCAGATCCTGGCCGACCAGGTTGCCATTGCAATCCGTAATGCGCATTTATTCCGCGAGACGCGTCGCCAGCTTGACACGCTGCGTGCGCTACATGATGTGTCCCTGGAGATCACCTCCCAGTTAGAAAGCAAACGGGTATTAAATACGATCCTCAAGCATGCTGCTCACTTGTTGTCGGCTGAGGCCAGTACGATAAGCATCTTCGATTCACAAGAAAATGTGATTCATAAAATCGCCGTTTTTAACTTGCCCATAGAAATCCAAGGTATTGATTGAGAAGTCGGCGAGGGGTTGGCAGGCCAGGTG
>OFHG01000842.1_pt1 | contig 11589 bp, 10 predicted proteins | sample 1521931 | NCBI WGS metagenome assembly OFHG01 (sample SAMEA2468438, study PRJEB22500) | soil metagenome | biome: Glassland; feature: Farmland; material: Clay | place: Australia | collected 2013-01-31 | depth 0.55 m
GCGGGCCGTCAGCCACGGTTTGGGCATCTATGCCGCGGCCGCGCGCATCCTGCGCGAGCTCAATCTCATGCAGGCGGTAAGGCTCGTGGGCGTGAGCGTTTCGAGTCTTGAGCGGAACATGGAGCAGATGCCGCTGTTTGCGGAAGAACGCAAGAGAAAGTTCATCGCCGAGGCCATGGACGAGATCAACGACCGTTACGGCAGCTTTACCGTTACCTGGGGCACGCTCGCCGACCGGCACCGCCATGAACGGGTGATCTCCCCGGCGTGGCGGCCGACAGGGGACCGGGAGTACTAAGGCATTTGGTTTTTTTGATAGAATTCTTCTCTGCGTTCTCTGCGCCTTCTGCGGCGAAATGTTTTGACCCTGCACTGTGGCAAAAAAGGGGGTTCTATGCCAAACAGCATCACCGACCGTCAACAGGCAATCTACGACTTCATTTGTGCCGCCATAGACAAACGCGGCCTTCCCCCCACCATCCGGGAGATCGGCGAGGAGTTCGGTATCCGCTCCACGAACGGCGTGGAAGGGCATCTTGCCGCACTCGAGCGAAACGGGCTCATCACCAGGCACCGGGGTAAGTCGCGCGGCATCTCGATGCCGGCACGTGAGCGGCCTGCCGTCGCAATACCCCTGCTCGGCAGGGTCGCCGCAGGACTGCCCGTGCTTTCGCCCGAAAACCGGGAAGGAGACGTCCTGGTCGATCTTACGCTTTTTTCTCTCAGGAGCGCTCACAACCTTTTCGCCCTGAAGGTGAAAGGCGACAGCATGGTGAATGCCCATATTGTGGACGGCGATACGCTCCTGGTCCGAGCGCAGGCTTCGGCCCGCGATGGCGACATCGTCGTCGCCCTGGTGGACGGCGAGGCGACCGTCAAGCGGTTCTTTCTCGGGAAAAGCCAGGTACGGCTTCAGCCCGAAAACAGCGCCATGAAGCCTTTACTGCTCGACCGGGGTGAGTTCCTGATCATGGGGAAAGCGGTGGGCATTCTCAGGAGGCTCTCGTAGATCGCGGAATGGCATGAATGCAGGTACGGAATTCGGAATAAAAAAGCCGCCATCCGAATGGCTCTATCGTTTCACTCCCGGCAGTTTGAGCTTGACAGACGCAGGCATGTTCGTGTTTTCTCATATGGAATTTGACGATAAATTGTGCTAAGATAACGACTTACGAGAGCCGATCCGGCTGGGCCATGACGCTGCGATGGCAATTTTCGTTCTCCGGCGGCGGCTGGCCCTGCAGGGATGGATATCGAAACAGTGATACCCATGAGAAGAGATGTGTTCATCATCCGCCTCGTTTTTATCGCCTGTATCCTCATCACTTCTGTCTTTTCCGAACGAGAAGACGGCGGAGGCTAAGTGTTTTCTCCCTGGACACTGCTGTCAGTCATACTTTCCTATCTTCTGCTCCTATTCTCCGCGGCCTACTTCGCCGAGCGTAAGGAGCGGCAGGGGAGAAGCCTGGTTTCGAATCCCTACACCTATTCTCTCTCTCTCGCCCTTAAGGCTCTGTCGAAGCTGAGCAAAATTGAAGATTCCCAAGTTATTAATTATCTAAAAGCAACAGGCTTCACCGTTGGGGTTCTCCTGAACTTCGGTGCTGAGTCACTTGAATACCGGCGCTTTTTCTGAACCAAATTTGTGCGGTCTGCGTAATCTGCGGATAAAAAAAGGCTGAGTTCTCATGTCCAAGAGCATTTTGATCGTCGAAGACGAGGAGACGCTGCGGGAGTCCGTCAAGCGTATCTTCACCAAGGAAGGTTTCATGGTGGATGCCGCGGAGTCCGCCGAAAAGGGGCTCGCCCTCGTCGAGACCAACATCTATGACGTGATCATTTCGGACATCATCCTGCCGGGCATGGACGGGATCGAGATGCTCACCCGGGTGCGGGAGCAGATGCCCGATCAGATCGTCATCGTGGTCACGGCCTGCGCGTCGCTCGACACTTCGGTGAGGGCGCTCCGCGCCGGGGCGTACGATTACATCACGAAGCCGATTATCCATGAAGAGATCAAGCAGCTCGTGCGCAACGCGCTCCGGCAGAAGGGCCTCCAGGCCGAGAACGCGCTCCTCAGGCGGGAGATCGGAAAGGGCCATGATTTCAGCAGCGTCATCGGCGAAAGCGCGGCGCTCAAGGCCATCCTCGACGAGGTCCGGAATATCTCGGACGCCGGGAGCCCCGTGTTGCTGCTCGGCGAGACGGGGACGGGCAAGGAACTTTTCGCCCGGGTCATCCACCGCAACAGTTCGCGCCGGGACATGCCGTTCGTGCCGATCAACTGCTCGGCGATCCCCGGGAACCTGCTTGAGACCGAACTCTTCGGCCACGTGCGCGGCGCGTTCACCGGCGCGGCGGCGAGCAAGAAGGGCATACTCGAGGAGGCCGAGGGCGGCACGCTGTTTCTTGACGAGATCGGCGATATGAGCCTTGCGCTCCAGGCGAAGCTGCTCCGGGTCATCGAGGACCGGGTGATCCGGCCCGTGGGAAGCACCAAGGGCAACAAGGCGGATTTACGGTTCATCACGGCGACAAACAAGGACCTCAAAACAGCGGTGAAACAGGCGATGTTCCGTGAGGACCTCTATTCCCGCATCAACGTGATATCGCTCCAGATACCGCCGCTCCGGGAAAGAAAAGAGGACATCCGACCGCTCGTGCGCCACTATCTTGAAAAGTACTCGCAGGAAATGGGGAAACGGGTCAAGGACGTCTCTCCCGCGGCCATGGACATCATGACGAACTACGGCTGGCCCGGGAACGTGCGCGAGCTCCAGAACGTGATCGAGCGGGCCATTCTCATCTCCGACGGAGACCTGATCGGGCCGGAGCACCTGCCCGTGGGAATAAGGGCGGAGGACTCGTTTCAGCACCGGGTTTTCAGCGAAAAACTCTCGATCGAAGACTATACCAAGGCGTTTATCCAAAAATACCAGACAGAATACAACGAACAGCAGCTCGCCGACATGCTCGGCATCACCCGCAAGTCGCTCTGGGAGAGGCGGAAGAAGTGGGGGATGCAGAAGGAACGATAGATGCAGTGCGGAGTTAGGAGTGTGGAATGCGGAGTAGTAAGGAGTAAGGAGCGAAAGGCAGCGTGCCTGGGGATCGGGTTTTTCTCCGCACTCCGCATTCAGAACTGGGTCATATATGTCCCTTAAGAAAAAAATAGCACTCAGCTTCTTTATCAGCGCCTTCATCATCGCCGTCCTGGCCGCGTTCGAATACGTCAATTTCGTCGAGCTCAGGAACCAGGTGCGCTATCTTGAGGTGACCGACACGATCAACCGCAAGTCGCTCCAGCTCCGGAGGCACGAGAAAAATTATTTCCTCTACAGCCCGCAGAAGGCGGATGAGGAGTCGGCGGCGGTCCATGCCTATATCGACGAGCTCAAGGACCTTCTGGCGCAGCACCCCGGCATCGACAAAACGGACAAGCTGGCGCTGCGGGGGAGCATTGCCGAATACGAACGCCTGTTCACGGCCATCGAATCGTCGGCGGGACGCCTGACGGACCTGTTCGAAAGGACAAAAGCGTCATACCGGAAGAACGAAAAGTTTTTCTCCCTGGTTGAAGCGACCTTCCTGGAGCGGCCCGCCCAGTCCGCCGGGTCTCTGGAGAAGGTATTCCTGCTGCCCCGGGGGCACGCGCTGATTGCCGGGCTCCGGGGGCTCGATGCGGACATAACGGCGCTCAGAAAGACCGGCGAGGACATCGTTGCCACGTCGAAGGACCTGGACAAGGTCGCCCGGGAAAAGGCGGAAACGGTGATCCGCGTGTCCCAGATCGCCATTCTCATCTTTATCCCCCTGTTTTTCATCGTCGGCATCGGCATGCTGTTCTTCATCACGACGAACGTGGTCAGACGGCTGATGCTCCTGATCAAGATCGTGGAGGAGACCGGCAAGGGGTCCTATCCCCGCCTGACCCTTCCCGCCTCAAAAGGGAACGCCCGCGACGAGGTGGGCGTGTTGATCGAGAAGTTCAACGAGATGGAGGACCAGCTCGCCCTGCATGAGGCCGAGCTGGAGCAGACGAACCGGGAATTGACGCAGGCCAAGAAGCTCGCGGCCATCGGCACGCTGGCGTCGGGCGTGGCGCACGAGCTCAACAACCCGCTGAACAATATCTATCTTTCGGCCCAGGTCCTCTCGCGGGAGGCGGGAGAGGGCTGCTCCGGGGAAATGAAGGAGGCGGTGGGCGACATCGTGGGTCAGACCGAGCGCGTGAAACGGATTGTCGGTGATCTTCTGGAATTCGCGCGCGGCCGGGAGCCGCAGTTGACCGAAGTGGACCTTCCGGGCCTCATCGCCGAGGCATTCCGGCGCCTGGGGAGCGTGAGGAACACGGACAATGTCCGGTTCTCTCTCGACGCCGGGCCCGGGCGGATTGTTCTTTCCGCGGACCAGGGGCAGTTGGAACAGGTCTTCAATAATCTCTTTGCCAACGCTGTTGATGCCATGGACGCCAGGGGGAACCTCAGCGTGAGCGTGAGAGAGACCGAAGGATCGGCCGTCATCATTGTCTCGGATAGCGGCGCGGGGATCCCAAGGGAATCGATTGACAAGATCTTCGAGCCGTTTTTCTCGACCAAGGACAAAGGCACCGGCCTCGGTCTTGCCATAGTGTATAATATCATCAAAAAACACGGCGGCGACATCACAGTCGAAAGCGAAGAAGGCAAGGGGGCCGTGTTTACGATAACACTGCCGGCTGTTAGTAAAAAGTAAGAAGTAAAAAGTAACAAAGTAAAAAAAGTAAACTTCATTGCTCAGCTCCGGAGAAAAACATGGCCTTTAAGATCCTCATAGCGGAAGACGAAGACATCACCTTGAAGCACCTCGTGAACTCCCTCCAAAAGGAAGGCTATCTTGCCGTCGGCACGCAGAACGGCGAGGACGCGCTCCGCAAGATCGACAACGACCACTTCGACCTCCTGATCACCGACATCAAAATGCCCGGGCTCACGGGGATCGAGCTCCTCGAAAAGATTAAGGAGCGGCAGCTCGAAGCCGAAGTGATCATCATCACCGGCTTCGGCAGCATCGGCTCCGTCATCGACGCCATGAAAAAAGGGGCCTACGATTACGTGACCAAGCCCTTCAACCTCGACGAACTGCTCCTCAAGGTCGGGAAGATCCGCGACCAGAAGGCCCTTAAGAAGGAGAACGTCGCGCTCAGGGCCTACGCAGGCATCGACCGGAAGGTTTCGATCATCGCCAAGAGCGAGAGCATGAGCGCTATCCTCGCGGTCATCGAGGGGATGACGGATACGGATTGCAACGTGCTTCTCTCCGGCGAGACGGGCGTCGGGAAAAGCCTTTTGGCGAGGATCATCCACTTCACGAGCCGGCGCAAGACCATGCCGTTTTTGTCCATCAACTGCGCCACGCTGACCGAGGAGCTTCTGGCCTCCGAACTCTTCGGCCATGAGAAGGGCTCCTTCACCGGCGCGGTCAAGACCAAGCAGGGGCTCGTCGAGATCGCGGACACGGGCACCCTGTTTCTCGACGAGATCGCCGAGATGGCGCCGAACCTCCAGGCCAAGCTCTTGAAGGTGATCGAAGAAGGCGAGTTCTACCGCGTGGGCGGGACCAGGCCGATCAAGGTCGATGTCCGGTTCATTGCCGCGACAAACCAGAACGTGCGGACCGTCATCGCCGAGGGCAGGTTCCGCGAGGACCTCTATTACCGGCTGAACATCATGGAGATATCCATCCCGCCGCTCCGCGACCGGAGGGACGACATCGCCCCTTTGTGCAGTTATTTTCTCGAAAAGCACCTGCCGAAGTCGCGTAAAAAGATCGCCGGCTTCGCCAGGGATGCGATGCAGGTATTGATGCACTACAGCTTCCCGGGAAACGTGCGCGAGCTCGAGAACATCATCGAACGGGCGATCATCCTCGAAAAGGGCCCGCTCATCACTCCCGAAAGTCTGCCCCAGACAATCAAAATGTTCAAGATCGAGACGCTCGAACCCGACCAGGTGAAGACCATTGAAGAGTTGAACAAAGAGTATGCGGGAAAAGTCCTGGACATGATGGGCGGCAACAAGTCAAAGGCCGCGGAGGTGCTCGGCATTTCGCGCACGAGCCTGTGGAGGATTTTGAAGGAAGAATAGCCGGTCATTTTTTGCCGCAGGTTTTTAGTCCGGCTGCGGAAACGTCCTGCACGATGACAGAGAGAGGGAGATAGTATGCAATTCGAGGAATTAGTTCACGACCTGACGAAGGGCATCGGCCTGGTCAGGGTGAACGCTGCCGCCGCACTTGGCAAGGGCAAGGAAAAAAGGGCCGTTCCGGTGTTGATCGAAGCGCTGAAGGACGGCAATATGGCGCTCAGGAGCAATGCCGCGTTCGCTCTGGGAGAAATCGGGTCCGAGGAAGCCGTGCCGCGCCTCATCGAACTGCTCCGCGACCCTGAAGAGCGGGTGCGGAAAAGCGTGATCAAGGCATTGGGCATGATTAGGGCGCATGACGCGGTCGTTCCCCTCATCCAGGTGCTCGATACCGAAATGTCTCGCATCATCCGGAAAAGCGGCATCCGCAGTCTTGGACAGATCGGCGATCCGAAGGCGTTGAAAGCCGTGGAGCGCTTTGTGTCGCACGCGGACCCGACGCTTGCCGATGCGGCGAAAAAAGCGGTCGAAATGCTCAAAAAGCGGTAAGGTTCCTATTTTTTCGGATTTTCGGGTTATTTCATTTCTCGTTCCGGGATCCTGATATGGTATACTTTACCCTCATAGAATGAGGACGGAGGGAGCATGGCATCGCGACAAGTTAAGAAACCGGTAAGAAAGAAGGAAACCGTACGTTCCGGGGTCAGTCTCCTGACGGACCATGATATTTATCTCTTCAAGGAGGGCAATCATTTCGGCCTCTATAACAAGCTTGGCTCCCATGTCATGACCGTCGAGGGGATAACAGGAACACTCTTCGCGGTATGGGCGCCGAACGCATCGAGAGTGTCGGTGAAAGGCGACTTCAACGGCTGGAACAAGGATACGCATAAGCTCACAATGCGGGGCGACGGCTCGGGCATATGGGAAGGGTTCATTCCGGGGACAGGCCACGGCACGCTCTACAAGTATCATGTCCGTTCCCGGTACAATAATCACGAAGCGGAGAAAGGGGACCCCTTCGCGTTCTCCTGGGAGACGCCGCCGAGAACGGCCTCGATCGTGTGGGACCTGGACAACCGCTGGAACGACACGGCGTGGATGAGGGACCGCCACGCACGGAACTCACTGAACGCTCCGATCACGGTATACGAGATGCATCCGGGCTCGTGGCGCCGCGTGCCGGAGGAGGGGAACCGCTCGCTCACCTACCGCGAGATGGCTGATTATCTCCCCGAGTATCTCAAGGACACCGGCTTCACGCACGTTGAGTTCATGCCGGTGATGGAGCACCCCTTTTACGGCTCGTGGGGCTATCAGGTGACGGGGTTTTTCGCGCCCCCAAGCCGCTACGGCACGCCGCAGGACTTCATGTATCTGATCGACCGCCTGCACCAGGAAGGGATCGGCGTGATCCTCGACTGGGTCCCGTCCCACTTCCCGAGCGACGCGCATGGGCTTGTGTATTTCGACGGGACCCATCTCTACGAACACGAGGACCCGCGCAAGGGGTTTCACCCCGAGTGGACGAGCCACATCTTCAACTACGGCCGCTATGAAGTGCGCAATTTTCTGATCAGCAGCGCTCTGTTCTGGCTCGATAAATACCATGCCGACGGCCTCCGGATCGACGGCGTGGCGTCCATGCTCTACCTCGACTACGCGCGCAAGGACGGTGAATGGATCCCGAACGCGTACGGCGGCAGGGAGAACCTGGAGGCCATCGACTTTTTGCGCAGCATGAACCGCGAGGTGTATCGCGCGTTCCCCGACGTCCAGACCATTGCCGAGGAAAGCACGGCCTGGCCCATGGTGTCCCGCCCCGCGCACGTGGGAGGGCTCGGCTTCGGCTTGAAATGGAACATGGGGTGGATGCACGACACGCTCAAGTTCTTTTCCGTGGACCCGGTCTTCCGCAAGTACCACCAGAACGAGATCACCTTCAGCATCTGGTACGCCTTTTTCGAGAACTTCATGCTGCCGCTTTCGCACGACGAAGTGGTCTACGGCAAGGGGGCGCTCGCCGGCAAGATGCCCGGAAACCACCGGCAGAAGCTCGCGAACCTCCGGCTTCTGTTCGGGTATCAGTACACGCACCCGGGCAAGAAGCTCCTGTTCATGGGCGCCGAGTTCGGCCAGTGGGCCGAGTGGAGCCACGAGCAGAGCATCGAATGGCACCTTCTGCGGTTTCAGGCCCATCACGGGGTATGGCAATGGGTCAGGGACCTGAACCGCCTGTACCGGAACGAACCCGCTTTACATGAGCTTGATTTCGAGGGCGCGGGGTTCGAGTGGGTGGATTTCAGCGACCACGAGCAGAGCGTGATCAGCTACCTGAGAAAGGGAACGTCGGAAAACGAGGTGGCGCTGGTCGTGTGCAACTTCACGCCCGTGCCCCGGTTCCATTACCGGATCGGCGTGCCCTCCGGAGGCTTCTGGAAGGAGCTCGCGAACAGCGACGCCGGGATTTACGGCGGCACCGGGCTGGGGAATGGCGGGGGCGTCAATGCCGATCCCGTCCCCGTTCACGGCAGGAGCCACTCGCTCGATCTCACTTTGCCGCCGCTGGCGTTGGTCGTGTTCAAGAGGCGGTGAAGGAGCCCGGTTTTATCTCCCGGTGCTTCGGAAAGACGCTCTTTCAGAATACAATTTCGAACATGATCTCCGGATAGATGTCTTCGCAGGAAGAGTAGACGTTCCTGTCGCAATTGAGATGCGCATCGTACACAATGCCGACGCCGAAATATGCCCGTTGACCGGCCTGCACGATGCCGCCGGCGCGAACGCCGGCGTCATTTTCGTCGCGCTCGTTTTCGATGAAGGTCCTGCGGTAAAATACTCCTCCATACGGCTTTATGGTCTCGACCGTGTACAGCACGTAGCGCAGCCCGGGGCTGATACGGTAGATGCGCGGTGAGCTGCCCTCCCAGGCTTCGGCGTCAAGGCCCGCTTCCAGCCCGTCCGCTGCATAATATCCGCCGCCGATGCCGATGATCGTGTAGTCCTGGTCGAAGGCCGTTCCGCTGCCGGCCAGGAGCGAGAGGCGAACGCTCCCTTTATCGAAAGGGCGCGCGTCCGGCCCGGCATTGACGCTGCCGGCGGTGAAGAGGATGAGGGCAAGCGTCAGAAGCATCGCCGTTGCCGGCCTCTTCACATGGCGTTCTTTGCGTGTCCTCGCAATGATCACAGGGTCTCTCCTCCCGGCGCGCAAAAGAAATAGTATATACCCTGAACGATGTCTGGCCGGAGCATAGTACAGGTACCATAAAAAAACAAGGGGAAACGAAACGGAGCATCCGGGTCTCTTGTTTTTTCTCCGGGGCTATGTTATTGTGCAGGACCCTTAAATCGTGTTTGAAGGCGCCGCTGTGATGAAAAAATCCCAGAAGAAAAACACGCATGGCCTTTCGAGGCGCGTGCGCTTTCCCGAAGATGAGGCGCGCCTGCCCTGGCTTCCCCTGCTCCTCGATGCGTACGCCGTCGCGGACACGGGCGTGGCAATCGCCGTTCGGGACGAAGAGAAGAAGCGCAAGAAGAAGCTTGCCTGCGGGAAAGGCTGCGGCAACTGCTGCGCGCATCAAAAAGACCTGCCCCTCTATCCCCACGAGCTGGTCGGCATCTACTGGTACGTGTCGGAAAAAACGGCCCGGCCCGGCAGGGACGTTTTGAGGGACCGCCTCGCGCATGGCGCGGCCGGCGGGGCCTGCCCGTTTCTGATAGACCATGCCTGTTCCATTCATCCCGTCCGGCCCATCGGGTGCCGCCAGTTCAACGTATTCACCGCGCCCTGCGCGCCGGGCGAGGACCCTTACTACACGAGGCGGGACGACGTGCTCATGCCGGTCGCGGAGTATACGGACCGCGCCTTTGCAGCGGTGCTGCCGTTCTATGGCCTGAAGAGGGAAGGGACCCTCGCCGAAGCGATCAGGCTTGTCCGCTCCCAGATCATGAACCTCCGGTCCTTTGACTGGAGCAAGCTGGTTGCCATTATGGACCAGGCCAATGCAGGGAAGCAAAGCAGAGGATGAGTTCTTCCCGGCTCCGGCCTTGACCTGCGCCGTCAAACCGCGTACCCGGCAATCAGTTATCAAATACCTATTCATCGTGTTTGACGCTTTCAAGTATTAAAATAAGGATATATTTTTTGTTGTTCACGGAATTGAAAAAGGGTTTCAATAAAACGCAACTTTGTGTTATCACCATAACACTTTGTGCAGAAAATCCTTGACTTGACAAGACATCTTTGCTATATTCTGGCCAACGTTCCTTAAGTTTTTTCTCCTGTTTCCGGCAATTCCTTTCTCTCGCAGTTCTTTTTTCACGTGGTACGGCAGCGGTAACGGCAGGTAATAGTGGCAGGTTTGCATGTTTAGATAACTATGAGGATATCCACTATCAGCTCTCCAAATCGTTTTTGTATCTTCTCGCGTGTGACGCCGGGCCTAAAATGCCGGGCAACCGCACCGCGGCATCCATCGGCCCTCAAGCAAAGCGTAAAATCTGAACTTCACTTTGTTTCATACTCACAGGTGTCGTTCATGCGTCAGTCATTCAGCCACCATGAGGTCCGTCGCGGCTTTCAGTTTCAGTTTATGATATGATATGAAAGGAGGGATGAGTCAGTCTCTTGATTCCTGCAACAACTAAAGAAGCAACGGCAACAACGCAGCGTCGTTCCAAAATCAACATCACATCCGGAAGTAAAAAAAGTTCCGGGAAAACCCGGGACAAAACTACATAGGGAGGATAAACGATGAAGAAGTTTGTTGTGTTACTCGTAGTTGTGGCAATAAGCTGTTTCAGCGCCACGGCCTTTGCCGTGGAAATCAGCGTCAGCGGTTCGCTCGATATCCGGAGCAGGGATTTAAACGACCTGAACCTTACTAAGGATGCGCCTGCTGACGTCGCAGGCAACCAGAGGATCACCCAGGAGAGGGTGCGGCTCACTGTCGATGCCAAGGCCGGCGATGATGTAAAGGGTCGTATCTCGATCGAGAACGACTGGGACACCTGGGGAAGGCTTGAAGCGAAACAGGCGGATGCTGCTACGGCTACAGATGAAAGTTCAGGAATCGGACATTCCATCCTCGATCTTCGTGAGGCATGGATCAATTTCAACGTTCCCGGCATTCCGGTCAACGTGAACGTGGGCCATCAGCTCCTGCAGCTCGGCAACGGCTGGTTCCTGCGCAACATGAAGTACGGCGATGACGCATGGGTGGTCGCCAATGTGACCGGCGCAAACACGGTGGCGTTCGTCGATGCCAAGGTCGCTGAAGGGGAAACGTTTGCCGCGGACGACATCGACTTCTATGCGCTCCTCGACGTGTTCAAGCTGAGCGATACCATGGCCGTGGGCATCGACCTGTCCAACGGGAAAGACCGCGATGCAACGATAGTGGGTGGAAATGCCGCAGGTGCCGAAAAATTAAATGTATATAATGTCGGCATGGCATTTAACGGCGCG
>OFHG01000843.1_pt1 | contig 11581 bp, 16 predicted proteins | sample 1521931 | NCBI WGS metagenome assembly OFHG01 (sample SAMEA2468438, study PRJEB22500) | soil metagenome | biome: Glassland; feature: Farmland; material: Clay | place: Australia | collected 2013-01-31 | depth 0.55 m
GGCGAGTTGGTTCTGTCTTGGTTCGAGGAGGGAGGCGACTTGGTCCATCCCGCGCGTTTGCTCGTGCAGCTAACCCCTACCGCCAAGGGTACTCGGGTAAGCCTGAGCCACGACGGGTTTGCCGGTATCGGCAAGCCCGAATGGCTGAAGACCCTCGACGCCTACGAGCGGGGCGCCGACCGACACCGTATCCTCGAGAGACTTGCCGTGCTGGTGGAAGCGGGCGTAGGGGACTTTGGTTCCGAACAGGCCGGTGAGCTGGCTGCCTTCTCCGGCAAGGATTTCTTCGACGTGCTCGGGGGAGTCGCGGGAGGTGAGGGATTCCAGCAAGCGCCCGCTGGCGATCATGAGGGGGTGCGCAGCGGGGCGCTTGGCTGGCGGCCACGGGTGGCCGAAGTAGTCTCCTTCGGTTGCGAATTGCATGACTTCCTCGGCGCGCAGTTGCTCGAAGGTTTGTTGGATGGCCTGGGCGCTTGCCGCAGCGATTGCGCCTTTCAGGGCGGCATCGAGTCCGTGGAGCGCCAGCGTGCCGAGGAGGGTCATGGCGTGGAGCTTACTCGCTCACCCCCTGGGTGTCAATGGCCTGGGCTAGGTCACTGGCGTACTGGGCGAGGGCGGCGATGGGGGTGCAGACGGGGCGGTGCGGTCCGGTGGCGAGCTGGCATTCGATGATTTGGATTTGCTCGGCGAGCCAGCGGAGTTTCTTTAGGATACGGTCTGCCGCGGCCGCATCGAGGCTCTCAAAGTCCTGGGCGGCCTTAGGACGGAATTCAACGCTGTACATCTACCATTCCAAGCCGCGCCGGCGGGCGACTTCGGCCGCGGAGATGTTGTCGCCCTGATTCTCCCGGAGGTCCTTGCGGAGCCGCTCCTCCACTTCGGGCCGGAGAACTAAGCCCGCGTCGGGATCAACGAGCAGCTCGCGCAGCTTTTCTTCGACTACCTCCCCGATGACCGCCTTGAGTTGCTCAACGCTGAGATCCTTGATCGTCTGCATAACACCTCTCAGCAGATTATACACCCGAACTTGTCAGCGGGGCTTTCGAAGAGGCTTGCCACACTCCAGAACCCACTTCGCATGCCGCGGGTGGCGCATACATCCCGACGTCATGTGTCGGGATGTGTGCGACCCGCAGCCTACCGCGTCCGGATTGCGTCATCCCCCGGAACGCCGTCGTGCAGCCTAAGGTGCTGTCCTCTGCCCGCGGGTGGCGCATACATCCCGACGTCATGTGTCGGGATGTGTGCGACCCGCAGCCTACCGCGTCCGGATTGCGTCATCCCCCGGAACGCCGTCGTACAGCCTAAGGTGCTGTCCTCTGCCCGCATCCTGCGTTCCCTGAGCGAGATTTAGCCGCCGGTGGACGTGCCTTATCATATATCCGACGGCGGCAGAATCAAGGGGATTCTGGGCCGGGGCGGCGCGAGGCCGCCGCTCGTCCGGGCCGCGGCCGGCTCGCTCCGGCTGGGCCAGGCAGCGGGCCTGCGGCTGCTCGCCCAGGCTGCCCGCGCCTGCCATTCCGTCGCCTACCAGGGGGTGGAGGTGGCCTGGTGGGCTCAGGGGGGCGGGAACTCGTCGGCCATGGACGTCTGGCACCAGCCGGGCGGCCAGGCACTGACCCTGAACGCTGCGACCGCCGTGGAGCTGCCGGGCCAGCCACGCCAGGCCGTCCCGCTCGCGGGCGATGCCGCGCGGAACCTGGACGGGGCCGGGGTCCTGGGCATGAGCACCCGGCTGGCGGCTTTGCTCGGCACGAACTACATGCTGGCCGTCACCGGCTGGGGGCAGGTGGCGGACCGGACCGCCCGGGTCGTCACGGTCCGCCGCCACGACGGGAGCCTGGCCGCCTGGTTCTGGCTGGACAGCACCACGGGCCTGCCGCTGCGCAGGGAGATGTTCGACTCCCGGGCGCACCTGATCAGTGACGTGGCATTCACCAACGTGACGATCGGCGGCACGGCGGTGGCGGGCGTGCCCGGCGCCGCGGCCAAACCCTGGCGCAACACGCTCGCGCCGGCGCGGCTCGCCGCGTTCCGCGCGCGAGGCTGGCCGCTGCCGGGGCGCCTGCTGGGGAACCTGCGGCTGCTGGGCGCCAGGGAGAACATGACCCCGTCCGGCCCGGTCGTCGACCTCGACTACTCCGACGGGCTGTCTGTGGTGTCGGTCTTCGTCCAGCGCGGGTACCTGCCGGACAGGCTGAGCGGGTGGTCGCGGGTGGCGCTGGAAGGCCACCGCGTGTACACCGGCGATCCCGACGATCTCAGCACTGCCTGGTCAGCGCGAGGGTTCGTGTTCACCCTCATCGCCGCCGCGCCCCGGGAGACGGTTGGCCAGGTGGTGGCCGCCCTGCCGCACGACGACCGGCCGGGCCTGCTCGCCAGGATGTGGCACGGCCTGCTGTCATGGCTCAGCCTGTGATCTACAGTGGACATGACCACGTACTACGGTGCGCCCAAGCGCCCTCTGGAGACCCGCCGTGCTCTTCGACCTGTCCATCACCAAGCTCCTGGTGCTTGGTGTGATCGCGGTGGTGATCTTCGGGCCCGATCAGCTGCCCAGGATCGCCTCACAGGCAGGCCGCGCGCTGCGGGAACTGCGGCGCCTCGCGGACGGGGCGACCAGGGATCTTCGGGAAGGCCTGGGGCCGGAGTTCTCCGAGTTCGACGTCGCTGACCTGAACCCGCGCAATTTCGTGCGCAAGCATCTGCTGGACGGCTTCGACGACGAGCCGGTAGCGGAGCCTGAACCGGTGATGGCCGAATCCGGGGCGGTGCTGGCGCCCGAGGAGAACCCGCCCTACGACCTCGAGGCCACGTAAGCCCAGGTCACACTGGCGACAAGCCCAGCTGCCTGCCCGCCAGGCTGCGGCTGCGGTTGGCCAGCCCGGTCGCGATCTCGGTGAGCTGCTGGGCAGCGGGTGATCCCGGATCGCTGAGTACCAGCGGGACCCCCGCGTCCCCGCCCTCGCGCAGCTTCACGTCGATCGGCACCTGACCGAGCACCGGCACCCTGGCGCCGGTCATCCGGGTCAGGGCAGCAGCGACCGTCTCGCCGCCCCCAGAGCCGAAGACGTCCACCATCTCGCCGCAGTGCGGGCACGGCAGGCCCGACATGTTCTCCACCACCCCGGCGATGCGCTGATGAGTCTGCACCGCCAGCGCCCCGGCGCGTTCGGCCACTTCCGCGGAGGCGATCTGGGGGGTGGTGACGACGATCAGCTCGGCGCCCGGCACCAGCTGGGCGACGGAGATCGCGACATCACCGGTGCCCGGCGGCAGATCCAGGAGGAGCACATCAAGGTCGCCCCAGTACACGTCGGCAAGGAACTGCTGCACTGCGCGGTGGAGCATCGGCCCTCGCCACACCACCGGTGCGTTACCAGTGGTGAACATCCCGATCGAGACGACTTTCACATCATGCGCGGACGGCGGCATGATCATCTGCTCGACCTGGGTGGGCCGCCCGGTCACGCCAAGCATGCGGGGCACCGAGTGGCCGTAGATGTCGGCGTCGAGCACGCCGACTTTCTGCCCGGTGGCAGCCAGCGCGGCGGCCAGGTTGACCGTCACCGAGGACTTGCCGACCCCGCCTTTGCCACTGACGATGGCGAACACCCGGGTGAGCGAGGTGGGCTGGGCGAACGGGATCTCGCGTTCGGCGCGGCCGCCGCGCAGGCGCCCCTGGAGTTCGCGGCGCTGCTCGTCGCTCATGACGTCCAGTTCCACGCGGACCCCCGACACGCCCGGCAGGCCGGAGACAGCGGCGGTGACATCGCGCGTGATGGTGTCGCGCAGCGGGCAGCCCGCGACGGTGAGGTACACGTCCACGCGGACCTTGCCGTCCGGATGGACTTCGACGTTCTTGACCATGCCCAGATCGGTGATCGGCCGGTGGATCTCGGGATCATTGACGCCGGCCAGGGCGGCAGTCACCTGGTCAGTGCTGGGCGGTGCGGTGGGAGCGGACGGGGAGACCATGGGTTCATGGTATGCCGGTGGGCAGAGCACCGGGCACCGGGTCAGTGAGCGACCTGGCGAGCACACCTCGGATGGGCCTGCACATCAGGAAACCTCCACACTGGTGGCCATTTGCGACGCTGACGATGGCCGGCCAGACGGCCGCCCGGGTGAACGGCAGGCGGCGGCGAGGCTAACCCGGTGCGAGAGTTCAGTGCCGGTGTGTTATCTCACCGGAGACAGGTGAGAGCCGGAACACCGCGCCGGAGCGTGCCCATCGCTGCGCAGGCGAGGTTTCGCCGGGGGCCAGCACGGCGTTGAGCCGGCCGGCCACAAGCGGGCCGATGACCTCGTCCCACTCCCGCGTTCCCGGCTCGACCCGGCTGACATCAGCGGTCCAGGTCACCAGCGCGCCACCGGTCTGGCTGCTGGCGACGGTGACGCCTACCTGGTCCCCGGCGCGCAGGCCGGGCAGCGGCTGCTCGCCGGGGCCGGTCACCAGGTAGGCGGCACCCGGTGGCTGGGACCCGGCGCCGGGCGCCGGGCGCCAGATATGCCAGGCTGGATAGGGGTGGCCGTGGGTGCCGATGGTGATCCAGATCAGGCCGGCCCGCTTGGTAGCCTCCGCGATGAGGGCAGTGATCACAGGCCGAGTCTCGCTCACGTAGGTCAGGGTGCCATGAGAAGCAGGAGGCCGTAAGCCGTGGCGCAGGAGTACAGTTCCCGGCGTTCGGTCCTGGCGGTGCCGGGCAGCAGCCCGAGGTTCCTGGCGAAGGCCCGCGGACTCGCGGCTGACGAGGTCTTCTTCGACCTGGAGGATGCGGTCGCCCCGGCGGCGAAAGCCCAGGCGCGGCAGAACGTCATCGCGGCGCTGAACGAGGGCGGCTGGGATGGCAGAGTCGTGGCGGTGCGCATCAACGACGCCGGGACCCGGTGGGCCTACCGGGACGTGGCCGAGGTGGTGACCGCTGCCGGGCACGGCCTGGCCGCCATCGTGCTGCCCAAGGTCACTGACCCTGCCCATATCGCCTGGCTGGACGTCACGCTCAGCCAGATCGAGCAGGACACCGGCGGCGAGGTGGGCCGGATCGGTATCGAGGCGCAGATCGAGGACGCCAGGGGACTCGCGAACGTGGATGCCATCGCTGCCGCATCGCCCCGGCTGCGGGCGCTGGTGTTCGGGCCGGCCGATTTCATGGCCAGCCTCGGCATGCGCTCGCTCCAGGTAGGCGCGCAGCCCGCTGGTTACGCTGGCTCCGACGCCTACCACTACCCACTGCTGCGCATCCTGGTGGCTGCCCGCAGTCAGGGGCTGGCCGCCATTGACGGGCCGTATCTGGCGATCGGTGACCTGGCGGGCCTGCGCACCGCTGCCGTCAGTGCCGCCGCGCTCGGCTACGACGGCAAGTGGGTTCTGCACCCTGGCCAGATCGACGTCGTCAACGAGGCGTTCTCGCCTAGCCAGGACGACTATGAACGAGCTGAACTCATCCTCGACGCCTACGAGTACTACACCACGGTCGAGCACCGGGGGGCGGTCATGCTGGGCGACGAGATGATCGACGAGGCCTCGCGCAAGCTGGCCATGGTCGCCGCGGCGAAGGGACGCGCGGCGGGGCTGACCCGGTCGCTGCGGTTCGAGCCACCGGTGAGCACGGGCCGGCCGCCCGGTCAGCCCACGTCAGCCCACGTCAGCCGAGCACACCCCACGCGGTGAGAGTCTCGGCCAGTCCGCTGGTCAGAAGTAGGTGATCGAGATCACGAGGATGGACCCAGCGGGCATCATCGGCGTCGTCACCGGCGGCGAGGTCACCACCGGTCACGCTGGCGGCGTAATCCCGGATGTCCACCACCGCCCCGTCCCGCCCCGGCCGCTCGACCGACCCGACCAGCCGCCCCGGCTTCACCCACAGCCCGGTCTCCTCGCGGACTTCGCGCACCACTGCCTGCTCGTCGCTTTCGCCGGGCTCGATCCGCCCGCCCGGCAGCGACCAGCGGCCCGCTTCGGGTTCGTGGCCGCGCTTGACGAGCAGCAGCCGGCCGTCCTCGTCGGTGATGATGGCGCCGACGCAAGGAATCCGCAGGCTAGTCATGGTGCCATTATCCCGGTGGTCCGGTGCCCATGAAGGCGTCCATGTGCCCGCGCTGCGGCGGGCCGGTGACCGCGCCGAGTGCGTGGTCCAGTGGCTGGCGATGCCAGTGGCACGGGGTGATTTCCCCGCTCCGGCCGGCCTACCGCCCGTCGCCGGAAGGCTTGCAGGGGCTGCTGCGCGACGTGAAGGTGCCGGTCTGGCTGCCGTGGCCACTGCCGGACGGCTGGCTGGTGACGGGGTTCGCGGGTGCCGGGGATGACCGCAGCGGGGGGCGCGGGTGTGTGGTGGCGCTGTCGGGGCCCAATCCGGTGGGTGGCCTCGGTGAGATGCTGCTGGTCTCGGAGGAGATGGGGGTCGGTCTCGGCGCCTGGCTGGCGGGCCTGCCCGGCCCGGATCCCGGCGAGGGGTTCGCGACCGGCCAGGCGGACGCCATTGTCCGCTTCGCCCACCACGAATTCCCGTTGTGGCATGTGGAGGCCCCGGACCGGGCCGCCTACGCGGGGGAGGTACTGGGGAACTGGCTCTGGGCGGTGCTCTGGCCCGATACCGCCGGAGTGCTCCTTGTGGAGGCCCTTTCCCTGCGTGACCTGCGTGATCCCGGCCAGGACCTGGATCTGCCCTTCGGCGCGGCTTCGCCGCGGCTGCCTGGCTGACCCCGTGCCCCTACGATGAGCGCTCATGCGCATCGATCTGCACTGCCACAGCAGCGTGTCGGATGGGACGCGCCCGCCGGCCGAGATGATGCGCCGGGCCCGCGCCGCTGGCCTGGATGTGATCGCGCTGACCGACCACGACACCCAGGCCGGGCATGATGAGGCCCGCCGGGCACTGCCGGAAGGCCTGGCTCTGGTCCCCGGCATGGAACTGTCCTGCCGCCTGGACGGCCACAGCGTTCACCTGCTCAGCTACTGCGCCGACCCGGCTCATCCCGGGCTGGCCGCCGAGTGCGCGGCGATCGTCGCCGACCGGGTCCGGCGCGGCCAGGCCATGGTCGAGCGGCTGCGTGCGCTGGGGGTGGACATCACCTGGGAGCAGGTGAGCCAGATCGCCGGTGGCGGCGTGGTGGGGCGGCCTCACGTGGCCCGCGCGATGGTCGCGGCCGACGTCATCGAGCGCCCGGCCGACGCGTTCACCCCCGAGTGGATCGGGGCCGGTGGCCGGGCCTATGTTGGCAGGTACGCGCTCGACCCGGAGCGGGCGATCGACTTGGTCAGGGCCGCCGGGGGAGTGGCGGTGCTCGCCCACCCGGGCGCGGTGACCCGCGGCTGGAAGATTCCCGACGATGTCGTGGCGGGGCTGGCGGCGGCAGGCCTGGCTGGCCTTGAGGTTGCTCACCCAGGCCATGACGAGGCCGAACGCCAGCGTCTTGGTGCCCTGGCCCGCACCCTGGGTCTGGTTGCCTCAGGCGGCAGTGACGACCATGGCGAACTGACCGGTGACCGGATCGGCTGCGCGACCATCGAGCAGGACGAGTTCGAGCGGCTCATGTCGCTCACCGCCAGCGGCTGGCCGGCTGGCCGGCTGTGAGCACCGTCTTCGCCCTGAAGTTCTTCTGGGAAGTGTTCGTCACCCTCCTGGTGATCACTGACCCGCCCGGGGTGGTGCCTCCGTTCCTCGCCCTGACCCGGGGCGTGGAGCCCCACGTGCGTGCCCGGCTGGCGTGGCAGGCCGCCGTGGTCGCGCTCGGGGTGATCGTGGCGTTCGCGCTGTTCGGCCAGTCCATCCTCGCCTATCTCGGGGTGGAGCTTCCCGCCCTGCAGGCGGCCGGGGGGCTGCTGCTCCTGCTGGTCGCCCTGCAGTTGCTCACCGGTCAGATGTCGGAGCCGACCGAGCAGCACGGGGTCGCAGCCAACGTCGCGTTCGTGCCGCTGGGGACGCCGCTGCTGGCCGGTCCCGGCGCGATCGTGGCCACGATGCTGTATGCCCAGCGGGCACACGGCGCTGCTGAGTACGTGGCATTCGCGGTGGCCCTCGCTGCGGTCGCCGTCGTGCTCTGGCTGACCATGCGCTTTTCCGGACTGCTGCTGCGGATCCTGCGCCCCACCGGGGTTGAGCTGATCAGCCGGATCGCGGGCCTGCTGCTGTCGGCGATCGCAGTGCAGCTCATCGCGGACGCGATCCGTGCTTTCATCAAGCAGGGCTGAACGGAGGGAGCACACAGATGGACGCTCGGATCGACCGGGTGGTGCCGGACGGCCAGGATGGGTGCAACACCTGGCTGGTGGGCGACGATACGGAGGTCATCGTGGTGGACCCCGGTGACAACGCGGAGGCGGTGCTCGCCGCGGCCTCCGGCCGGGAGATCCTCGCCGTGATCTGCACCCATGGCCACCAGGGGCATGTGGCCGCAGCGCTGGAGGTTGCCGCCCGCGACGGGGCACCGGTGGCGCTGCACCCCCGGGACCTGCTGGTGTGGCGGGAAGCACACGCCGGCCAGGACCCGGAGATCCAGATGGAAGAGGGCGGCGTCTTCGAGGTCGCTGACGCCGCGCTCGAGGTGATCCACACCCCCGGGCACAGCCCGGGATCGGTCAGCCTCTATTGCGAGGAACTCGGCGCGGTGTTCTCGGGCGACGCGCTGCTGGCCGACGGGCCTGGACTGCACGAAGGCGAGTTCCCCGACTTCGCCCGGCAACTGTCCGCCATCGGTGAGGGGTTGCTGGCACTGCCGGAAGAGACCAGGGTCCTGCCGGGCCATGGCGATGAGACCACGATCAAGGCGGCTGGCCAGCGTTTCGACTCCTGGGCGTCGGCGGGCCCGCGGTTCCCGGGCATGCCGGGGTGAGCGATGGAGCAGCCAACTCTGGAGGGTATGCCGCGGCGGCTTTACCCGTGCACGCCAACCCGGCTGTCGACCTGGCTCGACTGCCCGCGCCGGTACCGGATGACCTACCTGGACCGTCCGCCGGCCCCCAAAGGCCCTCCCTGGGCGCACAACAGCCTCGGGGCGAGCGTGCACAATGCGCTGGCAGGCTGGTGGCGCCTCGAGCGCGCGCAGCGCACCGTGACTGCCGCGGGCGACCTGCTGGAGAGCGGCTGGATCAACCAGGGCTACGCGGATGACACGCAGTCAGCCCAGCAGCGGGAGACGGCCCGGCACATGGTCGAGCGCTACGTTGCCGGGCTTGACCCGGCCGGCGAGCCGCTGGGAGTGGAACGCACGGTGGGGACGCGGACCGAGCGGATCGTGGTGACGGGGCGGATCGACCGGCTGGACGAGCGCCGCCGCAGCGACGGAGACCGGGCACTGGTGGTGGTTGACTACAAGACCGGCCGGCGGCCGCTCACCACTGACGACGCGCGCACATCGATGCCGCTGGCGCTGTATGCGCTGGCGGCGGGACGGATGTTCCATACCGAATGCCGCCTGGTGGAACTGCACCACCTGCCGACAGCGACGGTGCATGCATGGGAGCACTCGGCGGAGAGCCTGGGCAGGCACCTGCGCCGGGCGGAGAGCATCGCCGCCGAGTGCGCGGACGCCGATGAGCACTTCCAGGCCGGGCTGCCCGCGGGCCGGGTGGACACGGTGTTCCCGCCCCGCCCCGGCCCGGCGTGCGGGTGGTGCGACTACCGGGCATCGTGCCCGGAGGGGAGTGCGACGGCCGCCGCCCGTCGGCCCTGGGAGGGGCTGGCGGTGGCGCTGTGATCAACGACAGTCAGTGGCCCGCTTCCGCTGAGTTCCAGAACGAGGTCAGCGTGCTGGCAGCCGTCTCCGGGGCTTCGACGGCGGGCGAATGGGCCGCACCGGGGATACACACCCGCCGGGCGCGCAGCCGCCGGGCCATGTCGTCCTGGATCGCCGGTTCCCAAGCGTCGTCGTTCTCGCCGTAGACCACCAGCAGCGGTGTGGCCAGCTCGGCCAGCGCCGGGGTGCGGTCCGGGCAGGCCAGCAGGTGCTGGCCCATGGACCACAGACCCGTGGGGCAACTGCTCAGCATCCGGGTGCGCAGGAAGGTAATGATCTCGGCAGGCGTGCCATCGGCGATCGCGGCGGGTTCCAGCTGGGTGTCCCAGAGCCGCTTCACCTCGGCAGCCAGTCCGTCCGGTACGGCCGGGCCGAGTTCGGACAGTATGGCCCGCAGGACCGCGGCGCGTGGCCCGGCGAGCGCGACGCGGCCGGGCGTCGTCCAGGTACGCCTGGCCGTGAGCCTGGACCAGACAACCGTGATTCCAGAAGGGCGCAACCAAATCCAGGCTCGCCCCATTGTTGACCGCGTCGAGAACCTGTTGCGAACGTTCCCGATGCAGGATCAGGCTCGCCAGAATCTGGGTCTGCTTGAGATTAAGATGTGGGATCTGGTCTGCTCTCCAGGCCGGGGGTGCGACCCATCGTTGTTGCCATGCCTCGAACGCCGGCGCCGGCATGGGTGGGGCAATCGCATGGCCTTGGGCGTACCCGAATCCCAGCTGAAGGAGTCGCAGGCCGTGCGTTTCCGTTTCCACCCCTTCGGCGATCGCATCCATGGCCAGCATCTGCGTGACCTGCGCGGACGCGCTGACGATGCCGAAGGCGCGCAGGTTCGACAGCATCTGGCTCACGAAGATGCGATCGATCTTGAGCCGATCCGCCGGCAGTTCCTGAAGATACAGGAGGGAGGCCTGCCCGGTCCCGAAATCGTCCAGTGCGACGTGTACGCCGAGTGTCCGGCACTGCGCGAGGACAGCGGCGACCTTCTGGAAGTCGTCGATCACCTGGGCGAAGCGCCCCTCGGCCTCGCCGAGGAAGATCGCGTCGGCGTGGTTCGCCACTTCGGCCGAGTGCAGCATGGTGGCGATGCCGCCGAAGATCACCGTCATCCCCCGTTCGCGAAACTCCCGGGCGATCTCGAAGGCCCGCGGCAGTTGCGCGGTCAGCATCGTCGAGATCGCCACCAGGTCGGCGGAAGCGGAAAAATCGACCGGCTCCAGGTTCTCGTCGGTGAACTCCAGCTCGACCTCGGGGGGGACGGTGGCGGCGAAGACCACCGGTCCGTGCGGCGGCAGGTGGAATTCGGTCTGCCGGTCGAGCTTGGGCCAGCGCGGGTAGATCAGCTTCAGCTTCATCGGGTCAATCTCCATCGGGCGGCACGGCTTCAGAAGGGGCACTTCGAGTCCCCGTACCGCGGTTTCTCAGTTCACGGCAATCCGTTTGGCCACGTAGACATAGGCGTTGCCACGGAGTATCGGAACACGACCGGCTGTCACCTGGGCATTTTTCCCGACGATCGTTTCCAGCCTGAAATCGTTCATCGTGTTCGGCGTATATTTCTTGGGGTTTAAATCAATCATTTGATTTTTACCCTTCACTTCGACTTCCGTCGCCGAGGAAATGTAGATGGGCAATGCGTACCGTCTTCCCGGCATCTTGAAAAAGATCGAAGCGAGATACTGCATCGATCCGCGATCCATGGCTACGATCTTCCCTTCGAGCGGATTTGGAAGCTGCTTGTTCTGTTCGGCAACTTTAACTGCCTCCAATTGCAGGACTGCAAGTTTCATACGCCCCGACGGTTCCCAGCTCGACTGGAACACGACGCGAACCTTATCCC
>OFHG01000844.1_pt1 | contig 11576 bp, 11 predicted proteins | sample 1521931 | NCBI WGS metagenome assembly OFHG01 (sample SAMEA2468438, study PRJEB22500) | soil metagenome | biome: Glassland; feature: Farmland; material: Clay | place: Australia | collected 2013-01-31 | depth 0.55 m
CCGCTCCGTCTAATTGGGCCTTCCGCCTGGCGTTGCGCGGCAAGGCCGCTGGCGGCTGACAGGCGGCTTGCAGGAGCTGGCCGCGGTAGTTCCCCATCGGTTGAGTATGGCTGCGGGCGTTCCTGTCCCGGGATCGGCGCGTTACCGGGCTTGGTCACCATGGGAACGAAGGCGAGGGTGTCAGGCGGCGGTGAGTGCGTCGTCGCCGAGCTCGGTGAGAATGTGGCAGGCTTGCCGGACGATCTTGCGGGCTTCGGACAGGGCGGCGCGTTTGCCGTTCTTGCGGTCTTTGACCGTGGCGTAGTAACCGTGGTCGGGAGCCGACGCTCGGGCGTGGGTCTTGCCGGCCTCATATGCCGCCCAGCGCAGCACCGGCGGCCCCTGCCGGGACAGCCGCCCGGGCGGGCCCTTGCGGTCCGAAGACCAGACGGTGACGTCCAGCCCGGCGAACCGGACCGCCTTGCGGGAGGAGGAGAACCGGCCCGCTCCCGCCAGCCAGCAGGTCATCACCAGCCCGGTGACCGGGCCGGCCCCGTACAGCCGCGAGGCGAGCACCCTGGCGCCGGTCAGGCTCCCGGCGGCCAGCAGCCGGTGCCGCAGCCCGTCCAGGCGGGCCTCGAGGGCGGCGAGCATGTCCAAGGCGGTGGCCACCTGCAGCTGCCCGGCCGGTGACAGGTGCGCGGCGGCGGCCGCACGCAGCGCCTCAAGATCGCGGTCGGTGCGCAGCGCGCCGTCACCCAGCGCGGGCGCACCCTGGTGGAAGAACACCGCGTGGATACGCTGCAGGCGGTGTGCCCGGCCCGCAGGCCGTGATAGGTCTCCAGCAGCGCCCGGCACTCCAGGATCTGCGCCGGCGGGATCCAGCACCCGGGCAGCCGGCCCTCGGCCAGCAGCTGCCGCAGGTCCCGCGAGTCGGTCTTGTCAGTCTTGGCGTGCCGCTTGCGGCAGCGGGCGAAGGCGGTATCCGCCGGCTCGGCGACGTGCGCCGCGACACCGGCCCCGGCCAGCTCCTCCGCGACGTACCGCCAGCCGGTCCACCCCTCCACCGCGAACGCGACGTCGTCCCGGCCGGCGAACCGCGCCAGCCAGGCACGCAGGTGCGCGCGGTCAGCCGGGGCGATCTGGCCGCGCTTCACCTCCCCGGCCGCAGTGTCCAGGTAGTCGAACGTGAGCTGCTTCCGGTGGATATCCAACCCGCCTACGATGGGCACCGGGACCTCCTCAAGCTCCAGCGGGGCATCAGCACCCCGCGCGAATGCCTACGCGGTCAATCGTGACGCGTCTGAGCCGGGGAGGTCTCCCGCGCGGAAGGCACCGGCCTTAGCTCAGCCTGGCCCGATGCATGTCATCTACATGTCCGTAACCAGCCGGAAACAGCCGGACCCACATGGACACAGCGGGACCTCACAGAACCGAAAGCAGCAGCCCGCGAGCCCGGGAAAACCCAGGCCACGGGCTGTTTCCGCTGGTGGTGGCAGGTGTTGGGTTCGAACCAACGTAGGCTGAGCCGACGGTTTTACAGAGAGCACCCAGTGCAGCGATGGATGGTCGCTACCTGCGCGAATGCAGTCCACGGAGTGACTGGTCAGCCGCTCAACCGCTCCTCAGCCACGAACCACCGTTGTCGGCCCGACATCGCTGGACTTACAGACCCAGGCTGGCAGGCAGCGTAAGACAATGATCGCTGTCTGGCTCGTGGAAGGCGTTCGTCGCCTGCAGGGTGTCTGTCGCTGGCGTCAGGTCGGAGAAGTCAATCTGAGCGGTGTAGTCGTGGGCGTACCGCAGTGCTTTGATGAGGACACCGGGATCGTCTTGCCGCGTCATCAGGCGCAGCCCGCCGAGGTAATCGTCCCGGAACACCGTTGGAATGATGATCCGCGACTGCTTGCCGGCGACGAGTTCAGCGTTCATCATGACGCGGGCCAGCCTGCCATTCCCGTCATCGAATGGATGCACTTCTGAGACAAGGAACATCATGTACACAGCGCGCTCGAAGGCGGTATCAAGTTCAGAAATCTGTTCCCACCCGGCACGCAGAGTACCTGCTACCAACCCGGGCAGAACGAATACCGAGTCTCCAGCTCGGTTTACCGCTTCTTTGAAGAACCCGGGCCGCCTATCCGGCCGGCCCCCCAGGATGGTCGCATGCCTGGACCGCAGCAACTGAAGGAACTCATCAGGCGTCGATGCGAGCGTGGTCATCTCGCCCAGATCGGAGACGACTCTGTAAGTGCCGGTCAAATCGTGGCTATCGTCTCCCCGGCCGGGGATCTTCTTGCCCTGGTAGACCACGGCAATAGCCTCCGCCAGCTCGAATTCGGTGCCTTCGATGAAATTAGAAAAGTAGGCCTCAAAGAATGGCAGGCAAGCATATCGCGCATCGCGGGGGTCGGGCACCGGCCGATTCTGCGGCGCGGACTGGCGCAGGCTGGTTATGAGCCGGTCGAACCGGCGGATCCGCTCCTGGTCATACGGCAGGGCGGCCTGGCGCGCGGTCAGGGCCCTAGATGGGGTGCGGACTTGCTGCGTGCCAAGAGCCGCCCCGATCATCTGCGAGAGCTTCCTTATCCCCTCCCTGGGCGCGCCGACATCACCTGCGATCTGCTCTGCCTTCTCCCGGTATCCGGCAAGGCGCCGTGCTCCGTCGATCTGGCACAGGCGGTCGATCCAGTCGCCCAGCTCAGCCCAGTCCAAGGTGCGGCGGGTCCGGCCATCCCGCGAGCGGGACGGTCTGGTGTTCTCAGCCAGCGCCCGTCCTTTGCTCGCTTGGTAGAGGCCACCAGGAAGCGCTATATCGCCGTCCAGTGGGCCCGCGCCGGTTCGGGCAAGTGCGGTCATGCCAGGCAGGCGCGCTTCGCGGTCGCGGCCCTCGTAGGCGAGATAGAGCACGCCCCCGACTGGTCCGCCCGTGAGTGCCGAGCGATCAGTGATGACTGCCTGCGGAAACATCCGGCCGAAGATGGCGTGCCACTCACGAGCCACCACCGCGGCGGGATCAGACATAACGTCGCTGGTGTAGATGCCAACTCCGAGCCGCGCCAGTTGACCTCTGCGCACCCGGTCCGAGATCGTCGCTGCTGGCAGGTCAGCAGCGAAGACGATCCTCGTATCCACTATTTCCTTCGCCTCTCCCGAAGAAATCTGCGACTAACATATCCTAGCCGAAGTTTTCCGTAGCTAACGCTGTGAGCATCGCGGCTCAGCGCAACGATCTTCATCGACACCGGGGTTGGCAACGCTGCACATCAGATGCCCAAGAGCTGGCCAGGGGTCTGCGTGAGTGACGGGCTACCACCTGCCGATGTGGAGGCACCAGCGTGGGTAGCCAGGAAGTTGGCGGAGTTGCGGGCGGAGAACGCTCGGCTCCTGCGGCTGCTGAAGCTGCCCCGGGCCCAGGCGGTGCCGCCCCGCCACGCTGGTCGACGCCGTCGGCGTCGGCAGCGTCCGCTTTAGCATTCTTCAACGTTCGCTGCCGCAATTGGCGTGCCCGCCCGCGCGGCAGCGCCTGAGTTTGCGACAATCGTCGGCATGCCGAAGAAGCCGGTGACATCGACGGACGAGCTCATCCGGATGCTGATTCAGGTAGAGGCGGCTGCGGCTGGGATCCTGGAGCAGCAGATGCTGCACCGGTTGCGGCAGCAGACGTACGTCGGCGGCAAACGCGTCGACATCCAGCAGCTGCCCCGGCTGCCAAAAAGCGCCGCGACCACTGTGCACCGGGTGAAGGCGAGCCTGCACGGCGCGAAGCCGCCGGTGTGGCGGCGGCTGGAGATCCCGAGCGCGATGACCCTGGACCTGGTGCACGTGGTCCTGCAGGCCGCCTTCCGCTGGGATGGCTATCACCTCCACGCGTTCGAGACGGTATGCGGCGAGTTCGGTGCACCGGACGACGGCGACGACTGGTCGGAGCGGAAGAATGAGGCCACCGCAGCACTGGCCCAGGTGGCTGTCGCGGAGGGTGCGAAGGTCGTCTACACCTACGACTTCGGTGACGACTGGCGGCACGACATCGTGGTAGAGAAGATCGTCCCGGCCGAGCCGGGGACTGCCTACCCGCGCTGCATTGGCGGAAGGCGGGAGGGGCCGCCAGAAGACTGCGGCGGGATCTGGGCCTTCAACGAACTCCAAGCAGGCCGGGCCGGCACGTTCGACGCCGATGAGGTGACCGAGAATCTCGCCGGCCTGCCGAAGGTCCTCACTCCGGCTTCCTGACCGCCGGGACGTAAGCCCAGCCCCTGCCGGTCCAGATCCCCGGCGGCTCCCCGCCACGCTCCGCTGGGGACAGGTAATACCCGGCACCCGCGGTGCCGGCGCGGTCGTGGCTCCGTTCCGAGGTGCCGATCTGCTTCCACGGGTAGGAGGCGTCGTGGCCCTTGGAAATCGTGATGATCCCGGCCACCCCTGCCCCTCCTCCCCGCACCCGGCAGGCCCGCCAGCCCCGGCGGAACTCACCATGATCATTCGTAATGCGGACGTGTGAGTTAAATCAGATAGTCAAGATGATGCAGGATCGAGCAGGCCAAAGACAAGCAGTAAAGGCCGGTGGGACAGGCAGAAAGGGGGGACCGGGCGGTGGCCGGGGTGTCCTCTGCCAACGAATCTGATTGCCATTGTCAGCAAGCCTGAGCCATCTGCGGGTTCCCGCTGTCAGACCTGAGCCACCAGATCGTTCTCGGGGTGGTTCAGGCCCCGCGCAGGTGACGCCGGTACTCTCGTGCTGGGCCAGGGCTGCGTGTCGTGGCGGGGTCCGGGTCACAGTGCTCGGGCCAGATCTGGCCAGACGCCCTGGAGTCAGCGCAGTGGTTCGGGCTCATTGAGTTTGCAGCGCTGGAGCGCTGGCAGGATCGCCGTGCGGTCGGTGAGCCCGTAGGAGTCGAGGAACAGGCGCAGCCGTGCCGCCAGGTCTGGGAGTGGGTCGAATCCTGCCTCGGCGAGTTGCCGGGGTGGTGCGAGCGGCACGAACGTCCAGGCTGCGGCGGCGAGGTCGGCCAGTGGCCAGGCGGGCTGGGCGGCGTCCCAGTCAATGAAGGCGACCGGTGTCCCGTGCTGGTAGACGGTGTTCCACGGGCCGAGGTCGCCGTGGCAGACGATTTCGCCGGGCTGTGGCGGGTGCGGGTGGAAGCGGTAGCAGGTGATGGCCGGCCGGAATCCTGCGGCGGCGGTGTGGAGCTGGCGGATCAGCTCGGCCGCGCCGCGCAGGGCATGGCCGGTCCTGGCATAGGGCGGGAGCCGGTGGCCATGCCCAGGCTGCCAGGACGGGTCGGCGGCCACGTCGCCGTCGATAAAGGTGAGCACTTCCCGGCCGTCCTCGATCCCCATCACCCGCGGAGCGCCCTCGAACCGGGCGGCTTGCAGGTGGCGCAGGTACTCGTGCACCGCGGGCGACCACGGTCCCATCGGGCGCAGCACTTGATCACCGCGCCGGACGATCCCGCTGGTCATCCGCCCGCCCGGCAACGGCACCTCGCCCGCCTGCGGACGCCGGTGCCTGGCCACTAAACCAGTATCACCAGCAGGACCGGCCGCGTCACCAGCCCGGAAGGCCGCGACAGCATGGCTGTGTCCGGCATCGAACCGGGCTCGCAGGCGCGGGTGCCGGAGACCCTGGAAGTGCCGATTCCAGGCCTGAAGACGGGAACCTTTCATGGTGTTGCCGTAATTTCCTGCGTCGGTGAACCTGTTGCCGCCGGAACGCAATAGAGAAGCGATGGACGACGATGAGCTGATCGCCGCGATGGCGGGCGGCGACGATACCGCGCTGCGGGAGTTGTTCGCACGGCACGCGCCGTGGCTGGCAGCCCGGCTGCGCCCCATGCTGCCTGCGGCCGAGGTGGAGGACGTGCTACAGGAGAGCTTCCTGGCGGTCTGGCGGGGGGCGTGCGGCTACCGGCCCGAGGGCTCGCCAGGCGGCTGGCTGTGGGGGATCACCCGGCGGCAGGCGGCGCTGTGGCTGCGCCGCCGCGGCCCGGACGGATTGCCACTGGCCGCCCTGGTCGGCCAGGGCGGCCAGCACGCGGGTGATCCGGCGGAGGCCGCCGTGTCCCGGGCTGAGCTCGCCGAGGCGGTCAGGGCGCTCGGCCCGGAGGGCAGCACGGCGCAGGAGGTCTGGCGGCTGATGTACGTGGAGGACCGGACGGTCACCGAGGTGGCCGGGCTGATGGGCGTTCCCGTGGGCACGGTGAAGAGCCGCGCTCACCGGGTCCGGCAGCTCATGCGCGCGGTGCTGCGGCAGCCGGTGCGGGAGGGAGGCGGACGATGACCTTCAGCCATGAGATGACTGGTGACCGCGATGACCTGCCGGGACTGGGCCAGGACCGGTGCCCGCGTGACGTCGATCTGCACCGGGTGTGGCTGGGGGTGGCCGCAGAGGTCTGGCGCCGCCGCCCGGGACTGGTGGAGCGGCTGGCCGGGCGGGCGCTGCGCTCGCCGGGCCTGGCGCGGGCGCTGGTGACCACGCCGTCGCTGCTGCCCGGCTGGGTCATCGCCAGCGCGGTCGTGCTGGCGGCCGGGATGTTCGCCACGCTGGGGACCGGCACGCCGTTCGTGGCCTTGTTCGCGCCCGCGGTCGCCGCCGCGGGCATCGCCTACGCCTACGGGCCGGGAATCGACCCGGCCTGGGAACTGTCGCAGAGCATGGCGGTCAGCGACCGGATGGTGCTGCTGGCCCGGGTGCTGGCCGTGTTCGCGCTGAACGCGGCCCTGGGGCTGGCCGCGTCGGCGGCGTCGGGGACCGCGGCCGCGGTCACCTTCGGCTGGCTGGTCCCGATGACCGCGGTGTCCGCGCTGGCGCTTGCGGCGGCGACGGTCACCCGCTCGGCGAACGCCGGTGCCGCAGCGGGCCTGGCCGCCTGGGCGATCACGGTGCTGTCGGTGCACTCGGCTTCCGGCGTGGTCACCACGGCAGTCGCCAGCTCCGCGCTGGTCGTGCCCTACCTGGCGGCCGCCGCCGCCTGCGGCGCCATCGCGTGGTTTGCCACCGGTATTCCGAAAGGAACGTCATGAACGTTGAGATCAGCGATGTGACCAGGCGGTTCGGCCGCACCCAGGCGGTGGCGGGGGTGACCCTGCAGACCGGTCCCGGGGTGTTCGGGCTGCTGGGCCCGAACGGCGCGGGCAAGACCACGCTGCTGCGGATGATGGCCACGGTGATCCCGCCGAATTCCGGCCGCGTGCGGCTGCTCGGCCGCGACCCCGGCGGATACGGGCCGCGGCGGGAGATCCGGCGCCGGCTCGGTTACCTGCCGCAGAACCTGGGCTACTACCCGGGATTCACCGTCGCCGAGTTCGTCGAGTACTTCGCGCTGCTGAAGGAGATGCCGCCGGGCCGGGTGCCGCAGGCGGTGGCCACCGCGATCGAGCACGTCGGCCTCGGCGGCAGGGCCAGAGCGAAACTGCGCACCCTGTCCGGCGGCATGCTGCGCCGGGCCGGGATCGCGCAGGCGATCGTCAACGAGCCCGAACTGCTGCTGCTGGACGAGCCGACCGCCGGGCTTGACCCCGAGCAGCGGGTGGCGTTCCGCGCCCTGCTGCGCGACCTCGGCGAGCGGGCCACCGTGATCGTCTCCACCCACCTGGTCGAGGACGTCGGCGCCGCCTGCACCGAGGTCGCGCTGATGGACGCCGGGAAGATCGTGTTCCAGGGCACGCCGGACGAGCTGGCCGCCCGGGGCGAGGGCACCGGCGCGGCGGGCGACGCGCCGCTGGAGCGCGGCTACAGCGCGGTGCTCACGACGGCCCGGGCCGCCACGGCGGCGGCGTGATGAGCGCCGCGGCCGCCGCCCCAGTGCGGCACCGGACACCGCGCGCCACCAGCGCGATCCCGCGGGGCGCCGCGCGGCTGCTGCTGATCGAGTTGCGCCGAAACGCGATGCCATGGATCCTGCCGCTGATTGCCGCGCTGTTCTGGTTCGACTCCTACCGGCCCAGCACCGGCACGGCGCAGCTGTATGTGCTGCGTACGTTCTGGAACATGGGCCAGGGGCACACGATCATCGACTTCGGGCCGTTCGTGGCCGGCGTGGCCGCCTGGATGGGATCGCGGGACGGCCGCCGCGGCCTGGCTGACCTGGTGACCGCGACCGCCCGGCCGCGCTGGGCGGCCCAGCTCGCCACCTGGGCCGCGACCGCGATCTGGGCGGTGGCCGCCTACCTGGTCTTCGTGGGCGTCATGTTCGCGGTGTACGCCCACCAGGGTGTCAGCGGCACGCCACCGTGGTGGTGGGTTGCCGTCGGCGCCACGGCGGTGACCGCGTTCAGCGCCGCAGGGTTCGCCGTCGGGGCCTACTGGCCGAGCCGGTTCGCCGCGCCGGTGGCCGCGTTCGGCGCCTTCCTGGCGATGGCGATGTCGTCGCAGACCGGGTTCAGCTCCCCCAGCGGGTGGGCGCTGATCCTGCCGACCAACTCCAACGGCAACTTCGACCAGACCGACTCCGGGATCTTCTACCCCTGGCTGCCGGACCTGCCGATCGCCCGGATCATGTTCCTGGCCGGGATCGCCGTCGCGGCACTGGGCCTGACCGGCCTGCCCGCCCGGGCCGGCGGCCCGTGGCTGCGCCGCGCCGCCGCTGTCGTCACGCTCGCCGCTGTGGCGTCGGCGGGGACCGCCGCCGGGCTGGCCAGCAACGCCCGGCTGTCAGCGCACGGCATGGTCATCCCCGCCCCGCACGACGCCGCGAACGACGCGCCGATCACCTACACTCCCGCCTGCCGCCGCGCCGCCGGGGGCCCGGGGGGCCTGAACCCGGCCTACCGCCGATGGCGGCCAGACGTGAACGCCGCGCTGGCGCCGGTGCTCGCCGAGGTGGCCGGCCTGCCCGGCGCGCCAGTGCGTGCCACCCAAGTCGCCGCGGCATACCCCAGCAGTGACGGCAGGCCTCCGCAGGCGATAACGCTTGGCGGCCACCCGCCGGTGCTCCGCATGTCGCTCGGCTCGGTCAACATGGCGGGACCGTGCGGCTTTTGCGATGGGCCCGTGGCCACGAAACAGTTCGCCGACCAGATGCGGCTGGCGTTCGCGCAGGCCTTCGTGGGAGCGGTCAACGGCCCCGGCAGCCCGGTGCAGCAGGCCACGCAGGCAGCGCTGCTGCAAGGCGCCGGGATACCGTTCGCCGCGCAGCCCAAGCTGATGGCCACCACCAAGAACAGGCCAGGACCCCCGCCAGGACCGGCGACCGGGCCGGTCTACGCAGCGGCCCAGCGGCTCGCCGCCCTGTCGGCCGCGGCCCGGCACGCCTGGCTCACCGCTCACCTGGCCGCGCTGCGGGCCGGCCGGCTCACCCTGAAGGAACTGCCATGACCACCGCAGGCCTGCACCGGCCGGTGCCGGGAAACGTCCCGCCTCCGGCGGCCGGGACCCGGCGAGACCGGGCGGCCGCCGGATGGCGGCTGGCGCGGCTGTACCTGGTCAGCCGCCGCGTACCGATGGCGCTGGCGCTGCTGGCCGGGCTCGGCGCGCTGCTGTGGGCCGCGCTGCACTGGCACTGGAACATCGCCGGCGGCGCCGCCGCCCGGGAGTTCATCCCGCTGACGATCCAGACCGGGGCCGCGGCGGTGATCGCGGTCACCACCTACGGGCCGTTCGGGGAGCCAGAACGGGCTGCCGGCCGGTGGCTGCCCTGGCTGCGGCTCGGCGCGGCCGTAGCGCTCACCACCGTCGCGTTCGGCGCGCTGGCCACCGGGGCCGCGGCGGGCGGGATGCCGGGCGGGACCCTCGCCCTGCTCCGCAACCTCGGCGGCATGGCCGGCATCGGCCTGCTGGCCGCGGCCATCGCCGGCGGCGCATTCAGCTGGACCGGGCCGATGGCCTACCTGCTGATCACCGAAGGGGCGCTGGCCCACCGCTCGGCCACGCCATGGGTCTGGCCGGCCCGGCCGCCGCACGACCGCGGTGGCGCGATCTGCGCCTGCCTGGTGATCGCCGCCGGACTGGTGCTGATCACCGTGCGCGGACCGCGGGAACCGGGCCGCGAGTCCGGCCCCGCAAGCTGAGCCCGCAGCAGCGCCATCACCATCGCGACCAGGCCCCCGCCCGGCACCAGCCCCCGCGGCCCCGCAGGGTCAGCCCCGCTGACCGCAGCCCGGCTGCTGCGGATCGAGCTGCGCCGCAGAACGCATCCTCGGGGTTCGCTTCACATCAGCGGTCATCGAGACCGGGACACTTGCGCTTTGATTCTGATTTAAATAAGATATCTCAGATACCCCCGGTAGGCCGGACGTGCAGCTTCACCCAGAACGAAGGCCCGCACGATGACCGCCGAACCCGAAGGAACCGCGACGTGGGCGCTGGCCTACGCCAGCGGCGGCTGGCCGGTCTTCCCCTGCCAGCCGGGCAGCAAGGAGCCAGCCACCCGGCACGGGTTCCATGACGCCACCACCGACCCGGCCCAGATCAGGCGCTGGTGGGACCGGCTGCCGGCCGCCAACCTGGCCATCGCGGCGGGCCTGCCAGGACCCGACGTCCTGGACGTCGACGAGCGCGGCGCGGCGGGCAACGGCTTCGCCGCCTACCACAGGCTCAACCGCGAAGGACTGCTGGGCGGCGCGGGAGCCGTCGTCGCCACCCCGGGCGGCGGCCTGCACGTCTATTTCGCCGGCAGCAGCCAGGGGTCTGGCCGGCTTGCGGGTCACCATCTGGACTTCAAAGCCAGCGGTGGGTACGTCCTGGCGCCGCCGTCCCAGGTCAGCGGCAAGCCCTACCGCGTCATCTCCGGCCAGGCAGCGTCCGGGGTCCTGGACTGGGCGGCGGCGGTCAGCCTGCTGGACCCCGAACGGCACCGGCTGACCCTGCCTAGCCGCTTAGCCCTCAGTGACGTGGGCCGCCTGGCCGCATGGGTCGAGGGGCTGGGTGAGGGGAACCGCAACAGCGGCCTGTTCTGGGCGGCGTGCCGGGCCGTGGAGGCGGGTGAGCCCGGTCAACTCGACGAGCTCGCCGCCGCGGCCGCCAGAGCCGGGCTCGATGACCGCGAAATCGCCCGGACCATGGCATCAGCCAGGCGGACCATCCAGGGCACACGGGCATCGAGTCGGACGGGCAGCCACACGGCGACCGGCCGGCCGGGCCTCGGCAGAGGCGTGTATGCCGAACTTGACGGCATCCCGCAGGCAGCCGGGCAGGCCCGTGCGCTGGCCCGTGATCTTCTGGGCACCGGCCACCCATCCGTGAACGACGCCGCGCTGATCCTCAGCGAACTGGTGAGCAATTCGGTCACCCACAGCCGGTCAGGCCGCGACGGCGGGACCCTTGCCATCGCCGTCGAGATGGCCCCCGGGCCGGGCGACGTGCACATCAAGGTCCGCGACGCAGGCGGGCCGCACGCCCCAGCGCAGGCCGAGCCTGGCCCGGACAGTGAGCATGGCAGGGGGCTGGCCATCGTCACCGCGCTGGCCGCCGAGTGGGGCACCCAGACCAGCCTTGCCGGCCGCTCCACCTGGTGCCGCCTGACCGCCAGCCCCCGCCCAGACGCCGCTGACCGCAGCCCGGAACGCGAGGCTGGCTGATGACCGGGCCACGGGCGCGACCCGCGAACCGAGCCGGGAGACCGCCACGCAGACCGTAGCTGGCTTCCCGCCCCACGGCC
>OFHG01000845.1_pt1 | contig 11572 bp, 13 predicted proteins | sample 1521931 | NCBI WGS metagenome assembly OFHG01 (sample SAMEA2468438, study PRJEB22500) | soil metagenome | biome: Glassland; feature: Farmland; material: Clay | place: Australia | collected 2013-01-31 | depth 0.55 m
GAGCAGGTCATACTGGGGGGTCCAGGTGGTCTCCTGAATCGTTTGATCCTGCGGGGTATCTTTTGGCGCACATTCCGCATCGGGCGCGCTGGACAGGTGAATCCAGGGCAGCGCCTGGCGCGGGTCCTGCAGCAGCAGGCCGGAGGCCGGGGCAAGCTGGGGCAGCGGCTGGCTGAAGGTCAATTGGGCTTCTTTCAAGCGCGGACGGTACTTACCCGGTATGACTTGTATCTCCGCCGGGCGGCAGGGGTCAGGGCACTCTTCCTGCGTGCCTTCGGCGGGGACGCAACCCAAATCCTCGCCGGGGATGCGCCGTCCATGGTCGACCAGGATTACGTTGCCGCAGGCCACGCTCACGTCTTCTAAAGGTTCGCACTCCGGCGGGTCGCTGGTGGTAGAAATACACAGCGGGAAGGGTAGGGCGTCTTCCTTAGCCCACTCGATTTCGAGCACAGGCTGGTCGTAGAGCGGGTCCATGTCCGGGGTGAGGCGCGTCAGGCGCACGGCGTGACGGTGGGCCGGATCGGCGTCGGCGGTATCCCCGGTCTTCGGACCCATCACCTCTTCGAAGATCAGCACGTCCCCTTCCTGGAGATGGAGCTCCCGCTCCCGTTCTGCAGAGCCAGGAGGCGGAGACGTCTGTTCTTGGGCATAGGAGGTATCGTCTTTTCCTCCCTGTGGACTCTCTGGGGGTGGAATGGGCTTCCAGGTATCTTTCAAGGTGGCGGAGGTGGCTCCTTTGAGAAGGCAGCATTCTCCATCGCCCCAGGTGTAAAGCGAGATGCGGTTGTGCGCCAGGTAAAGCTGGACTTTATCCTGTGGATTCTCGAGCAAAGGCTCAAAGACTTCGTATTGGCTGGGCGGGACGTTGACCAGGTCAGCTTGAGAAAGCACGTTCCCTTCCACCGGCAGGCCTGTGCCGGTGATGAAATAGAATTCGTCCGGATCGAGCTCCCGATCGCTGTCCGTTTTCAGGCAGAGCCAGGCGCGGGCGTTGCAGCCTTCATGCACGCGGTAATCCACCAGGCGGGCATGGCGGCGGACAGAGATGCGCTGGCGGGCGGTATACAGGTAAGCTTCGGTGGCCACCGCATCCTGGTGGTAGCTCAGATAGTCGCCAGTGTACGCCAGCAGCTCGACCAGGGTGATGCCGATGTCCGGCACGTGGCGCTCTTTCCATTCGGGCATGGTCAGCGCCAGGCGGTCGAGCAGCAATTGGCGGAAACTGGCATAGTCTTTGGCCAGGTAGTTGATCTCCGGCTCGGCGTGCGTTTCCGGCGGGCAGATTTCCTGGGTCTTGCAGTCCAGGTCGCTGGCACAACCGGCTTTGAAGCTGAAATCCAGGCAAAAATAGCGCCGGTCGAAGCCGGGAAATGGCTCGTCCGTTTGGTGGCCGGCTTCATCCAGGTCCACCAGGCACAGGGTGTAGGTTGAATAGTCGCCTGGCTTGTCCACTTTGACGATCAGGAGGTCATCCTGCTCCGGGTCGGTAGCTTTAACAATCTCCAGGCCGGTCACTTGCACGTCACGCACCCGGCGTCCCCCGCTCAGGCGCACGTTTTCCATCTTCAGACCTTGGGGAGCTTTGCCGAGCAAGTTGACAGTCAATTTACGCTGGTCGTCGCTGACTTCCAGGTAGTCCAGGCCATTGGAGCCTTTGAGGCGCACGTCGTAACGGCGCCGTTCGTCCTCACAGATCAAAGTAGTCTTCGGGGTCATGGTACGCTCCGCTCAAAGGTGCCGGTTTGCTCTGCTCCCGTGCGGCGGACAAGGTAACTCATCTCCACGCGCAGGGTGGAGTCCTGGCTGGTTACCTCCAGCTTGCGCACTTCGATCAAATCGCCCAACCAGCGTAATAAGCCGGCCTGGATGGTATGCTGCAAGGCAGTAGCCAGCTCCGGGCTGTTGGGCTCGAAGATCATCTGCAGCAAGCCACTGCCAAAGTCGGGGCGGTTGACGCGCTCGCCGGGGTTGGTGAAAAGGAATTGCTCGATCATGTCCCGGATATGGTCGTCATCATCGGTCAGGGCGGTGCGACCGCGCCGGTCGAAATGGAAGGGGTAGTCGATGTTCATCAGATTCCCTTTACACGTACCTGGGTCATCAGGATATTGACACCGGTGCCGTTGGGGGCGCAAATAGCCTGGCTGTCTTGCAGAAGCACCGGCGCGCCGCCGGCTCGCACGCGGGTGGCGGCCGTCACCCATTGGGCCGTGACGCAAGGGGATGGCACGCCGCTGACGTTGAAAGTACACCCGGCAATGGCATAAGGGCTAGGCTGTGTGGTTACCGCTTGGCCACTCACCTTTACGCGCGGGTTAGGCGCGGTGGGTTGGGCCTGCCCGGCATGCATACACAGCACGCTTGCCCCTTGATGAAGGATGTAGCCCGGCATCAAGTCACCTCCAATGCCCCATCGTTGGTCGAAACCTTGGGACCGGTCAGCTTGATGCTGCCGCCTTGCCCATCGTTGATCTCGATCCCGCTGGTTTTGATCTCGATTTTCATCCCGGCAGTGGTTTCGATGGTGACGCCCTCTGCCCCCGGGGTGTCGTCCAGGGTGATGGTGGCGGAGCCGGTTTTTAAGACCTTCATCTCTGGCACAGCAGGCGAGGCGGGCAGCTCGCCTTGCGCCCAAAAACAGCCGCTCCAGATGGGATAATCCGGATCACCGTGCTCGAACTCAATCCAGACCGAGGCGCCGGTAGGCGGGATCAGGAATAAGCCAACACCGTTCCCCGCATAGGGGGTGGAAGGCATCGCCCAACCGCTCACCTGGTCGCCGTAAACATCCTGCACCCGGGCACGGATGCGGCCTAACATCAACGGGTCCCGGTTGTCGTCGACCACACCGCGAAATTTTCCACTAAAAGTTCGTTTGTTATTCATACGTTTACCATGGGCGAAGCTGCCCCTAATCCATCCCTGGTCAAGGTGAAGCTTTGCCTGTATTGACCAACCTTGATGTGATGCCTGACCTCTTTGACGTAATAAACGCCGTTGAAGTCGTTACCGACGCCGCGTACGCCTACCAGGCGGCGGGATTGCAGAACATGGCCGTAGCGAACAGTGTCCACTTCCCCTGTCGCCGTGACTGCATCCGACGAATCGGTGGTGGCGACCAACGCTCGCAGCCCGGCCTGTATCGGGCTAAGGTTGGCGCTCTTTCGATCGATCGTCTGGCGCAGCGCAGAGGCCGGCTGCGCGGCCAGCGATGGAAATAACCCGCCAGGCACAGGGATCGCAATTGGGGTTTTGGTGATCGGCTCGACGATGGTGACCAGGGGCGTCGCCGGTCCGAGCGCGTTATAGTTGAAGTTGATGGGCGAATCCACATTGGTATCCGACCCCATGTTCATCGTCAACGCCGGTTGCGGCATGCCCAACCGGTTCTCTACGCCCCAGTAAGCAGTGTTGACGTTGGGCACGGCCGTAGGTTCGATATAAAAGACGAAGCCGTTACGCCCGGCTAATTCCTGAATAAATTCCAGATCAGTCCCCTGCTGGCTTGGGACGCGATCGGTCTCTACCGGAACATCTGTGGTAGACGTGACCTGGGGCACCAGCCCATAGGTCGCGTAGTTCGCCAGCAGGCGGGTCACGATGGTGGAATCGGACTGATTAGGATAGGTCTCGCTTTTCTCTTCCCGGTCCAGCATGAGGCTGATGGCTTCGCCGGTTACGACCAACATAGATTTGCCTGGCTTGTTGCTTGGCATCACCTGGTGGTGGGTGATGACGCCGTCGATCAGCACTTGCGGCGTAACGTTGACGATGACCGAGATGATGACCCGGTTCAGCGGGTTGAAATAGCCATCTCTCAGCAGGTCGTAATCCAGCAGGGAACCCTTGCCTAGAGTGAAGTTCATTTGAAAGCCATCGCGTTCCCGGTCCTTATTCGTCACCTCGAGATCGACGAAAGCAGACATGACCGGATAAGGCGCCGGCGTAGGGATGGTTGGGCCAATCATCAGAAACAGTCGGATACCTTGATCAAGCATGCCTCTTCCTCACTGGATAACGGGAACGATCAGGCGCCGGCCCACTTCAGCCGTTAGCTCGTCGGGATGCATGGCATTGTTGGCGTCGCACAGCCGCCAAAACTGCTCGGGATCTCCCAGGTGCTGGGCGGTGATATTGTCCAGCCGTTCTCCCTGGATGACGGTATGTTCGGCGGCCGCGATGCTTCTTGTGGCTGGCGGCAGAAACCGCCGGCGGAGATAAATGATTTCACGGTCACCGGCCGTTTCTATGGGCACCGTCTCGATGTTGTGATAGCGACTCGTCACTGGGGACATCTATTGCCTCCTGAACTCAGAAAATCTTCAACCCGGCACCGATATTTTGCACGCTGTTGAACACGTTCGTCGTCGCCAGCACCTCCTTGGCGACCTGATGGGCCAGGAATAGGTTGTAGCCTGGATGGGTTACTTTCAGATCGTAATAGCTCAACACCAGTAGAGATAGTTCCACTTTGGCCCGGATGGGATTGAGCAGACCGTCAAAGGCTTCCTCGGTGATGCTTAAATTTTGGAGGCGGACCGGCAACACCCGCAGCGGCCCCCAGACGAAGAGAGTCAAGGGTGCTTCTGGAGGGACGATCTCCAGAAGACCGCCACCAGACAAACCAGAATTAATGATGACCTGTCTACTTTTCGGGTAAAGCAACATTTCCAGCGCCGACAGGGTGGGGTAGATGCCGCTGACCAGTTGCGCCGGATTGAGGTTGTCCACTTCGTCGGCCGAATCAATCTCGATAGTCAAGGAGATGGTTTCCTTTGGCGGACCTTCCAGGCGAACACCTCAACGGTAATCAACCTCGTGCCGGCCCCCCTCGGCGCTCCCACAGGTTCCAACCCGCCGCTCAGGGTGTCCGGGTTGTATTGGAAGACGATCACGCTGGCCAGCGGGTTAGCCGGGTCTATGCCAACGATTGCGCCCTTGAGCAGGCGAGGGGAGCCGGGGAAGTCTGTCATGGGTTATGCCCTTTCATAAGAGGATAGCTTATTCATGCATTGGTCTTCGCTGCCTTGCTTACTATGACTCGCGTGACGGCATAGCTCCCTCCGCCTTTCCTAGGGATCTCGTCTCGCGTCATCGAATAGGTGATCACAAAATCAGGACCGAACCGTCTACCACCGCAATCATAGAACTGTTCGCACTGGATTTCGCAACTTGGCTTGTTGATTATGTGCAAGAGGCTGGATCCCTTTTTCATAAAGGCATGGATGTCATAAAAAATATTCCTGTTAGCACGCAGTTCACCGAGACCGAGAAAGTTCGATTCTTTACCAACTTCAAAAGTGCTCCCGGCCCCACTACCCTGGCCGCTCCGGGTAGAACAAGCGTTGCTCCCCTGGTCACCGCAGGTGTTCTTGATGTTCCTAAGAGTTTCGTGAATTGCCGTGCCGTCCCAATTCCTGCCGCTCGGGTCTGACACTTCCATTTGCGCAAAGCCACCCCACCCGGTTATGGGACCCGTCCGCCCAAAGTCTCTGTCGTTTCCTTGTCCAACACTGGCGACTTTGATATCAGTGGGGCAGTTCGGAACCGCGCTGGTTGGCGGCCGTTGCGCCTTCGGGGGCGGCGTGGGAGAATTTGGGCTCGGAGCTTTGCCGCCATCTGGACCGTTGATAAAAACACCGTTGTGACCGGTCAACAAGTTCGCCGCGGGACCCCCAATAAAGGTCAACCGGTGGTCAGGCGGAGCATCCGCCACTTTAGGATCGGAATGAGATTGCACCCCGCTAAAATCGTTAACGAAGGGCAGCTTCATTGAAGAGCGCACGGCGGAATCGAGCGGCTGGCCGGGGAAACGCAACACATCGTGCACAATGGGAGGCGCTGTGGCGGATTCAGCCTGCGTGACGGCCTTGCGTTGTGGCCGTTTCTTCTTGCACTCGGCGCACTCCCCGCCAGCATGATTGTGCTGCCCGCAGGCGCAGGCGCGCTGCAATAAACCGCTCATCGCTGACTTACTGGAAATATGCATCGCTTGTTGGTGAATCGGTTGGCTCATTTTCTCTTTCCCAACACGAACTCCACCTTACGGTAGCCGCAGGGTGGCATTCTTACTCGATGAACACAAGGTTCTCCGGCTCAACCTTGAGCTGGACAGACATCCCGGTGACCTCGACATAGGTGTCCAGGTTGGTGAAATGGCTCGTGCGTAAATCCAGAACTGGATCCGGCCTGCTTTCGAGAAATTCCTTGAACCCGGCAATACTCCCACCATTCCCAATGTAATCCACAATGCGCCGGAATAGTTTTGGCAGGATGATATTCGCATCGGTGACAGACTGGATGTCGGCAACCTCAAAACCAATATTCGTTTTGTCTTCTGGCCAGAGGCCCACCTCAGCAGTACGTGCATCTGCGACTGCCGAGGTCAGCTTCTCTCTCAAATCGTGAAAAAGCCCGGTATAGTAAGTCGGATACGCGTTTCCCGTCTCGAGGGATTTGAAATTTACCGATTGTTCTAGCCGCTTGGAGGTCAAGAAAACCTTGCTTCCATCGTCTTCCTGGCTGTCCCCTGCGAAAACGAACGCGACCGGACGCCTGTTCTGTTCGGTGGTGCGCGATAGAATGTATCCGCGCGATCCATTCGTTGCCAGACTGACGATTGCCTCCATTACATCCAATCCTTGCGTCGCAAAACCAAGCTGCGAGAGGAGGAAATCGGTAGCGGCCTGGGCCAATGCGAGCGGTTGGTGAAAACCCTGGTAATGGGTCTCGAGCGTGTCTATGCCCTCGAGCCTTAATTGAGCGTGGTGCCGCCCATTCAAGGCTACCGGTGGGCCGGCGAGCTTGCCCCAATTGTCAGGATCGTCGGCCTCGAAGCGAATCGAATCCCCATCGGGGGAATAGCCGTCGATGCGATAATTTCCCTTTATCAGAATGTAAGACATGCTAATTCTCCAAGTATGAATATAATTTCCTGTTCGATCCTGATCATGTCTACTTTTTTCTTACTGGCCAAGCCCAAATTTGGGGACACCCAACGAAAATGGCGATGGCGCAGGGCCAGGTGTATGCAGGGTGAATGGCGGGAAGCGGGGTCCAATTCGCCCTGTAGGATCGAAGAAAATTATCGCGACGCGGCGGTTTAGAGTGCGTGCCCTTTCTACGGAGGGTAGCAGAGAACGCCTGGGGATGTTCGGCTCTGTAACCGCCGGGGCAGATTCTCCCATGCCAAAGGTTTGGATACGGCTTGAATTGATGCCGGCCAGCACCACCAGACGGTCACGCACTGCTCTTGCACGCTGTTCCGAAAGGCGCTGGTTATAACCCTCGCTGCCTTCAAGGGAAGTATGGCCGATCAACTGAACGTGTAAACTAGGAACATTTTGAAGCAAATCTGCCACGTGCTGAAAATCGTCGTGATCTTCGGGGCGTATGAGAGTCGAGTCGTAGAAGAAATGTAGCGTATAAGAAGGCAGCCTGGTAGGGGCGGAGATTGTTGGTGGAGGATGGTGGGGGTGAGGCGTTTCTTCCTGACCCGGGGTTTTCGTTGGCGTGGGCCGTCCCGGCTCATGTACCGGAGTTGGTGAGGGTGGGGCAATGCATTCTGACGGGATTTTAGGGCTGGCTGCTACCAAATTGAGGGTGAACAGCACGGAATTAAATTCACTCCCTTCAAACCCTAAGCCAATACCTGGCTCGAAACGTAGCGAACCGATTCGCAGGCCTACCCGCGGCGTGATTTGCCAGGGCACCCGATTTACCCTGATAAAGGGACCTGCTTCCAGGTCAATCAGCGCCGATTGAAAAGCATGGTTACAGCGGTTGTCATAACTGAGGATCGCCTGTAGACGGGATGAATCGATCCCTAAATTAATTCCCAGGAGATCCAGTGGGATGCTGACAGGATTGGTCAGACTTACGTTCGCACCGAAGCGGTGTTGGCCGCGCAGCACCTCCAGGCTGAACCGGAAAAGGTTGGGATCTACTTGCAGGTTATGCTTCTCGCTCCGCTCGCTTTCAATAGGGGCTTTTCCATCGCGCTGTAAGATATTTTCAGATGAGCCATGACGGTCCGTAGCCGGGAGGAGGTCACCATCCCCGGTTAGTTGAGAGTTGGACTCCGCGATGCGCTCTTCGGCCGAATCGGGAGAGCCAACTTGAAGCCCATGTGCAGGTATAGACGAGTCAAAACCTTGTTGGATCGTGTGAGTCAACTCATGCACCAACAGGCGTTTCCCAGCCCGGGTTCCCGGGACGTATTGCCCCTCACCAAAGACCACGTTCCGGCCCACCGTATAAGCGCGCGCATGCACCGCCCGCGCTGATTCTGCGGCATTGGCGTCTGCATGTACCCGTACCTGACTGAAGTCATATCCAAAGCGTGGCTCCATGAAAGCACGTGTGGCCGGATCGAGTGGCTGTCCGGAAGAGCGCAGCACCTCGTGAACAATGGAAGGCAGGCTGGCGGGTTCAGCCTGGTTCGCTGCGAAGCGCTGCAAACTCAGGCGCTTCTTCTTGCACTCGGCGCACTCACCACCAGCGTGATTGTGCTGCCCGCAGGCGCAAGCGCGCTGTAAGGTCCCAATGATTGGCACTTTAACCAGGTTGTTTTGGTGAGCCTGTACAGTTGCGAATTGGCTCATCCTCCAATACCTCCATACACCGCGCGGGCAATTTGCTGCCCAAACACGGTTGGGTCATTTCCTCCGGCTACTTGAACCGTCCCACCCGGCACCTCTCGCAGCGCCTCGCCGGCCGCCAGGCTGGATCCCAGGCCGCCTTCGACTAACAGCCGGGCGAGTTCTGTTTCCACTGCGTTTTGTAATGCCGGATGTTGGCGGGATGGAATTTCTATCCCCTCTAATATCAGTCTTTCGATGTGTAAGTTAATATTCATCATTCACTTTGAGGTTTCAGTTGAACGCCTGTCCATTGTCATCCTGAGGGAGCGCACTTTGCAACCGAAGGATCTCCCTTCGCCAGGCAAGAGATGCTTCGCTCCGCTCAGCATGACCGACAATTAAAGAAATGGGTTCAACAGCCATTTCACTTCTCCTGCCCCTTTTCAAACTGAAACAGATTTTCGTTCACCGGTTGCCCCATCTTGCGGAATTCGAAGCGCGCTGCCTCCAGCACCAGGGGCATATTCACCCGCTCGCCGGCTTTGGCAGCCAGAAAGGCCGCACTGAGGGCGATGTTGTGGATGTTCCCACCGGTCAGGTTCAGCCGGGCAAGAAAATCGTAATCCAACCCGTTGATCGGCGTTTGTAGGGGAAAGACGCGCTGCCAGATGCTTATGCGGTCTTCCCGGCTGGGGAAAGGGAAGTTGACGATGAAGCGCAGCCGCCGCAGAAAGGCATGGTCCAGGGCGCTCTTCATGTTGGTGGCCAGCACCGCCAGCCCACGGTAAGCCTCCATGCGCTGCAGCAGATAGTTGATCTCGATGTTGGCATAGCGGTCGTGGCTGTCCTTGACCTCGCTGCGCTTGCCAAACAGGGCGTCTGCTTCATCGAAGAACAGGATCGCCCCGCCGTCCTCGGCGGCGTCGAACAGGCGGCGCAGGTTCTTCTCGGTTTCGCCGATGTATTTGCTGACCACCGCCGACAGGTCGATGCGGTATAGGTTCAGGCGCAGTTCGTTGGCGATCACCTCGGCGGCCATGGTCTTGCCCGTGCCACTCTCCCCGGCAAACAGGGCGCTGATGCCCAGGCCGCGGTTCATTTTCTGGCGAAAGCCCCATTCATCATAAACTTTGCTGCGCTGCTCCACCTGGTCGGCGATCTGGCGCAGCAATTCCAATTCATTCCCCGGCAGGACGATATCCTCCCAGCTAGCCTTGACTTCGATGCGCTGGGCGAGCACGTCCAGGCGGGGGCGCGTGCGTAGCAGGCAGGCGTTCCACACCTGCTCGGGCAGGTCAGTCTCCTCCAAGGAATCGGTCACTGCGATGTCCTGCACCACTTGCTGGATGGATGGCAGGTTCAGGTTGAACTGGCCGGCCAGCCGGGCAGGCAGGTCAGCGGCCTGTCCCTCAAGCACACCAGCCCAGGCGAGGCGCTGCTCGGCTGGGGTGGGCTTGCTCACATCCAGGATGGCGCCGGTTAACCCCAGGCCCAGCCAGACTTCGCGGGTCGCCAGGATGAAGATGCCCTGGCTGCGGGACAGGAAGCGGCGCACAGGCGAAGCCTCCCCACCCTTTTCGATTTCCAGGCGCTCGTCCACTTCTTGCGCATCCAGGTAAAGGGTAATGGGGAGCAGGGTGCTTTCGCGCTCCCACAGGCGGGCCAGGGTTTCCACTTCCCCGATTTGGGCGGGCAAGGACTCGGCCGGCAGGCGGAAGAGAGTCAATCCGAGGCTGGCAGCAGTACGCGTGGCGATCAATTGTTTGCTGACCGCGTCGGGCCCCACCAATTGGATGATGGGCAGCTTGCCCCGTTCAGAAGGTTGTTGCAGGGACCGGACGATGCTGGCGGCGACCGCCTCTTGAGAGGGAGGCAGGCCATGTGGGCGGCCGGAAGCGGCCTCGCTATCGCTGGCCACGTCGAAGGGGATCAGCAGGGGCGTCAGTCGGTCGTCCAGGTAGTTGAGCCCTTTCAGATAATTGACGATGCGCTCGTCGGCGCGCAACGGGCTGGTGGTCAGGGGTTGAGCACCGGGCTGGTTGATTTCGAGCAGACGCCAGCGGCGCAGCGCTTGTTCAGGAGACAGAGCCTCCCAGGCCGGATCGTCGAAGAGCGCCATGGCCAGGGCAAAGGTGGGGTGCGGCCGGTTGGGGTCGCCCTGGGCCTGGGCGCATAAGCCGGCGATGCGGGTGTCCAATTCAACCGCTGCGCATAAGAGCAGGATCTCCCGCTCAAACTGTGTTAATCCCAACCGCTGGCTGAGGATGAGAAGGGCGGGCGGTGGATCGATCTCCGCCGCCGCCGCCATGCGCGCAGCCGCTTGATTCACATCCTTGTCATGGCTTTCTTCCAGTCCAGATGGTTTCCAGCGGAACCACTTGCCGTCCGAGGCGGACCGCGTTTCCAGCGGGCCGCGCTGTCGTTCCAGGCGCAGGCGCACCCAATTCACCCCCGCCGCCAAATATTCGTCGTTGCCGGTTTGCCAGGTTTCCAGGTCGGTCATGGAGTGATCGTCACTTTCTGGTCATCAGCAAACGCCGGTGGGATGGCGGAGAAATCCACCGGGATGCTATCTACGCCGTCCACCCGCAGGCGTAATACGTACACGCCTTCCACGGCGTTTTCGACGAGAAAGGTCAGGGAGGAGGGCGCAGTGGGATCGCCCGGGGTGGTCAGGCTGTCGAGCTGAATTTCTCGGTCACCAAATAACAAGGTGACACGCTGCTCGAGGCGTACCTGGGGGATACAATCCAGGCCAACGGTCACATTTCCTGCCGGAGCGCTGCTCCCTGCGGGGGCGGTGAGGCTGATCTGTGGGGCCAGGGCGAAAGGGATGGCGTTGCTGGTCCAGGGAGGTAGGCTGGCCTTTTGAACCCGGATGGAGAGGGTGTAGATCCCGGCGGGCCACTTTGAGGGCACTTGCGGATCGTCGCCCGTGCCGGGTAGTTTGACTCGCAGCACATCGAAGGTCGCGCCAGGGAGTGGCG
>OFHG01000846.1_pt1 | contig 11570 bp, 9 predicted proteins | sample 1521931 | NCBI WGS metagenome assembly OFHG01 (sample SAMEA2468438, study PRJEB22500) | soil metagenome | biome: Glassland; feature: Farmland; material: Clay | place: Australia | collected 2013-01-31 | depth 0.55 m
CGAGGCCATAGCGTTGATCCTGCTGTTCGGCGCGCAGGTTATCGCGGAACTTGAGCGCACGACCGATGAGTTCGGTAAAGAGAACCTGTCCGGTTTTGAAACCTGATGCTTTTTCGCATCTATCTTCGGATTTGGCTTCATTGCAAGGAGCGTAAGCAGCGACATTCTCGTCGGCATGCGGGTCGAACTTGTAGAGAACGATCCTGCCCCGACCATTTTCAAGCTCGACAATTCTCTGTACTCCTCCGCCTTCGCCGCGCAAGATGCTCGCCTTCTCCCGTTTCTTCCACATTGACGGTTCTTGTATGCGCTTGGGCACCCGGGTTGTCAAGTCGCCGAAAGATGCGCGCGACTGATGATCAGGTTGCTGAAAAAATATGGTACAATTAGCAGATAATGGCGTACTATAAAGGCTGGACTTTTGTTGCAGAAAAGGTGACGAATGCTTTGGACTATTTTTGTGATCCTCGTGGCCTTATGGCTTCTGGCCCGGTCAGCAGCCATGCCATTGGCGGCTTTATCCATATCTTCCAATCATCGCAATCGTTGTTGTGCCGATCAGAATCACTCAGGGCCGCAAACCGTCCTGATGGTATCTGAAGATTGACGCGACGACACGCGGAAAGAAAAAATGAAAGGACAGGTACTATTCCATGAAAGCACTCCTCGTTTATCCCGAATTCCCGGACACATTCTGGAGTTTCCGGTACGCCCTGAAATTCATTAACAGAAAGGCGAGCAGTCCGCCCCTCGGATTATTGACCATAGCAGCGATGCTTCCCGAGGCGTGGGAGAAAAGACTGGTCGACATGAATGTGGAAAGCCTGCATGACGACGATCTGAGGTGGGCTGATCTTGTCTTTGTGAGCGCCATGTCCGTGCAGAAAGAATCAGTGCAAGGAGTGATAGCGAGATGCAAGGCAGCCAATGTCAGGGTTGTCGCAGGCGGTCCTCTTTTCACGACCGACTATGAAGCGTTCAAAGAAGTGGACCATCTGGTGCTGAACGAGGCCGAAATCACCCTGCCCCGCTTCCTGGAGGATTTCGGCAATGGCGTTGCCGGCCGTTTTTATACCACTGATCAGTGGGCAGACATACGGAAGACACCTATTCCTCTGTGGAGGCTCGTCAATATGAAGCACTATGCCTCGATCAATATCCAGTATTCCCGGGGCTGCCCCTTCAACTGCGAGTTTTGCGACATTACCCTGCTCTGCGGACGCACGCCGCGCACAAAGGATACAGAACAGATCATCAGAGCGCTCGAGAGTGTGTATGCATATGGTTTCAGGGGCCAGGTCTTCTTTGTCGACGACAATTTTATCGGAAACAAGAAAAAGCTGAGGGAAGAGGTCCTTCCTGCTATCGTCGAATGGATGGAGAGGAAAAGGCATCCCTTCACGTTCAATACCCAGGCATCCATAGAGTTGTCCGACCATGAAGACCTTATGGCAATGATGGTCAGCGCCGGGTTCGATGTCGTCTTTGTCGGCATTGAGACCTCGCACGAGCAAAGCCTCGCAGAATGCAGCAAATTCCAGAACAAGAACCGCGATCTCCTCGCCAGTGTCAGGAAAATACAGAAATCCGGCATCGAGGTACAGGGCGGGTTTATTGTCGGTTTCGACAACGACCCCCATACGATTTTCGACACCCAGATCAGGTTCATCCAGGCGAGCGGGGTCGTTACGGCGATGGTCGGCATCCTCATCGCCCTGCCGCGCACACAGCTTTATGAAAGACTCAAGAAGGAAAAGCGGCTGCTGAAAGAGACTTCCGGAAACAACACGGATTTCGCGACCAATTTTATCCCCCGGATGGACTATGATCTGCTGATTAATGGCTACAAAAAGGTCCTCAAAACTCTCTATTCGCCCAAATACTTCTACGAAAGGGTCAGGACATATCTAACGGAGTATATTCCCCCGCAAAAAAAGACGTTTCGTTTCCGTCTCAACTACATCGCCGCATTTATAAAGTCAATCTTTGTTTTGGGGATCATGGGAAAAGAACGATTCCATTACTGGAGACTTCTCATCTGGACCGTGTTCAGCCGTCCCCGACTGTTTACGCAGGCTGTCACTCTTTCGATCTACGGTTTCCATTTCCGAAGGGTTATTGAGAAACGCCTTGGGTGAGAGTGCAGCGGATATCGTATGAATGCGATGATATACAGCACCGTGTCCTTCTGCGACCCTGGATCCGGACGCGATCCCACGCCGGCACCGGGACAGCAGAAGACACTGTATTAATGAACCGCCGATACGTTAAGAACGTCCTAGGAAAAGCCCTTCATCAGTGCAAGCAGCTTCGTAATGAGCTCGGGCAGGATGGTCATGCCCAGCTTTGTCAACTCCTTGCGCAAAAACAAGAGCCGTTCGGTGTAGTACCTGACCGGGAAGTTATGAGCGACGACGATCACGCAAACGGTCAGGATGAGCGCGAGCGCGAACGCCCTGCCGATCCACGGAAAAACTCCCCGCACCAAACCCTCTGTTCTGCGCCGGTTGTTCGCGGCCTTGATCCGCTCCCAGAGCGGCTCTTTTTTATACTCATCGAGGCTAACGCGTAAGGCATCATAGGCTCCGAACAGCCAGAGGAGCGGCAGCAACGGCACGCTCATGACGCTGACGGCGAAGATGGCTTCTAGAATGAACCGCGAATCCGCTGCTTCGAGAAAGGGCCAGGCAAGGAGTACGGCGGGGACCGAAACGAGAGCGAAGATGCCGAGCGCTCCGAAGGCCGAAAAGAGGCTGCCTTTGAGCGGTTGGCCGTTCAGGAATTGCCCCCAGCCGGGCAGGAGCAGGGAACAGAGACCGGGATACACGCGGCTGGGCGTTCCCGTGAAGCGTGTTCTGCGTGTTTTTGCCGCTGTATGGTAGGCATTGCCGGCGTTGCCGATCCAGAACAGGAGAACGCAGAGCAGAAGGATTTCGGCTGCGAGGAAAGCGTCTGCAAAAGGGATGCGTTCCGCTTTCAGGAACAGCAGCAGCGCGTCCCGGAAGAAGAGAAGAAGGCCGACGCCGAGGCACAGAGCAATCATGAGAAGCATAAACGCGAGGCCTTTGCCGTACTCGCCGTTATAATTCTGCCCGGAGCCCCACAAGAAGATCGAGCGCGAATACGCTTTTGCAGGGTTCTTCTCTTCCCTGGCCGGCCGTTTGGTCTTGCGCTTCTTCCCGCCGCCTTTAAGGAGCGAGTCCGGATCTTTTATTTCCCAGATCTTTTCCATAATCGTAACCGCGCCTGTTTGCTACAAGGTAACGATCCACGCGTTTAATGCTCTGCCTCGCCTTACGAATGCGACCACCGTGAAGTATATCAGAAATAACGAACCAAATGCAAATGATTACTCGTCCTCCGCAACGGGCCTAAAAAAGCTTGTTGCGTTTTCTGAAAAATTGCTGCGACCGGCTGAATGGTAAATGTGCTGTCACCTGATGCATGCAATTCATTCTTTGCTGAAAGCTGCCACTTGCGCAGCCTTCTTTGCGATCGTGGAGCTTCCTTCCGGAGAGCACCAACGGTCTCCGCACTTGCCATTTTTTTTCAACTGAGTTATAGTCCCTTCACTTTTATCAGTAGCCTGACTGTCCCTCCCGCATGAATTGACGCCCCCTGCAGGCTGCAGGGAGCTCGATTCTCAGGGTGAGGAGACAAATCGTATTCGCTCGCTTGCGCTCACTCCAGAATTGAGCTTCCGGTAGAAACAGAAGCTCGATTCTCAGGGTGTGAATATTATCGTATTCGCTCGCTAACGCTTACTCCAGAATTCATGCTGAAAGAAAAATGCCAATATCAACACCCCAAAAGCCGATCCAGATCCGCGATCTTGTGATCGATCCGCCGCTTCTCCTGGCGCCCATGGCAGGCCTGACCCACACCGCCCTCCGCCAGGTCGTGTCCGGCTTTGGCGGGATCGGCCTCTTGTCAACAGAGATGCTTTCGGCAAAAAGGCTGCCCACGGAAAATCCCGGAATCTCCCCGTATTTGATCAGGGCCTCATCGGAGCGGCCGCTTTCCTATCAGCTCCTGACCTCCACGCCCAAAGAGCTCGGCCGGGCCATAGACGCGCTTCACGCGTGCAAAGCCGATGCCGTGGACCTGAACATGGGCTGCCCGGCACCTGCGGTCGGCAAATTCGGCGCGGGCTTCAGCCTGATGGAAGAGCCGGAGAATGTCCGCGGCATCGTGGCCGAGGCGCGGAGACTCACGTCGCTTCCCCTTACGGCAAAGATCCGGCTTGGAACCGACCTCGACGAGGAAAAACTGAGGAGCTTTTGCTCCATGCTCGAGGACGAGGGCATCGATATGCTCTCGATCCACGCCCGGCTCAAACATGAGTCCTTTGCCAGAGAGCCGCGATGGGCGCGCATCGCCGGGATCAAAGAGCATCTCACGATCCCCGTCATCGTCAACGGCGGGATCTTCTCGGCCCAGGATGCAAAAGAGTGTCTGCGTGTATCGGGCGCCGACGGCCTCATGCTCGGCCGCGGTGCAGTGATCCGGCCCTGGCTCTTTGCCTGCATCGCCCGCGACGTGTACGGCTGCACGATCGCGGAACCGGCAGTGTCTTTGCCCGCGGTGTATGCAAAATTTGCGGATCTCCTGGACCGGCATTTCCGGTCTGAGCATTGTCTGGGCAGACTGAAACAGTTCACCCACTACTTTGCCCAAAACTATCAATTCGGACACCACCTGGCATCAAAGGTCCAGGCCAGCACGAGCCTGGATGAAGCACGGGAAAGGGCCGACCTGTTCTTTGCATCACAGCAGACCGCGAACATGGCAATCTGTTAAGATAAAATTCTTCTCAAAAGGGGAAGAAACTTTCTCGCAGCGGCGCGGCGTTCGGGGAGAAAAGCTCAAAAAATATCCGGGGTCAACTTCTTGAGTCAATACGAAAACCAAATTTTCATACAAAGCCACAAAACACACAAGGAAGAAAAGAAACACTGAATTGTTTTTCACCGCGTGTCCGCGTGAAAAAAGTTCGAGAGCACTGACCTACTTTGAACCTGACAGAAGCTCTGCCCCGGTCAGGTCCAGATGCACTGTCTCTGCATCATCAGCCACCCAGATTTGCCGCTCTTGTATGGTGAATTGCAGCTTCATGCTGCGCTTCGCCATCCCGGCAAGCGTAGAGAGGGCATGTGCGGGCAGCTCTACGACGGTCAGGTTTCCGAAGCGTTCGAGATTTTGACGGACCTGATCCCACCACACACCGACGCCGTGGCCGCCATAGGTGTAAATGAATACCTGTCCCGCGCGCCCGCAGGCCCTGCGGACGCGTTTTTCATCAGGCAGGCCCACATCGATCCAGACCCGGATTGCGCCCGTCAAATCCTTTTGCCAGAGCGAAGGCTCATCCTCGTTTCCGATGCTGTCGCCGAAGACCAGCGCCTCATCGGCGTGCAGGGCAAAGGTCAAAAGCCGCACCATCATGCGCTCGTCGTTTTCGGAGGGATGGCGGGCGACGGTGAGGCTGTGATCATGATAGTAGCCGCGAAGCATGTCGGCTATCTGCAGCTCTGCCTTGAAGATGGTCGATTTAAGCGCCATGAAAGTCTTCTTCCTGAAAGGGATATTATTTTTTGAGCCGTTGAAAAGCCGGAGGAGAGTACTGGCAAAAAATGCCGGGAGAAGGAACAATCAAGCTTGACATTCCGGCACAAAACGGCGGCCGTGATCGTGTCAGCGAGAAGCCGCTAAAAAACCTTTACTTCGCCGTCTGTTGAATTCCGGAGTGATAGCACTTCCCGCGGATGCCTATACGAACCTTCATTTACTGCAGGGAGCTTCAATTTTGAGTTTTTAAGTCAGACCGCAAACATTTTTCGCGCACTAGCCTAAAAAATAAACCGGCCACTTAGGGAATCCGCAAAGACGAAAGAAAGAATTGAAAGCCGGTTTTTGCGTTTTTTTCTGCGAGCTTGGCGGTTTTGCGCGAGTGCTTCCGCTCATTCCCGGATCAGACGCCGTTTTTATTGTCCTCCCCGCCTTCGGTGGATTGTTGCTGATCCTCAGCGGGCTTCATTGCATTTTTATCAAGCTTGCGCCGCCTTTTTTCCTCGTTCTTCTTTTGCTTCGCAAGTTCTTTCTGCCTCTTTTGAAAATTAAAGTTCGGTTTTCCCAATGTATGCCTCCTGAAAAATAAATGTACGAGCTGACCCGCGCCTTGATGGGCGGACTGACCAAGGCAGCTCTGGTTTGGCTATTGAGGTGTCGTCAGACGAACGAGACAGCAACAAATAATCCAGACCTGAAGCAACAGCAACGAGCTCTCTACGCTCTCTCAACGGTTCTTTCGAGACGCGTAATCAATTGCTCTTCCAACAAGGTCCGGATGTTGATGCGGTTTTTTCTTCAGCAAAACGACCATATCCAACGACGGCGGTTCCGTTGAGCCCCGCGTCGCACGCCTCCGTTTTTCTGGTCAGGTAGTTCGATGCGGCGGGCGTACCGAGCCGCCGCTTCCCGGCCTCGGCCCTGAACCGCCCGGACGTGAGCGCTTGAGGAGCTTCCGCCTTCGCTTCTCCGCTTCCAGCTGCTTCGTCTTTTTTTTCACCGAGGGCTTTTCGTAAAAGCGCCGCTTCTTCAGCTCCCCGAATACCCCGTCGAGCTGGAGTTTCTTTTTCAGGGACCGCAAGGCCTTTTCTATGTCCTGGGACTGGACTCTTACCTCCACGACCGACCTCCCCCACCGCGGCTACCCCTGCCCCCGCCGCCGGAGCGTTCCGTTTTCGGCCGGGCCTCGTTCACCGTGATCGTCCGCTCCATGAACGTCGTGCCGTTCAAGGATGAAATCGCCTTGTCCGCGTCCTCGTCCGACATCTCAACGAAACCGAACCCTTTGGACCTGCCGGTTGTCTGATCGGTGATCAGCGTGACGGACAGGACCTCGCCGATTTTTGAGAACGCCTCGCGCAAATCCTCATCGTGGGTGGTATACGACAGATTCCCGACATACAGTTTCTTCGCCATGTTTGCCTCCTGTGTGATTTCAAGTTCGCGTTGACGGTTGTCCCGCACAGCGCGTTTACGTCCCTTATGCACGGTCGCACAGCGCCCCGCGTGTGACCGGCCGAGCCGCATCGTTCGCCAACCATGCATGCTGTCGCTTTTTAGGTGCGAAAAGGTGAAAGCAGGAGGAGTCAGTGACCGATGATGAGGCGGACGACAGGCCGTTTAGGAAAAAAACGAGTGCGCCGTACTTCAAGTGTATTATACCGGTTTCGGCGTCAGTTGCAAGGGGTTTCCGATGGACAAGCCAAAGCAAAATTCGAAATGCCGAATAGTTAAAGCGAATATAGACAAAAAACAGAAAAATTGTCCTGTCAAATAGTTGACACAGCAGTGTTTATTTGCTATGTTCCTGTATGCGCGCAATACAGCGAATTCTCGTCGTAGAAGACGACGAAGCCATGCAGGACGTGCTCCAAATTTTTCTCGCGGGAAAAGGTTTTGAAGTAACGCTCGCCCAGAACGGCGAAGCCGCCCTTGACCTGCTGGGGGTTGAAAAATTCGACCTTGTCCTGACCGACCTCGTGATGCCCGGCAAGGGGGGGATGGACGTGCTGAAAGGAGCAACAATCTCTCAGCCCGATATTCCCGTCATTGTCATGACCGGCTTCGGCACCGTGCAATCGGCCGTCGAAGCCATGAAGATGGGCGCCTTCGACTATCTCACCAAACCCTACAACCTCGATGAGCTCCTGGTCATTCTCGACAAGGCGCTATCCGTTTCACAGCTGCAGAAAGAGAACAGGATGCTTAAAATGCAGCTCAAGAAGAAGTACGTTTTCAAGGGGATCGTCGGCGATTCTCCCTCCATGCATGCGGTCTACGAACTGATAGAAAAGATAGCCGACACCGACAGTACGGTTCTCATCACCGGCGAGAGCGGGACCGGCAAGGAGCTTGTTGCCAGGACCATTCACTATAACAACACCAGGCGCGCCAACGGCCCTTTCGTCGCGCTGAACTGCGCCGCCATCCCCAAAGATCTTCTTGCTTCGGAGCTCTTTGGCCACGAAAAAGGCGCCTTTACCGGGGCCGTCTATGCGCGGGCCGGCCGTTTCGAACTGGCGCAGGGCGGCACGCTCTTTCTCGACGAAGTAGGCGAGCTCGATCCCGCTCTCCAGGTCAAGCTGCTCCGGGTGCTCCAGGAGCGCGAGGTTCAGCGGGTTGGCGGGGTGAAAACAATAAAGGTGGATGTTCGTATCCTGGCGGCCACGAATGCGGACCTGGAAAAGGCGACCCAGCAGGGCATGTTCCGAGAAGACCTGTTTTACCGGCTGAACGTGATTCCGCTCCATCTTCCCCCTCTCAGAAAACGGCCGGAGGACATTGCGCTTTTGATCGCCCACTTTGTCCAGGACTTTTCCCGGAAAAGACAGCGCGAGCCGCTTGTTTTTTCACCTGAGGCAAACAAGTTCCTGATGGGGTATTCATGGCCGGGAAACGTACGGGAGCTCGAAAACCTGATCGAGCGGCTCTCAATCCTCGTGTCCGGCAGGGCGGTGCAGGTAGCGGACCTCCCTGAAACGCTGCGCCGGACGGATTCCGCCGTCCGGGAGCGGCAGGCAATTTCCGCGCAGAAACCGGCAAACGACGTCACGGGCGCGCTCCCGCTGATACGATACGACACGATGGAAGTTGACGAGACCGGAATCGATCTTGACGGGCTGATCGGCAGCATTGAGCGGGACCTGATCCGAAAGGCCCTCGAACGGGCCGGGGGAGTAAGGAGCAAGGCGGCCCGGCTTCTCGGCCTTAACCGCACGACTCTCCTGGAAAAAATAAAAAAAATGGGCATCGAGGCTGAGAAGCGCAGCACTCCCGCAAATAAGCAGTCCCGAATATAGTCGCTTCGCAGCCGAAGTCATCAATATTGAGGATCTCAAGTCGCTCGCTCTGTTGTCCCGCTAAGATGGACGATATCTTCTTCCGCGAACTTTCCCCGGGACCGAATTTTGATCGAGCCCGCGTGGTCCTTGTAATCTCCTCGTTGCCAAACCATGACACGATAACTCGCGGTTATATGACAAATTTAGAATTCGACGGGATTTTCAGAAGATAGCTCCAAAGGGCTCCGTATAGTAAGGGAAGAGATTTACCTTTATTTAGAGAGAAGAGCGGCGCGGTAAGGGTATGTTCCGTCAGAAGTCGGCGGTGGGGCTTTTCTCCTTCATGTCGAGGATTCGCCGCACTACCGAGAGCAGGTAATTGGATTCGAAGGGTTTTTTCAAAAACCCGTCGATTTCCCGTATGCCGTCTTTGTCGGCAATATATTTCGTGTGTCCTGAAATAGCGAGAATCTTGATTTCGGGCTTTATCGCTTTTATCTGCCTGATGAGCTCCTTGCCGTCCATGATAGGCATGGCGATATCGGAAATGACGAGTGCTATTTCCTGCGGGATCTTTTTGAAGAGGTTCAGCGCACCCGTGGAATTGCCCAAGGCGAATACCTTATAGCCATGGCTGGTGAGTGCTTCAAGCATGGATTTCAGTATCACCTCCTCATCATCAACGACGAGCAGCGTCTCATCGCCGCTGAATGAACCCGGGAGTTCATTCTCCGGTACGCGAGCAACCATACGCTCAACAGGCAGGAAGGTCGTGAAAATGGTGCCTTTGCCAACCTCGCTCTGGACGGTAATATACCCTTTATGCTCTTTGACAGCCCCGTACACCATGGACAGCCCGAGCCCCGTTCCCTTTCCCCGCTCTTTGGTAGTGAAAAATGGTTCAAAAATCCTCTTCAGGATATCACCGGCTATTCCCGTACCGGTATCGGCGATCGTGAGCAGGACGTAGTCTCCCGGCAGAACGTAGCCCGGAATGTCCGGCATGCCCGGTCTGATCTCCTTTACGGTTGTTTTTATGATGATCTTCCCGCCCTTGGGCATTGCATCCCGGGCGTTCACGATAAGGTTCATGACGATCTGTTCTAAGTGATTGACGTCACCCTGGATGAGCGGAAGATGGTTGTCAAGCTCTACGCTCATTTCTATGTTTTTGTCGACGAGGCGTTCGAGGAGTTTGATCGTATCATACACCACGTCGTTGAGTTGGAGCGATACGATTTCATACTTGCTCTTGCGTGCAAAGCCCAACAATTTTGAGATCATCCTGGCGGCTCTTCTCGAAGCGTCTTCGATCACGTCGAGACTGTTTGTTGACTTTACATCTAATACGGAATTTCTGCGAATGACCTGCGCATGACCGAGGATGGCCGTCAGAATATTATTGAAATCATGGGCGATATTGCCCGCGAGCACGCCGATAGAATCCATCTTCTGGGACTGGAACAGATGCTCTTGGAATTTCTTTCTCTCCGTAATATCACGGTAAAAAGACTGAATGAACGTTTCATCGCCGATGGTAATCGCTTTCGCGCTGATCTCAAGATCGATGGTGGCGCCATCCTTTTTATTATGTCTGGTTTCATACACGAGGGATTCCCCGGCTAAAGTCTGGCGCATCCTCTCTGTTATTTTTTCCTTATCAGCGTCTTCTTCGAGCAGCTTTATGTGCGCACCTACTAACGCCTCCCTGCTGAAACCGTGCATCTCGCATACTTTCTCATTTGCGCTTACGATGATGCCGTTCCTGTCGAGGACAATGATGCCGTCCGTTGCGTTTTCAAAAAGAGCCTCATGCCGCTGGACTGACTTGTTCAGTTCTTTTGTTCGCTCTGTAACAAGATCTTCAAGTTGCAGAGAGTATTTTTCAAGTTGCTCTTTGTCTCTAGACAGGTCATATTCGAGGGAAAGTTTTTTAATAAAAAGCTTATCATTATAATATCGCCATGAAATAGCGATGATCGCTGTAGCTATTAAAAAGGCGTTACTGTTAATAAAGACAGGAACATTGGTAATTTTATCAAAAATTAAGATGGGTAGTAGGTAAATAGAATATAGTAAGGTCCCCATGAGTACAGTAAATTTAATGGAAAAAAGAGGAAGAAATCAGAGACAAAACATAAAAACAATGATCATACCCGCATAGTAACTGGACTGATGGCCTCCAAAAGAAAGAACCATGAATTCCACCATGGTTGCAACAGCAAGTGCGGCAAGAATATTGAGAAGCATTTGAAAATGTTTACTTGCCTTTTGTCTGTTTACGATGAGTAAAATAATGAATATGACCGTCGTCCCAGTCACCATCCAATGTATTGCCACCGGCCGTACGAGGACCATAGCCTGAGTACAGTACATATATTAGATGCTTCAGGTAACGTATATTGGGGGTAGTAATCACGCAGCGACCGTCAGGGTGAAGTACACGATAAATCTCCCGAGCAAAGTCAACGGGGCTGAGAATGTGCTCAATGACCTGATTAGCAACTACGACATCGACTGAAGATTCATTTAGTGGGAATGTTGCATTCAGGTCTGTTTCGCGAAATTCCCATCCATCGCATAGGCCTTTGGCCAACTCGTCGATTCGGCGCCTCGATACATCCAGACCAACACGGCGCGAAAATCGGCCAGAGAGTTCGTTGAGCAATTGGCCTGAACCGCAACCGAGATCCACAATGAATTCTCCGCTACCAATAATAC
>OFHG01000847.1_pt1 | contig 11567 bp, 9 predicted proteins | sample 1521931 | NCBI WGS metagenome assembly OFHG01 (sample SAMEA2468438, study PRJEB22500) | soil metagenome | biome: Glassland; feature: Farmland; material: Clay | place: Australia | collected 2013-01-31 | depth 0.55 m
CGAAGGTCCGCAATTATGTCGCGAGGCGCGTCGGGCGGCCGCTCGACAGCACCATTCGAATCAGGATTCCCCTCAAACGAGTAGGCAGCAAGAACCGAGCGGGTCATGGCTTCCAAGGGATCGGTGATGAAATTTAGCTCCACGGAAAATTCACCTCGTCGTCAAGAAAATGAAAACATCGCCGTCCCGGAATGGAACAACCTCTTCAGGAAATTCCCGTCGCAGTGATGTTTTGCTTTCCTGGTGCACGCATTTCACCGGCGTCGTTCGCGGTGTTCGCGAATAGACTGCGCCGCCTCGCGCAGGATGGTTCGCCGGCGGGAATCTTCCCGGTGATCGTATATTTTCTTCCCTTTCGCCAGCGCGATTTCAACTTTGATCAGGTTCTTTTTGAGATAGAGACGGGTCGCCACCAACGTCAGCCCTCGTTCCTGCGTACGAGTGGCCAGCTTGTTGATTTCGTCGCGATTCAGCAAGAGACGCCGCTCGCGCAGCGGGATGTGGTTCATATAACTTCCCGCCGTGTACTGGCTGATGTGACAATCCAGGAGCCAGACTTCTCCGTTGCGAACCATGGCGTAACTGTCCTTCAGGTGAACCTTCCCCTCGCGGATCGCCTTGACCTCGGTGCCCGTGAGCTCAACCCCCGCTTCGAACTTTTCGAGCAGATGGTAGAGATGGCCCGCCTGGCGATTGACGGCAAAATTCCGAACCTGCGGATTTGAAGATTTGGCGGACATACGCCCTGGTCAATGCACCGAGCCTTAGTCAAAGGATTCATCGTAGCACAGCAACGCCTGGCGCGCACAGTCCCGGGCAGTCGTCAAAATAGCGTTGCCAAAAGGCAAGCGGTGCCGATATAATAAGTGGGCGGGGTGGAGCAGTCAGGTAGCTCGTTGGGCTCATAACCCAAAGGTCGCTGGTTCAAATCCAGCCCCCGCAACCAACCCAATCGCTCAGCTCTGGTTGCAGGTCTTATCCCAGTAGATTGAGATCCCCAACGACGACGTAATAGCGTGAATCGGCCTCACCTTTAGGCAGTAGACAATCTTCTCAACGTGCTTCGCAAGTTCGGTTCTGGCGCAGGCGATGTCAGGAAACAGCAGTTCTCGGAGGTTGGCAAGCCGCCTCTGCACAAGGTCTCTGAGGTCAGTAAGCCTTGCCTGAATCGTTCCGGACTCCGCGCCAAGCACTTGCTCAGTGATGCCTCGCAGTTCTCATTCGCGGTCGGCTATTGCTTCAAGAAGGAAACCGGAATGCCTGCTCTCGGCAACGGCGCCTGCAAGCTTGCGAAGCTGTCGTTCCCAGACCGTCACGCGCTGCCAGGCTAAGCGCCCGCGCTTGTTCGATCTCGGTCGTCCGCCAGGAAAATGACAACATGATCGGTCCCGCTCCAGTAAATTCTGGTCCTTTTTACTGGGTAGGAAAAACGCCGGGCAGGCATCGCGGAGTGAGGCCGCCTATCCCGCCGTGAGGCCTCCGTCTACAGGGATCGCGGCCCCGTTGATGAACGAAGCCTCGTCGCTCGCGAGGTAGACGAACGCGTTGGCAACGTCTGTGGCGCTGGCGAGCCTCCCGAGAGGCACTTCGCCGAGTCTCTCTGCCCGGCGCTCGGGGTCCTTGAGCATGACCTGTACGAGCGCCGTTTCTACCGTGCTGGGGTGAACGGAGTTGCAGCGGATATTGTCCTTCGCGTATCTCACTGCCACCGATTTCGTGAGCAGGGTCAGGGCGCCCTTGGTCGTCGTATAGGCCTCGTTGGTGTACTTGTGGCCGACCAGGCCGCAGATCGAGGACATGTTGAGGATGACGCCGCCGCCTGCGGCCCTCATGATCGGAAGGGAGTGCTTGATCCCAAGAAACGGTCCCTTGACGTTCACCGCGAACATGGCCTCGAAGGATTCCACAGGCATTTCCTCGATGTTCTTCCTGACGTTGATGCCCGCGTTGTTAACAAGGACGTCCAGGCGTCCGGTGCGCTCGAGCACAAGGGAAAGCGCGGCTTTCCAGCTTTCCTCTGAGGCGACATCGAGTAGTATGAAGACCGCCCCCATGGACGCGGCCGTCTTTTCCCCCTCCTCACGTTTCACATCGCACACGAACACCGAGGCGTCTTCCTCCCGAAACCTTCGGGCGATCTCCGCGCCGATCCCTCCCGCGGCGCCCGTGACGAGGGCGGTCTTGCCCGAAAGGCGCATCGCGCTCATTTCGCACCCCCTCGGCGGACCTTGACACCAGCGAGCTTTTCATGGAACTGGATGAGGCCTCCATGGTCCTGGGCCTGCTTCCCGTCAACCTTGAGGGCTTGCATCATCTCCATCACTTGGCTGGTGAGCGGGACGGGAACGCCGATCTCGTGCGCCGTATCGAGCGCGTTCTGCAGGTCCTTCATGTGCAACTCTATCCTGAATCCGGGCTTGTAGTTTCCCTCGAGGACCATGGGGGCCTTCGCGTTGAGAACGACGCTTCCCGCGAGGCCGCCTTTGATGGCGTCGAAGACCCGCTCCGGCTGCACTCCCGCCTTGGCCGCGAGGACGAAGGCCTCTGACATCGCGGCGATGTTCAGTGCCACGATGACCTGGTTGGCGAGCTTGGTCACGTTGCCCGCGCCGATCTCTCCGCAGAGGACCGCGCTCGCTCCCATCTTCAGCAACAAGTCCTTCACCTTCTGGAAAACGGCGTCCTTGCCGCCCACCATGATGGCCAGCGTCCCGTCAATGGCCTTGGGCTCGCCGCCGGAAACCGGCGCGTCGAGCATTTCTATTCCCTTCTTGGCGAGTTCGGCGGCCACCTCGCGGCTCACCAGGGGCGCAATGGAGCTCATGTCAACGAGCACGCTCCCCGGCTTCGCCCCTTCGATCACGCCGTTCTTCCCCAATACCGCCTCTTTCACGTGAGGCGAATTGGGCAGCATTGTGATGATGAGCTCGCATCGCGAGGCCACGTCCTTTGAAGACGAGCCCGCCGTTGCGCCGGCCTGAACCAGTTCCTTCACCGGGGCATCGAGAATGTCGTAAACGACAAGCTTGTGGCCTGCCTTGAGCAGGTTCTTCGCCATGGGCTTGCCCATGATGCCTAGTCCTATGAAGCCGATGTCCATCTCTTCCTCCCTCTCAAAAGAGTTTTTACGGCCTTGGAGACGGCGTCCGAGGTGAGGCCGAAATGCGCGAGCAGACCGTCATAGCCTTCCGCCGACAGGCCGAAGCTGTCAGCGACGCCAACGAACTCCACAGGCGCGTGCGTGACTCCCCGAAGCGCCTCCACCACGGCGGAGCCGAGCCCGCCGATCACGGAATGCTCCTCGGCGGCGACGATGGCGTCCACTCCGCTCGCATAGCGGATCACCGCGTCGCGGTCCAGGGGCTTGATAGTGCCGACGTCAAGCACTCTCACCGAGATCCCTTCCAACGCCAAGGCCGCGGCGGACTCGAGAGCCTTGGACACCATAACCCCCGAGGCGAATATCGCCGCGTGGTTCCCATCCCGGAGCATGGTCACCTTGCCTATGGAGTAAGGCTCTCCGGGCGGATACACGAAGGGGAGATCATTCCGATTTATCCTGATGTACACGGGCCCCTTCCAATCCAGGAGGCAGTCCATCATTTTCTCAACCTCGATGGAATCCGCGGGGGAGAGGACGGTCATGTTCGGAAGGACCCGCATGAGGGCGGCGTCCTCCACGCCCTGGTGGGTCTTTCCGTCACCGAAGTCGGAAAGCCCGGCGCTGGACCCGCAGATCCGGACGGGGAGGTTCGGAATGCAGACGGAATTGCGCAGTTGATCGTAGATACGCCCGGAGGCGAACACGGCAAAGGAATGGATGAAGGGGATCATTCCGGCCAGGGCGAATCCCGCCGCGGTGGAGGCCATGTTCTGTTCCGCGATTCCCATTTGAAAGTACCGGTCCGGAAACTCCGCCTGGAACATGACGGACTGTGTGGATTTCCCGAGGTCCGCCTCCAGGGCCACGACGCGCCCGTCTTTCTTCCCCAGCCGGACCAAACTGGTCCCATACGCGCTTCTCAGGTTCGGCGACGTCATTGCACCCTCCTCCTGGATTCTTCAATCTCAAGCAGCGCCTTGTCGTATTGCTCCTGGGTCATGGGAGCGTTGTGGAAGGCTGCGCTATTCTCAGCGAAAGAGACCCCTTTCCCTTTGATCGTTTCCGCCACGATTACAGTCGGAGCCCCCTTTGTCGCAGCCGCCTCATCCAGGGCATCCAGGACCGCGCCCACGTCGTGACCGTTCAGGCTCAACACGTTCCATCCGAACGCCCGCCATTTCTCCGGTATGCTCGGGATGTCGAAGATCTCTTTTGTCGGGCCCGTGGCCTGAACCCGGTTTCGATCCAGGATACCGGTTAGGGAATCCAACTTGTAGCGCGAAGCGGCCATTGCCGCTTCCCAGAGCTGACCTTCGGCAAGCTCGCCGTCCCCCATGATGACGTAAACTCGGGAAGGGCTTTTCGCCAGCCGCAAACCGAGCGCCATGCCCACGGCTATGGAAAGTCCCTGGCCGAGAGAGCCCGTCACCGCCTCCATTCCGGGAGTCATCATATCGGGATGGCCTTGCAGTTTGCCTGCGAGAGTTTTCAACTTCCCCAACTCTTCCCTCGGGATGGCGCCCAACTGGACCAGGGCCGCGTATTGGATGAGAACGGAATGCCCCTTGCTGAGGAGAAAACGGTCCCGGTTTGGATCCCCCAACGCTTTGGGATCGAAGTGCATCTTGGCGAAGTACAGGGCCGCCACGATCTCGGCGAGCGAGCACGAACCTCCGAGGTGTCCCGCCTTGCCGACACCGATCATCCTCACAACGTCGGCCCTTAGGTCCCATGCGATCTTTTCGATCTTTCGAATCTCGTCAGGCTTTGCCATCCGTTTTTCCCTCCGGCGCAGGATTTCTGATCCCTGCCATGCTTGCGTCTCAACTTCGTGGTTCGTACGCTGGACGCCCCCTCTTCGTAAGGGCTGCTCGTTCAGTCGGCGATTGATTGTCGGCTGGCCGCGCCAAAGCGAACTCGTATTGCCACCACATCCACTTCCTTTTCCTTATTCAGCACTTCGCGCACTCAGCAGATTGGGTATCACCTGGGCCGGGAACACTCTCCCCAGACGCATTTGGAGTAATCTCGCCGATTGTGACAACAATTCGGCCACCTCGCTGACTGGATGAGAGGGAGAAACGTCGGGTGAGGAGAGGCTACCCCGTGCTACCGCAAAAGTCAATGCGTAGCTGAAAGAACTTCTGGAGCCATTAAGCGAACAACTTCAACGGCCCAGACTGACGTGGCGCCCCACACCCCTAAACGTGCTAGTGAGATCGCTTTTCTAAGACATCCGTAACGACCGGTGGTGGGAAAAAGGCATTCGGCTAACCGCCATCGTAGAGTCACTCAGCGTGGGTACAGAAAAAGAGGCCCGCTCGACGGCGTACGGAATAACGCAGAAAGTGGTACAACAATGGGGGAAAGTCAAGCGCTCCCATCGGGGACCAATTGTCAGGCGTTGGCAGCGAATCCCAATATGAACTGGAAGGCAATTCGTTCACGGTAGTCAAACTCACGCCGCAGCAAAAACAGGCATCTGCAGGCAGGTCAGGAAAGAGCTTTGAACGCCGAGGAGATTTCATCATGCTCAAACACGCATTGTTTGGCGCACTTCTGGGTCTTTTGATTGGACCTCTAGGGCTCGCGCAGCAGAAGCAGACTGGCGCAACTGCCGCCAACCGCGTCGTACTCGGGCAGCTTGCAGATGGCGCCAAGGTCGAGTTCGTTCGCGCCCGGTCTGGAGATTGGGGCATCGAGATCTCCGGAGCTGGGAACCCGCGCATCACGCAAATGAAGCCCGCGCAGGTCGAGGTCTACCGCGGCGAAAAGAACGTGCGCGATTTTGCCGCCGGCTACAGTTCCGTGCAAAAGGAGGCCACTGCGGTTGTGGCGAGGGGAGAGGTTGCGGGCGGAGGCGACGCGGCGTTTGTTGTCGAGGACCGCTGGACGATCTCAGGCGCTCAACTGTCGCTTAGCCGGAAGCTACGGGTGACCGGCGCGGAGGACAATGCCGGTTTCTATTCGGCGATTCGGCTCTCAACCGCGCCTGAGGTCGCGTGGACGGACATGGACTTTCTCGCTCCGGGCCTGCTCTACGGCAAACCGCCCACGAGATCCACTGCGCCCGGCGGCAGTGCGTACTACAACGCCAAATTCTTTTCCATACGCGAGGATTATCTGTCGGCGCCGATGTTCGGCCTTTCGTTCCGGGACGGACGCTGGGTTGCCGTCATGGACCTGGCGCCGCACGGCGATACCACCGCGGCCGAAACCACGGCGAAAGCAGCAACGCCGATTATCGACGAACACCTTCGGTTCGGCGCGCTGGGTGCGCGCGAGCTTCCTGCGGGCGACGTCGAGTTCGGCTTCTGGCTGCCGGGCACAACGAACGAGTTCTCGGGCGGTTTTGGATTTGGACGCCGCCCAGCCACTCCCATCACGTCTGTCGTGCGGCGCCGCTACAATCCCGTCAAGGCGGGGCTCACCCAGAACTACGAAGTCGGATTCCGCTTCGGCGGCGACGCGTCCCTCCTCGGCGTGGAACGCGATGCATGGCGCTGGGCATGGCAGGCACTGAATCCGCCCATCATGCACCTGAACCTGGACGTTGTTCGCCGCACACTGATCGATCACCTGGCGGACCGCGTCCTTGTCGTCGATGGCCGGGCCGGCATTCCTTTTGTCATCGATTCGGTTTGGGGCAAGCCGGGCTCCTTCCGTCCTGCCTTGTTGCTGGCGCAAATGCCTGACTTCTTCAGCACGCCGACCCCGTCGCCCGAAACGGAGTAAATCGTCAAGTTCGCCCGGAGCCTTGGCATCGATATCGACCCCAAGGCAGCCGAGTTGGACCCGTGGCCGAAAAATAGCATGGGTTTCTGCGGCAAAAACATCGAGGCGGAGGGCCACTTGCTGACGGAAGCCGACCGCGACCCGAGCCCGCGCGGTCAAAGGATGAGGAAGCTCGGCCTGATGATCATGTCTAGCTTCATTCGCCTCGACCCGATGTCTCCTGCTCCCGCCGGCGAAGGCTTTGATATACGGACCGGGAAGGCCAGCGCCGTGCGTGGCGAACCCTCGTTTTCCCTCCGTGCAACGGGCGAAGGCATGCGTGCCCGTCGGCTGACGGGTGGACATCATCTGCCGCGAGCGCGCTCATGGACATGAGCACCCCGAATGGTTCGCCTGGGTGAAGGCCTACTCTGACCCGTCAGCTGACGGGCTAGTGACGCAACAGCGGCAAGACGGTTCTTTCCCCGAGAGCTGGCAGGGAGGGACGGGAAAGGTGAGAAATACCTCCGGGGCTACCAGCTACGCGGCCGTGCCCGTCGGCTGACGGGCTCGTGAGGATGAGCGTAGAGACGCGTGACAAAAGATACCTCGATGCGGCGATTCGCGCCGCGGACTACCTCTGGACGAATTATGGCAGCCGAGGCGTGTACGTTGGCGCAACGGAGCCCCAGCCCGACCCTGAGTTTGGGCCCGTGCTGGCGCAGTGGGCCACGGACTCGCAGTTCCGCTGCGGCTCGGTTGCAGAACTGGTCTGGCACACCGCCGCGAAGAACCCGGGGTACCAGTTTCAGTTCTCCCGCAACGTGCCGCTAAGACCAGGGCTGGGAGCGCCTCACGGCAGCGAGGTGCCTTATGTCTTCGGCACGCTGGGCGTAGGGCCGAACGCGGGCAAGTACACCGCGACCGATCATCGAGTCTCGGCGGAGATGCAGGAATACTGGACCAGCTTCTCCAAGACCGGCGACCCCAATGACGGAAACCTTCCGCGATGGCCGGAGTTCGATCCCACGGGGCGCGCGTATCTTGATTTCACCGATGCCGGCCCGGTAGCCAAAAAGGGACTACGGCGGCAGGCCTGTGGTCTCTATCTGGAAATGCTGGAGCGCCAGATGGGCCTGTAGCCGCGGGCGATGCGGGCCGGCCCGCCGATCGCCTCATTGATGGTCTGGTGTCGGCCAAAAGATGCTGTCCATTTTCACGCTATTGCGGCAGACTGGTCTCCAGCCGGTCACGTGAAGACGGTAATGGGTTCAGCTCGGAAAGAGCAGAGCAGGTCGACCTTTGAATGAGGTGAAGAATCGAGACGCGGGAAGGCGGTCTATAGGCCCGTCCCTGCGGCATTGAGGAGGTATCGATGAGATCGAAGAAAAGATTTGCTTGTATTTCGGATCAACGGTTCGAGGACGCAGGCAAGAACAAGTGTGATGTCATTGGCGGACCTTTTCCGTCTACAGGGTGGGCGCGTGGCTTCCCGAGACGCGCCGCTATGGCTATAGAACTGGTGGCGGTTGCGGTGGGAATCTCCGCAACGTCCGCCATGATAGCAGCGCCTGCGCCTGTCCAGGTCTTCCAGACGGCCGCCGGTCCCGTAGAGATCACACCCATTTACCACGCGAGCGCAATGATAAAAGCCGGCGGCGCTACGATCTACATCGACCCCGCACGTCCAGGGAATATTTCCGGTCTGCGCCCAGCCAATCTCATTTTGATCACCGACATCCATCGGGATCATATGGACACGGCATACATCGCCGCGTTAAGCGACCAGAATACTGAAATCATTGCTCCTGCGGCTGTCCAGGAGACGGTGACCGAGGCAAAGGTGCTCTCGAACGGCGAAGGTATGCAATGGCACAACTGGAAAATTGCGGCTGTACCGATGTATAACATCCGTCATTTGATGCCGAACGGCCAGCCTTATCATCCGAGGGGAAGAGGAAATGGTTATGTCCTTTCCTATGGGGGCAAGAATTTCTACTTTGCAGGCGACACCGAGGGGACACCTGAGATGCGCGCTTTGCGCGACATTGACGTCGCCTTTGTGCCAATGAATCTGCCGTATACGATGTCGCCGGAAGAAGCGGCAGCCGCAGTGAGAGCGTTCGAACCGAAGATCGCAATTCCTTATCACTACCGCGGACAAGACCTGCAAAGATTCGCGGACGCACTCCGTGGTTCGGGAATAGAGGTTCGCCTTCTCGACTGGTATTCGGACATCGCCCCCGACGCTCAAGCTGCACATGCGCCTTCTGCAAAAACCCTATCGAGTAATCCATAAAATGCATCGCCGGGTTCACGAAGGGATGTAGGCGGCGGCAGTCTCCACAATGGCGACAGCGCCTGTTTTGTAGTGGAATGACAACTCGGCAATCGCCCACGCAGCCTCTGTTTCTGCGGCACTTTCAGCCCTTTCCGCCTCCAGATCCGTTCCGCTCACTTGCCCGCTCTCGCTCATTTAACTTGGTGCCGACAACGCCGGCCAGATCACATTAAACATGGCCCAAACTCGGATACGACTTCTTAGATATTCAAACGGCGGCGTCCACAGTGTGGAATTCAAAGCTTCTGGTCAGATGGAGGAAACAGCATGCTGCAAGCCCCGCAACCAACCTTCCGCAACGATCTCTTGCAAAGAGCGGCTTGTTTTGATTTCAAGGTGTCCCGCCACCGCACTTTCCTCTGCGCCGATGTCATCAAGAGTCGCTTCAATTCTGCAGCTCATTTGTCCACCGCCACCAGCCTCTCAGTATGACAACGACAACTTGTCATGATTCAGGTAGTGAAATGAGTTTGAAAAGGCCCGCGAGGGTTGGTAGGATAAAGCATTGAAGATACCGACGGCATGAAGGCGGGAGGCAAGCCAGGGACAAGCTGAGTAAGAAGGAACGCGCATATTTCGTGGACTCGTACGCATCCATCCTAGCCACAGGCTTTCTCTGACCAAGTCTCTTCGATTCTGTCGCGCGGCTCATCAAACAATTGGGATCAACCTAATGAAGTGATGCAAGGATCACCATCTAAAAGGGATGTTGGAGGGACTATGCCTGAAGCAAGACGCAAGGTCACGATCGACGGGAACGAAGCCGCAGCCTATGCCGCCTATAACGCGAGCGAGGTCATCGCCATCTACCCGATTACGCCCGCTTCCCCCATGGGCGAGTTTGCGGATGAGTGGGCGGCCAAGGGCAAGAAGAACGTCTGGGGCTGTGTGCCAACCGTGGTCGAGATGCAGAGCGAAGGAGGCGCGGCCGGAGCGCTCCATGGAGCCATCCAAACCGGCACGCTCGGCGCCACGTTCACGGCCTCACAGGGCTTGCTGCTGATGATTCCGAACATGTACAAGATTGCGGGCGAGTTGACGCCCGGCGTGATCCACGTGGCGGCCCGCACGGTGGCGACGCATGCGCTTTCGATTTTCTGCGATCACGGTGACGTGATGGCGTGCCGAGCCACGGGCTTTGCCCTCCTCTACTCCAATTCCGTCCAGGAAGACATGGAACTGGGAGTAATTGCGCACGCCGCGAGTCTGGAATCCCGCATACCTTTTTTGCACTTTTTTGATGGATTTAGGACCTCCCACGAGGTTTCTAAAGTGGAAGAAGTATCACCCGAGCACATCCGGGAGATGATGAACGACGAACTGGTCCGCGCGCATCGAGAGCGAGCGCTTTCTCCTGACCGTCCCGTGCTGCGTGGCAGCGCGCAGAATCCCGATGTCTTCTTCCAGGCCCGCGAGGCCGTAAATCCTTTTTACATTGCCTGTCCGGCCACCGTGCAAAAGCAGATGGACAAGTTCGCGAGCGTAGTGGGGCGCCGCTACCATTTGTTCGACTACGTCGGGGCACCTGATGCCGAGCGCGTCATCGTCATGATGGGCTCGGGGGCCGAGGCTGCCGAGGAGACCGTGGATTACCTGACGCAGAAAGGCGAGAAGGTGGGTCTGCTCAAGGTAAGACTGTATCGTCCATTTTCGGTGGAGCATTTTGTTTCAGCCCTGCCGAGGACCGTCAAGTCTCTGGCCGTGCTTGACCGCACCAAGGAGCCTGGATCGCCGGGCGAACCGCTTTACGTGGACACGGCCATCGCGATTAACGAAGCCCTGCTGGCCGGAACGGCGCCATTCCGCACGGCGCCTCGCATCATTGGCGGGCGCTACGGCTTGTCTTCGAAGGAATTCACCCCCGCCATGGTGAAGGCGGTCCTCGATGAATTACAGAAGCCGGCGCCGAAAAACCACTTTACCGTCGGCATCATTGACGACGTGACGCACACCAGCCTGGACTATGACGCCGAGTTCTCCACCGAAGCTTCGGATACCGTGCGCGCCGTGTTTTACGGCCTGGGCTCGGACGGCACGGTTGGGGCCAACAAGAATTCCATCAAGATCATCGGTGAGGAAACGCAGTTCTACGCTCAAGGGTATTTCGTTTATGACTCGAAGAAGGCGGGCGCCATTACCGTCTCCCACCTGCGCTTCGGCCCAAGACCCATCCGCTCCTCCTACCTGATTTCACAGTCCGGCTTTGTCGCCTGCCATCAATTCTCCTTTGTCGAACGTATGGACATCCTCAAGGCAGCCCAACAGGGCGCCATTTTTCTGTTGAATAGCCCTTATGGCCCCGATCAAATCTGGGAGCACTTGCCCGCAACCGTGCAAGAGCAGATCCTGCAGAAGAAGTTGCGTTTGTACGTTATTGACGCGGACGCGGGCGCGGAAGCAACGGGCGTG
>OFHG01000849.1_pt1 | contig 11556 bp, 9 predicted proteins | sample 1521931 | NCBI WGS metagenome assembly OFHG01 (sample SAMEA2468438, study PRJEB22500) | soil metagenome | biome: Glassland; feature: Farmland; material: Clay | place: Australia | collected 2013-01-31 | depth 0.55 m
TCTTCCACCAGGATAGGCGCTACCAGGGCAGAGCCGGGGAGTTCTTTCAAGGCATCGTAGTCGCGCCAGCCTTCATACTGTTGTAAATCGGGGATGTAAATGGCCGCTTGTCGGTTGATGATTTCCGCACTCAAACGTTCGCCAATAAGGGAGTATGCTGGTTGGTCGCCCTCGCCTCGCAGGTCGGCGTGGGTTGCGCGCAGGTCTAAGCGATTTTCCCCGGCCAGGTATAAAAACGCATAACCAATCTGTCCGCCAAGAGCCTGGCAGGTTAGATCGATAGCGCTTTTTAGAATCTGTTCGCCTTCCAGACTCGAGGCAAGTGCTTTTCCTACATCGTACAACAGGGCAAGGTGCCTGCGTTCCGTAGCCGCCTGCTCGAACAGGCGCGCGTTTTCGATCGCAATAGCAGCCTGGTCGCAGAATAGCTTTAACAGCCTTAATTCAGACTCGGGGAATGTGCGTGGTTGACGATAGGATACATTCATGACCCCCACTACCCGCTGGCCGATCTTCAATGGCAGGCCGATGATCGCGCCTACCCAATCTGCAGGAGTATTTGCGTACAGGGGGTGGTTACGCATATCTGGCACCACGGTAATTTCACCGCTGCGAGCAACCGTGTAGGTTAAGCCATTCCGGCGCGGGACGCTGTAGGCAATGGATTGGGTTTCATTCGCCCACATGGCAGCCCCGAAGGTTAGCTTGCCGCCGTTTTCTGGGTTATAAAGGAAGATGTGACTGTTATTTGCTTCCGGTAACAGCGCCAAAACGTTCTTCTGGATTGCATCCAGAACCTGGGGGAGCTCCAGGCTGGCGGTAAGGCTCAGGCCAGCCTGGCGGATTGCTTCCAGCTCGGCGGCGCGCTGGCCGGCTGCTTCGAACAGGCGTGCGTTTTCGATGGCCATCGAGGCATGCGTGGCGAAACCCTGCGCCAGGGCGATCTCATCCTCGCTGAATCCGCCGGTGACGACGCGATCCAGGCTGAACAGGCCGATGACTCGCGTGCGCACTTTGAGGGGCAGCCCCAACCAGGAACGGATATGCCCACCGACAGCAGAAGGCACCCAATTCGCTTCATTCAACACATCCGAGATGCTATAAGGTTGGCCCTCGCCGATCACTGGTTGTAGAACCGGGAGGTTGCTATCCAGTTCGACTTTGTCAATCCAACTTGTGTCCGAGAATTTATCATAATTGCGCCAGGCTCGTACTGACAGGTGATCCCCGTCCAGGAGAAGAACACAGCCGCTGTCAAATTTGACGACGCGGCCAAGCAAATCCAGAATGCCCTCGAATACTTCGTGCAGGCTGGATTTCGTGATCAGCAACTCGCTCAACTCTAGCAAGGTGCGTGAAATCAGGAACTGGTCAGGTTCACTTCTGATGTTCATTGAGAGTCAGTTTTCTGAGTCGGCATAAAACGAACGCGGTTTTACCTGTAACTGGCTTTAGATTTCTCTATGCATTTTACTTCACTGCGACGAGGATTTAACATTTAATTAACATTACAAAAATGATAAACCTATCACGGGTTTATAAAAATATTGGGCACTTGGCCGTGGTGGGACCTCTTCACTGAAGATCCTACAAATCCGGGACCTTCTCCGGGAATTCCCAAACAACCATATTTTAAATTACAATATGCGAAAGGGTTATAATAAAATTCCTCAATAAAGGCCGGGAATTTATGGCAATCGATCATTTTGGACGCTTTATTCATTATCTGCGGATCAGTATTACGGATCATTGTAATTTGCGTTGCATGTACTGTATGCCTGAAGAGATGAGCTTCTTGCCCAATGCTGAGTTGATGCAGGACGATGAAATTTTGTTATTGGTACGCCTGTTTGCCAGCTTGGGTTTCGACAAATTCCGCCTGACAGGCGGAGAGCCAACTGTGCGTGCCCATGTGGTTGACCTGGTGCGAGCAATTCGTAGCTCCCCGGGCGTCAAATCCCTTTCCATGACCACCAACGGGATCTTGTTTTCGCGTCTGGCTGAGTCGCTGGCGAAAGCCGGCCTCCAACGGGTTAACTTCAGTTTGGATGCATTGGATTCCAGTAAGTTCAACCGGCTGACGCGCTGGGGTAAGCTTGAAGATGTTTGGTCCGGGATCCGGGCTGCAGAGGAAGCCGGGCTCACGCCGGTGAAGATTAATTGCGTGGTCGTGAAAGGTTACAATGAAGCCGACGCGGTGGACCTGGCGCGCCTGACTCTCGAACATCCCTGGCAGGTCCGTTTTATTGAGATGATGCCCTTCGCCGGTGCAACGGATTTCCAAAGGAGCCAGACGACCTCGGCCCAGGAAATTATGGCGCGCATACAGGCTGAGGCCGGTCCCCTGGAAGTGTTGAATGGCGGCAAGTTGGACGGCGAAGCGCGCCTGTTCCGCTTTGCAGGTAGCCAGGGGGATGTAGGTTTTATCGCTACGGTGACGCAGCCGTTCTGTGCCAGTTGCACGCGCGCTCGCCTGACCGCAGATGGTCGCCTGCGCCTGTGCTTGCTGCGTGAAAATGAAGTCGATCTGCTTACTCCCTTGCGCGCTGGAGCCAGCCTGATTGAACTGCGCCAATTGATCGTCGAAGGCATCTGGCAAAAGCCGTGGGGACATCGCCTCTCGGATGGCGCGGTTCCGATGAACCGAACTATGAGCCAAATCGGCGGCTAAATTGGCTAATCTAAAAGACCGGTTCATGCGGTTATTTTCCCGGCAGAAGAAACCCAACCGCTTTCTGGAATTGTTAGTGCAGCAGGCGGATTATACCGTCCAGGGTTTGCAGGCGCTGGCTCAGTACATGAAGCAGCCCGACGAGGCCCTGGCTCAACGCGTGGCGAACATTGAAAAAGAGGCGGACGAAGTACGCCGCATCCTGATCGACGAGTTAAACCGCACATTCGTCACACCCTTCGACCGCGAAGATATTTTTGCCCTTTCGCTGACCATTGACGACATGCTCGATTACGCTAACACCACTGTCGACGAAATGGTGGTGCTCAAGGTCGCCCCGAATTCTTACCTGGAACGGATGGTTTCCTTGTTGGCAGATGCCGCCATAGAGATTTATCGAGGCGTGCTGCGTCTGGAGGATCACCCGAACGTTGCCAACGATCACGCTGTGCGGGCTAAAGCCTTGGAAAATCGCGTCGAGCACGTTTATCGCGGCGCGCTGGCGGATCTATTCGATAAACCCAAAGATCTGGATGGGGTTATGAAGATTCTCAAGCTGCGCGAAATTTACCGCCACCTTTCAAATGCCGCCGATCGAGGCGATCAGGCTGCCAACGCCATTGGCGATATCGTGGTCAAGTGGATGTAGGGGGCCGGTTTTCCTTTCAGTTCCATGTAAAACGCTTTCATGATCCTGACCCGCTCGCCAGTTGTTCCAGCTTAAGGCTGACTTCGCGCCATTGGATCTTGGAAATCCCCAGTTTCTGGCGGATCATGTTGTGATCCACGTCGGAGAGCCAATCGCTCAAGGCGCAGGTCCAGCGGCACATATCAAACGAGAGATGCTTTTCCAGGCCGGCTTCCTGGCTAAGATCTTCCAGCAGATATTCCAGACGGCGCTGTGACCAGGGGAAGAGTCGGTCGGTAATGCCATACTGGTCGACGTATTCCTGGTGCGCCTCAATCCAGGTTTGCGAGAGCGGGATTTTCCGTTCTTTGTAACGGTATTGTGGGTTCGCGTAGCGAATGAAGAGCAGCGGTCCATCGGGGGCTTCCAGGTCGATGTGATTTGGGCTGAGGTTCAGGCATTCCCCTTTTTTGATGCCGGTTTCCAATAACAAAACCAGCAATGCATAATAGCGAGCATCCGGTTTCTCGGCGCGCCGGTGCGCCAAAGCAACATCCACCACTGCCTGCGTCTCGTCGGCGGAGAGTACGGCTGGCAGCGGGCTGATGACCGATTTTTGCACAACTTTTTCGGCAGGATCGCTTGCCAGGACTCCGTTCTGGTGCAGCCAGCGAAAGAAAGCCTTTATGGAGGTGATGCGCCGCGCCAGACTCTTGGGACTGCAAGGCACGCCGCGCCCTTTAACCAGCCAATCCAGGAAATTGTTCAATTCCGTCGTACTGATCTTTCCCAGCGTGCGATCGGGGGGTAGATAGGAGACCAGCAGGCGCATGTCGGCGCTGAAGGCTTTGATCGTATGGGGAGAATTTGCCTGATCCTCCAAATAATAACGCCAGGCCTTAATGGTGGGAGTTAACAGGCTGTTTTCGGTGATGTGGGCCGTGGCAGTGGATGGGGAGTCAGCGCTCATAAAAATCTCCTGGTCACGAGTTAGATTTTCGTATAGTCAACGATAGTTTAGCGTAAAATGAAAAGTTTGTCAAATCGATCTAAATCACCCCATGGGTGCTTGACATGCCCTCTTGTGTTTGCTATAGTGCCCCATGGTGCCATTGTGCGCCGTATCCGTAAAAACTATGACTGGCCTCGTTCTAACCGGTCACATCAGGTGCTTTCCATGAAATTCTTGTCATTCCATCGCATCGCTCGCTCTATGCCGGCCTTCTGGCTGTTAATCGCTTTGCTGGCTGCTTCGCTGGGGGGCATTTTGCCGGCCAAGGCATCACCTTCTGCGCAAACAATTGGCCCGGTCGTGAGCCTGGATAACCTGCCGGCGATCATTTTTAAAGCCGAATACGTCCCAGGCGGCAGCGATGTACATTTGATGGCGCCCCAGGCAGCGTTGAATCCCAACGCGCCACAGCTCTCTACCATCAACGTGAACTACATCGGCAATTGGCCGGCCGATGCAAAAAACGCGTTTGAATATGCCAAGCATATCTGGGAAGTCACGTTAAGTTCCCCGGTGCCGATTGCAGTGAATGCCACCTGGGAAAATCTTGGCTCTAACGTCTTGGGGGGCACACGGCCTTGGACTGCCATCCGGTTCATTTCAAATCCGGCCCCGAGCGGCGCTTTGACCAATGCCTGGTATCCGGTTGCTCTGGCCAACAAGCTGGGAGGGCAAGACTATGATAGCACGCATCCGGATATCGACGCCAGTTTCAATTCCGCCTTTACTGCCTGCCCTGGCGGTTCCAACTGCTGGTATTTCGGCACGGATGGTAAAGTAGGTTTCGATCAATATGATTTTGCCAGTGTGGTGCTGCATGAGCTGGCGCACGGGCTGGGATTTACCGGTTCGATGAACGTAACCTATCCTGGAACGTCTGGCAGTTGGGGAATGGAGGATCCAACGAATAAAATCGTTTATCCTTTAATATTTGATCTTTTCGCGGTCAATGACCAAAACCAAAAATTAATCGATACGGGCCTGTTCCCGAATGGTTCGACCGCGTTAGGAGATCAACTGACCGGCAATAAGGTGTATTTCAACGGCGCTCACGCCATGGCAGCCAACAGCGGGCAGAAACCCAAACTGTACGCCCCATCTGTTTGGCAGTCAGGCTCCAGTTTTGCACACCTGGATGAGGATACCTACAAAGCTGGCAACCCCAACGCATTGATGACGCCCTTTTTATTTAATGGTGAAGTGGAACACGCTCCGGGCCCGATCACCCTGGGCATCTTTCAGGACTTGGGTTGGGGTTTGCAGCCCAATTACCCGCCACGCGCTTACCTGCCGCTCTTGAGCCGCAACGCCGGAGGCAGGCTTTTCGGCCAGGTCACCGAGAATGGAAGTAAAGCCCCTGGAGTGCCGCTCACTTTGTGCCGGTTGAATTCTCCTGCTGACACCCGTTGCACATCCGTCGGGTCGACAACGACTATCGCCGATGGCTCCTATGCCTTTTACAACCCGCCGGCCTTGGAAACCGGTCAGAAATATCTTGCTTTTTTCCAAAACACGACGAATACCAAGGGATGCCTGAGGTACTGGCAGACACGCAGCCTGGTCACTTACACGGTTGGCAGCCAGGTGCAGCTCGGCAATTTCGACATCGCGGATATTAAACTGATTTCTCCTACTTTGCCGGTTACCGTCACTCTTCCGGTGACGTTCACCTGGCAAGTGCGCAGCGCCAGCCCTTCGGACAGTTACGAATTTGACCTGTACGAGCCGCAAAATGGCTCTCCGCTTTTTTATACAAAACCGCCGTTGGGTCACGTCGGGAGTTATCGATTAAACAACCTGCCAAGTGGCTTTTTTGCAAACACACGCTACGCCTGGGAGGTTTGGGCTTACGCACCCGATAATGCTTTTGGGATCTCGCTAGAGGCGCGCCTGGTCGCCTTTGCTTTACCCGCATCGCCGCCCACCGTGCCCACAGAAACCTCCACGCCGGTGAAAGAGGTTCCAGATAGCGCTTTGCGATAGTTACCGTGAACGTTGAAGGAGGCGGCTTGAGTCAAAAGCGGGAGCTCCCATACAGCTCCCACTTTTCATCTCGATCGCTGATTAGTCTATTGCGCTGGAGGCGGGGCGAGGCTGACCCCTGGAACTTGCAGGGTGAGCTGGTAAGTTTGCCCGTTTTCCATTACCATCGGCGCCATCGGATTCTGATTGACCAGTTCCCAGGCCTGTTTCACCGTTGTCCCCTCCAACCAGGCGCCATTGACGGCATTAGCCAACGAAGTGCCCGCAGCTTTTTCATTCCAGAGCGGCGTTTTGCTAGCTTGTGCACCACCCCCCTTGCCGAGATTCGTTTTAGGAAATGAATGCGCGGTCAGGTAGGCGCGCAGCGGGACGAAAGGTGTCCCGGCTACTCCCAGGCCCTGGCTTAGCTGATCGTACAGATTGTGGAAGGCCTCCGGTGCTGACTGCTGGTATTCACACACTTGCTTGACCTGGCTGGTCAGGGTAACGGCGATGCAGCGGGTGGGTAAATCGGTTGCGCTGAGGTCATTTTTATATAACCCTTTCCAGCCAAAGAAACCGGCATCTGCCACGCTTTGCAGCCAATCGTGTAACTGGGTGGCGGAAAGCTGGCCTTGCAATACCTGCCGGTTGCCGCTTGAGCCCATCTGAGTCCAGAGGATGCGCCCGTCTCCCCAAACCAGAGCATCCGGAATGTAGTTGTCATGGTAGAAAGGCGTAGTCAATCCGCAGCAGTTGGTGGCGGTGATAACCACCGTGGCAGGGTTAGCGTCCCATTCGATGGAGGGGGCAGGGGATCTTGGCCCGCTGCTGCTCATCAAGCCATTGTTGGATTGCGCTGCCTGGGTTTGCGCATCCGCCAGGTTGACAACGCCCTGGGATGGCGTTGGGCTGGCAGTAGCGCCAGACTGCCCGGTTTGTGCTGGTGTAATCACCGGTGGGGAGGTGAAAGTGCTTTGAATGGCGGCAGGAGGTGCCTGGGCGCACGCTGCTAACAAGGTGATTAGAAGAATTAAGGCGAACCATTTCATCGTTAAAACCTCCGGTATTCGCAACGACGGAGTAATTAAAAACCGATCAATCAAAGTGCTCTGCCTGCCAGCCGGAAGACCTGGTCATAGCCAGGTGACAGGACGGACCTCTTCAAGTAGTTTTTATACATCCTTTAGTTCTATGACGCTCTTATCGCCAGTAGAGTTCCCTGGTTAACTAATTTTATGCGCGAAACAGCTTTGCGTGTCAGACTCTTTGGGAATCCCAGGAGAAGGTCCTGGATATGGAGGTGTGAGCGTGCGGCTGCATGCTCACACCTCCATATCCGGCATTCCATCACGGCAGATCCTGAAGAACCTGAATGATACGATCCTAACCGATTTGGGTAGGCGGTATAATTATGACCGAATTGTTTCCGGAGGGTATAGTATAAGGCCTGGTCGAGGCCCTCATCCGGAAGCCGAGATTATGAAACTGTGAACCAAGGAGGACCTATGAAGTCTCGATGGACTCTGATCCTGGGGGTTGGATTGCTTATACTATTAACCGCTTGCAGCTCGGCTCCTGCCACCCCTGCATCGTCCGAACAGGCACCTGCGAATGCCACACAGGGCGTAGTCACCACGGCCTATCCTGGGTCGGGTCAGGCAGGATCTTCAAATTCCTATCCCGAGCCGGCTGTGACTACAACTACTCAGTCGCAAAGTGCCTCGCTCTATCCGGGGCCGAAAAGCGGCGATATCATTGCGTGGGATCAGGCCACAGCCTTGATTTTCAACCAGGAGGTGGTCAGCCTGTCGGAAACGGGCACCAAAATCGTTTTGAATTTGAAAGATGGTCGTTCTTTGTCCGCCAATGAGCCCGCCTCCGGGGCGGTCCAAAGTTACCTGCAGACCTGTGGGGAGCGATGCAAGGATGTTAAAGTAAACCCTTCCCAATAGAGACCGATTTGAGTCACCGGTTAATCTGCACGCTGTTCCTTATGAGCAGCGTGCTTTTCTTTGATTTCCTAATTCGTATTTACCTGAGCGCCATCCAAACCCAATTCAGGCGCAATGCGACGCATGGCCTGGATGACGTTGCCCACGTGTTCCCAAAGCTCGACGCCGAATTCTTCGCTTGCCCTGGCGATTTCCTCCCGGTTAGCGCCTGCGGCAAAGGCGCGATCCTTCCATTTTTTCTTGACTGAAGATACTTGCAAATCATGCAACGAACGTGAAGGGCGCACCAGGGCCACGGCTGTGATCAAACCGGTGATTTCGTCGCAGGCGTACAACGCTTTTTCCATACGGATCTGGCGTGGGACGCCGGTGTGGTCGGCGTGGCTCAAAATGGCGCGTATGATCCCCTCTGGTACGCCGCGCTGGCGAAGCAAGGCTACGCCAGCCTGTGGATGTTCGTCCAGGGTAGGGTGGATCTCCCAATCGTAATCGTGCAACAAACCGGTTATGCCCCAGGTTTCAACGTTTTCGCCGAATTTTTCAGCGTAGAAACGCATCGCGGCTTCTACTGCCAGCATATGACGGACAAGGTTTTCGTTCTTCACGAATTCTCGGACGAGGGCCAGGGCTTCTGTGCGGTTCATTGCACCTCCGATATGGGTGGAAAGATGGGTTCGGGCTGTCCTAGAACGGGAACAGGATGGCTGATGTGGACATCCCATAGAGCCGTCAGGGAGGCGGGAAGTTCACGCAGATTCCAGATGAGCTGAATACTCCGGCGATATGGATGAAGGTCGGCAGATACGCCGTCTGCCCGGACGCCCAGGGCATTGCACAGGTATAAGGCGCGCGGCAGGTGGAAACTTTGGGTTACCAGCAGCGCCTCTTGCACCCCGAAGATCACTTTCGCCCGGTAGCAAGTATCGTAGGTACGGCGTCCGGCGTAATCCAGCACGATCACCTGGTCTGGGACCCCCAGGCTCAACGCGTAGGACCGCATCGCGCCGGGTTCGTTGTATTCAGTAAAGCGGTTGTCACCACTCATCAGGATCTTCTGTACCTTGCCCGTAAAATACAGGCGCGCCGCGGCCTCGACCCGGTCGCGCAGCACGGTTGTCGGACGGCCGTCACGCGTCAGCCCCGCGCCAAACACAATCGCTACCGGTTTTTGGGGGGCGTTCTGCAAATCGTACATGCGAGAGATGGCCCGTATACCGGTCAGGGTGCGTGACAACCCCAATACCAACACGCCAATGATTAGCAAGATCACAACCCATGCTACGATTATTTTGGTAGCCCGCCACAGCATGCCCCGATTTTACCACTGAGGAAAATGATGGCCTCCGGTTCTTCCGGCTTCGCCGTTGGGGATCTCCAGATTTGGGGGTGAGCGGGTGCGTACGCACCCGCTCACCCCCAAATCTGGGACTTATCACGGAAGAACCCAAAGAGCCTGGCCTCCACCTCTTGCCTACAGGCTTTCATCCGGTTACAATGCCTGAGCTATGGATGTAGAACAACAATATCAGGCCGCCCTGGATTATTTGTATAGCTTCGTCGACTATAGTTTGACCCGGGCGTTTCGCTATGCGCCAGAAAAGTTCGATCTGGGTCGCATGCGCGATTTCATGGCTGAGCTTGGACAGCCCCAGGAATCGTACCCGATCATTCATGTGGCTGGCACCAAAGGCAAGGGATCGATTTGTGCCATGTGCGCCAGCGCCTTGCGTGCGGCTGGATATCGAGTCGGGTTATATACTTCACCCCACCTGGAGGATTATGCCGAGCGCATTCAGGTGGATGGTCACCCGATCCCGCACGCTGACCTGGTGAGTCTGGTTGATGAGCTGCGTCTAAAGTTAAAGCCTGGAACCCCTTTAACCACCTTCGAGATTACTACTGCCCTGGCCTTCCTGTATTTTGTCCGGCGCGGTGTTGATGCTGCGGTGATTGAAGTGGGCCTGGGAGGGCGCCTGGATGCTACCAATATCATCAATCCCAATGTGGCTGTAATCGCCTCCATCTCTTATGATCACACCCAGATTCTAGGATCCACCCTGGCTGAAATTGCAGCTGAGAAAGGTGGCATTATCAAGCCGGGTACTCCAGTAGTAGTAGCTCCCCAAAAGGAGGAGGCGCGCCGGGTATTGGAACGCATTGCCACAGAGCGTGAGGCGCCTCTGTTCCAGGTGGGGCGTGATTATTTATACGCACAGTTTTCCCATTCACTGAACGGGGGACAGTCATTCCTGGTTTGGCCTCTTTCAGAGCAAGTTATGGTGAACGATTACGTTGAATCCGGCGGATTGCTTGAATGGGAGCCCACCCGTTTAAATATTCCACTTTTAGGTTATCATCAAGTGGAGAATGCCGCCACCGCCTATACGGCCTTACAGGTGGCGCGCACCCACGGAATTCCGATAAGCGAAGCCGCCATTCACAATGGTTTTAAGGAAACCAGGTGGCCCGGGCGATTTGAGATCCTTCAGCGCCAGCCTCCGGTGGTGGTGGATTCGGCCCATAACCGTGATTCGGCTTTAAGGCTGCGCCTGGCTCTGGACGATTATTATCCAGGCCAGCCTGTGATTCTGGTCTTCGGGGCCTCGGAAGATAAAGATGTGGACGGCATGTTTGCCGAGTTAATGCCACGTGTGCGACAGGTGGTTGCCACGCGTTCTTTTCATCCACGGGCGATGGAACCGCGCATTCTGGTAGACCTGGCGCATCGCTATGGCCGTGCGGCCCAGGTAGTCGAAACGGTTGAAGAGGCCATCGAAACAGCCATACAACTGGCCGAGGGTGAAGCCATGATTCTGGTGGCTGGCAGCCTGTTCGTGGCTGCTGCTGCCCGCCAGGTTTGGCACCAGCGCAATCGTGTAGCTGTTCACGGGTGACAGGTTATCGGCTCGTGAATCGTTAACAGGAAAAAATGATGAAAAATAACGATTGGTATTTACATGATGAAGACGAAGATTTCGGGGAAGCGCTTCACCGCCGGACCGAAGAGCTGTATAGTGTTCCCGACACGATCCCTGATGAAAATGGCCTGATTGAATGCCCTGTATTGCCGCTGCGTGATCTGGTGGTTTTCCCGCATATGGTCTCACCAATTTTCCTCTCCCAGGAGGGGGCGCTGATCGCGGTGGAAGAGGCCCAGATGAATGACCAGACCGTGGTTGCATTAACCCAGCGCGACCCGGACCTGGATGATCCCGGGCCAGATGATTTCCTGCCGGTGGGCGTCGAGATGGCTATTGGACGCCTGTTGAGCATGCCGGATGGCTCCAGTTCAGCACTGGTCCAGGGGCTCCGCGGCGGAGCGGTGCGG
>OFHG01000853.1_pt1 | contig 11518 bp, 5 predicted proteins | sample 1521931 | NCBI WGS metagenome assembly OFHG01 (sample SAMEA2468438, study PRJEB22500) | soil metagenome | biome: Glassland; feature: Farmland; material: Clay | place: Australia | collected 2013-01-31 | depth 0.55 m
CCCACGAGGAGACCAAAACCACCCCGAGTCTGGTCGACTTATCCACAGTCGTGTAGTAGTCTCACGACGAATTCGCCTGGTCAATTTTAACCCGGCACAGGTGGTCAATTTAAACTCGGCACCAACACAACAATGGTGAAGCCATGCGCGAAAAGGCGCGCCGAGTTTGGGGTCTGCGTTGACCGCATTGTTATGTGTTTTCACGCTGCTGATAGACGTTTTACGTGCAATTCGTTCCGGTGCTGTTCAGCTTGCCAAAGATCGTACTGTGTTTGCTGATTCAGCCAACTTTCGGAAGACGTATTGAACGCAATGGACAACCGAACAGCCATTTCAGGACTTACCCCCGCTTTGCCATTGACAATGCTCGACAGGGTTTTTCGGCTGACTCCAAGGGCTTCTGCTGCCTCGGTTATTGATACACCAAGAGGCTCCAGACAAAACTCTTTGATGATTTCACCGGGATGAGGTGGATTGTGCATAAGCATGATGTTGCCTCAGTGGTAATCTTCGTAATCGACAACCTCTGCATGTACACCTTTGAACTGAAAGGTGACGCGCCAGTTGCCACTAACTCTGACTGACCAGGTTTCCTTTCGATCTCCTGTGAGTTGATGCAGATACAACCCTGGGAGATCCATATCAGCTGGGGCGGTGGATGCATTCAAGCGGCCCAAAATCAGCCGTAACCGAATGGCATGCTTCGCTTGAATTCCGGACTTCTTCCCAGTTTTGAAGAAGCGCTCCAGCCCTTTGTGCTTGAAACTCTGAATCATGCTCGAAGCGTAACCCGATACGTTACACTTCGCAAGCTCTCACACATAACAGTGTATTAACCCGCTTACGCAGTATTGGCAATACTGCGTAAGCGGCCGATCACATGCACGCGACGTGTGCCGAATGTAAGAATTCACCATTAATGCCAATAAGTTATGAACGAAACTTCCATCATCACGCACCCAATAATACCGATGTTGCCACGATGCCTGGGGGGCTGTCTGTAAGGGATTTCCTACAAAGATACGCACGGACGCCAGGGACGATAGACGAACAGGCCGGCGACAAGCAGTGCAGCGAGGAAGACGGCGCCCGTCAGCCCGATGGTCATCGGCTTGAACACCTTGAACTGGAGATTGCCTGCCACGAAGGGACTCCGCAGAAGCGGGGGAGGTGTTTTGTCAGCTTAGTGTTAAGGCGGGGCGGTTGCCATGGGGATGTGTGGCTAAATAGGTGTTCCGAAATACTGGCCATATCACCCCTCATCCCGGCCTTCTCCCTGAGGGAGAAGGAGAAAGGGTGGACATCATTTCGGAACGGCTATTTAGCCACGCATCCCTATTGCCCCGCCAATTCCTGCAACAACCGCATCTGCGCCGGTCGCATCTCCTCGCCTTCGGCGGGGGTAACGCGCACGTAACTGCCGTCCGGTTGCAGCGTCCATGCCTGGCAGTTGTCTTCCAGGTAATAACCCACTTCACGCAATACGCGCTTGCGCAGTTGTTTGTTCTCGACCGGGAAGCAAGTCTCGACGCGTTGCAGCAGGTTGCGCTCCATCCAGTCGGCGCTGGAGAGGAACAGCTCTCCCTTGTCGTCGTTCTGGAAGTAGAAGACGCGGGTATGTTCGAGGAAGCGGCCGACGATGGAGCGGACGCGGATGTTGTCGGAGACGCCGGGGACGCCGGCGCGCAGGCAGCAGATGCCGCGCACGATGAGGTCGATCTGCACGCCGGCCTGGGAGGCGGCATAGAGTGCCTTGATCACTTCGCGTTCCACCAGCGCGTTCATCTTGGCGATGATGCGTCCCGGTTTGCCGTTGCGCGCGAGGTTGGCTTCGCGTTCGATGCGTTCCAGCAGCCCCTTGTGCAGGGTGAAGGGCGATTGCAGCAGTTTGCGCTGTTTGCCGAAACGGCCGAGGCTGGTCAGTTGCAGGAACAGCTGGTGCACGTCTTCGCCCAGGTCCGGATCGCAGGTCATCAGTCCGTAGTCGGTGTAGCTGCGCGCGGTGCTGACGTGATAGTTGCCGGTGCCGAGGTGGACGTAGTGGCGCAGGTGGCCGTTTTCGCGCCGCACCACCAGCAACATCTTGGCGTGGGTCTTGTAGCCGACCACCCCGTAGACGACGTGGGCGCCGGCCTCCTGCAGGCGGTTGGCGAGGGCGATGTTGGCCTCTTCGTCGAAACGGGCGCGCAGTTCGACCACCACCGTCACCTCCTTGCCGCGCCGCGCCGCGTCCACCAGGGTGTCCACCACCAGCGATTTGGGGCCGGTGCGGTAGAGGGTCTGCTTGATGGCCAGCACCTGCGGGTCGGCGGCGGCCTGGCGCAGCATGTCGATCACCGGGGCGAACGACTCGAACGGGTGGTGCAGCAGCAGGTCGCCGTCGCAGATGGCCTGGAAGATGGTGGCGCCGCTGGTCAGCCGCGGCGGCAGGCTGGCGGTGAAGGCGCCGTACTTGAGGTCGATGCGATCGACCGCGTCGGGCAGTGCCATCAGGCGGTTGAGGTTCACCGGTCCGTTGACGGTGAACAGGTCCATCTCCTTCAGGCCGAACTGGCGCAGCAGGAAATTGGCGGCATCGGCGGGGCAGTTGTCCGCCACCTCAAGGCGCACCGCGTCGCCGTAGCGGCGCGACAGCAGCTCGCCTTCCATGGCACGCAGCAGGTCGTCGATCTCCTCTTCGTCGACGAACAGGTCGGAGTTGCGGGTGACGCGGAACTGGTAGCAGCCGGTCACTTTCATGCCGGGGAACAGGTCGTCCACGTGGGCATGGATGATGGAGGAGAGGAAGACGAAGTCGTGCTTGCCGCCGCCGGCGCTCTCCGGCAGCTGGATCAGCCGCGGCAGCGCGCGTGGCGCCTGCACCACTGCCATGCCGCTGGAGCGGCCGAAGGCGTCTTTGCCCTTGAGCGAGACGATGAAGTTGAGGCTCTTGTTGAGGATGCGCGGAAACGGATGGGCCGGGTCCAGCCCCAACGGCGACAACACCGGCAGCAACTCGTGTTCGAAGTAGTCCTTGACCCAGGCGACCTGTTTGTCGTTCCACTCGGTACGGCGCACGAAACGGATGTTCTGCTGCTCCAGGGCCGGCAGCAGCACGTCGTTGAGGACGCGATATTGCTCCGCCACCAATTCGTGACCGCGCAGGCTGATCTGGTTGAGGATCTCCTGCGGCGACATATTGTCGGGGCCGGTCTGGACGCTGCGCGACACCTCCTTCTGCTTCAGGCCGGCGACGCGGATCTCGAAGAATTCGTCGAGGTTATTGCTGGAGATGCAGAGGAAGCGCAGGCGTTCGAGCAGCGGCACCGATTCGTCTTTCGCCTGTTCCAGCACGCGGCAGTTGAATTCCAGCAGCGACAGCTCGCGATTGATATAGAACTCGGGTTGACTCAGATCGGTGCTCATCATGGGGTCCGGTTTGTCACAAAAAATTCATCCTACGGAGAATACGTTACCAGAATGTGACGCCGTTTGGGGGCGGTGCGAGCGGTCCCGCCGCCGGTATGGCTGCTAGAATACGCTCCCCCACCTCGACCGGAACCTCCGTGACAACGCCCCTCGACCATCTGCAGACGGCGATTGATGAGTGCATGCCCGCCGAACGTGCCGACCTGCTGCGCCGTTGGCACGGCCTGCGCCGCCGCGTGCGCGAAGGCAAACCTTACGACCGCGGCTTGACGGAACTGATGGCCGCGGTGGCGGCAGCGCAGCAGCGGCTGGCGCAGCGGCGGGAGGGACGGCCGGCCGTAACCTACCCCGAAGAGCTGCCGGTCAGCGCCCGGCGCGAGGACATCGCCGCCGCCATCGCCGGTCACCAGGTGGTGGTGATCGCCGGCGAGACCGGTTCGGGCAAGACCACCCAGCTGCCCAAGATCTGCCTGGAGCTGGGGCGCGGTGTCGCCGGCCTCATCGGCCACACCCAGCCGCGGCGCATCGCCGCCCGCTCGGTAGCGGCGCGCATCGCCCAGGAGTTGAACACGCCGCTGGGTCAGGCGGTGGGCTACAAGGTGCGCTTCACCGATCGCACCTCGCCGGGCAGCTACGTCAAGCTGATGACCGACGGCATCCTGCTGGCGGAGGTGCAGGGAGACCGCGACCTGTTGCAGTACGACACCCTGCTCATCGACGAAGCCCACGAGCGCAGTCTCAACATCGATTTCCTGCTCGGCTATCTCAGGCAGCTGCTGCCGCGCCGGCCCGATCTGAAGCTGATCATCACCTCGGCCACCATCAACACCGAACGCTTCGCGCAGTTCTTCGGTGGTGCCCCGGTGCTGGAGGTCTCCGGCCGCACCTACCCGGTGGAGGTGCGCTACCGCCCGGTAACGGCAGAGGACGGTGCGCCCGACGAGGATGAGGACAGCCGCGACCGCGACCTGCCCGAGGCCATCGTCGACGCCGTCGACGAGGTGGGCGCCATCGACCCGCGCGGCGACGTGCTGGTGTTTCTGCCGGGCGAGCGCGAGATCCGCGAGTGCGCCGAGGCGCTGCGCAAGCACCAGCTGCGCCACACGGAGGTGATTCCGCTGTTCGGCCGCCTCTCCGCCGCGGAACAGGACAAGGTGTTCCAGCCCCACGGCGGGCGGCGCATCGTGCTGGCCACCAACGTGGCGGAGACCTCGCTCACCGTGCCGGGGATCAAGTTCGTGATCGATTCGGGGCTGGCGCGCATCAGCCGCTACAGCCCGCGCACCAAGGTGCAGCGCCTGCCCATCGAGGCCGTTTCACAGGCCAGCGCCAATCAGCGCGCCGGCCGCTGCGGTCGTGTCAGTGCCGGCGTCTGCATCCGCCTCTACAGCGAACAGGATTTTATCGGCCGCCCGCGCTACACCGATCCGGAGATCCTGCGCACCAATCTCGCCAGCGTCATCCTGCAGATGGGCGCCCTCAATCTCGGCGACGTGGAGGCGTTTCCGTTTCCCGAACCGCCCGACAGCCGCGCTGTCCACGACGGCTTTCAGCTGCTGCACGAGCTGGGCGCGGTGGACAGGCAACGCGGCCTCACCGAGACCGGACGGCGTCTGGCGCGCCTGCCGGTGGACCCGCGCCTCGGGCGCATGCTGCTCACCGCCGAGCATGAGGGCGCGTTGCACGAACTGATGATCATCGCCTCGGCCCTTTCGGTGCAGGACCCGCGCGAACGGCCGCAGGAGGCGCAGCAGCAGGCCGATCAGAAACATGCGCGCTTTCAGGAGGAGCAGAAAGAGGGGGCGGCGCCGCGCTCCGATTTCAGCGCCTATCTCAAACTGTGGGACTACTACCACGAGCAGGCGCGCCACCTGTCGCAAAACAAGCTGCGCGCCCTGTGCCGCGCCGAGTTCCTCTCCTACGTGCGGCTGCGCGAGTGGCACGACATTCACGGCCAGCTGCTGGCGATGGTCAATGAGTTGAAGCTGCGCAGCAACGAGGTGCCTGCCGACTACGGTGCTGTCCACCGCGCGCTGCTCAGCGGCCTGCTCGGCAACATCGCGCTCAAGGGCGAGCAGCGCGAGTTTCTCGGTGCGCGCAACATCAAGCTCAACATCTTCCCCGGCTCCGCCCTGTTCAAGAAGCCGCCCAAATGGATCGTCGCCGCGGAGCTGGTGGAGACCAGCAAACTCTACGCGCGCATCGTGGCGGCCATCGAGCCGGAGTGGATCGAACCGCTGGCCCAGCACCTGATCAAGCGCAGCTACGCCGAGCCGCACTGGGAGAAGAAGAGCGCGCAGGTGGCGGCCTACGAGCGGGTCACGTTGTACGGCCTGCCCATCGTCGAGCGGCGCCGGGTCAACTACGGTCCCATCGACCCGCCGCTATCGCGCGAGCTGTTCATCCGCGAGGGGCTGGTGGCCGGCGAGTTCACCACCCGCGTGCCGCTGCTGGCGCACAACCGCCAACTGGTGGCGCAGGTCGAGGAACTGGAAGCGAAAGCGCGCAAGCGCGACATCCTGGTGGACGAGCAGACGCTGTTCCAGTTCTATGACGCCCGCCTGCCGCAAGGCATTTACAGCGGCAAGGCCTTCGAGACGTGGCATGCAGAGGCTGGCGAGGAGGAACGGCAGCGGCTGCTGATGACGCGCGATGCGCTGATGCAGCACGAGGCGGGTGCGGTGACCGAAGCGCAGTTTCCCGATGCGCTGTTGTGGAACGGCCTGGCGCTCAAGCTCGATTACCACTTCGAGCCGGGTCATCCCGCCGATGGCGTCACCGTCGTTATTCCGCTGGCGGCTCTGGCTCAGGTGAGCGCGCAGCGCTTCGACTGGCTGGTGCCGGGGCTGCTCAAAGACAAGCTGATCGCGCTGATCAAGAGCCTGCCCAAGGTGCTGCGGCGCAACTTCGTGCCGGCGGTCAATTTCGTCGAAGCGGTGATCGCCAACCTGCATGTGGGCGGGGGGGCGTTGCTGGATGACTTCGCCCACCAGCTCAAGCGCATGACCGGCGTCGAGGTGCCGCACGATGCGTGGCAGCCGGAGCAGCTGCCGCCGCACCTGCGCATGAACTACCGCGTCGTGGACGAACGCGGCAAGACCCTGGGCGAGGGGCGCGACCTCGATGCGTTGCAGCAGCAGCTCGCCGGCAAGGTGCGCCGCACTCTGGCCGAACCGCCGCGTGAAAAGCGGCAACCATCGATGGAACGCGACGGGATCACCGCCTGGGATTTCGGCGCACTGCCCGAGAACGTCGAGGTGAAGCGCCACGGCCTGACGCTGAAGGCGTGGCCGGCGCTGCTCGATCAGGGCGAGAGCGTCGCCATCCGGCTGTTCGAGTCGGAGGCGGCGGCGCAGGCGGCGCAGCGCGACGGCCTGCTGCGGCTGTTTCTGTTGGTCGGGCGGGAAAAGGCCAGGTATCTGCGCAGGAACCTGCCGGGGATCCAGCCGCTCTGCCTTCACTACAACACCCTCGGCGGTTGCGATGAGCTGAAGGACGAGCTGGTGCAGGCGGTATTCGCCGAGGCCTTTCTGGTGTCGCAGCCGTGGCCGCGCGACGCCGCGTCGTTCGCGCAGCGCCTGCAGCAGGGGCAGGAACAATTGCTGGCGCTGGGCGCGCGGCTATGTGCCGCGCTGGGCGAGGCGCTGGCCGCCCTGCACGCGATCAACAAGAGGCTCAAGGGTGCCGTCGCGCCGCAGGAGCTGCCCGCCTTGAACGATATCCGGCAGCAACTGGATCGCCTGGTAGCGCGTCACTTCGTGTTGCAGACGCCTTACCCGTGGCTGCTGCACTACCCGCGCTATCTCAAGGCGGTACAGGCGCGGCTGGAGAAGCTGGGTCGCAGCCCCGAGCGCGATCGTCAGCAGCGGCTGGAGCTGGACGCGCTGTGGCACGACTACGAGACGCGCGCGGCGCAGGGCGGCCTCAGCGCGGCGCAGCGGGAGTTCCGCTGGCTGCTGGAAGAGTTGCGCGTATCGCTGTTTGCCCAGGAGCTGAAGACGGTGCAGCCGGTCTCGGTGCCGCGGTTGCGAAAGCTGTGGAAGGAGCTGTGCTGAGAAAGGGGTCAACGGCCCATAAAGATTGCGGCCCCCCGTCCGTCGAAGGTTCACAAAGCGACGCCGTTTTCGTGGCGAACGTTGTGCACCGGTGCTGCGCGGTGTTAGTCCGAGTTCGTCGTGGACAGGACCGGTGAGGCGTCGTAGCCATCGGGCGACGGCGACGGCGACGGCGACGGCGGCATCGGGGCGCGGCGGCGGTCGATGAACAGGGCATTGCCTTTCAGCTTCTTCGCCTGACGCTTGGCGTCGCTGGCGAGGGCGGCGACCTGATGGTGGGTGCGGCTCGGCTCCAGGTCGGGGGTGACGGCGCCGACGGAGAGGGTGAGCAGCGGAAAGAACTGACTGTTGCCCTGACGGTCCTGGGCGTAGATGCCGCCGTTGGCCAGATCCTGGGCGTTGTAGAGGGCGCGCGCCTCGCGTTCGAAATGGCGCAGGATGTGTTCGCAGCGCTCCTTCCAATCGTCGCTGGTGAAGACGGCGATGAAGTCGTCGCCGCCGATGTGGCCGACGAAGTCGCGCTGCGGGTCGGTGTGGGCGGTCAGTATCTGCGCCAGTTTCCGGATCACTTCATCGCCCTTGCTGTAACCGTAGGTGTCGTTATACGGCTTGAAGTGGTCAAGGTCGAAATAGCATGCGGTAAACGGCTGCTGCGCCTCCAACATGCGGTCGATGTGTTCGTAGATCGGCACGTTGCCGGGCAGCAGGGTGAGGGGGTTGGCATAGCGCGCATTGCGGATCTGCAGTTCGGTGATCTTTTTCAGCAGGTCGCGCACCAGCCCTACGCCGAGATAGGCGCCGTTGCGCACCACGATGAAATCATGCTCGAACTCGAAGTTGAGGCGGTTGGTGATCATCTGGCTGACCCGTTCCACCGGCAGGTCGTATTCCACCAGCAGCAGCTGCACGTCCATGATGCGGCTTACCGGGCGGCGGCCATAGAGTTCGCGGCCGTAGTGGCGCAGCAGCAGCTCCATCAGTTTGGCGCGGCGCACGGCGCCGACCGGGCGTTGTGCTTCCAGCACCGGCAGCGTCTGCACCCCGGGGTAGTCCTGCAGCAGCTGCACCACCTCGTCGACCAGGGTATCGGGGGTGATTGCCGGCACGCTGACCGCCAGCGCGCCGATGGTCTCGGACAGGCGCGGCCGCGCGGCGGCGGTGTGGCTGTCCTCTTGCAGCAAGGCCGGCGGCAACTCCAGCGGCGGCCTCGATTTGGGACGCGAGAAGTAGTAGCCCTGTCCCAGTCCGATCCCCAGTTGGGTAATGACTTGATACTCGTCGCGGGTCTCGATCCCTTCGGCGATGACGCGCGACCGGGTGCCGAGGGCGATGTCGCGGATCGAACGCACGAACTCCTGTTTGATCGGGTCCTCGTGGATGCGTTGGAGGAAGTGGCTGTCTATCTTGACGTAGTCCGGGCGCAGCTCGGACCACAGACGCAGGCCGGCATAACCGGCGCCGAGGTCGTCGATGGCGAGATGAAAGCCGTGGCTGCGGTAAGCGGAGGCGGCTTGAACCACGCAGGCGAAGTCGTCGATGGGGTACTGCTCGGTGATCTCGATGACGATGCGTTCGGCGTGCAGTACGAATTCGCCGCGCTGCTGTAACGCCCTTAGCAGCGGTTTCCCCGGGCAGGTCAGACTGTAGGGACTGATGTTGAGAAACAGGTGGCCGGGTAGGCCCAACTCCAGGAAGTGGCGGCAGGCGAGACGCCAGCAGGCGCATTCCAGTTCGAGCAGCATCCCGGCGCGATAGGCAGCGTCGAACAGGCCGACGGGGGCGTGCAGCGGGCTGTCCGACGGGCCGCGGGTCAGTGCCTCGTAGCCGTGGATACCCAGGTCGGCGGCGGCTACTATGGGTTGAAACAGTATCGTCAGCCGTTCGTGGTCGATGATGTCGCGCAGTTCGGCGCTCAGGTCTGGCCGCCGCGCCGGCGCCAGGGTTGCGGCGGATTCCGCGGCTGCCGGAGCGCAGCATCGCCCCGCGGCAGGTGGACCGTACAACTCGGAAATGGTCATGAGCTGCTCCTGATCTTTTGAACGCGGGGGGAGCAGGCTAGCAACGGCGTGTGACATGTCGATGACACGTTGCCTTCGCGGCGGCGAGTGGTTAGCCTTGGGTTCCAGTCCATGAGCACGGAGCGTAGCGTGAAAATCATGACCCTCCAGTTTGGCGAGCAGGAGATTAGCCCGGAGTCGACGCTGCATTTTGCCGACGGTCTGCCCGGTTTCGAGAGTCTTACCGCATTCCAGCTGTTTCACGAACAGGGCGAGCAAGCCGTACATTGGTTGCAGGCCGTCGCTGCGCCGGAGGTGACGTTTTCCGTGACCGAGCCGCACTCTCTCGGGCTCGCCTATGAACTGACGCTGTCGGATGCCGAATGCGAGTCCCTGCAGCTGGAGTCGAGCGAGGATGTGGTTGTACTGTTGTTGTTGTCGAGCGACGACGCAGGCGGCGTGCACATTCACCGCAACGCACCCTTGATCATCAATTGGCGCAACCGTAAAGGTTTACAGAAGTCGTTGACCGATCCGCAGGAGTTCACCCTGCTGCGGGCTGGCGCGTAGCACGGCAGGCCGAGTCGGCAATTATGTGGCGCCGCCTGAATCTCTTCTTCCACCGCGACCTGTGGCGCGCCGAGCCGGCAAGTCACGCCGGGCGCGCCTTTTATCGTGTACTGCGGGTGCTGGCGGTGATGGGGCAGGAGCTGGCCGGCGGCCAGCTCACCCTGCGGGCGATGAGCCTGGTCTACACTACGCTGCTGTCGCTGGTTCCGTTGCTGGCCGTCAGCTTTTCGGTGCTCAAGGCCTTCGGCGTGCACAATCAGTTGGAGCCGCTGCTGCTGCAATACCTGGCGCCGCTCGGCAGCCGCGGTGCGGAGGTCGCGCGCCACATCCTCACCTTCGTCGACAACATGAAGGTGGGCGTGCTCGGCTCGGTCGGCGTCGGTCTGCTGCTCTATACCGTTATTTCACTGACGCAAAAGGTGGAGAGCGCCTTCAATTACGTCTGGCGCGTGCGCCATACCCGCAATCTGGCGCGTCGCTTCTCCGATTACATGAGCGTGATCATGGTTGGACCGGTGCTGGTATTCTCGGCCATCGGTCTGACCGCCTCGCTGCTCGATTCCCGTCTGGTGCATGCGCTGCGTGCGGTGCCCGGCGTCGGAATGCTGATCATCGTGATCGGCAAGATAATCCCGTTCCTGCTCATCATCGGCGCCTTCACCTTCATCTACATGTTCGTGCCCAACACGCGGGTCAGGTTCCGTTCCGCCCTGCTGGGTGCATCGGTCAGCGGCATACTGTGGCAGACCAGCGGCCTGCTGTTCGCCTCCTTCGTCGCCACCTCCAACCGTTACACGGCGATCTACTCCGGCTTTGCGATTTTGATATTTTTCATGATCTGGCTCTACCTGAGCTGGTTCATCCTGCTGTTCGGTGCCGAGCTGAGCTATTTTCATCAGCATCCGCATCAGATTCGGCCGCAGCGGGATCGTTATCGTCTCAGCAATCGCATCAAGGAACGTGCCGGGCTCACGGTGCTTTATCTGGTGGCCGACGCCTTCTATCACAGCCATCCGCCGCTCACCCTCGACATATTGATCCGCCGTCTCGGCCTGCCCGGCGACAACGTAACGGAGCTGCTGCAGCAGTTGGTGCAGCACGGTTTCCTGGTGGAGACGGGGGAGGATCTACCCGCCTATCTGCCGGCGCACGATCCGGGGCAGCTGCCGCTGAGCGAGGTGCTGGCGGTATTGCGCAGCGTCGAGGAGTCGGCCCAGCTGGTGCCGGCGGCGCTGCTGGAGGTGGCGCCGGTGACGCATGTCGCGCAGCGGCTGGAGCAGGCCGTGGAGAGGACGTTTAGCGGGATGACGGTGAAGGATCTGGTCGATAATCGCACTGACCCGGGCGCCGGGGAAAACTGACCTAGGCCAGAACGTCGATCCCGCCGGGTTTCGCTCCCGACGGCTGTTCTTGTTTTTCTTCCGTTCGATCCGCCATGCGGCGGATTTCGCTGCGCTGTTCGTGCGGTTCGCGGGTGTCCAGCAGGTG
>OFHG01000854.1_pt1 | contig 11518 bp, 6 predicted proteins | sample 1521931 | NCBI WGS metagenome assembly OFHG01 (sample SAMEA2468438, study PRJEB22500) | soil metagenome | biome: Glassland; feature: Farmland; material: Clay | place: Australia | collected 2013-01-31 | depth 0.55 m
CACACCCGTGCCTGCGGGCCCGCTGGCGTCCCGGGGCGGGGCCGGCGCGGCCGGCGCACCCGGGGCTGTCGGCTGCCGGGCAGGCATGTACCCATCCTGCCCGCTGGTGCCGACAGCCTGGGCCACCGGCAATCGGGCCGGCTCACCAGGCACGTGCGCCCACGGCCGGCAGAGGCTCAGCCGGTGAGCCGGGCAGCCAGCAGGCACACGTCGTCAGCGCGCTCGGCCGTGCCGAGCAGGGCGGCCTGCACAGTGGCGCATGTCTGCTCAGCCGAGCGGCCGGCGGAGCGGTGCAGCGTTTCGGCAAGGGCGGCGAGGCCCTCACTGATATCGCGGTTCCGGTGCTCGATGAGCCCGTCGGTGTAACAGAGCAGCCCGGTGCCGGGCGGGAGCCGCCGGTAGCCGGTGGTGAATCTGGCGTCGGTGCAGGCGCCCAGCATGACGCCGACGGTGTCGTCGAGGTATTCGGTCTCACCAGTGCCGGTGATGACGATCGGCGGTGGATGCCCGGCATTGGCATAGCCGAGCAGGCCGGTGGCCGGGTTCAGAACAGCGTAGACGACACTGACGAGCGCTTCTGGGAGCAGCCGGACCAGCGCGGTGTTGGTTCGCTGCAGCACGCGGCCCGGATGCGGGCGGTGCATCGCGTAGGCGCGCAGGACGCTGCGGACCTGGCCCATGACCGCCGCCGAGGCAATGTTGTGACCGGCCACGTCGCCGGTCACCAGCCCGACCCGGCCGCGCGATACGGGAAACGCGTCGTACCAGTCGCCGCCGACGTCGGCCCCTTCGGTGGCGGGCAGGTAGCTCACCGCGAGGTCCAGTCCCGGGATCGCGGGAAGAATGCCGGGCAGGACGGAGCGTTGCAGGGTCTCGGCGATGGTGTGCTCACGGGCGCAGGTGTCGACGTTGGCCAGCCCGCCGCCGAGCCGCCGGGCCAGTTGGGGGGGTGCGTGGTGTGTGTGGTGGGGGGAGGCAGTGGTGTAGGCGCTGTGTGCAGTCAGCGGGGCGGTCACGGGTAGCGGGTGCTCGCGCAGGCCAGCGAGTATCGCCGCGCGGGCTGGGTCCTGATGGGCGAGTGCGGCGGCGCGCAACGTCCCTTCACCGGTCGGCAGGAACACGACGCAGTAGTCGGCCAGGCTGGGGACCACGAGCCGGGCGGCCTGCCTGAGCATCTCGTCACGGTCCCGGGTGGCGGCGACGAGTGCTCCGGCGCGCATCAGGAAGGAGAGCCGTTCCCGGGCACTGTCGGCCTCGGCACGGGCTGCGCGTTCCCTGATGAGCAACTCGGCACGTTCGTCTTCCGCGCGCTGCCGGGCGGTGAGATCGATGATGAAGGTGACCCAGCGGAGCGGGTTGCGGTCGATCACCGCAGCGCCGGCCAGGATCGGTACCCGGTGCCCGTCGCGGTGGACGTATTCCTTGTCGTAGGGCTGGAAGGCGCCGGTCGCCCGCAGTTGCTCAAACGCTTCCTGGTCGCGGCCGGCCCACCCAGGTGCGGTGATCGACTTGTAGGAGATGCGCCCGGCGGCCAGGTCCTCGCGGTCGTAGCCGATGATGTCCAGGAAGGCATCGTTGGCCTCTTAGATGCCCTGCTCGGTGGAGGCCGCCACGCCGAGCACGTTGGCCTCCCGCAACCGGCCCAGCAGAGTCGTGCTCTCCTGCAGCGCCGCCTCCGTCCGGCGTTGCTCGGTCAGGTCGGTGAAGATCGCGTATGCCCGGCGGGGCCGGCCCTGCTCATCTCGCGCGTCGGGGATGGCAGTGACCCGCAGCCAGCGCAGCTCACCCGTCTGTCCGTGCGTGACGCCGGTCACTACGTCAGCGACAATCTCGCCGGTCCGCAGTGCCACCCGCACCGGCAGGTCCTCCAGCGGGAACGGCGACCCGTCCTCGCGGACCGCCTGCCCGTGCGGGATAACGGGCCAGGATGTCACGGCGGTCAGGTCCATGCCGAGGAGCTGGCTGGCTGCCGGGTTCACGCCGATGATGGACCCGTTGGCGTCGTAATGGACCACACCCTGTGGCATCGTCTCGAACAGCGTCCGGTACCGCTCCTGGGTCTCAGCCAGTTCCCTGGTCAGTGCCTCCAGCCGGTGCCGGTCCTGGACATGGGCGGTCACGTCGGCGGCATACAGCAATATCCCGGCGACCGTTCCGTCAGCTTCGTGTACCGGCTGGTAGACGAAATCTACAAACAGGTGCTCGGCCCGGCCGCCGTGCCGCTGGACCCAGACCCCGGTCTCGCTGCCCCTGGCCGTTTGCCCGGTTTCCATGATCCGGCTGAGCAGTTCGAAGCCCCCCTGGCCGGCCAGTTCGGGCAGCGCCTGGCGCAGGGGAAGGCCGGCCACGTTTCGGTCGCCGGCGAGCTGGCGGTAGGCGTCGTTGGCGAATTCGATGGTCAGGTCGGGCCCGGCCAGGTAGGCCACCGCGGCAGGCAGGCTGGTGAGCAGTTCGCGCATGAGCGCGAGCCCGTATGGTGCACTGTCCCGGCGAGCCACAGCAGCCAGGATCTCCGCACCCCCTGGCAGCCCCTCGTCGCTGCCCCCCTTGCGATTCAGGATATCTCCTGATGTTTGGCATTGCGGCTGCTGACAGGCTCGCCGAGTGGTCCCTGAGTCGTGATCCCGGCTGGCGTTCGGCGTGCCAGGGGAATCCAGGCGATCAGCCTGGGAGCCGGACGGCGAGCAGGCATACGTCGTCTTCGCGTGCATCCGTGCCGAGCAGGCCGGCCCGCACGGCGGCGCAGGTCTCCTCCGCGCTGAGGGCGGCCGCTTCGCTCATGACATCGGCGAGTGCGTTCATGCCATCGGTGATGTCGCGGCGCCCGTTCTCGATGGGCCCGTCGGTGTAGTTGAGGAGCAGGCATCCCGCGGGGGGGTTCCGGTGGCCCGCCGTGAAGGCCGCCTCGGCACAGGCCCCGAGCATGCTGCCGGCCGCGTCGTCGAGGTAGGCGACCTCGCCGGGGCCGGTAGTGATGATTGGCGGCGGATGCCCGGCATTGGAGTAGGTGAGTTCGCCGGTGGCCGGATCGAGTATGGCGTAAACGGCTGTGGCGAGAGCTTCCGGCAGCAACTGGGCCACGGCGATGTTTGTCCGCTCCAGGACTTCTCCCGGATGGGGGTGGTTGATCGCGTACGCGCGGAGCAGGCTGCGGATCTGTCCCATGATCGACGCCGAGGTGATGTTGTGGCCGATCACATCGCCGGTCACCAGCCCAACCCTGCCGCCGGGAAGGGGGAAGGCGTCATACCAGTCACCCCCCACGTCGGCCCCCTCGGTGGCGGGCAGGTAGCACACCGCGAGGTCCAGCCGGGCGATCTGGGGCAGGGTGCCAGGCAGGACGGAACGCTGGAGGGTCTCCGCGATGGTGTGCTCGCGGACGAACGTGTCCGCGGTGGCAATCCCCTCGGCCAGGCGGCGCGCGAATTCCTCGACCACCTCGATGTCGGTGGCGGTGAAGCCGGGACGGTCGGCGTCGCGGGCGAGCGCGAGGACGCCGGCCGATCGCTGCTTCACCAGCAGCGGGACGGACAGCACGCTGTCCGCCCGCAGCCTGGCCAGGGTCTCGATCAGCCCCGGGGCGAGATCGCGCCACTCCGGCAGATGCTCGTCGGCGTCCCGCAGGAGCTGGATGGTTCCGGTGGAGTAGGCGATCTGGAGGGACATCGGGCCGGCCGGCGGGATCCTGTGCTCGCGGAATTCGGCGAGCACCGGGGCGCGGGCGGGGTCCCGGTGGGCGAGCGAGGTGGCGCGCAGGGTCCCGTCCGCCCCGGGGAGGAACACCACACAGTGGTCGGCCAGAGCCGGAACCACCAGGTGGGCGGAGTGCTCGAGCATCTCCTGCCGGTTCGGGGTGGCGGCCAGCGCCCCGGCGCGCAGCAGGAACCTGAGCCGTTCCCGGACACCGTCAGCCTCAGCCCGGGCTGCCTGTTCGCGGCTGCGCAGTTCGGCGCGCTCCTGCTCGGCACGCTGGTGGGCGGTGATGTCGACGATGAAGGTCACCCAGCGGAGCGGGTCGCGGGAGACCACCGCCGCGCCGACCACGACCGGCACCCGGTGCCCGTCCCGGTGCACGTACTCCTTGTCGTAGGGCTGGAAGGCGCCCGAACGGCGCAGGTGCTCCAGCGCCTGCCGGTCCCTGTCCGCCCACTCCGGCGCGGTGATCTCCTGGTAGGAGATCCGCCCGGCCTCCAGGTCGTCCCGGCTGTAGCCGATGATGTCGAGGAAGGCGTCATTCGCCTCGTAGACCCGCTGCTCGCCGACCAGCACCACGCCCAGCACGTTGGCCTCTTGCAGCCGGCCGAGCAGGCTGGTCCGCTCCTGTAGCTCCGCCTCCACCCGCCGCTGGTCGGTCACGTCGGCGAACATCACATAGGCCCGTCGCGGCCTTCCCTCCTCATCCAGTGAGTCGGGCACCGCAGTCGCCTCCAGCCAGCGAAGCTCTCCCGTCCGGCCGTGCGGCACCCCGAGCACCTGGCCGGTGACGATCTTCCCGGTACGCATCGCCGTGGCCACTGGAAGCTCCTCCGGCCGGAGCGGGGTGCCATCCTCGCGCACCGCCCGCGAGATGATGCCGGGCAGCGTGGCCATATCAGCTTCCGGCAGGCCGAGGATCTGCTGCGCAGCCGGATTCGCGCCCAGGACACGCCCGTCGGTCGAGTAGTGGACGACGCCCTGCGGCATGGTCTCGAACAGCGTCCGGTACCGCTCCTCGGTCGCGGCCAGCCGCGCCGCCATCTCCTTCAGGCCATGCCAGCTGCGGACCTGCGCGGTCACGTCCGCGGCGTAGACCAGGATCCCGGCCACCGCTCCGTCCGGCTCCTTGACCGGCTGGCAGAAGAGGTCCACTACCAGTTGTTCGGGCTGCCCGCCAGGCTGGTGGAGCCAGACGGGGATCTGTTTGCCCTGGACAGGCTGACCGGTTTCCAGGATCTGCTCGATCACCCCGAACCGTCCCTGGCCAGCCAGTTCCGGCCATGCCTCGCGCAACGGCCTGCCGGCCAGATCCCGCCCGCCGGCGAGCCGCCGGTAGGCGTCATTGGCGAATTCGATGATCAGGTCAGGCCCGGCCAGGTAGGCCATGGCGGCGGGCAGGCTGGTGAGCAGTTCCCGCATGAGCGAGAGCCGGTACGGTGCACTGCCTTGGCGGGCGACCGGAGCCAAGATCTCCCTACTCCCCCCGGCAGCCCCCTCGATGCTGCCCTGCTGTGCAGGATATCTCCCATTGTCAGCATTGCGGCTGCTGAGAGGCTTGTCCGGCGCTGACGGCAGGCAGCAGCCCGCATGTGTGGCGCGGGCTGGGTGCGCTAATGGAGGCCGCGGACCGAGCCGGTGAGCTTGCCCTGGACGCTGCGGACCTCGCAGATGACAGTCCGCTCGCCCATGTCCCAGGCGCCCGCGGACGGGTAGATGTACAACTGGGCCAGGGTCGCCGTGGCGAGTTGTGGATTGAGGTAGCTCCCGAGCCTGCCCGCACAGCCACGGCGTGCCCGCGCGCTGACGGCCGCCGAACCTGGCCAGCTATGCCCGGCCAGCCGGAACGCTGCGAAGACCTCGGCGTCATGGGGCTGGGCGCAGGGGACGGCCGGTACCGGGCTGCTCGCGTTCGGGGCGGAATTTATGCATTCGCCTGGCCGCAGCCGGAAGACGGGTGGCAGGTGGGGCGCCACGGCGTGGGCGTTGGCCCGGTTGTGGAGCAGCACGGCGGCGACGAGGCCGCCGATGGCTACCACGCAGATGACTGCGGCCCCGCCGAGCAGCAGGGCGCGCGCGACCGACCGCCGCCGCCGCTCCGTGCCCGCGCTGGGCGGGCCGGAGCCGACGGGCACCTCGGCCGGGTCTGCGCTGGGCGGGCCGGAGCCGACGGGCACCTCGGCCGGGTCTGCGTCAGGGCCGGGATAGGCCGGGGTGATCTCATCTGCGTGGGGCAGGGCTGGGTCCGGCTGATCCGCGTCTGGTCCGGGCTGGGCCTGCTCCGCCATGCTGGCGTCTGGTCCGGGCTGGGCCTGCTCCGCCATGCTGGCGTCTGGTCCGGGCGGGGTGGGCGCGTCCTCATCGCTGGACGGCTCCACTGCGGCAGGAAGGCCGGGCTGGCCGGCCGCCACCTGGCCATCGGCCGGCAGTGCTCCATTCCCGGACTCTTCCCGGAGGGTCATGCTCTGCTCCCGAGCGGCTCATGGTCTCCCGGTGAGAAGTCTTCCCTACCATTCTGACCACATTCTTTGTGAAAGATCACGATTCGCTCCCAGCTCGGGATCACCCAGGGAGGGCGGGTAACCGGGCGCGGTGCGGCTGACGGGTGTCTGGGGCGCACGGTGGAGCAGGCGCTCGCCGAGGGCGTGGACGCCAAGACCGTCTGGCGGGCTGTGTGCGAGGCGTTCGATGTGCCGGAACGGCTGCGCTGACCGCTCGCCCGGGCGAACATCGCGGGCGTAATGCGGTTGCTGACGTAAGGCGGGGCCTGCTGCCATGGAGGCATGGCAGGCGATGATGCCGAGCAGGCCGTCGGTGAGAAGCGGGCGCCCGGGTGAGCCGGGGTGGCGGAATTTTCGCGGACTCTTGCGGCGTGTTGGCTTCATGATCGAACAGTTGTTCGCCTAGAGTGGTCGCCTACGTGGTGGTCTGCGATGCTGCGGATCGTTGCGCAGTCCCGGCACTAAGCAATCACGGCACCAACCGGCGCGCCGGGTTTTGTCAGTGGCGGCACGTAGCGTCTGAGTCGGCAACAGGTCCTTGATCCCGACGGGAGTACCCATGGCAGGCAGCGACAGGGCGGGCAGCAAGGTCGGTGACAGGGAGAAGTCGCTGGAGACCGCGCTCGCCCAGATCGAGCGGCAGTTCGGCCGGGGCTCGATCATGCGGCTCGGCGACGGGACCCGGGCGCCGATCGAGGTGATCCCGACCGGGGCGATCTCGCTGGACGTCGCGCTCGGCATCGGCGGTCTTCCGCGCGGCCGGGTGGTCGAGATTTACGGACCCGAAGGCTCAGGCAAGACGACCGTGGCTCTGCATGCGGTCGCCAATGCGCAGAAGGCGGGCGGGATCGCCGCGTTCATCGATGCCGAGCATGCGCTCGATCCCGATTACGCCAAGAAGCTCGGGGTGGACACCGACGCGCTGCTTGTCTCCCAGCCTGACACCGGTGAGCAGGCGCTGGAAATCGCCGACATGCTGATCCGCTCCGGCGCGATCGATGTCGTCGTCATCGACTCCGTCGCCGCACTGGTGCCCCGGGCCGAGATCGAGGGCGAGATGGGGGACAGCCATGTCGGCCTGCAGGCCAGGCTCATGTCCCAGGCACTGCGCAAGCTCACCGGCGCGATCAACCAGACCAAGACCACCGCGATCTTCATCAACCAGCTGCGGGAAAAGGTCGGCGTCATGTTCGGGTGCATGTCCTATGGGACCAGGGTGACCCTGGCGGACGGCACCCAGGAGAAGATCGGCAAGATCGTCAATCAGCGGCTGGATGTAGAAGTACTTTCGTACGATCCCGAGCAGGACCGGGTTGTTCCCCGCCGCATCGTGAACTGGTTCAACAACGGCCGCACCGAGCGGTTCCTCCAGTTCACGGTCGCCAGGCCGGGCGGGAATGGCAAGGCGCAGTTCGCGGCCACCGGAAATCATCTGATCCGCACGCCAGGAGGCTGGCGCCCGGCCGGGGAACTGATCCCTGGTGACCGGGTCGCCGTCGCCGAGACGAGGCGGCTGAGTCCCCAGCAGCTGCAGCTCATCCTGGGCTCGCTGATGGGGGACGGCAGCCTTTCCCCGAACACCCGTGGCAGGTCCGGCACCCGCTTCCGGATGGGCCACGGCGCGAAGCAGGCAGCCTACCTCGACTGGAAGGTGGAGATGCTCGGGAACATCCCGGGCAGCAGGACCACCAATGCCAAGGGCGCCGTGTTCGCTGACATCCACCCGCTCCCGGAACTGGCCGAGTTGCATCAAGCCGTCTATTTCGGTGCCGGTAAGAAGCACCTCACCTGGGAGTACCTCAAGGCACTCACGCCGCTGGCGCTGGCCGTCTGGTACATGGACGACGGCTGCTTCACCCTCCGGTCCAAGGGTGTGCAGGAACGGACGAGGGGCGGGACCGGCCGGATCGAGATCTGCGTCGAGGCGATGAGCCCAGGGTCACGGCAGCGGCTCGTGCAGTACCTGCGGGACTCGCGTGGCCTGGACGTGAAGCTCATGGAGAGGGGTGCCCGGCGGGTAAGCGTCCTGCAGTTCACCACCGCGAGCACGGAGAAATTCCAGCGACTTGTGGCACCCTACGTTCATCCGTCGATGGACTACAAGCTGCTCCCGCGGTTCCGTGGCCGCTTCGGCGTCCGGCCGGAGTTCACCGCACCCGAGGTGGGACTCACCGCTGCGAGGATCCTCGATGTCCACGCCAAGCCGCCGGCGCGGTCCATGAACCGCTTCGACATCGAGGTGGAGGGATCTCACAACTACTTCGTCGACGGTGTCATGGTCCACAACAGCCCGGAGACCACCACCGGTGGGCGGGCGCTCAAGTTCTACTCCTCGGTCCGGCTTGATGTGCGCCGGATTGAGACCCTCAAGGACGGCACCGAAGCGGTCGGCAGCCGGACCCGGATCAAGGTGGTCAAGAACAAGCTGGCCGCCCCATTCCGGACCGCCGAGTTCGACATCCTGTTCGGAATCGGGATCAGCCGGGAAGGTGGCCTGATCGACCTCGGGGTCGAGCATGGGATCGTCCGCAAGTCCGGTGCCTGGTACACCTACGAGGGCGATCAGCTGGGGCAGGGCAAGGAGAACGCCCGCACCTTCCTGCGTGACAATCCCGATCTGGCCAACGAGATCGAGAAGAAGATCAAGGAGAAGCTCGGGGTGGGGCCGCGCCTGGACGCGGATCCACTGGCAGGCGGCGTACCGGGTACGGGCGGCTTGAGCGTGGTCCCCGATGCCCCGCCGAACGGTGCGGCATCGGCCACGAAGCTGAGCGGGGCCCCCGGCGGTGTCGGGTAACAGAGCTCGCGCCGGTGGTGGTCGTGGCGGCGGGGCAGGTGGCGATGGTGTGCGTGACGGTGCGGATCCGCGTGACGGTGCGGATCCGGAGGAGGCAGCCCGGCAGATCTGCCTGCGGCTGCTGACGGCCGCACCGCGCACCCGGGCACAGCTCGCCGCCGCGCTGCGCCGCCGCCGGGTGCCGGACGAGGTCGCTGAGGGCGTACTCGGCCGGTTCGCCGAGGTGGGGCTGATCGACGACGAGGCCTTCGCCCGGGCGTGGGTGGAGTCCCGTCATCACGGCCGCGGCCTGGCCCGCCGGGCGCTTTCCGCCGAATTGCGGCAGCGGGGGGTCGCCGCCGAGGACGTGCACGCGGCGGTGGGCGCACTCGCGCCGCAGGACGAGATCGCCACTGCGCGGCGGCTGGTGGGGAGACGGGTGGCGGCCACCCGGGGACGCCCGCTGCCGGCCAGGGTGCGCCATCTTGCCGGCGTGCTGGCGCGGAAGGGGTATCCCCCCGGCCTGGCCTATCAGGTGGTTCGTGAAGCGCTGGAGCAGGACGGTGCCCTGGCCGCTGGCCTTGACCTGGATCCCGGGTTCGATCTTGATTCCGGGTTCGGGCCGGATCCCGGGTCCGAGCAAGATCCTGGGCTTGATCTTGATCAGGTACCCGATCCTGACGCGTGAGCGGGCCGGGCGGGACCGCCATTCTGGTGGGGCGGCCGGTGATATCGCGACGCCAGATGGTGGCGGGACGCCCGTACGGGCGGGGAAAGATCACGCCGGACCAGGCATGCTTGCCCAAATCGTTATCTCGCCTTAACCTCACGGCAGCGAGGTGTTGGTCCGCGGCAAGCGGATGGAAAGACGAAATTGGCCGGCAGGCGGTCGCGCCCGGCTGCCGGCTGGGAAATGGAACCGGTCCCGAGCCGGGTGCTTGAGCGGTCGACTGCTACGTTGATGGCTCGCCCGGACCCCGGGGCCGGGCAGGGCTGTGTCCGGGCCGTCGGCGGCCAGGCCCGGGTGAAAGAGGTTTGGAGGCAACACGGTTGGCCAGGGTCAGCGTGGCCCTGGCCGCACCACCGGGGTTGCCGGCAAGGTGCGTGGCGAGGCTGCCCGGCGGCCACCGGCAGGGGATGGACGGCTGCCACTCGCCGCAGGAAGACGCCGCGGACAGCGCGCATGACCCCTCGCCGCAGGAAGTGCCCCTGGCGCCACACGATGGTGCCCGGGCCGGCGAGCAGGATTGGGGTGCGCCATGAGCAGCACAGTCGCCCTCGTGGTCGCGGTGATCGGGTTTCTCGCCCTGCTGGCCGCCGCCGGGGCGCTGGTCGTCACCGTGCGCCGGTCACCAGCGCGTGGCGCGGGTGCGGTCCCGCCCGGCACGGCCGCCGGGCCGGCCATAGCTACCCACCCGGAACTCGGGGCTGAGGCACAGCGGCACCTGGCCGAGGCGAGCCAGGCGGCTGAGCAGGCCCGGCAGCGGCTGGAAGAAGCCGGCCAGGCGGCAGGGCAGATCAGGGCCGACGCCGAAGCCGATGCGGCCGCGATCGCGCGCCGGGCCGAGGAGGCGGCCGAGAAGGTCCGCCAGGCCCGCCAGGAGGCCGACGAGGAGATCCGGGCGGCCAAGGATGAAGCCAGTCACCTGCGGGCCGACCTGGAACGCCGGGAAGCCCGGCTGGCGGAGCGCGAGGACCGGCTGGACGGCGAACTGCGCACGCTGGAAGAGCGTTCCGCCGCTCTCGACGCCGAACGGCGGGATCTGGAGCGGCGGCGCGGCGAACTGGCGCGGCTGGAGGACGAGCGCCGTGAGGTGCTGGAGCGGGCGGCTGGGCTCACCGCCGGCCAGGCGAAGGCGGAACTAGTAGCAATCATTGAGAACCAGGCCAAGCGGGAAGCCGCACTTATCGTCAGGGAGACGGAGAACCAGGCCCGGCGTGACGGTGAGAACCGAGCCCGGCGGATTGTGACCCTTGCCATCCAGCGGGTGGCCAGCGAGCAGACCAGCGAGTCGGTGGTATCGGTGCTGCACCTGCCCGGCGATGAGATGAAGGGCAGGATCATCGGCCGTGAGGGGCGCAACATCCGGGCCTTCGAGTCGGTGACTGGGGTCAACCTCATCATCGATGACACTCCGGAAGCCGTCCTGCTGTCCTGTTTCGACCCGGTACGGCGGGAAGTGGGCAGGCTCACCCTGGAGCGGCTCGTGCTCGATGGGCGGATCCACCCGCAGCGGATCGAGGAGGCCTATGAACGCAGCAAGTCTGAGGTCGAGCAACTGTGCGTGCGGGCAGGCGACGATGCCATGGTGGAACTGGGCATCACGGATCTGCACCCGGAACTGGTGACCCTGCTCGGCCAGTTGCGCTACCGGACGTCCTACGGCCAGAACGTGCTCGGGCACCTGGTGGAGTCTGCTCACATCGCGGGCATGATGGCCAGCGAACTGGGCCTGGACCCGGCCCTGCTCAAGCGGTGCACGGTGCTGCACGATATCGGCAAGGCGCTCACCCATGAGGTGGAAGGCATCCACGCCCTGATCGGCGC
>OFHG01000855.1_pt1 | contig 11516 bp, 12 predicted proteins | sample 1521931 | NCBI WGS metagenome assembly OFHG01 (sample SAMEA2468438, study PRJEB22500) | soil metagenome | biome: Glassland; feature: Farmland; material: Clay | place: Australia | collected 2013-01-31 | depth 0.55 m
ACACTAGCCGCGCTCAAATTCCTGCATATGAAGCGCCACATTCTGATGCACGGCCATGAGCCGCTCGACACCGACACGACGCCGACGCTCGAAGGCGAGGCCTGGCTGATGCATCACGGCTACACGCAGGCCGAAGGCGTGGCGCATCTCGACAAGGTGCCGGCCACGGGCTGCCTCGTCGAGATCGGCTATCCGAAGCTCAAGGGCGGCACGGGCGGTTATGCGCGCTATATCGCGATCTGTCCGCCGAGCTGGAAATATGGCGTGACGATCGGACCGAACGATGCGCCGCTGCCGAAATCGGATCGGCCTCTGCATTGGGATGGCAAGGCGGGCACGCGGGTGCGCTAGTCGCGGGCGAGGCCCTTGGCTTTCAGCGCATCGAGATAGGCCTGCCAGAGTTTGGCGTGGTCGCGGCCGAGCTTGTGCAGATAGTCCCAGGCGTAGAGGCCGGTGTCGTGTCCGTCGTCGAAGCCGATGCGCACGGCGTAATTGCCGACCGGCTCGATGGAAACGATGGTCACCGCGCGCTTGCCGGGCACCGTCTTCTTCTGATCGGGCGAATGGCCCTGCACTTCGGCGCTGGGCGATTCCACACGCAGATATTCGGCCGCCAGCGTGAAGCTGTCGCCATTGTCGAAGGCGATGGTCAGCGCATCCTTGGCGGGCGCAAGACGCAACTCGCTGGGCCAGAGAGCGCTCATTTGCGCTCGCACTCTTCGGCGCTCAATTCGCGCGCCTCGCCCGGCAGCATGATCGGCACGCCGTTGCGGATCGGATAGGCCAGCCCCGCCGTTTTGCTGACGAGCTCCTGGCGCTCGCGATCATAGGTGAGACGGCCCTTGGTCAGCGGGCAGACGAGGATTTCGAGAAGCTTGGGATCGGGTTCCATCGGTGTTGTCCGTCAGTTGATGGTCGTGCCGCCGGAGGGCGCCGCCCCGGCCATTTCAAGAAGCGCAATCAGTGTTTTGACGCGCGCCTGCCAATCCTCGGCTTCGAGCAGCGCCTGTTTCTCGGGCGGATCGAAGGGGCATAGCGACGCCAGCGCGCTGACCAGCGTTTCGGCCGGCGCACCGGCCGCCGATTCCCAATCGGCATTGAGATCGCGGCGCGCGAGATAGGATTTGAGCGCGGCCAGAAGCCGGTCGCGCGGGAAGCGCGCTTCGTCCAGTTCGACCGGCTGCAGATCGTCGAGATAGGACGTGAAATCCGGCTGCATCTGGCGGAACGGTGTCACGACATCGAGTTCGGGACCGGCGCGGAAGCGGCAGATGCCTGTCAGGGTGATGAGATAGCGTCCGTCCTCGGTCTCGCGATAGCCCGTGAGACGTCCCGCACAACCGACGGCCGACAGCGCCGGCTTTTCGGATTTCGCCTCGGCTTCCGGCTCGGCCGGCTGGATCATGCCGATGAGGCGGTTGCCGGTGAGCGCGGCATCGACCATGGCGAGATAGCGCGGCTCGAAGATGTTGAGCGGCAGATGCCCGCGCGGCAGGAGCAACGCGCCCGTCAGGGGGAAGATCGGCAGCACATGCGGCAGATCTTCGATATCCCGATAGGGGCGCGATCCATACATCGCTTACGAGAACAGAATGGTCGAAAGCTTGCGCCGTCCGTCCAGCGTGCGTGGATCGGTGGGGCCCATCGCCTCGAACAGAGTGAGCAGATGCTTGCGCGCGGCATCGTCATTCCATTTGCGGTCGCGGCGCACGATCTCGAGCAGTTCGACGATCGCGCCGTCACGGTCGCCGCCCGCATCGAGCGCCAGCGCCAGATCGTAACGCGCCTGATGATCCTTGGGATCGGCTTCGAGGCGGGCCTTGAGCGGCGCCAGTTCGGCCGCGGCCTCGCCCGCCTTCTCGCGCAAGGTCACTTCGGCTTCGACGGCGCGGATGGCTTCGTCATTGGCGCCATCCGGGCGCACCAGACCGAGCGTCGCGCGGGCGCGTTCGGCATCGCCGCTGGCAAGGTAACAGCGCGCCAGACCCGCCACCGCCTTGGGATGGCCGGGCTCTTCCTGCAGCACCGCGCCATAGGCCTGGGCCGCCTTGGCGACATCGCCGGCGGCAAAGGCTTCATCGGCCGCAGCCAGGATGTCGTCGGCACCGCTGGCGCCGGCCGCGCCGCCGGTCAATTGCTGCACGAAGGCGCGCAATTGCGACTCGGGAACCGCGCCCATGAAGCCGTCCACGGGCTGGCCGTCCTTGAAGGCATAGACGGTCGGGATCGACTGGATGCGGAGCTGCTGGGCGATCTCCTGATTCTGGTCGACATTGACCTTGACCAGGCGCACGGCGCCCTTGGCCTCGGTCACGAGCTTTTCGAGGGCCGGCGTCAGCTGCTTGCAGGGCCCGCACCAGGGCGCCCAGAAATCGACGATGACGGGAACCTCGCGGCTGGCCTCCAGCACATCGGCGGCGAAGGTCTCCAGCGACGAATCCTTGATGTAGGGGCTGTTCGACCCGCCCGCAGCCGGCTCTGTGCGAGTGCCGCTGGTGACAGGCCTGCCGCCCGGTCCGATCAAAGCCATGGGATAATCCTCGCTGCAAAATCTGTCCTGAAGATGGGCGCTATGGCCCCGAAAGAAAAGGGCTGCCGGCAGGCCGATTTCGGGGGAAATCGCCAGCTTTGCCGCGCCTGTTCGCCGCGCCTGTTCCACGCGCTCTGGCACTGCGACGGCTAGCCGGCCCGCACCGGCAGGGCGGCGACCAGCGGGCTGTGGCCGCAGCCTTCGAGGAAGGTCATCAGATCGGCGGCCGTGATGGAAGAGGTCCGGTCATTCCTGAGGGGATGGAAGTGAAGCGGATCGAGGGCCATCAGCCCTTCATCCAGCACCACGCTGACTTTGGCATCCGCATCGTTGATCACGGCGAAGGGCGTGACCGAGCCCGGCGGCACGCCCAATGTTTCCATCAGCAACGCGGCCGAGCCGAAGGAGAAGCGCGGCGCGCCCAGCTGCTTCGAAAGGGCGTTGAGATCGACGGCCAGCTCCTCGCGGGCCACGACCAGCCAGAACCCGCCCTTCTTGTCCTTGAGGAACAGGTTCTTGGAGTGGCCGCCGGGCAGCTCGCCACGCAGGGCCTGGGCCTCTTCGACGGTGAAGACCGGATCATGGGCCTCGGTGCGGATGGCGAGACCGAGCGCGGCCAGCCGGGCCAACAGGGCGGCTTCGCGAAGCTCGGGCGGCGGCAGATCGGAGGGGGTTTCGGATGTCTCGGTCATGGGGCTTTTGTCGCGGATTCGGCCGCGAAAGGCCAGATCGCCGCCAGCCCCGAGCCCGGCGCCAAGCGCCCGCAGATGCGGGCGAAATTCCTCGCGCAAGCCTATTGACCGGGGCGGGCCGGTTCGCCATAACCCGCTCCCTGACTTGGAGTGCGGGCGTAGCTCAGGGGTAGAGCATCACCTTGCCAAGGTGAGGGTCGGGCGTTCGAATCGCCTCGCCCGCTCCAGTTCAGCCTCTCCAAAATTTCGATCGTGAATGCCGAATGCCCACGCGCATTCGCCCATCCTCGCGCATGCCCACAATCGACGCGCCGTCCATCCGGTGGCAGGCTGCGCCCGGCTGCAAAGACAGAATCACAAGAGGGGGGCCGCCATGACCGCGCATCCGTTTGCGCCGACGCTCGAACACGCCTTCACGATCTCCATCGAGCTGGCAGGACTGCAATGGATCAAACCCACGGCCATCGGGGCCACACGCGCGGCCGTTTATGCCGCGTCGGGCACCATTGAAGGGCCGCGCCTCAATGGGCGCGTGATCCCGATGTCGGGCGGCGACTTCCCGCTGGTGCGGCCCAATGGCGTGATCGATTTCGATGCGCGCTACCTGCTGGAGGCCGATGACGGCGCGGTGATCTATCTGCAGAACCGCGGCTATCGCTGGGGCAGCGAAGAGGCCATGGCCAAAATGTCGAGGAACGAGCCCGTGGAGCCGCACGAATACTACATGCGCGCGATCCCGAAATTCGAAGCCCCCGACGGCCCGCATGAGTGGATGAACCGGCATGTCTTTGTCGGCGTGGCCGAGAAGTCGCCGGGCGCCAACCGTATCCATTATTTTGTCGTGTTGTGAGGGCAGACCTTAAATGACCATGGACCACACCATCGACGTCGGCCGGCTGGTCGACGACCAAAAGCTTGGGCGCTTCACGGCGCTGCTGCTTATCCTCTCTTTCCTGGCCATGATGGCCGACGGTTACGACATTCTGGCGCTGGCCTATGCCGCGCCGGATCTGGTGCGCGAATGGGGCGTCCAACGCAGCGCCATGGGACCGGTGTTCTCGGCCGGGCTGTTCGGCATTCTGTTCGGCGCGCCCCTGTTCGGCTTTCTCGGCGACCGCTTCGGACGCCGGCCCGCCATCATCGGCGGCTGCGCGATCTATGGGCTGTGCACGCTGGGCGCCGCCTTCGCGCCGTCGCTGGCGGTGCTGACGGGCTTGCGCTTCCTGACCGGTATCGGCATTGGCGGCCTGATGCCCAACACCATCGCGCTCAATGTCGAGTTCGCGCCCAAGCGCTGGCGCGCGACGCTGGTGATCGTGATGTTCACGGGCATCACGCTGGGCGGCGCCCTGCCCGGCTGGATCGCGGCCGATCTGGTGCCTGCCCATGGCTGGCAGATCCTGTTTCTGATCGGCGGCTTCGGGCCGCTGGCGATCGCCGGGCTGCTGTTCGCGTTTCTGCCGGAATCGCTGCGCTTCTTGGTGCTGCACGGCGGCGCGCGCCCGCGCATCGCGCGCGTGGTGCGGATGATCGCGCCGAAGGCAAACATCACGCCGGATACGCGCTTCACCGTCGCCACCGACCAGACGCCGCAGACGAGCGCCCCCATTCGCCGCCTCTTCGCGGGCAGCCTCAGATACATCACGCCGCTATTGTGGCTGTTGTTCGCGACCAATCTGATGGCGACCTACTTCCTCAACAGCTGGATGCCGATCCTGTTTCAGGGCGCGGGGCTGAGCGCGCAGAATTCCGCGCTGGCGCTCTCGCTGTTCCAGATCGGCGGCACGGTTGCGGGCTGACCGTTGCGCTGGTGCTCGACCGCTTCGGCATGATCCCGATCGTGGTGCTGTTCTGCCTCGCCGTGCCGGCGGTCGTGTCGATCGGTGTGCATGGACTGGGCGAACAAGGACTGCTGATCGCCGTGTCCGTCGCAGGGTTCTGCATTCTGGGTCTGCAGTTCGGACTCAATGCCGTCTCCGGGCTGATCTATCCGACTGCCGTGCGCGCCAACGGTTCGGGCTGGGCCTTTGCCATTGGCCGCTTCGGCTCTGTGGTGGGGCCGATCATGGGCGGGGCACTGATCGCGATGCAGTTGCCGATGGGGCGCCTGTTCTATGCGCCGGCGATCGCGCTGGCCCTGGGCGCGGTCGCGGCGCTTGTGATGATGCGGTTGTGTTGGCGGCGCTTCGGCGCGCACCGGCTGGACGAGGCCGGCACCGCCTAGACTTCGGAAACAGCAATCGGGGAGGCGTGCCGGCCGGCCCGCCTCCCCGATCCTGTTTTCGGCGATAGATCGCCAGACTATTTCGGTGCGGCCAGCCCGCGATGTTCGAGCATCGGCTCGATGTCCGGATTCTTGCCGTAGAAGGCCCGGAACATCTTGCCGTAATCCTCGGTGTGGCCGCGCGACAGGATCAGGTCGCGGAAGCGCTGGCCGTTGGCGCGTGTCAGCCCGCCATGGGTCATGAACCAGTGATAGGCATCATCGTCCAGCATCTCGGTCCACAGATAGGCGTAATAGCCGGCCGCATAGCCATTCGCCCAGATGTGCATGAAATAGCTGGAACGATAACGCGGCGGCACATCCGGAAAGTCTACGCCGGCGCGCTTGAGCGCGGCCTTCTCGAACGCATCAACATTCTCTTTCGGGGCGCTGGCCGGCAGCATGTGCCACTGCATGTCGAGTTCGGCAGCCTCGAGCAACTCGCCGAAATCGTAACCCTGGTTGAAGGTCGCGGCCTTCCTGATCTTATCGACCAGGGATTGCGGCATCGGCTTGCCGGTCTTGTAGTTCACGGCATAGTGCTTGAGCACTGTCGGGTTCAGCGCCCAATGCTCATTGAACTGCGAGGGGAATTCGACGAAGTCGCGCGCCACATTGGTGCCTGACAGGGTCGGATAGATCTCGTCCGCGAACAGGCCGTGCAGGGCATGGCCGAATTCGTGGAACATGGTGGTGACATCGTCATAGGTCAGCAGCGCGGGCTTGCCGGGCGCCGGCTTGGTGAAATTAGCGACGTTGTAGATCACCGGCTTGGTGCCGAGCAGTTTGGACTGGCCGACAAGATTGCTCATCCAGGCGCCGCCGGATTTGTTGTCGCGCTTGAAGTAGTCGAAATACATCAGCCCCAACGGTTTGCCATCTTTGTCGAACACTTCAAAGGTGCGCACATCCTTCTGGTAGACCGGGATGTCGTGGCGCTCCTTGAACGTCAACCCGTAGAGCTCATGGGCGGCATAGAACACGCCGTTCTTGAGCACATTGTCGAGCTCGAAATAGGGTTTGATCTCGTTCTCATCGAGATCGTATTTCGCCTTGCGCAGCTTCTCTGCGTAGATCTCCCAATCCCAGGGCTGGAGCTTGAAATGCTTGCCGTCCTTGTCGATCAGCGCTTGCAGGTTCCTGGCTTCCTCGGCAGCCTTCTTGCGCGTGGCCGGCACCAGCTTGTCCATGAAGCCCAGAACCGCCTTCGGCGTCTTGGCCATCTGGTTCTCAAGCACATAGGCGGCATAGTTCGGGAAACCGAGTAGCGCGGCCTTTTCGGCGCGCAACTTTGCCATGGTGGCGATGGTTTCGCGCGTGTCGTTGGCATCGCCCATTTCGGTGCGCGTCCAGGAATGCTCGAACAGTTCCTTGCGGGTCTCGCGATCGGTGAGGTTCGTCAGCGCCGGCTGCTGGGTGGTGTTCTGCAGCGGGATCACCCATTTCCCCTTGAGCCCGCGAGCCTCGGCGGCGTGGGCCGCAGCGGCGATGGCATCGGCGCTGAGACCGGCCAGCTTCGACTTGTCATCGACCACCAGCGCGCCAGCCTTGGTGCCGGCCAGAAGCTTCTTCTCGAAGGTCGTCTCGAGCGTGGAAAGCTCCTTGTTCAGCGTGCGCAGCTTGGCCTTGTCCGCATCGGAGAGTCTGGCGCCGGAGCGGATGAACTCATCGTAATAGACTTTGACGAGCTGCTGCTGCTCGGGGCCCTTCAGCGCGGCGCGATCCTTGTAGATCGCCTGGACGCGCGCAAACAGCTTCGGGTTCAGATAGATCGCGTCATGATGGGCGGCGAGCTTCGGCGCCTCGATCGCCTGCACCTTCTGCAGGCTATCGTTCGTGTTGGCCGCGGTCAGCGCGACGAACACATTCTCGACGCGGTCCAGCATCTGACCCGCCTTCTCCATCGCCACGATGGTGTTGTCGAACGTTGCGGGTTCGGGGTTGTCGGCGATCTTGCCGATTTGGGCGAGCTGCCGCGCCATGCCCTCTTCGAAGGCCGGCTGGTAATCGCTGTCCTTGATCTTGTCGAATTGCGGAGCGTGGAACGGCAGCGGGCTGGGCGCGGCAAAGAGGTTGGCGGCCTGCGCGGGCTGGACGATGGCTGGTGCGGCGCCGAGCGTCAGCGCCGCCACGGCTGCCGCGCCAAGAACATGCGTGCGGACAGAAAGCATCGAGAAAATTCCTCTAATTGCAGATGAGTGCGGCGAAAGCCGCGCGAGATCAAAAACTTGGCTGGACTTTAGCGGTCGCGTAACGGAGTTGTCTTCAAGATATGGTGAGAATTGAGGAGTTTCGGCCGAGCGCCGCCTCCACCTAAAAGATCATTCAATTTGAGCGGGCGTTCGCGCAAGATACGCTCAGCCATGCGCCGTTGACCGAACCGGGCTCGCCCGGTCGGCGCCAGTATTGAGGATGCGCATGATCTGGGCCGACAGAATCGGACTCGCCTTCGTCGCGTTTATCGCGGCGGCTGCCGTCGCGCTGTCTGTCATTTTGTTCATCGCCATCGGCAGCGGGATGATGAGCGACGGCCGGCTCAACGGCGACATCGCCTTGTGGAGCGGGATCGCCGAGCTGGCGCTGGCGCTGCCGTTGTGGCTCCTGCTCAGGGGGATCGATCTTCTCTTCGGCGGACCGGGACGGCGCGCGCGGCGCGGCGACGAGCGCATCGAACCGGATATGCGCGATTTCCCGGCGCAGATGAGCACCGCCGGAGCGACGGATCAGGAGCGGCCGAGATAGCCCAGGCGCCGGGCGGTCCAGACTGCGACCCCGAGCAGCACCATAAAGCCAATGACCAGCGCGACCTGCCAATGGGTCGAGAGCTCGGACTGGCGGAGCGCATATTGCGCGGCGGCGCCGGGAACAAGCAGGGCCGGCGCCCAGATCAGCGCCGACAGGACATTGGCGATCCCAAAGCGAGTGGAGGGCATGCGCGTGATGCCCGCAACCAGCGGGATCACAGCCCGGAACGGGCCGAAGAAACGGCCGATGAACACGCTCTTGACCCCGTGACGCTCGAAAAACGCATGACCGCGCGGCAGGATGTCCGGATGGCGGGAGAACGGCCACAGCTTTTCAGTGTGGTGGCCGAAGCGCAGGCCCAGCCAGTAGGAAAGGGAATCTCCGATCACGGCCCCACCGATGGCGCCTGCCAAGACGGGCCAGAGTTGCAAATCGCCAGCCGAAATCAGGGCTCCCGCCGCGATCAGCACCGAGGTACCGGGAAAGGCAAAGCTGATGAAGGCGAGGGATTCCCCGAACGAGACGACAAAGATGACCGGCAGCGCCCAGATCGCATGCTGGGCGACGAACTGCATCAGGGAATGAACAAGCGAACTCATACTTTTTTGGTTCTCAGATGATGCTGCCGCAGCGTCCAGCCGGGCCGCCGGGCTTGAGCCGGGCCCAGCCGCGACAGACCCCTAAATGCCAGATTTTTCCCGGCCTGGCGAGGGCGCCGGCGGGAGGCGGGCCGACGGACCGATCCTAGCTGGGAATCCTTACCGGCAGCTTCTCATAGCCCTTGACGAAGCTGGAGGCCGTGCGCACCGGCTCGCCCGCCAATTCGATGGCCGGGAAGCGGGCCAGAATCTCTTCCCAGATGATCTTGAGTTGCAGTTCCGCCAGCCGATTGCCGACGCAGCGATGGATGCCGAAGCCGAAGGACAGATGCTGGCGCGGCCGCTCGCGATCGATGATGTAGGCGTTCGGCTTTTCGATCACCTCGTCGGCGCGGTTGCCCGAGACGTCACACATGATGACCTTTTCGCCCTTCCTGATCTTCTTGCCGCCGAACTCGATGTCTTCCTTGGCGGTGCGGCGCATATGGGCCAGCGGCGTCTGCCAGCGGATCGTTTCCGATACCATGGACGGAATGAGATCGGGATTGTCGCGAAGTTTCTTGTACTGATCCGGGTTCTGGTTGAGCGCCAGGATGCTGCCTGAGATCGTGTTGCGCGTCGTGTCGTTGCCGCCGACGATCAAGAGGATCAGGTTCCCGAGATATTCCATGCGATCCATGTTGCGGGTGGATTCGCCATGAGCGAGCATCGAAATCAGATCGGGGCGCGGATCGGCATTCACGCGCTCATTCCAGAGGCGCATGAAATAATCGACGCATTCGAGCAGCGTCTCGCGGCGATGCTCCTGGCTGACGAAGATCGGCGAATGCGGACCGGCCGTCGCCATGTCCGACCAATAGGTAAGCTTGCGCCGGTCTTCCCACGGGAAGTCGAACAGCGTCGCCAGCGTCATCGTCGTCAACTCGATGGAGACGAGATCGACCCAGTCGATCACTTCGTCGCGCGGCAGCGAAGCCAGAATCTTGCCGGCGCGCTCGCGGATGATGGGCGCGAGGTTTTCGAGGTTGGGCGGCGAGACCGCCGGCGTCACCACCTTGCGCTGCGCATCATGCTTGGGCGGGTCCATCGCGATGAACATGGGAAGACGAAAATCTTCCTGCGGATCGACGATGGTGATGGAGGGCTCGGACGAGAACACCTGATGATTGGTGTCGACCGCCATAATGTCCTTGTATTTGGTGATCGACCAATAGGGGCCGAATTCGTGCTCGGCGCAGTAATGCACCGGGTCCTCTTTGCGCAGGCGCTCGAAATAGGGCCACATCGCATCGTGCTTGAAGAGCAGCGGATCGGCGACGTTGATCTGCTCCAGCGGCATCGACCAGGCGTCATTTCTGGCCTGATCGCGCCAAGCCTGTTCGGACATATCGGCGGCGGCGCTGCTCATCGGGGCGTTCCTCGCGAATATCGTTTCTGACAGTCTGTCACAGAGCCGCGAGGCTGCCAATGGCGCGGGAGGGGCAGCCGCTCAGACCGCCCCTTCCAGCGAGAAAATCTTGCCCGGATTGAGGATGTTGTGCGGATCGAGGGCGCGCTTGATGGTCGCCATCAGTGCGAGTTCCGCCGGGCTGCGCGACCAGGGCAGATAGGGCTTTTTTTCAAGGCCGATGCCGTGCTCGGCCGAGACGGCGCCGCCGCGGGCGCGCACGCCGCCATAGATGATGTCCTCGACCGCCGCATGGGTCTCGTGGCTGCCATCGCCGACCCCGGCGCAGAAATGCAGGTTCCCATCCCCCATATGGCCGAAGACCATCAGCCTGCCCTCGGGCCAGCGGGCGAAGACCTTTTCCTTCACCTCGGCGATCAGGCTTTCCATATGCGGGATGGCCAATGACACGTCGAAATTGAAGGTGGGGCCAAGGCGCGCGAACTGGGCGACGTCGTCGCGCAGGGACCAGATGGCGTTGCGCTCGGCCTGCGATTTGGCAATCACGGCATCGCTGATTTCACCGGCTTCGAAGGCGGCTTCGAGTACGCGTTCGAAACGGGCCTCATCGTTTTCCTGCTCGGAGCCCAAGGCATCGATCAGGACATATTGCGGATGGCCGTGCGGGATCGGCGCCGTGCCCTTGGCCGGTGCCGTGGTGACGAGTTCGTAAAACGCATCCCACATCACTTCGAAGGCCGAGAGCGTGCCGCCAAACCCGGCTTCAACGCGGCGCAGCAGAGCGGGAAGATTGGCGAATTCATCGACGGCAACGAGCGCGGTGTTCTGGCTGGCGGGCTTGGGACGCAGGCGCAGCACCGCTTTCGTCACGACACCCAGCGTGCCCTCGGCGCCGATGAACAGATGCTTCAGATCGTAGCCGGTGTTGTTCTTGATGAGATGATTGAGCGACGAGACGATGGTGCCATCGGCCAGCACCGCTTCGAGGCCCAGCACCAAGTCGCGCATCATGCCGTAGCGGATGACGCGGTTGCCGCCGGCATTGGTGGAGATATTGCCGCCCACCGTGCAGCTGCCGCGCGAGCCGAGATCGAGCGGAAAGAGATAGCCGGCCTGATCGGCCGCTTCGTGAGCGCTTTGCAAGATGCAGCCGGCTTCGACCGTCAGCGTGGCGCCGAGCTTGTCGACCTCCAGCACATGGTTCATGCGATCGAGGCTGATGGCCAGCACGCCATCGGCATTGGCGCCTTCGACCAGACCCGTCTTGCCGCCCCAGGGG
>OFHG01000856.1_pt1 | contig 11507 bp, 9 predicted proteins | sample 1521931 | NCBI WGS metagenome assembly OFHG01 (sample SAMEA2468438, study PRJEB22500) | soil metagenome | biome: Glassland; feature: Farmland; material: Clay | place: Australia | collected 2013-01-31 | depth 0.55 m
GCGTTCATCGAGGGCGTGCCCGTGGCGCTGGCCAGGGCGGACCTGGTCATTGCCCGTTCCGGCGCTTCCACCGTGGCGGAAATCGCCGCTGCTGGAAAGGCCTCGGTGCTCATTCCTTTTCCGTACGCCACGGACCAGCACCAATTGCACAACGCCCGGGCACTCGAGCGGGCGGCAGCGGCGCGCGTTATCGAGGAGCGGGATTTGACACCGCAGCGGCTGGCGGATGAGATTCACGCGCTGCTCGAATCGCTTGACCGGCTGGCTGCGATGGAATGCGCGGCGCGGGGTTTTTCCAGGCCCCAGGCAGCGGAGCGCATTGCTGATTTGGTTGAGGAGTTGGCCAGGTAAACATGCTCGGCAAGATTCGCAAGATCCATTTCGTGGGCATCGGCGGCATCGGGATGAGCGGCATCGCCGAGGTGCTGCTCAATTTGGGCTTCACCGTTTCCGGCTCGGATATCAAGGCGACTTCGGTCACCGACCGCCTGGCGAAGCTGGGAGCGCGCATCTTCGAGGGCCACGCTGCGCCCAACGTTGTGGGCGCGCAGGTGGTGGTTACCTCGACCGCCGTCGCGCGCGACAATCCCGAGATTCTGGAAGCTTTGCGGTTGCAGATCCCCGTGATTCCCCGCGCCGAAATGCTGGCGGAGCTGATGCGGTTGAAATCCTGCGTGGCGGTGGCCGGCGCGCATGGGAAAACCACCACCACTTCCATGATAGCGGTGATGTTGGCGCAGGCGGGGTTGGATCCCACGGCGGTGATTGGCGGGCGGCTGGACGCTTTCGGTTCCAGCGCCCGACTGGGCAAGGGCGAATGGATGGTGGTCGAAGCCGACGAGAGCGACAAGTCATTTCTACACCTCCTGCCCACCATCGCCGTGGTCACCAACATCGACCGCGAACACCTGGACCACTATCGCGACATGGACGACATCCTCTCGGCCTTCGCCTCTTTCATGAACAAGGTGCCATTTTACGGCGCCGTGGTGGCGTGCGTGGACGCGCCCTGGGGGGAATTTATCCGCAGCCTCGCGCCGCGGCTCACGCGCAGGATGGTGACGTATGGAATCGAGCCGGGCGCGGACTTCACGGCGCGCGACGTTGAGTTGACGCGGGAAGGCTCCGTTTTCAAAGCTGAGAGGAAGGGAAGTCCGCTGGGCACATTTTCGGTGCGCGTGCCCGGACGGCACAACGTTCAGAACGCCCTCGCCGCCATTGCCGTGGGAATGGAGCTGGACCTTGAGCCCGCGCAAATCCGCGAAGGGCTGGAGCATTTTCGCGGCGCCGACCGCCGCTTTCAGGTGAAGGTGGAAGCGGGAGGGATTATCCTGGTGGACGACTACGGCCATCACCCTTCGGAAATCCGCGCCACGCTCGAAGCGGCGCGCCTGCGCGCGCCGGGGCGCATCTGGGCGATCTTCCAGCCGCACCGCTACACACGAACCAAGTTCCTGATGGACGACTTCGCCCGTTGCTTCGACGCGGCGCACCGGGTTTACGTGCTGGACATTTATCCCGCCAGCGAGCCGCCCATCCCGGGGATCAATACTCAGCGGCTGGTTGAAAGGATGCACGAACTGGGTCTGGACCGCGCGCGCTACGCGCCAAAAGAAGCGGAAGCTGTCGCCGAAGTGCTGGAGCAGGCGCTTCCGGGCGACCTGATCCTGACGATTGGCGCGGGAAGCATCTGGAAAGTGGGTGAGACGCTGGCGGAGGAGTTGCGCCGCAGGGAAGTGACCGCGAGAAAGGGCGAGAGAGTCTCAGGACGGGCGGGCATCTGAGCGCGACGGATCAACGTGTTTGTGGGCGGATTTGGAAGCAGCCTTCAGGTTCCCGCCACCGTTCGAGCAGGATATGGCAAGCGGGTCAGACGAAATTCTGCTGCCGGATAAGCTCGAGGAGGGCGACGAGTCACCCTATCGCCGCCGGCAGAAGCCTCTGCGGGTCCGGCGGCATTTTTCGCAAAACCTCGGTCGCATCCTGCGCTGGTCGCTGATCGGGCTGGTGATCCTGGCTCCGCTGGCCTACGGAACAGTCCGGCTGATCGGCTACCTGCGCAATTCGCAGCGCTTCGAAATCCGCTCGGCGCGCGACGTGGTGGTGGAGGGCAATCGGTACGTTTCATCAGACGAGGTGATCAGCGCGCTCGGCCTGCCCGCCACGGGCGCGCGATACGGGGTCAACATTTTCCGGTTGTCGCTTGACGAAATGCGCGGCCGCGTGGAATCTATTTCCTGGGTGAAATCGGCCACGCTGACGCGCGCCTTTCCTCACCGCCTGATCGTCCGAGTGGTGGAGCGCACGCCGGTGGCCTTCGTGAACGTGGACGGGCAAGTGAAGTTGGTGGACGGGGACGGCGTGATCCTGGAAAAGCCGGAGCACGGGACGTTTGCCTTTCCCGTGATCGAAGGCTTGGACGCGGCGAGCGACGCCGCCGATCGCCGCGCGCGCATGGCGCTGTTCCAGAGTTTCGAGCATCAGATGTCGGACCAGGTCGCGGCCTCGGGCTGGATCGTTTCCGAGGCGGACCTTTCCGACGCCGACGATTTGAAAGCCGTGCTGGTTCAGGGTGAAGAGACCATCCTGGTGCATTTCGGGCGGCAGGATTTTGCCGAGCGCTTCCATGATTTCCTGCTGCTCATCCCCGAAATGCGCAAGAACAACCCGAGGATCTATTCCGTGGACCTGCGCTACCGGAACCAGGTGGTGGTGAACCCACAGCGGTCGTCATCGCTGAAGCCGGAAGCGCCCGCGCGGCCGGCACCTCATTAGGGGTGAGAGTTTTTGGCGAGAGATTATTACATTGTCGGCGTGGACATCGGCAGCAGCAAGACTTGCGTGCTGGTGTGCCAGCCGGGCGAAAGCGGCCGCTTGGAGGCCGCCGGCCTGGGCGTGGCGGAATCCAAGGGATGGCGCAAAGGAGTGATCGTCAATCTCGACGCCACGGTCGCCTCCATCAAGAAGGCCGCGGAAGCCGCCGAGTCCGCTTCCGGGCTGGCGGTGGATTCGGCTTACGTGGGAGTAGGCGGGCCGCACCTCCGCGGAGTGAACTCGCGCGGCGCTTTGGGTCTGGGCAAGATGATGGGGCACATGCGCGAGGTGACCCGCGATGACATTACGCGCGTCATCCAGACCGCGCAGGGGATCACCCTGCCGCCCGATCGCGAGCGCATTTACGTGGAGCAGCAGGAATACCTGCTGGATTCGCAGAACGGCATTCGCAATCCGGTGGGGATGGTGGGCTCGCGCCTGGAAGTGAACGTTCACTTGATCACGGCCGCGACGGCGGCTCACCAGACCGTCATCACGGCCTGCAACCGCGCCGGAATCGAAGTTCTGGACACGGTATTTGAACCCCTGGCCGCCTCCCTGGCCTGCCTGGGCGCCGACGAGCGAGAGTTGGGCGTGGCGCTGCTGGATATCGGCGGCGGCTCGACGGAGCTGATTGTTTACCACGCCGGAACCGTCCGCCACTCCGCCGTGGTGCCGATTGGCGGGGATTATTTCACCAACGACATCGCGGTGGGCCTACGCACGCCGATTCCCGAAGCCGAGAAGATGAAGCGCGCGTGGGGCGAGCGCGACCCCAGCAAGGCTTTCGAGGCCTTCATCGAGGTGGCGAGCGTGGGTGAGCGCCCCGCCCGCGAGGTCAGCGCGACAATGCTGGGGGAGATTATCGAGTCACGCGGGGAGGAACTCTTCGAGCTGGTGCAAGAGGAGCTGGCGCGGTCCGGTTTCGAAAAGCAACTGGGCGCGGGCGTGGTGCTGGTAGGCGGCGGGGCGAAGCTGGGCGGCCTCGCGGCCCTCGGCGAGCAAATCCTCGGCATTCCGGTGCGCGTGGGAGAGCCGCGCGGTCTGGCGAAAATGGGCGACATCCTTCCCGGCCCGCCGTTTGCGGCCGTCATCGGTCTGATCGCCTACGGCAATCGCCTGCACCTCCTTGAAGACCATCAGGAAAAGGGTTGGACGGGAAAACTCTGGGGCGTGTTGAAGGGAAGATGAGGCCGGTGCCTCGAAGCTGCTTTAAGAGCAGGGCAGGGACTGAGCGAAAGTGAACGCATGGAGGGAGAGAGCATGGCGTCTGATGCAGAAGGGAACGGCCTTCGGGTGGATTTTTCCGATGAGCTTCAGCATGGCGCAAAAATCAAAGTGATCGGTGTGGGCGGAGGCGGCGGCAACGCCGTCAACCGCATGATCGCCGCCAAGGTGGAAGGCGTCGAATTCATGGTGGCCAACACCGACCTCCAGGCGCTCGAAGCCTCGCAAGCGCCCATCAAGATTCAGTTGGGCGCCAAGCTTACCAAGGGATTGGGCGCGGGCGCGAATCCCGAAATCGGCCGCCGCGCGGCGCTAGAAGATACGGAGAAAATCATTGACGCGCTGGAGGGCGCGGACATGGTCTTCGTCACCGCCGGGCTGGGCGGAGGGACGGGGACGGGCGGAGCGCCCATTGTAGCGTGCCTGGCGCGCGAGCTCGGCGCGCTCACCGTCGCCGTGGTCACCAAGCCTTTCGCTTTCGAGGGCAAGCGCCGCATGACCCAGGCGGAGCAGGGCCTGTCGGAACTGGGCGAAGCGGTGGACACGGTCATTTGCATTCCCAACGAGCGCCTGATGCAGTTCGTGGACAAGGGAACCAGCTTCTTCGAAGCGTTTCGCATCGCCGACGACATCCTGCGGCAGGGCGTGCAGGGCATTTCCGACATCATCACCATCACCGGGATCATCAACCGAGACTTCGCCGACATCAAGACGATCATGAAGGGCATGGGCTACGCGGTGATGGGCACAGCGGTGGGAGAAGGGGAAAACCGCGCCGTCGAAGCCACCAACCGCGCCATCGCCAGCCCCCTGCTCGAAGACGCTTCCATCAACGGGGCGCAAGGGATTCTGCTCAACATTACCGGATCGAGCAAGCTGACCCTGCACGAAGTTCACGAGGCTTCGAGCATTGTCCAAAAAGTTGCCGCCGAAAACGCTAATATCATCTTCGGTGCGGTTCACGACGAGGCGATGAAGGATTCGGTCAAGGTCACGGTAATCGCCACCGGCATCAAGCCGGACCGGATGGGCATGCGGCCGCGCACGGGCGTCTCGCCCGCCGTACGCTCGGCGCAGCAGAGCGTCAAAAACATGCTGCTCAAGAAGGAAAAACTGCCGGTCGAGACAGCGGCGGCCGATCCGGCTCCCCCCGTGACCGAAATTGCCGCCGACGATTTGGACGTTCCGGCGTTCCTGCGCCGCGCGCAGCGGCACGAGAACAAATAGGGAGTTTCACACAGAGGCCACGGAGGGAGGCCCTCTGTGGCCTCGGCGTGAAATGCTTTCCCCGATCCTTCCTGTCTTTGATTTCTTCCCGAAAGGTCTGATTCAGTCGCGCCGTCGCAGGATGGGCGGTTTGTCGTTGTCTGGAGCCTTGTTGCTGCCTGTCTTTGAACTTTCCGACTTCGGATTGCGATGCATGAGGGTGGGCTGGTTCTTGCCCTTTTTGTGTCGCCTCATGTTGCCGAGCAGAGTGTCGAGCCGCTCTTGCACGCTCGCGAATTCCGACGTGGATTCAAGATACTGCTGGCGTGGCGGCAAGATGGTCTTGATTTCTTCTTCCGCCTTGACGATGCGGTCGGTGGTGGGTGGATGGTCCATGAAAATCTTGGGCACGCTGCCCGGCTGGCTGCGTTCCTCCTGTAAAATCTTTCCGAACATGCTCAGGTAAGCCTCCGGGTCGTACCCTGCCTTCCACATGTATTGCAGGCCGAGGAAATCGGCCTGCTGCTCATCGCTGCGGCTGAATTTCAGGAAGGCGAGCGGAATGCCCAGGTTCATTCCTTCCGAGAGGCCCAAATACACGGGATAGGTCATGGGGGTGAAGATCAGCGGAATCATGGCGTATTGCAGCAGCGTCTTGCGGGTCGCCTCTTCTCCGAAGTGGTTGGCGGCGATGTGCGCGGTCTCGTGCGCGAGGACGCCGGCCAGTTGGGCTTCGCTTCCCGCCGTGCGAAGCAACCCGGTGTCTACAAAAATATATCCCCCCGGCAGCGCGAAGGCATTGATCTCGGGTGAATCAATCACGTGGATGGAAATGGGAATCCTGGCATCGGAGTTTTGCGCGATGTTCTGCTCCACCCGGTTGACGTACTCCGCGATCACCGGGTCCTTGATGATCTTCGAATCGTGTTCGATTTCCTTCGCGTACTGGGTGCCCAGGGCGATTTCCTTTTGCTGGGAAATGATGCTGTGATGGGCCACGTGCCGCTTGCCGATGTCGTAGACGTTGTCCTCGGGGTTCTTGGGGGGAGTCCAGACCGCCAGGGCCGGTAGGGCGGCCACGCAAAAGAAGAGCGCCAGCACTCCCCAGCTTCGGACCCGGGAGCCTCTGAGGACAAACGCCGAGTTACTCTCTTCTCTCATTACTGATTTGGATGACGGTTCCCGGCGCTCGGGTTTTCTCCGAAATGCCCAGGCCCTACTTTGTGTCTTTTTAGGGTGATCCACTCAGACAATCCTTGACCATCGCCGACTTTCCGGCCGGCACGTGGTCGTTTCACTGGCCGGCCACCTCATACAAATGGACCGGGCCGATGTGGTCATCGAACAGATACGCGCGATGGTCTCGGCGGTGGGGAAGTGACGCGCCCGGAAGTGAGGCGCACACGCCACCGTCCCGGCGGTCCACGGTGTCGCTCGGCCGATCAGACGGGGCCCTGGCCGTAGACGAAACCTCCCGCGAATCGACGCGGGTTGACTTGCCTTGCCCGCAACCCTAATATGTTCCCCAGAGAAAGGCTTTCCAGCCCATGATCGGCCAATTACTGAGCCATTACCGCATTCTGGAGAAAATCGGCGTCGGAGGGATGGGCGAGGTGTACCTGGCGCGCGATGAGCGGCTGGAACGAGACGTAGCCTTGAAAGTCATACCGCCGAGCGCACTGAGCAATGAGACTATCCGCAAGCGGCTCCGCAAAGAAGCTCGGGCGCTTTCCCGGCTGAGCCATCCGAACATCGAGACTCTCTTGGATTTTGACACGGAGGGCGAGGTGGAATTCCTGGTGGTTGAGTTTATCCCGGGGGTTTCACTCGACGAATTGATTGCCAAGGGACCGCTGCCCGAGAAAGAAATAGCGCGTTTGGGAGCCCAGTTGGCTAACGGGCTGGCAGCCGCGCACGCGCAAAAGATCGCGCACTGCGATCTCAAGCCCGCTAATTTGCGCGTTACCTCCGACGGGCGGCTGAAAATCCTTGATTTCGGAATCGCAAAGGCGCTGAGGGCGTCTCATCAAGCCTCTGGAGCCGACGTCACTACGGATTCTACCAGCGGGGAACAGGCCGCCGTGGGCACGCTGCCTTACATGGCGCCTGAGCAGTTGCAGTCTCTCCCCACCGATTCACGCACGGATATCTTCGCCTGCGGCGCGGTTCTGTACGAGATGGCGACCGGTCGGCGTCCCTTTCGTGAAGAGACGGCGCTGCGCCTGAGTGATGCCATTTTGCACCAACCCGTCGTAACCCCGCGCGCACTCAATAGCAGGATCTCTCCGGAACTTGAGCGAGTCATCAACAAGTGCCTTGAGAAGGAGCCCGAGAACCGCTACCAGTCTGCGCAGGATTTGGAGGTCGATCTGCGGCAGTTGGCCCTGCCTCGGACCACTGATTCGGTTCGTCTCCCCGAACGGCCACGCAGGAGGTGGCGGGTGGCTTGGTTCGCGGCTGCCTGTTTCCTGGTTCTGGTGACGATCGGCTTCCTGGCAAATATCGCAGGCTTGCGAGATCGGATCTTCCCTGCCAGGACACCGGGCCGGATCCAGTCCGTCGCCGTCCTTCCGCTCGATAACGTTTCCGAGGATCCCGAGCAGGATTACTTTGCCGAGGGAATGACTGATGAACTGATCACCGCCCTGGCCCAAATAAAATCGCTTCGGGTCATCTCGCGGACTTCCACCATGCTCTACAAAGGAACCCATAAATCGCTCCCCGAGATTGGGCGTGAATTAAACGTGGACGCCGTGGTGGAAGGCACGGTGCTGCGTTCGGGAGGCCAAGTACGGATTACCGCGCAATTGATTTATGCGCCCACCGATACCAGTCTTTGGGCGCAAAGCTACCAACGCGACATGCGGGACGTGCTGAAGATCCAAGGCGAGGTGGCGAGCGCGATTGCAGACCAAATCGAAATTGCCGTCACCCCGCAAGAACGCATGCGCCTCGCCGCCGCGCGCCCCATCGTCCCCCAAGCTTACGAGGCCTATCTGAAAGGACGGTATCACTGGTACAAGGATACTGAACGCGACTGGATGACCGCGGGCCAGTACTTCGAGCAGGCAATCCAATTGGATCCGAATTACGCTCCTGCATATGCTGGCCTTGCGGACTACTACTGGCTGACGGACGAGCTGCCCCCTGAGGTGAGGATGCCCAAGGCGAAGGAATATGCGCTCAAGGCGCTCGCGATTGACCCCAACTCGGCCGAGGCGCACGCGGCGCTGGGTGAGGTCCGATTCATTGGAGATTGGGACTGGGCGGAAGCGGAGAAGGAATTCAAGCGCGCGCTCGAACTCGACCCGGGTAGCGTGGAAGCGCGTCGCCGGTATTCGGATTTCCTATCAGAAACGGGCCGGGCCGCGGAAGCATTGACTGAAGCCCAGAGTGCACTCAAACTCGATCCGCTTTCAGTCTCAGCGCAAGTCATGATGGGATGGACGTATTATTTTGCCCGTCGGTACGACGAAGCCATCGAGCAATGCCAGAAAGTCGTCACCTTGGAGCCTGAATCCGCCAATGCGCGCAATTGCTTGGGGCTAAGCTACCTGGCTAAGGGGATCTACCCGCGGGCTATCGAAGAGTGCCAAAGAGCCGTAAGCCTTTCCGGCAACGATCCGGCCCGCGCGGTGGACCTTGCCCGGGCCTATGCTCTATCGGGAAACAAGGCCGCCGCGCGGAACATCTTGAGTGAATGGCGCGCGAAGACCCACCGCGGCTACGTGCCCTCATTCTTCTTCGCGCAAGTCTATATCGCCTTGGGGGAGAAGAACGAGGGACTTGCTTGGCTCGAAAAGGCCTACGCCGAGCGGGATGCCCGCTTGGCGGTCCTTACCGTCGACCCGGCTTTTGATTCCGTGCGGTCCAACCCGCGCTTCCAAGATCTCATGCGTCGGATGCGCCTTCCGCCTTAGGGCCTTCCACATACTCCGCCGTCTGGGGTGGCCCTCAAAGTGATCCCCACGCCTGCGGGGCAAGCCCCCCAAGGCCGTTGACTGCTTCCTCCGCCCGTCGCGGTTAGGTGTGGCTTTGCAGGGTCCCAATCGCCAGGGAATTACTCCCCGGCGCAGTTTCACGATGACTCTTCCGGGGAAGCAGCGCAAACCATCTTACACGAGGGACCTTTAAGCATGACGACAGTCCAGGACGCTGAATCCGGCGCGTCAGCAACTCCCTTGACTCCGGGCGGTTTTACGCAACTCGAAGCCCACCTTATCGGCTTGTCGGGCAAAAGATGGTACTTCTCGTCAAATGCCAAGATGTTGTGATCAAATTACTTGAACTTTTCGGCCGTGAGCTGTAGGACTAAAACCCTGGGCCATCGCGGATTCAATTCTGTTTCGTAAAGTCTTAGAATCCTGACACCACGGTCTAGCTCTTCCCACTTGGGAGTTTTCCCCTCCATCATGAAGCACCTCCGTTTTCTAAGTGGTAGTTGTTCAGGCTTGTAACTCTTTGGAAAGCAAATGTCAAGCGCAGTCCACGGACTGCCCTGTCCCGGGTCCTTTGAGCGGGGAAGGGTTGGTGGGTCAGCGGCCTGCGCCCCCACGGCACCACGATTGCTGCCTGAACTGGGGCGAGTCCTGCAAAGGCGTTGCGCTACCGGCATCACTGCAGATGTCACCGCGCACATCAGGCGCGGCGAGTGGGCAATCTCTCGATGGCCTTGTCGTGGAGTTTGCTGAGGAGCAGTACAGCCAGGATGGCACCGATCAGACACGTGGCCATATCTTCCTGCGTGTCCCAGACATTGCCCTGTGTGCCCAAGAAGTCCGTGGCGCGCGGGCCCAGCCAGACGGCCACACCCCACTCGAAAAGTTCGTACAGTGCGCTGAACGCCAGGCAGATCGAGATCACAATGAAGGAGAGCAGCTTGCCTCGTTTGAGAGGCGAGGCGCGAAGCAGGATCTCGCGCGCGACGATGGCCGGAACAAAGCCCTGCGCGAAGTGCCCGACCTTGTCGTAGTTATTTCTCATCAGCCCAAAGGTGTCTCGAATCCAATTGAACAGCGGCATCTCAGCGTAGGTGTAGTGGCCGCCAATCATCAGAATCGCACACTGAATCCACACCAGGCCGTAAGCGAGGTGGGTGAATTTGAAACGCGGGTAAACCGCCGCCAGGATTCCCACACCCAGCAGCGCCGGCAGTACTTCCAGAAGCCATGTGAAGTAGTCGTGCGGATGAATTCCCGACCACACCAGCACTGCAAACAGACTGACCAGGCCAAGGGTCATTTTGGTTTTGTCACTCATGAGCGCGTCTTTATACCACGTTCTCAGCTCAGAATCATGTCAACAGGATTCCCTGCCGCGAGCCCGCTAAGCGTTGCCGGCTTTCGCCACTTCCAGCAGGGCGCGCGCGGCGGCGGAGAGCGCGGAGTTCTTGCGGTAGATCAGGCGCAACTGGCGCTCGATGTGCAGCTCGCGCACGCGCACGGAGACGAATTCTCCGCGCGCGAGTTCGTCTTCGATGCACATGCGCGGCGCAAACGCCACGCCCATGCCCATGCGCACGCATTTCTTGATGGTCTCGACGGTGGGCAGTTCCAGGATGATTTCGAGCGGTGTGTGCATCTCGGCGAAAGTTTCGATCACGCGGCGGCGATAGGGTGAGGCGACGTTGTGTGCCAAAAACGATTCCGCGCCCAGATCGCGCACGCTCACGTCGCGCGCGCCTGCCAAGCGATGGCCGGGCGGAACGATCAGGCAAAGCTCGTCGAGCGAGACCACGGTGGATTCGAGCACGGGATTCTGCGGGTCATACGAAAGCACGCCGAGGTCAATCTCGTGGCGCAGCAGAGCGGAAGGAATCTCGCGTGACAAGCTGCGCTCGACCGCAACCTGCACGCGCGGGTGCCGGCGTCGAAACGCGTTGAGCACCGGCAAGAGATAAAGGGCCGTGGATTCGTTGGCGCCCACGGTGACGCGGCCGCGCTCGAGCGCTTGCAACTCCGCAATTGCCGAGCGCGCTTCCTGGCGAATGTTGAGCACGCGCTTGGAGTGGTCGTAGACGATGCGGCCCGCCTCGGTCAGCACGCCGCTCTTCGACGAGCGGTCGAGCAGCGCCACGCCAAACCAATCTTCCAGCCGCCGAACCGATTGGCTGACCGCGGGCTGGGTGCGATGCACTCTCAGCGCGGCGCGCGAGAAGCTCTTCTCCTCGACCACGGCCACAAAGGCTTCCAATTGAGCGATTTCCATTTCCTCTCCCTTTTATTGAACATGACGTCGCCACACCACGGTCCCAGAAGCTA
>OFHG01000857.1_pt1 | contig 11503 bp, 8 predicted proteins | sample 1521931 | NCBI WGS metagenome assembly OFHG01 (sample SAMEA2468438, study PRJEB22500) | soil metagenome | biome: Glassland; feature: Farmland; material: Clay | place: Australia | collected 2013-01-31 | depth 0.55 m
AGCCAAGGCCAAGCAGGTAAAGGTGGCACGCCAGCTGAAGTACAACAGTGGCGGCACGGACCTTGACCGGCTGCGGACCGAACTGGGCGTGGGCAGGGGCGAGCAGGACGCACGCGACCAGGCCTACACAGACCTCGCCGACCGCTATGGCCATCTCGCCGACTTCGACGGGGCAGAGTCTGACGAGGACGACGAAGACGAAGACGAAGACGAGTAGGGCGTCACCTGCGCAGAGCGGCTGCCTCAGGCGGGATGGGCTCCTGTGAGGCGGACGCCACCCGGCTGACGGGTGACTTCGCCCAGCACCCAGCTGGCGACGCCGCGCGCCTCAAGCAGCCGCAGCGCGCGGTCACCGTCATCCGCCGCGAGCACGGCCACCATGCCCACGCCCATGTTGAAGACCCGCTCCATCTCGCCCATGTCGACACCGCCCCGTTCCGCGAGCAGGCCGAACACCGGTTGTGGCCGCCAGCTGCCGCGGTCCAGCACCGCGGCGGTGCCAGGCGGCAGGACCCGGGCCAGGTTCGCCGCCAGCCCGCCGCCCGTGACATGGGCGAACGCGTGCACATCGCAGTCGGCGGCGAGCGCGAGGCAGTCGCGGGCGTAGACGGCAGTCGGGGTCAGCAGTTCCTCGCCCACCGTGGTGCCCAGCTCAGGCGGCTCGGCATCCAGCGTTAGCCCTGCCCGGTCGAGCACCTGCCTGGCCAGCGAATACCCGTTGGAGTGCAGGCCGGACGAGGCGAGCCCGATCACGACGTCCCCGGCCCGGACCCGGTCAGGGCCCAGCAGTCCGTCCGCTTCCACCACTCCGGTGGCCGCGCCTGCCAGGTCGAAAGCGTCCGGGGCCAGGTGCCCTGGATGCTCGGCCGTCTCACCGCCGATCAGCGCGCATCCCGCACGCACGCACCCCTCCGCGACCCCCGCCACGATCGCAGCCGCCCGCTCCGGCGACAGCTTGCCGAACACGACATAGTCGGTCATGAACAGAGGCTACGCGCCGCAAGTGACCAGGTCGTCCACCACCATCGCAACCAGGTCGATGCCGATCGTGTCATACCGGCCGAGCCGCTGGGCGACCACGACCTTCGTTCCCACACCATCGGTGGAGGTAGCCAGCAGTGGCCGCCGGTAAGCGGTCAGTTTGCTGGCGTCGAACAGGCCCGCGAAGCCGCCGATCCCGCCGATGACCTCAGGCCCGTACGTCCGGTCGATCGCCGCCCGCATCAGCGCGACGGCGCGGTCCCCGGCGTCGATGCTCACACCCGCGTCGGTGTAGGAGAGACCCGGTCCCGGCACCGTCACGGCCGCGTCCTGCTCACTCCGGCACCCTCGAGCACATGCTTGCCCCGTTCGGCCTCGGCCACCGGGATCGGATAGTCGCCGTCGAAGCATGCCCGGCAGAGGTTGGCTGCCGGGATGGTGCTCGCCTCGATCAGCCCGTCGAGCGAGATGAACCCCAGCGAATCGGCCCCGATGGACCCGCGGATCTCAGCCACCGACAAGCTGCCCGCGATCAGTTCGGCCCGGGTGGCGAAGTCGATCCCGTAGAAGCAGGGCCAGCTCACCGGGGGGCTGGAGATGCGGACATGCACCTGCGCAGCGCCGGCTTCCCGTAGCATCGCCACGATCGCGCGCTGGGTGTTGCCGCGCACGATCGAATCGTCCACCACGACCACCCGCTTCCCGGCGATCACGCCCCGCAGGGGGTTGAGCTTGAGCCGGATACCCCGCTGCCGGATGGTCTGGCTGGGCTGGATGAACGTCCGCCCGACGTAGGAGTTCTTGACCAGGCCCTGACCGTAGGGGATGCCACTGGCCTCGGCGTACCCGATTGCGGCCGGAGTCCCCGACTCGGGCACAGGGATTACCAGATCCGCCTGCGCGGGATGTTCGGCAGCAAGCCGGCGGCCGACCTCCACCCGGGTCGCCTGCACGCTCCGGCCGGCGATGGTGGTGTCGGGGCGGGCCAGGTACACGTACTCAAACAGGCATCCCCGCGGCCGCGCCGGGGCGAAGGTGGACGACCTGACCCCACGCTCGTCAATCGCGATCAGTTCACCCGGCTCCACCTCACGCACGAACGCGGCGCCGATGATGTCGAGCGCAGCGGTCTCGCTCGCCACCACCCAGCCCCGTGCCAGGCGGCCGAGCACCAGCGGCCGGAAGCCCTGCGGGTCCCGGGCCGCGTAGAGGGTCTGCTCGTCCATGAAGACCAGCGAGAAGGCGCCGCGCACCCGCGGCAGCGCGGCCAGGGCGCTCTCCTCGACGCTGCTGGTGCGCGGGTCAGCGAACAAGGCGGTGAGGACGTCGGTATCCGAGGTGCCCGCCCGGCCGCGCCGGTCCGCTGCCGCATCCACCATGGCAGCGAGTTCGAGCGTGTTGATGAGGTTGCCGTTGTGGCCCAGCGCCAGGCTTCCGGACGAGGTCGAGCGGAACGTCGGCTGGGCGTTCTCCCAGACCGAGGCGCCGCTGGTGGAGTACCGGCAGTGCCCGACAGCGACGTGACCACGCAGGGTGGTGAGCACGGATTCGTCGAACACCTGGGCCACCAGGCCCATGTCCTTGTACACCACGATCCGGGTGCCGTCGCTGACCGCGATGCCAGCTGACTCCTGCCCCCGGTGCTGGAGCGCATAAAGACCGAAATAGGTGAGTTTGGCGACGTCTTCGCCGGGAGACCAGACACCGAACACGCCGCACGCGTCCCGAGGAGGCCGGTCTCGGCAATCCAGGTCATCCGTCAATCGGCCATCGGGCTTGACCACACCGTCAGTGTAGTGACCTGCACAGCCTTCCCGGGACACCGATCACCCCAGCAACGGGAGATAACCGACGGAACGAGCCGCCTGGCCGCGCCACCCCCGGCCCTTCCCCCGGGCGCGGCCCACGGCGGCAGGTGACCGGAAATGGCGGCCCGGGGGCCGCTGGCCCGGACCAGCCCGGCCGATACCGCCTCCGCCCAGGACAGCCGGCCAGCCGTCAGCCTGAGCCAGGTGGCCGGGTCGGTCTCCACCACGTTGGGCGGGGTGCCCCGGGTGTGCCGGGGTCCCGCTATGCACTGGACCGCCGCGTACGGGGGCACGCGGACCTCCACCGCGCGGCCCGGCACCCGTTCGGCCAGCACGTCCAGGAGATATGCCACGGATATCCGCAGGGATTCCCGTTGCGGCTCCACCCCGGCGTCAATTGCCGCCAGCGCCGCGGCAGCGCAGGCTCGGCCGAGCGCCGGCCTGGTCAGCGGCCCAGACCAGGCCGGCTCGCCCAGTGCTGCCCGCTGGGTGTCGAGCGCAGCGAGCCAGCGGGCAGGATCCAGACGGCGCGGTGGCATCGGTGCGAAGGTACCCGATGAGAGCCGCCGGGCAGGGCGGCCGGAGCAGGGCGGCCGGGCAGGCCTGGCCGCTAGCCGAAAAGAGCGGGCAGGGCCTGCCGGTGCGCGGCGGCTAGCTCAGCCAGTGACACGCTGAACTCCCCGGTTATCTCCAGGTCGTCGCCGCCGACCACGCCCAGTGCCTGGGCCGGGACACCATGAACCGCGCACAGGCCCGCGAACTCCGCTTCCGAGCCCGGGCGGACCGCGACCACCACCCGGGCCGCCGACTCGCTGAACAGCATGACGAACGGGTCGCCCGGCAGGCTGACCCGGCAGCCGTGCCCACCAGCGAGACAGGACTCCGCGAGCGCGATGGCGAGCCCGCCATCGGAGATGTCGTGGGCCGCCTCCAGCAGGCCGGCCTGCGCGGCGGCGGCCAGCAGCCCCGCGGCAGCCCGTTCGGCCGCCAAATCCACGGCGGGCGGGCGGCCACCGAGGTGCCCGTGGGCCACCTGCGCCCAGGCGGAACCCCCGAACTCGCCGGAGGTCGCGCCGAGCAGCACCACCTGCCCGCCTGGCCGGCCGAACCCGATGGAGAGCCGTTTCCGCACATCCTCCAGGACACCGAGCACACCCACCACCGGGGTCGGGTGGATGGCCACCTGGCCCGTCTGGTTGTAGAAGCTCACGTTGCCGCCGGTCACCGGCGTCCCCAGCAGGGCGCAGCCGTCGGCGAGGCCCCGGACCGACTCGATGAACTGCCACATGACCGCCGGATCCTCGGGCGAGCCGAAGTTGAGGCAGTTGGTGACGGCGATCGGGCGGGCGCCGGTGGCTGCGACGTTCCGGTATGCCTCTGCCAGCGCAAGCTGGGCACCGGTGTAGGGGTCGAGCCGGCAGTACCGCCCGTTGCCGTCGGTGGCGAGCGCCACCCCGAGGCAGGTCTCCTCGTCGACCCGGATCACGCCGGCGTCGTCGGGCATCGCCAGCACGGTGTCGCCCCGGACATGCCGGTCGTACTGCTCGGTGACCCAGGCCTTGTCGGCCAGGCCCGGCGACGAGAGCAGGGTCAGCAACGTCGCCCGCAGGGCGGGGCCCGCGGCTGGGCGCGGCAGGGCGGCCGGGTCGTCGGCGGCCAGCCCGTCCTGGCCGGGCGGGCGGGCCGCGGGACGGTCGTAGACCGGGCCCTGGTCGGCCGCGGTCTCCGGCGCGATGTCCACCACCTGCTCGCCGTGCCAGGTGACCTCCAGCCGGCCGGTGTCTGTCACCTCACCGATCACTGTGGCAGGCACGTCCCAGCGGGCGCAGATGGCCAGGCACTGCTCGACGTCGCCGGGAGCGACGATGGCCATCATGCGTTCCTGGGACTCGCTCATCAGGATCTCCGCCGGGCCGAGCGTAGGGTCGCGCAGCGGCACGGCATCGAGCCTGACCCGCATGCCGGTGCCACCGCCGGCCGCGAGTTCGGAGGTCGCGCAGGAAATACCGGCCGCACCCAGGTCCTGGATGCCGACCACCAGCCCGGCCGCGCCCAGTTCGAGGCTGCACTCGACCAGCAGCTTCTCCATGAACGGGTCGCCGACCTGGACACTCGGCCGTTTCGCGGCTTCCCCGCCGCCGAACGTGGCACTGGCCAGCACCGAGGCGCCGCCGATACCGTCCGGGCCGGTCCGGGAGCCGAACAGGATGACCTTGTTGCCCACGCCCCGTGCCGCGGCCAGTTGCAGGTCCTCGTGCCGCATCACCCCCACACACAGGGCGTTCACCAGCGGATTGCCTGCGTAGCAGGGATCGAAGGCCAGCTCACCACCGATGTTGGGCAGGCCCAGGCAGTTGCCGTAGAAGGAGATGCCGCCGACCACGCCTGGCAGCACGCGGGCGGTGTCGGGCGCGTCAGCGGGACCGAACCGCAGCGCGTCCATGACCGCCACCGGGCGGGCACCCATGGCCAGGATGTCGCGGACGATCCCGCCTACGCCGGTGGCCGCTCCCTGGAACGGCTCCACGTAGGACGGGTGGTTGTGTGACTCGATCTTGAAGGTGACCGCGTATCCCTGGCCGATGTCCACCACGCCGGCGTTCTGCCCGATGCCCGCGAGCAGCCCATCGGCCGGGGGTGCCTTGTCCGCGAACTGCCGCAGGTGCAGCCGGGACGACTTGTAGGAGCAGTGCTCGCTCCACATGACCGAGTAGATCGCCAGTTCGGAGTCCGACGGCCGGCGCCCCAGCATCTGCCTGATCAGCTGGTACTCGTCACCGGTCAGGCCGAGTTCGGCGTATGGCTGCGGCCGGCCCGGGGTGGCTGCCGCCCGTTCCACTGTGTCCGCGCTCACCCGGCCACGACCTCGCGCACGGCCGAGGTGAAGAACCCCAGCCCGTCGGCGCCCGGGCCGGTCAGTGGATCGACTGCGTGCTCGGGGTGGGGCATGATCCCGACCACGTTCCCCCGGTCATTGCGGACACCCGCGATGTCGCGGGCGGAGCCGTTCGGATTGCCGTCGGCGTAGCGGGCGACCACCTGCCCCCGCTCCTCCAGCCTGGCCAGGGTGGCGGCATCGGCCTGGTAGGCGCCCTCGCCGCTTTTCAGCACCACGGTGATCTCCTGATCCTGGTGATAGTCGCTGGTCCAGGGCGTGCCGGCGTTCTCGATCCGCACCCGCACAGCCCGGTTGATGAACCGGAGCCCGCTGTTGCGGACCAGCGCACCGGGCAGCAGGTGCGCCTCGCAGAGGATCTGGAAGCCGTTGCAGATCCCCAGCACCGGCAGGCCCGCCCGGGCGGCAGGCACCAGGTCCCCCATGATCGGCGCGAACCTCGCGATCGCACCGCACCGCAGGTAGTCACCGTAGGAGAAGCCCCCGGGCAGGATGACGGCATCGACACCGCGCAGGCCGCGATCGGCGTGCCAGAGCGGCACCGCCTCCGCCCCAGCCCGCACGGCAGCGCGGGCTGCGTCACGGTCATCGAGCGACCCGGGGAAGGTCACGATCCCCACGCGGGCTGTCATCGGCGTCCTCGCAGGCCAAAGCCCGATGCCGGGCAGTCGGGTTACCCCTGCAGGCTACCCGGTCGCCGGCCTGGCCTCACCCGTCCCGGCCGGTCCCGCGCGGCGGAACTACCGCTTAGCCGGCGTCCCTGAGCTGCCCGGCCGGCAGCCGTGCCAGCAGCGCGTCGTTACGCCAGGCGATCCGCTTCTGCAGCGACACCACGGTTCCGCTCTCCGGGCCGCTGGTCAGCTTCACGCCGTCCACGCAGGCCTCCATGATCGCCAAGCCGCGCCCCGATTCTGGGAGCGCGGCGATCGTCTCGTCCCGGGCCGTCCGCGCGGCCTGGCGATGGGATCGGCCGAAGGTGGCTGGGCGCGACACCCGGCGCCGGATCCGGGCGGTGGACATCGGGGACCACACCGCCTGCCGCAGCCGCAGCCGCAGCGGCGCGGCGTCCAATCCCCGGCCGCTGTTGAGTACCTCGATCACGCAGCCGCCCCTGCCGACGCTGGCCACCACCTCGTACCGCCGGCCAGGGCCGCCGTGACGCACCACATTGGTACACGCTTCGGTGACGGCCAGCAGCAAGTCGGCCAGGCCGTCGTCATCAGCGCCCAGCCCCCGCAGCGTATCCCCCAGCACGTGGCGCATGACCGGCACGCTAAGTGCCTCCCGCGGGAACACCAGGCAGAACTTGACGTCTACGGTCGGCTCCTCGGCGCATCTCACCCGAGTACGCATCCGCTCCTCAGTTCCTCGCCTCCACCGTTTCACGCTGGCCACTTAAGTGCTTTCCCCGTCAGGGCCGTAATAATCGCAACCTTGGCTGGCTCTATGGTCGCCGAGCCAGGTGAACCCGGCGCCGAATCAGCCCTCACGCAACGTGAATTCCTCGATCACCGGGTTGGCAAGCAATTCACCTGCAAGTTCGCTCATGCGCGCCAGGGCTGCCTCGTCCGCTGTTCCCGACACCTCCACCGCGAGCCGCTGCCACAATGTGCCCAGCCGGCCGGACCCCGGCGCCGACCCTTCCGCGACGAGCGGGAAGTTGTACTCCAGCGCCCGGCGATGAAGGTCCGCTTCCTGCCACGCTCCCGCAAACGGCCACAGCGCGAAATCGTAGGTGAACGTTCCTTGCAGCATCACGGTGCGCCAGACGTAGTTCATCGCGAAAGCCAGCACCAAAGAGAATCCGCCGTCCGCCTCCCGTACTGATCCCATGGCGCCCCGATTAAAGAACGCCATCCCGCGGTGCCCGTCCGAAAGCGCCGTCCAGTAAATGCCCTGTACATAACGGTCGGCGGTTTCAGCCACGCCAAACGGCACGTCACGTACGCTGGCGACGGCCCCGTTGAAGTTCGGCAGCACCTTGAAGCGAAGCTTGAGCTCGTGAACGAAAGCGGAATGCCAATCGCGCACCACGTCGCTCACCAGGCCTATGCGTTGGTTGTCGATCTGGAAGGCAGCGTGGCAGTCTATGCGCGGAGAATCGGCCGAGACGGTGAGATCGAAAACGTAGGGAATCCCGCCGATTTCGCCCTTCTCCCGCGCGGTCACCGAGGGCGCGCCCTTAGGACGCGGCAGGAAGCTCCAACTGCCCTGTGATTCGCAATCGCGGTTCTCGACACGCCCTGCGAAAAAAGCGCCGCGACTTCCCGGTCGGAGCACAGCCTCTCCGGTGTTACGGTTGCGCCACTCCGCGATGCCTCCCCGCGGGTCGAGCCGCAGGCTCCAGTCCGGTGTCCGAATCGTCAGGCGTTCCTCATCCGTCTCCGGCCCGCTCGCTGAATCTGAGGGCGCCGCCACAATCGAATACGAGGCGCAGGCCAGGCCCGGCACATCGGCAAGGATCGCGAGCCTTGCTGTCGAGCTATCCGATTTGCGGCTGGATGGGGAGGTTTCAACAGCTGCCGGCGGAGCAACGACGTAGCAAGGCACGGGGTGTCCATCTCGTTCGGCGCCGAGCGACACACCCGCGCCTGGCGGGAGCGGCACTTCGACTTCCACCCAGTCTCTCCGGCGCCAAGAATGCGGATTGAACACTGTCACTTGCGCTAGTTTGCCGCCCGAAATCTGACCCGCCACTTGGCGCAGCGAGGACTGCATCACCTCGCCGGACACGGCCAGCGACTGGCCCAGGAACCGCCGCGCGTCTGCCACAAGGCCAGTGATCTGAATGTCGTGGTGCTGCGCTACCAGCAGGTTCTTCCATGCCTGCCTCAACTGATCCTCGCGCACTTCGCCGCCGAGCATCAGGGCCAGAGCGGCCAACCGTTCCGCCGTCAGCACAGCGACCTCGGCCTCGCGGCAGCGGTTCCAGATTTCGTTGCCGCAGTAGCCCCACGGCATCCGCACCACAAAGTCGTTGGGCGCGGTGCGAAACTCCGTCTGCGGGGCGGGAAACGCTCCCAGAAGTTCTTCCAGCAGAATCCAGTGATAATCCGGCCGCCCCTCGCATTCTTTGACGAGTTCCTCCTTTCGCAGGCCGGCGTCGTCCACCCGCGAAGCCAGCAGTGGATGGATGCGCGCAAACTTCCTGCGGAAATCCTCCAACGACTCCTGGCACTGGGGACCCGGATAGCGCGTCAGGATCCAATTGTCATCGGTAGTTTTGCCGAACTCCGCGCCTTCGCCCTTGTAGGTCGGGACGGTGGGGATGCGCGAACCATCCAGGCCAATCCACCAGCCGATGGGCGCATCGAAGGTCGGGTTGTACCCGTACATCTGGAAGTGGGTGCGCATCAGGGCACCCGCGAAACTGAAGCCGCGCAGCAATTGGGGAATCTGGGCGTGCATGGCGTGTTCGCTCATGGCGTAAACGGGCGGCGCTGTGCCCAGCAGGCGGCGGTTCACTTCCTGCGCGTACTCCAACTGCCGCACGTTCGACTCTTCGTTGATGAAGCAGGAAAGAGGCTGGCCGTAAGTGGCCGTGCCCACTCCCAGCCGCCCTCGGAACCGCTTCAAATATCCGCGCAATTCATTCAACAGGCCAGGTTCGTGTTCGGCCAGGAAATCGTAGGTGTAGGCCTCGTTATCCAGGCCGATCTTGAAACTCGGGTATCGCTCCAGCCAGGCCACGGCAGATCGGAGGCTCATGCCGAATTTCTCCGTCCCCCAGAGGACGGCACCTCCGTGATCGTAGGTAAGCATGTAAAGCTGCGGCAGCTCACCCTTCATCATCGCCGGACGCACGTCGATGCCTGACGGTCGCTCGGGCGGGTTTTGAGATTGAGGAACAATGGATAACCCTGCCGCGGAGGCCGCAGCTTGAAGGAACAAGCGGCGCGACACGCGCCGCCAGGCGCGGGAAACGAACTGGAATTGTGGCTGCAAGCGGGCCTCCCACTACTCGAGAAAACTCGCGTCCTCAATCCTACTCAATCTAGCACAGCATCTCTATCCATGAGTTGGCGCGGAATTCTTCTGCCCTTCTTTGATCTGAATACCTCTCATATCCTTCATGCGATCAGTTGAATAGCGGCGCCCAACCGGTAAAAAAGTCAGCGAGAACGGACAACTTGTCATGTTGCCGGTTTAGACAATGGGGTAGGGCGGTTGGGGCGCAGAAATGATTCGGAACTTCGCCGTAATTTTCGGTGTCTGAAGGAGTGTCGAGTCTTCTTTTGAACTGTTCCAAGCATCATACTATGCGCACGATTAAGGGTGGAAATTAATCTGCAAGAGCGGGTGCGGCGCCCGTTCTCATAGGTGAACGGCACCGGGTGGGTTTATCGCCAGGACATCTTTGAGGAGGCGCCATGGACACCGGCAACCAACGCCATCGGCTGGCAAGAGTCTTCCTGTTCTTTCTCGCTGCAATTCCGACCATCGCTGCAATTCTCGTCTTGCAGGACTTCCAGGCTCCTCCGGATGACCCCGCCAGTGCCGCGACTTATTCGCATGGCTCGCTTCGCCTCACCATTCCTTACCATTCCGTCCGCGCCGGAGCAGGAACGCTGACGATGGAAGTCCTGGATCCGGAGGAGAAAGTTCTGGGCCGCTCGGAGCGGCACGTTGAGATAGCCAAGGGGCAAGGCAGCTGGCAGGGCGAGATCAGCGTGGACAAAGACCTGCCGTTAGAGGATCTCGTATGGCATCGGCTTCGTTATCGCTTCGAATATGACGATCGAGCAACAGCCGGGCCGGAGGGCACCGAATCCATCTCTCAGATCCTCTGCCGGCCGGTGGTTCACGTGCTCGGCCAGCAAACTTACCTGAGCGGAGGTCGGGCGGCGGTGCGGGTGATCGTCACCGACTCAAAAAACGAAGTCATTGCCGGCCGCAGTTCGGTTCAAATCCTGTTTCTGAACGGCAGCGATAAGTCCCAACTGCTCTTTGCGGGCCGGATAAACCGCAGGGGAACGGCAGAGGCGCAGTTCCGCTTTCCCGCCGCCCTGGTGGGCAATTACCAGTTGCGATACGCCGTGGACACCCCCATCGGTTCGGCCGAGTTGACGCAGGCGGTGCGGCTGGAAGCCAAGGTCTCCATTCTCCTGACGACCGACAAGCCGATCTACCAGCCGAGCCAGACAATTCATGTGCGCGCGCTGGCGCTCGACCGCTCCGAACATGAAGCGGCCGCCGGCCGTAAGGTGACTTTCGAGGTCGAGGATTCGCGCGGCAACAAGGTATTCAAAAAGGCCACTCAGACCGACGCGTTCGGCGTCGCCTCCGCCGAATTTGGGCTGGCCGATGAAGTCAACCTGGGCACGTACCACCTGCGCGCGCTGATGGGCGAGGCCGGCGCGCCGACGAACTCCGCCGAGATTGCGATCAACATCGAACGCTACGTCCTGCCGAAATTCAAGGTAGCCGTCGAATTCGGCGCCAGGGGCAGGCAGAAGCGCGGCTACCGGCCCGGTGATCACGTCGCCGGCGGCGAACGGCGCGCGTTCGAGGCGCTGGAAGACCGGAGGCCGCGTTCTTCTACGAAAGGATGATGGATCTGCTCGCCGACGAGCTGCATCTCGACCCGATGGAAGTAAGGCTGCGAAATGCCAGCGCAGACTCATTTGTCTCCCCGCTTGGTTTGAAGCTTGAACCGTTCGAGCCATTTCTCAAATCAGCAGCCCAGGAGCTTTATTTCAGGAAAGCGAAGTCTGGACCACGAAACGACGCGTTTGGTTTTTCATCATTCATTCTTGTCTCGGCAGCTCAGCCGGGAGAATCCGCGAGGATTTCTATCAGCCATGGTGAAGTGAAGGTG
>OFHG01000858.1_pt1 | contig 11488 bp, 17 predicted proteins | sample 1521931 | NCBI WGS metagenome assembly OFHG01 (sample SAMEA2468438, study PRJEB22500) | soil metagenome | biome: Glassland; feature: Farmland; material: Clay | place: Australia | collected 2013-01-31 | depth 0.55 m
CCTGCGGCTCGGGGGGCGGCTCGGCGGTGGGGACGCCGCTGGACGCTCACAACGTGCGGCGGTCGTTACGGGCGATCACCAAGGCGGCCGGTCTTGGGCAGGTGTGGACACCGATAGAGCTGCGGCACACTTTCGTCGGCTTGTCGAGCGCGAACGACGTCAACTCGAAGACATCGCGCGCCTGGTCGGCCACAGCGGCACATCCGTCACCGAGCGTGTATACCGGACACGAGATCCGGCCATCCCTGACCCAAGGCGCCGAGATCATGGACCATCTCTTTCAGTAGCTCGCCGACGCGCTGCTTTCTCCCACCACCTCCGGGATTACAGGGATGCAGAAGGTTACACCGGCCCGGGCAGTTCCCTATGGCCGCCAGCGAGCGGATACCGACGACCACCATCAGGCGCTCCTATCGGCCGTGTGCGCGCCGTGCCGGGCGAGTTCCATCTGGCCGGTGATTTCCTTGAAGGAGGTCTCCACCCGGTTGCGGAGCCTGGCGATCAGCCGTTGCAGTGTGCTGGGCATGGTCTTGCGCTGTGCCCGGGGGGCGGGATGATCACGTCGATCCTGCCGCTGGCCATCTGGGCGGCGAAACGGCTGCCGGTGAACCCTTTGTCCAGCGGCAGCGCATCAATGGTGGTGGCGGCGGCGCAGGTCAGGTCAGTGCCGATCTGCCGCTCGCCGATGGCGGCGGGCACGATGGGCCAGGCGCGGACGATGCGCTTGCCCAGGTCGGTGCGGATGGCCAGGCGGAAGCCGTAGAACCATCCGGCGTGTGCGCCGTCGCGGCCGGACCGGGCGGCCAGGCTGTTGCCGGGGCCGGCCCACTGGTCTGGGCCGCGGACCCGGGAGGGGTGCTTGACCGGCAGCGCGGAGGTATCGATCTGCTGGACCGGGCGGCGGGCACGGCTGCCGCCCAGGCGGCGCGCAGTTGTCCGAAGGCGCCCCACAGCCAGCGGGTGCGGCGGTTGACCTCGGGCGGGTCAGCCAGGGGGGGGGACAGGTGGCCCCAGCTGCGGCGGCGCTCTTTTCCGTGGACCGGTTCTCGGCGCGGGCGGCGCGGCGGTGCGGCGGATCTCTTTCCGGAAGCCGTTCTCGCTGCGGCGGCCGGGCAGGTGCCGGACCAGGGCGATCGTGAGCAGCCCGGCGCCGGCGCGGGTCCGGGACGGCGCGAGCCTACCTCGGCGCGCGGGCCCGGCGGTGCGGGCCCGGTCACATGATGATGGATGGGTTGTCCCCCGCCCGCGGGGGTGCGGCCGCTCAGTCTATGCAGGCCGTCCGCCGGTTGCCCTGCCTGGCAGGGCGCTGGCGGCCTGACAGGGTCGTGGCAGGAGCTGGCCGCAGTGGGTGCCTCATCGCAACAGCAAGAGCACCCGGACCTGGCTGGAGGACCATCCCCGCATCCGCCACGCCTTCATCCCCAAGGGTGCCAGCTGGCTGAACCTGCAGGAGGGCTGGTGGCGCATCTTCCGGCGCCAGGCGCTGGCTCGGCAGGCATTCGCGGACCCCGGCGAGATCGCCCACGCCACCCGGGTGGCCACCGCCCAGCTCAACGCCTGTGCCCGGCCCTGGATCTGGGGACGGCCCCAGCCCAAACCGCGCTCCTACCGCCGGCGTCTTGTGTCCTTCCTTTGTTCTCTGAACTTAGCTCCCGCTATTCACCTGCTTTTCGGCGAGGATGGTGCCCAAGCTCGCGATCGCGTTATCACGGTGCTGGCGAAGCAGCTTGATCGCACGGTCTATGTCGGTATCACAGACCGCTTCGAGGATCATCGCGTGCTCGTCGTTGACGAGCCGACGGTGACGCGCGTCAGCGAAGTAAAGCGAACGGTAGGGGTCTGTGGAGTCCCAGAGCATCCGGATGAAGTTGCCGAGCCGTGGCATGTCCGCTGCGCCGAACAGGGTGAAGTGGAAACGGCGGTTCGCCGCCGTCACCGCGACAATGTCCTTTGCTTTGCTGGAACGCTCGACGTCGCGGATCGCTTCGCGCATGCGGGTGATGTCTTCCTTCCCAAGGCGGGGGATCGCGCGGGCGACCGCCTCGTCCTCGAGGAGCTCCCTGATGCGGTAGGCCTCGGTCAGCTCTTTCAGGTTGAGCCGGGCGACGAAGTACCCGCGGTTGGGCGCGTAGACCACTTGTCCCTCGGCCTCGAGAGTCTTCAGGGCTTCGCGGACGGGCACCACACTGAGCCCCAGCTCGACGGCGAGCAGCTCCTGGCGGATCTGCTCGCCCGGTCGCAGGTCGCCGCGGGCGATGCGGTCGCGCAGGTCGGTGAGGGCGGCACCCTGCGCGGTCACGATGCGGGCGGGCGGGCTCACCGGGCTCGGTTGTCCCACCAGCACCGGGCCTGGTGCGCGGCGACCAGTGATCCGGTCGCTCCCCCGGCGGTGGGCTTGGTCTGGTTTGTCTCCACCATCCCTCCACGAGGCCTTGACAATAGTCGTGGATGCTCTAAGGTCCTGGAATCGTAGATGTTCTAAGATCTTGCCCAACAACTATACCTTACCCTCGGCGTTCAATCTCCGGTAGCCGACAAGGGAGCACCGATGGCATCCGACCTGACTGGTCCCGCCCCGGCCAGCGGCTCGCGAGACTCAGACGACCAGTACCTCCTCTTGGTCGAGAGCACCCGTAGCGAGCATCGAGCCCGCACGGTCGTCGACGCGGACGGCTGCTGGGTGGTGATGGCCGATGGCCGTCGGCTGCTGGACATGCACGGCCAGTACATGTGCGTGGGGGTCGGGCATGGCCACGCCCGGATCCGCGAGGCGCTGCACCGGGCTGTCGACGGACTCGACTTCGTCTGCGAGCTCCTGGACCACGAGGGTAAGAGCCGGGCTGCAAAACTGCTCGTCGAAGAGACGATGCATCGCTCCCCGTGGTGGGGAGGCTGTCGCTTCGTCAGCTCGGGCTCTGAAGCCGTCGAGATGGCGCTGCTCGTGGCCCGCACCTACATGAACCGCCCGGTCGTGGTGGTTAGCCAGGCGTCGTACCACGGCTGGACGACCGGCGCGGCCGCCTCGACGACGCTTCCCTACCTGCGCAACGTCTTCCACGACGTGGAGACAGGCGAGGTGCGAGCCGTTCCTACCTCCCACGGGGAGTTCCATGCCGCCCCGGCGCCGCTCGGCCTCAGCACCGAGGAAGAGATCCGAGCCTGCGCCGAGGAGACCGAGCGAACCATCCGGGCCGCCGGCGTGCACAACGTCGCCGCCTTCATGCTCGAGATCTACAAGGGCGCGGGCGGGTTCCTCGTCCCCGACCTCTACGTGCAGCTGGTCCGCGAGATGACGCAGCGGCTGGGGATCCTGTGGATCGACGATGAGGTGATCGCCGGTGCCGGGCGTACCGGCCAGTGGTGGGCCTTCCAGCACTGCGGGGTCGAGCCCGACATAGTGGCCACGGCCAAAGGGATCAGCAGCTCCGCAGTTCCGGCTGGCGCGGTGATCGTGAGCAAGGACATCGCCGACTACCTGGGCAAGGGCCGCTGGGCATCGGTCAGCACGAATTCCGGACATCCTCTGGCCGTGGCTGCGGTCGCAGCGAACATCGAGCTCATGCGGGACGAGAAGGTCGTCGAGCACGTCGCCGACCTCGGCAAGTACTTCGGCGAGCGGCTGGCGGACCTCGCCGAGCGGCACCCGACCGTTGGCTCGGTCAGCGGCCGGGGCTTCGCCTGGGCAATCGAGCTGGTGAAGGACCCGTCGACCGGGGAACGGTGGATACCGCGCGACCGCTGGTACACGCCCGGGACAGACCCAGAAATGGAATTCCGGCCCGGCCAGTTCGTCGCCGACCAATGCGAGCAGGACGGTGTGCTCCTGTTCAATTTCCTGCCCAACACGGTCACGTTGGCACCACCACTCGCGCTAAGCCGCGACGAGCTGGACCTGTCGCTCGCCTCGCTTGACCGGGCCCTCTCAGAGCTGGATCAGTACACCGCCCGCATCACCACAAAGGAGCGCTGACCGATGTCCGCAGAACATCAGTCCGCCGGGCCGCTCCCTGCGACCCCCGCCCTCAAGGCCAACGCAGTCGGCCTTGCCCGTGTGATCGCCTACACGGCCGCCTTCATCGGTCCCGCGGCGTCGATCGCGCTCGGGCTCGTGGCCGCCATCTCCTTCGCCGGCTATGCCACGCCGCTGGTAGTGCTCCTGTCGTTCATCGCCGCACTCTGCGCGTCTGTCACGGTAGGCCAGTTCGCAAAGCGCCTTCCGAGTGCCGGGTCCTTCTTCACGTATAACTCCACTGCTCTGGGGCAGCCGACCGGGTTCGTCACCGGGCACCTCCTCACCTTCGCCTACATCGTGTTCGTGCCAGCCGGTGCCGCAGCGAGCGGCACCTTCTTCTCTGCCTTCTTCCACGACGCCTTCAACGTGAACATCAACGAGAACGTGCTGCTCGTCATCGTGGTGCTGTTCATCATGCTCCTCGCCTACGAGGGCATCTCAACGTCAGCGTCGGTCGATCTCATCGTCCTCACGTTCGAGCTCGCGGTGATCGTCGCCCTGGCAGCCACCATCCTCGGGAAGGGCGGCCCGGGCCCCGCCGGGTGGCACCTATTCGACCCGGGCAACTCGCTGCATCACCGTTTCAGCGATCTCAGCCTGGCAATGGTCTACACGGTCGTCATCTTCACCGGCTTCGAGTCCGGAGCGGTACTCGCCGAGGAGTCGCGCAACCCACGGCGCATCATCCCTCGGGGACTCCTCGGTGCGGTGACCGTAGTCGGCCTCTTTTACCTCTTCGTCTCCTACAGCGAGATGCACGGCGTCGCTCCCCGCCAGCTCAACGCGTTCGTGAGCAGCCCCAGCCAGCTGAACTTCCTCACCGGCCGCTACTGGTCGTCCAGCGTGCTGTGGCTCATAGACCTGGTGGTGGCGCTGAGCACTCTGGCGTTCACGATCTCCACGTTCAACTCCGGCGCCCGGCTGCTATTCGCCATGGGCCGTGAGCGGATGCTGCCCCGGCAGTTCGCCGCCGTCTCCAAGCGCCGGACCCCGCACGTGGCCATCGCGGCGATCGCTGCGCTGGCGCTGGTGGTGGCACTGCCGATGTCCTTGAACTCGGGCGGGTTCCTCGCCTTCGCCTACCTCGGCGGCGTCGCCGGGATCGCCTTCATCATCGTCTACATCAGCGCCTGCGTCGGCCTGGTGGTGATCGTCAACCGGCAGTGGCGCAGCGAGCGCAAGATCTTCACGCACATCGTGGTGCCGGTCATCGCCGCCGGGCTCTTCTGCATCCCACTCGTCGGCACCTTCTATCCGGTACCGGCCTCGCCGTACGACATCCTCCCGTACATCGCCCTGGCATGGCTCGTCATCGGGATCGTGGCCGCGGTAGTGATCCGCCGGAAGCGCCCGGAACTCCTGGCGGCGATCGGGCGCGTGTTCATCGAGGCCGAGCCCGACGAAGGGCAGATACCAGTCGCCCTGGGGACGGCGGCGCCCACCGCCGACCCTGGAGAGGCCCCACCAGCCTGACGCACTCCGCCGTACGGGCGGGCGGAGCAGCACCAGCGCGCACTCTCCCTCTCGCCACCGGGCACGGCATCCAACTCGTCCTGTTCTTGGCGCTGGACATCGCCGGGACTTCTACGTCTGGTCGATCGTCGGCGTCAGCCGCGTCACCGTAACGAAGTGCTGGTCCGTGCCGCGCCATATCTGGCTGTTCTACGGGTGAATGACCCTGCATTGAGTCTCCCGTACTCCAGCGCGTAGCCGGCGATCTGCATCGGGAGCCGATCACAGCCCAGAACCACATGCCACCGCGTGCACCGTTACCGGCAAGGTCGTGGACGTTGGCTGAGATTTTCAACCTGGAATTCGGCGCCGGGACCGTATCCGGCCGCTGCCGCCGGACCCGCCGATGCGATCAGTGCTGCGGCGCCCAGGCCTCCACATGCGGCCAAAGCAGCCGCGAGCCTGACGGGTGTCCTCCATACCGTGACTGACCCCCGGATCTGTGTGGTTCGGTGCTCACCCGGGACCGGGCCCGGGTGAGCACCGTGTTGGGATCAGCCGGCCGCGGCTGGCCGTAGGCCGAACTCAGGCAGGACAGAGTTCGGTGGCTAGGTCCCCAGTCACAAGGCAGCGCGAGAACGTCCCGGGGATGGACTCGGTGAGCATGTTCGTGGTGTCCTCGATCTGCACCATCGTGTAGCTGATGAAGGCGAGTGTGAGCTTCTGGCCCGAGGGGCAGGCGAAGCTCCCTGCACTGGGCGGGAACAAGGTGAGGGTCTGGCTGATGGAGCCGTTCTTGCCGGACGTGAACGTGCCCGCCGCGGACACGGGACCGCTGACCGTCTCCTTGTTGGCCGCCGAGGGATGGTTGCCGCCGCCGTTGATGCATGCGTACGTGGCGGTGGCGTCCGCGCTTGCGAGGTAGGTGATCGTCTGGTTGTTGCCGAGTCCGGCTTCCTTGAAGCTGACGTTGAGGTTAGGCCCGCTGCCCTGGAAGGCGGCGCTCGCCGAGACGAAGTGCGGGCTGGCCGCCAGCGCTGCTGGAGCGGCAAGGAACAGGGCTAGTAGCGCTACAGGCAGCGCTAGGAGTATGCGTCGCATGAGTCCTCCTCAGCGAGGATGCGAACGGCTGCCACATAGTCTGGGTAGGCTCGCTTTGCCTCCCGTCCGTGGCTCAGCCTGGGTTGGCAAGTCCTTGGTGAAAGTTCGGCGGGCGGGAGGTTCTCGCGCGCGGGCGCCTGCGGGCCGCCGCGGCCTGGCAGTCGCAGCAGGACTTCCGGGATTCCCCGCTCCGGCCAGCGCGCAGCCGCGGAGGCCGACGCTAATTGCTGGCTTCATCTCCTGGCCGTCGCCGGTGTGCGGCCCGTGACGTCTGGCTTTACCGCTAAGCGGCATCGGGACCCTGCTGGAGCGAGGCCGGCACGAGCCATTTCTTGGATAGTTGGCCATGCCACCCCCTCGTGGCAGTCCAGCACAACACAGGCTCGGTATCTGACGCGTATTCCCCGTAAGCCGCCCACGGTAGGCACATCCCACGCCGAAAGACAAGGGCTTACTCGCGGGTAATTAGCGGAAGCTAGTTCGCCGTCGCTCCACCCGAGCCGATGGGGGGCGACTTAGGTGCCGTCTGCCATGAGCATGGGACGACCTGCTGAGGGTTGTTGCCACGAGGATGGTACTCCTTCTCAGTCAGGGCAAACCGTACGCTGCGTACCCGCCCAGACGACCCACGGGACCGCCGCCGTAACCGCGGCGCGGCCGTCCGGGACCTGTGCTGTCCGCTGGTCATCCCCGTCCCCCTCCGCTGCTGCTTGCGTGCTATTCGCTGCCGCTCTGCCGTTTTCACTGTCGCCCCGTGCCATTAACTATTTCGGCTGGCTGAGCCCCTGTGGCGGCCATTATGCACCCGTGGACCGCGCCGGTCCACAATTAAGTGAACGACGGTGGATATCTTGCTTCGCTTCATGTTGCGGCTATCCACACAGCGGCCAGTCAAGTGGCTCACCTGCATCATCGCCTACGGGAGGCCCGTCCATGCCAGCGTTTATCTCCCTCCGGGCGCTGCCCTGCCAGCGGGGTTCGCCGATGCCCGTTAGGTGACGGAGAATAGTTCAGAGGTGTTCAGGAGAGTCCATTCTCATTCAGCGTTCCTCGTGATTCCCGCCCGTATCAGAATGGGCCGGGCCATGTCATTTCATGCCTGCCCGCCCGCTGCGAAGCGGGCAGGCTGGGTCGGGGCGCCGGGCATGGATGGAGGGAGGGACAGGCATGCCGGCGGTCACCCACCGCAGACTGAGGTCATGAGCGCGCAGCGGGAGGAGTTGCTCCGCCTGGTGGAGGAGCTGCCGGAGGAAGAGGTACCGGCAGTCCTCGATGACGTGCGCCGCCATCTCCGCGCGGTCAAGAGCCGGGCGTGGCCGCCAGCCTGGTTCGGCGCTGGCAAGGGCCGGACCACCGATGTGGCTGCCCGGTCTGAGGAACTGCTCAAAGACGGCTTCGGCCGCCAGGCGTGATCGTCTGCGACACCGGCCCGCTGGTGGCCGCCGCCTTGGCGAAGGACGCCGACCATGCGGCATGTGTGCGGCTGTTCACCGAGATGCACGAAGCGGGCAGGCAGCTGCTTGTCCCCGCAACCGTCGCCGCCGAGGTCGGCTACCTTCTGGCCCGCGAAGCCGGTCCCAATGTGGAGTCGATGTTCCTGGCCTCGCTCGCGGCAGGCGATTTCAACAGCCATGGATCTGGTCGCCGCTGACTACGCCCGGATGGCCGAACTGGTCGTGACGTACGGCGATCTCCCCTTTGGCACCACGGACGCCTCCGTGATCGCCATCGCCGAGCGGCTCAAGGTGACCGACGTAGCCACTCTCGACCGACGGCACTTCACTGTCGTCCGCCCCAACCACGCGAACTCGCTGACCCTGCTTCCGTAGTGGTAGTGCCGTAACCGGCAACGTTTGCCCTATCCCGCGAGCCGCGATGAGTCCTGCGGCGTCCGGCGGTCGTACTGTCGAACCCGTTACCGAGGAGGACTTCTGATGCGCAGCGTGACCTATTCGATGGGTGTCTCACTTGACGGCTACATCGCCGGGCCGGACGGCGGCTTCGACTGGACGGCGCCCGACGAGGAGGTCTTCCGCTTCGTCACCGGCCAGATACGAGAGGTCGGCGTCCACCTGCTGGGACGAGGGCTGTACGAAACGATGCTGTACTGGGAGACCGCAGACCAGGATCCATCGCTCGGCGACTCAATGCTCGAGTGGGCCGCGATCTGGAAGCCGCTCCCAAAGGTGGTGTTCTCCACCACGCTGCCGGCGGTGCAGGGCAATGCCCGCCTGGCCGCCGGCGGCCTGGCGGAGGAGATCGAGCGGTTGCGAGCCGAGCCGGGGGAGGGCGGCATCGCGATCGGCGGCGCGGCTCTCGCCGCCGAGGCGGCCGCGCTGGGCCTGATCGACGAGTACCGGGCCAGGGTCTACCCGGTGCTGGTTGGCGGTGGGATTCCGTTCTTTCCCCAGCGCGAGCGCCGGGTGGATCTCGAACTCGTCGAGACCCGCACCTTCGGCTCGAGAGTCGTCTACCTCCGCTACCGCGTGGCGCGCTAGCCGGGTTCGGTCCGCCGGGCCCTAGGAAGAACGGGCCAGCCGGTGGCTTGACCTCAATCACCCAGCCCAGTTCTCACAGCGAGCGCTCGAGCGATCTCGGTTCAAGCGCCACCTTCGCCGCGCGGAAGCGCCGGCCGTCGCGCACCTGTTGCTGGATCGTCGAGGACCCCAGGCCCTCGACCAGCTCGTGGCTCGCGCGGTGGCCATCGTCGACGAACATCACCCGGCCATCCGGAGTCAGCGCCGAGGCGACGGTCGACCAGTCGTCACGAAGAGATTCGCTCTACATAACAACGTTCCTCCCCAGCAACAGGGGCAAACGTTGTCGGTTACGGCAGTAGCGGGATCAATCCGAAACACGCGCTGCCTCGTTGGCTTGGCTGTCTGGCTCCTGTCTGACTAGCTGACCTGCAACGCCTTGCCAGCCTCAGCGATGTCCGGATGTTACAAGTTGTACAATCTGTACATGAGCGAGATGCCGATCAGCGAGGCGCGGGAGCGGCTCGCCGAGGTAGTTGGCAAGGCGCGGTATGGAGGCGAGGAGACGATCCTGACCCACTACGGTGCCCCGGCCGCCGTGGTGATCAGCTTCGGGGAATACCAGCGTCTCAAGCACCTGCGGGATGAGGCCGGGGACTACGAGCTGCCCCCAGAGATCACGGCGCAGATCAACGAGGGCCGCCGTCACCCCGGGCGGCGGCAGCCCAGGCCACGCCGGGCTTCGCGGGCCGAACGCTGATGGCCCGCACCGAGCTTCGGCGAGCAGCCCTCGGCGGCCTACGCGCAGCTTGAGAAGGCCGGCGCCACCGCGATGCTGGACACGATCGACGATGCGGTTGACCTGCTGGAGTCCAGCCCCGGTGACGCGGCGGCCCGCCGCCGGTCCTACGGGGACGGCTTATGGGGGATCCCGGTCAGGGACCGCAGTGATGACTGGCTGATCATCTGGGAGCACGACGCGCAGGATGATGACCTGATCATCGTCCGGTACCTCGGCCTCGATCCATTCAGCTCACGCCAGGTCTAATCCAAGGCGAGTGCAGCAACTGCGCCGGGCGGAGGTGCGACCCACGTCGGCCGGGAGAGCGAAACCTGACGCATACCGCCGGGAGGGCACGAATCGAGGCGCAGTTCCGCCCAGACCCGCTCAGCCGGGACCGGACTGGCCCCCTCCTCGATCTCCGCAAGGGCTCCCTGGGCCGCCAGCGCGTCGGCGAAATCCTCCAGCAACCCGCGGAACGCCTCCGGCGTGAGATTCTCCAGCCCGGCCGCGAGGTCAGACGGGATGATCGCCGCCAGGCGCTGCCCATGCTCGGTCAGATACACCACCTTGCCCCGCGCCGCATCATCCGCGGCAGCGGCGACGTCGACGGGCGCCTGGTCGAGCGGGATCTCACTCATGATTCAACCGTATGGCCGAGGGTCGCCCGGCGCGACCAGGCTCCCCCCACAGTCGCGCTGACCGCTACACGGCGATGTGGGCCACTGAGATGCGGGGCTAGCTGTGGGAAACGACTGGCGGCCCGGGGCGAAGCTCCGCATGGATGCTGTGTCATCACTTGCTTGCGAGCGCCCACACGACCTTGCCGGTCGACCGTTCCGGCGTGTATGTCCCCCATTCGGCACTCAGTGCCTCGACCAGCAGGAGCCCGCGTCCGCCGATCGCCTCCGGGTCCACGTCTTGCCGGACTGGCTCCCGGTCATTGCCGTCCCATACCTGGATCAGAACGCTCTGCCGGTCCGAGCAGAGCCACAAGCGAACGGGCGGGACACCCGGCCTCCACTGGCCCCTGTAGCGGCTGCCCGTGATCCCTGATGACGCACGCAGCCCATTGGTGACCAGCTCCGAGACGACCAGCTCGACCGCCTCGGTCAACGCGCCGAGTACTGGTGAAGTCGCGTAACCGATCAGTGCGTATTCGCTGGCGGTCTTGCCGCTTGGGTCACTGGGCGTGGTCGCCGGGGGCGTATTGGTTCCAGGTCTTGCCGGCTTCGGCGGCGAGGCGGGTGGTGGTGTTGTCGTGGTAGCCGAGGGACCGGGCGATGACGGGGGCGGGGGCCTGGAGGACGAGCTGGCGCAGGGCTGATAGCCGTGCCGGGCCGGTGAGGAAGCCGTGGGTGCGGAGGTGGCTGAGCATGGTGCCGGCGGCGAGGGGCTGCCCGGCGCTTTGGCCGGGGAACAGCCAGCGGGCCGGGGTCCTGGCGGTGGTGGTGCCGGGCTGGTGGCCGGCCAGTTCGAGGAGCAGGGCGGCGAATGGCTCGGGCACGGGCGCTGGCGGGGCGCCGGGGGGGGTGAGTACCTCGCTGGCCCCCTGGGTGGTGGCGGCGGGGGTGGGGCGGGGCAGGCGGGCGGCCGGGTGGGCGGGAAGGGGCATCAGGGAGGGGGGGAGCCGGGGGGGGAGAGGGACGCTGTCGGCGGGGCCCG
>OFHG01000859.1_pt1 | contig 11479 bp, 8 predicted proteins | sample 1521931 | NCBI WGS metagenome assembly OFHG01 (sample SAMEA2468438, study PRJEB22500) | soil metagenome | biome: Glassland; feature: Farmland; material: Clay | place: Australia | collected 2013-01-31 | depth 0.55 m
GTGCTGGAGGTGGCGTGGGTCATGGCTGTCGTCGGCGTCCATTCCGATGTGCTCGAGCGACCGCCGTCCGCCGTCGCGACCGGGATCGACCTGCTGGATGGTGTGTACGCGTTCGTCTACTCGCGAGTCGGCAACCGGCACGATGCTGAGGACCTGACGCAGCAGGTGGCGATGAAGGCGATCCCACGCCTGCGCCAGGGCGCGCCCGCGAGCTCGATCCGGGGCTACCTCTTCGCGACCGCGCGTTCTGTGCTCGGCGCGTTCTGGAGCACGCGCCTGGGCCTGTCGGAGTCGGAGCTGCGCGAGGACCTCGTCCTGGCGCCGGCGCCCGCGCCGGCGCCAGCGGAGGGCCCGGGCCCCGCGCCCGAAGCGCGTCGCAGCGCCCCGGCCGGGGTTTCCCCGCCTCGCGTCTGTCGCCGGGACACCGCGGACGCGCGGCCCGGAATCGCGAAGGCCGCCCGAAGGCGGCCTTAAAAAGTCCCCGAACCGCTCTATCGCGGGATCAAGCGGCCCGCGCGGCCTTCGCCTTGGCCACGCGGCGGCGCAGCCGGCGGATGGTCGGGTCGAGCTTCGCCTCCGGCACGCTGAGCAGATAGGCGTCGAGCCCGCCGCGCTTCTCGATGGTGCGGACCGCGGCGGTCGTGAGCCGCATGCGCACGGTCTCGCCCAGCGCCTCGGACATCAGCGAGACGTTCTGAAGGTTGGGAAGGAAGCGGCGGCGGGTCCTGTTGTTGGCGTGGCTGACATTATTGCCGACCAGCACACCCTTTCCCGTGACGACGCAGCGACGCGACATGACACTATCCTCTCGGCGATTCCGGCCCGGACCCCGGTTTGGGTCGCGGGATCGGGGCCCGAAGGGGGCGGTTTTACGGGTAGCCCGGGGCCTGCGTCAAGGCGAAACCGGGCGCTTGCGGCCCAGGAAGGCCCGGATCAGGCGCTGGGCCGCCTCGGTCGGGGTCTCCCGGCCCTGGGCCACGTCCGCCTCGAGCCCGGCGATCATGTCCTTGACCTTGGGGGCCCCGCGCAGGGCGCCGGCCAGGCTCTCGTACACCTCGGTCCACATCCAGGTCCTGGCCTGATCGGCGCGGCGCCGCTCCAGGGCGCCGGTCTTCCCCAGGGCGGAGCGGTAGGCCCCGATCGCCTTCCAGACCTCGTCGATGCCCTCGCGGGTGAGCGCCGAGCATTTGAGGACCTGCGGCGACCAGTCGGGGGTGGCGGGACGCAGCAGGCGCACCGCCGCCTGATAGTCGGAGGCCGTGCGCTTGGCCGCGGCCTTGAGGTCGCCGTCCGCCTTGTTGACGATCAGCAGGTCGGCGATCTCCATGATCCCCTTCTTGATGCCCTGAAGCTCGTCGCCGCCGCCGGGCTGAAGCAGAAGCACGAACATGTCGGTCATGTCGGCGACCGCGGTCTCCGACTGGCCCACGCCCACCGTCTCGACCAGGACGACGTCGAACCCCGCCGCCTCGCACACCAGCAGAGCCTCGCGCGTGCGCCGCGCCACGCCGCCCAGCGTTCCGCCGGAGGGCGACGGGCGGATGAAGGCCTCCGTCGAGGCCGCGAGCTCGCTCATGCGCGTCTTGTCGCCGAGGATCGCGCCGCCGCCGCGCAACGACGATGGGTCGATGGCGAGCACGGCCACCCTGTGGCCCTGCTCGATCACGTGCAGGCCGAAGGCCTCGATGAAGGTGGACTTCCCCACCCCCGGAACGCCGGAGATGCCGATGCGGATCGACCGCCCCGTCTGCGGCAGCAGGCTGTGCACGAGGGCCTCCGCCCGCTCCCGGTGATCGGGCCGCGTCGACTCGACGAGGGTGATGGCGCGGGCCAGCGCCCGCCGGTCGCCCGCAAGTACGAGCCGCGCCAGGGTCTCGGTCTCGGAGTCCGCGGTCTTCTTCGCGGTCATCGCCCGCCCCCGGTCCCGCCGCGCGGGACGCCGCACCAGCAACCCGTCATTCCGTCTCCTTGCCGCCGCCCTTGAGCTTGCCCAAGGCCGCGCGCTCGATGCGCGCGCGCGTCGCCGGGTCGAGCTCCTCGAGCACCGCGCGCTTCTCGGCGCGGACCGCCAGGGCCTGCTCGATCAGCCGCTCGCGCGACAGGGGCGGCTCCGGCGCGCCCGTCTCTTTGGCCGCGCCGGACGGTTTCGCCGCGCGCGCCGTCCTCGGGCCTTTCGCGCCTTGCCGGGACCGGCCGAGCCAGGCCTTCGGGACCTTCCCCGTGCCTCTTCCCCCGACGATGCGCTACGGGCGCGTCTCATCTTAGAGGCTGGTGTCGCGGCGCGGCATGCGCGCGGTCCGGCATCGGGACGGGCAGGCGGGAAGGGCGAGCCATCAGCAAGCCCCAGATTAGAGCCTGCTCACATTAGAACCATTCCTGTTACGTAACAGAGGGTGCAGGGATAGCCGAAGGCGGTCAGACGGGCTCCGCCTCGGCGCGGGCGAGCGCCTCCTGCAAGGCGGAAGCCTCCTGCTGCTTCGCCCACATGGCGGCATAGACGCCGCGCCGGGCCAAGAGCGCCGCGTGGGTCCCCCGCTCCACGATGCGGCCCTCTTCCAGAACCAGGATCTCGTCGGCATCGACGACGGTGGAGAGGCGGTGGGCGATGACCAGCGTCGTGCGGTTGGCCGACACGGCCTTCAAGGAGGCCTGGATCTCCCGCTCGGTGTGGGAATCGAGCGCGGACGTGGCTTCGTCGAAGAGGAGGATCCGGGGTCGCTTCAGGATCGTCCTGGCGATGGCCACCCGCTGCTTCTCGCCGCCCGAGAGCTTCAGGCCCCGCTCGCCCACCACCGTCTTGTAGCCGTCGGGCAGCGCGGTCACGAAGGTGTGGATCTGGGCGAGCCTGGCCGCCTCCTCCACCTCCTCGCGGGTGGCGTCGGGCCGGCCGTAGGCGATGTTGTAGTAGATGCTGTCGTTGAACAGCACGGTGTCCTGGGGAACGATGCCTATGGCGGCGCGCAGGCTGGCCTGGGTCACGTCGCGGATGTCCTGGCCGTCGATGGCGATGCGGCCGGAATCGACGTCGTAGAACCGGAACAGCAGCCGCGAGATCGTGGACTTCCCCGCGCCGCTCGGCCCGACGATGGCGACCTTGCGGCCCGGCGGCACCGTGAACGACACGCCTTGCAGGATCGGCCGGCGCGAGTCGTAGCCGAACTCCACGTTGTCGAAGGCGACCTCGGCGCGGTCGACGACCAGCGGCCGGGCGCCGGGGGTGTCCTTCACCTCGGCCTCGACGGCCATGAGCTCGAACATGCTCTCGGCGTCGATCAGCGACTGCTTGATCTCGCGATAGACGAAGCCGAGGAAGTTGAGCGGCATATAGAGCTGCACCAGGTAGGCGTTCACGAGGACGAAATCCCCCATCGTCATCTTCCCCGCCGCCACGCCCCGGCCGGCCATGATCATCACCGCCGTCAGGCCCGCCGCGATGATCGCCCCCTGGCCGATGTTGAGGAGCGAGAGGCTCGTCTTGCTGCGCACCGCGGCGCGCTCGTAGCGCTGCAGCGACGAATCGAACCGGCGCGCCTCGTGCCCCTCGTTGCCGAAATACTTCACGGTCTCGTAGTTGAGCAGGCTGTCGATCGCCTTGGTGTTGGCCTCGCTGTCGGTCTCGTTCATCTCGCGCCGGTACTTGAGGCGCCATTCGGTGATCGCGAGCGTGAACCAGATGTAGCCGACGATGGTGGCGAAGGTGGTGGCCGAATAGACGAAGTCGTAGAGCCACCACAGGATGCCGCACACGAGCAGGATCTCGACCAGCGTGGGCAGGATGTTGAACAGCATGAAGGTGAGCAGGAACTCGATGCCCTTCGTGCCCCGCTCGATGGCGCGGCTGAGGCCCCCGGTCTGGCGGTCGAGGTGGAAGCGCAGCGCGAGCGCGTGCAGGTGCCGGAAGGTGGTGAGCGCCACGGCCCGGATCGCGCGCTGGCCGACCTTGGCGAAGACCGCGTCGCGCAATTCGCCGAAGGCCACCGCGAGGACGCGCAGCAGGCCGTAGGCGAACAACAGCCCCAGCGGCAGCACGATGGCCGCCGCGGTCTTGCCCGAAAGCGCGTCGATCGCCTGCTTGTAGATGAGCGGCACGCAGACGTTCGCGACCTTCGCCGCCCCCAGGAGCGCAAGGGCGAGCACGACGCGCCCGCGGATCTCGAGCGACTCGCGCGGCCACAGATAGGGCCCAAGGCTACGCAGCGTCCGCCAGTCCGCCTTCGCGGCGGCCTTGAGCGACGACGCGGGCGCGGCGCGGCGCCTCACCGGCTCCGCCCGCCGGGAGGCCGCGGCGCGGCTGCCGGGACCGCCGGATCGGGCCTTGCGCCGCTCGGCCCCGTCATCCGCGCGCCTTTCCCGCCATGTCGCCCGGGGGTTCGCCGGCCCCGCCGCTCGAGGGCTCATCCGGGGCGGGGCGCATCCCGCCCCCGCGCAAGGCGCGCTCCAGGCGCTCGATGTCGCGCAGGTGGATGTCCGTCTGCGGGAAGGGAATCTGGATGCCCGCCTCGCGGAAGGCCTTGTCGATGGCGAAGCGGATCTCGCTGGAGACCGTCCAGTAGTGGATGATGTTGTCGAGATGGATGCGCAGCTCGAAATCCAGCGAGCTGTCGCCGAAGTTCTTGAAGATCACCTGGGGCTTCGGCCATCTCGCCACCTCGGGATGGCTCGTGCCGCATTTCAGCAGCACGTCGCGCACCTTCTCGATGTCGCTTCCGTAGGCGACGCTCACCGGGATGTCGATGCGCCCGGCGCTGTCCTTGTGGGTCAGGTTCATCACCGCCTTGGACAGGATCTCGGAGTTGGGGACGATGACGGAGGCCCTCTGCAGGGTCTCGATCTCGGTCGCGCGCACGCTGATGCGTTTCACGAATCCCTCGTGCTCTCCCACGACCACCCAGTCGCCCACCTTCACGGGGCGCTCGATCAGCAGGATCAGGCCGGAGACGAAGTTGTTCACGATCGCCTGCAGGCCGAAGCCGATGCCGACCGACAAGGCGCCGGCGACGAGCGCCAGGCTGCTCAGATCGAGGCCCAGCGACGAGATGGCGCCGACCACGGCGATGATGAGGCCGATATACCCGACCGCGGCCTTGAGCGAGTGGCGCACGCCCACGTCGAGTCGCGTCTGCGGCAGGACGTGCTCCTCGAGCGCGCGCTGCAGCCACCGGGTGGCCAGCAGGATCGCGATGAAGATGAAGATGGCGAAGAAGATGTCGCCCAGCGAAAAGGTCAGCCGCTCGACGTAGAGCCCGATCGCCGAGCTCTGCATCCAGCCCGAGACGTCGTTCCAACTGAAGCCCCAGATCGGCAGCGCGAAGGCGATGCCGGCCGCGACCAGCACGACGTTGACGCCGAGCAGCGTCCAGAACTGGGTCACCCGCGCGCCGCGCTCGGACAAGGTGAGCGTGCGCCGCACCGCCGGCGACAGCCGGTCGTCGCGGGTGAGAAGCGCCTCCACCACCTCGCGGATCAGCTCGCGCGCGAGCCACAGCCCGCCGACGAGGGCGCCGGTCCAGACCACGTTCGACGTCAGATACTCGGACAGGCGGTAATAGCCGAGCAGCCCCGCGATCGGAATGGTGACGGACGCGATCCCCAGCGCGAAGCGCAGCAGCGGCCAGGCGTGCTCGCGCACCTTGAGGATGTCGGCCCGCGCCGCCGTCACGTCGCCGTGCGCCGCCACGATGTCCTCGCCGCCCGCTCCCGCCGGCCGCCACAGACCGGGGCGCAGCAGATAGAGGAAGCCGATCGCGATGGCGCTGTTGGCCAGGAGATCGAACACGATCCGGAACTCGACGCTGACCCGCGACACGTCCACCGACTCGCGGAAGAAGATGATGATCGCCGCGACCGCCGCCAGCACCGTCACGACGTGGCTGATGGTGCGCGCGTTGTCCGGCTCGAAGGGGGCGAGCTGCCAGCCCGGCGCGTCCGGCGCGAGCGCGGCCCGCGTCAGATTCGTGACCATGACGAAGAAGACGATCGAGACGCACAGGCCCGCCGCCACCGGCGCGACCGTCGAGGTCAGCATCTCCAGGCTGAACAGCGTCGCGTAGACGGCCGCCACCGCCAGCGACGGCAGCAGGCCCCGCGCCGTGCCCTCGACCACGGCGGCCACCAGCCGGCGCAGATAGGACGGCTCCCCCACCGCGGCCGTGCGGCCGAACCGGCGCAGCAGCCATTTGCGGAGCGGCCATCCGACCAGCGCCGCGAGCAGAAGGCTGCCGGCGAGGATGAGGAGCGAATAGAGCCCCTGCGCCGCCAGCGCCCCCGAGGCCACCCATTGCAGCGGCACGGCGGCGAGGGCCACCAGCGTGCTCAGGACCTCGGGCGCCGCCGCGGCCCACACCGAGGGCCGGATCGGCGACGGACCCTTGACCAGCAGCTCCTCCGTCAGTTGCTCGCGGCGCGCCGAGAGGAAGGTGCCGAGGAGGTCGCCGGCCTGGGTCGCCACGAGGTCGGCCTGCTTCATCCGCCCCTCGTAGAGGGCGAGCTTGGCCGTGAGGTCGCGCCGCTGCTGGGCCACCTCGTGGGATTCGGGCGGTTGCCCCTCCTTCGGCGGCGCGCCCAGCGCCTGCAGGAGCTTGCGCGTGGTGTCGGCCTGGGTCTGCGCCTCGCGCCAGGCGTTCAGCGCCTCGTCGCGGACCCGCTCGGCGACGGCGCGGACGTTCTCGAGCTGGGCCGTGCCGAGGCCGGGTTGGCCCAGCTCCTTCTGCGCCGCCTGGAGGTCGCGCGTCCATTCGCCGACGCGCTCGGCGAACGGCCGCTCGCCATTGGGGGACGGGGCCTGGGCATGGGCCGCCATGCCAAAGAGCACCGCGACACCCAGCAGGACGACGGTCGAAAGGCGCGACAAGACGCTCAAGAAGACATCCCGGAACCGCTTCGCCGGCGGCCGAAAACGGCCGAAGTTTCGAAGTTTAGCACAAGGCCGAAGGGGCGCCAGCGGGGCGCCGCCCGATCCGCCCGGCACCCGCCGGACGCGACCTACGCGGCGCGCCTGCGCTTGGCGATGATGCCCAAAATCTCGGAAGCGGCCTGCGGGATGTTGGTGCCCGGGCCGTACACGGCGGCGACGCCCGCCTTCTTCAGGAACTCGTAGTCCTGGGGCGGGATCACGCCGCCGCAAACGACCAGGATGTCCTCGGCGCCCTGCTTCTTCAGCTCCTCGAGCAGAAGCGGCACCAGCGTCCTGTGGCCCGCCGCCTGGCTCGAGACGCCGATCACGTGCACGTCGTTCTCGATCGCCTGGCGGGCCGCCTCCTCCGGCGTCTGGAACAGCGGGCCGATGTCGACGTCGAAGCCGATGTCGGCGAAGGCGGTGGCGATCACCTTCGCGCCGCGGTCGTGGCCGTCCTGGCCCATCTTCACCACCAGCATGCGCGGCCGCCGCCCTTCCTTGGCCGCGAAGGCGGCGACCTCGTTCTGGATGCGTTCGAACTCGCGGTCGCCGGCGTAGGCGGCGCCATAGACGCCCGAGATGCTCTGGGTCACGGCGCGGTAGCGGGTGAACACCTTCTCCAGCGCCGACGAGATCTCGCCCAGCGTCGCCCGCGCCCGCGTGGCCTCGATCGAGAGCGCCAAGAGGTTGCCCTCGCCGGTCCGCGCCGCCTCGGTCAGCGCATCGAGCGCCGCCTGGCACTTCGCCTTGTCGCGGCCGGCGCGGACGGCCTCCAGGCGCGCGACTTGCCGCTCGCGGACCTTGGTGTTGTCGATGACGAGGATGTCGACATGCTCCGGCTTCTCGGGCTGGTACTTGTTGACGCCCACCACCGCCTCCTCGCCGCGGTCGATGCGCGCCTGCTTGCGCGCGGCCGATTCCTCGATCCGCAGCTTCGGCATCCCGGATTCCACCGCCTTGGTCATGCCGCCCATGGCCTCGACCTCCTCGATGATCTTCCGGGCCTCCTCGGCCAGGCTCGCGGTCAGGCTTTCCACGAAGTAGGAACCGCCCAAGGGGTCGATCACGCGCGGGATCCCGGTTTCCTCGGCGATGATGAGCTGGGTGTTGCGGGCGATCCGCGCCGCGAAGGGTGTCGGCAGGGCCAGCGCCTCGTCGAAGGAGTTGGTGTGCAGCGACTGGGTCCCGCCCAGCACCGCCGCCATCGCCTCGATGGTGGTGCGCACGATGTTGTTGTAGGGGTCCTGCTCGGTCAGGCTCACGCCGGAGGTCTGGCAGTGGGTGCGCAGCGCCATGCTCATCGGAGTCTTGGGATCGAACCGGCGCATCACCCGCGCCCATAAAAGCCGCGCCGCGCGCAGCTTCGCGATCTCCATGAAGAAGTTCATGCCGATCGAGAAGAAGAAGCTGAGCCGGGGCGCGAAATCGTCGACCGCGAGCCCGCGGGCGAGCGCCGCGCGCACGTATTCGAGGCCGTCGGCGATGGTGAAGGCCAGCTCCTGCACCGCCGTCGCGCCCGCCTCCTGCATGTGGTAGCCGGAGATCGAGATCGAGTTGAAGCGCGGCATGTTGCGGGCCGTGTACTCGATGATGTCGGCGACGATCCGCATGCTGGGCCCGGGCGGGTAGATGTACGTGTTGCGGACCATGAATTCCTTGAGGATGTCGTTCTGGATCGTGCCGGACAGCTTGTCCTGGCTCACCCCCTGCTCTTCCGCCGCGACGATGTAGCCGGCCAGCACCGGCAGCACCGCGCCGTTCATGGTCATCGACACGCTCATCCTGTCGAGCGGAATGCCGTCGAACAGGATCTTCATGTCCTCGACGGAATCGATGGCGACGCCCGCCTTGCCGACATCGCCGGCGACGCGCGGGTGGTCGCTGTCATAGCCGCGATGGGTGGCCAGGTCGAAAGCCACCGACAGGCCCATCTGCCCGGCGGCCAGGTTGCGGCGATAGAAGGCGTTGGAGTCCTCGGCGGTGGAGAAGCCGGCGTATTGGCGGATGGTCCAGGGCCGGCCGGCATACATGGTGGCGCGCACGCCGCGCATGAAAGGCTCCAGCCCGGGCAGCGAGTTGACGGCCTCGGTGCCTTCGAGGTCGGCGGCGGTATAGAGCGGCTTGACGGTGAAGCCTTCCAGCGTCATCCAGGTGAGCTCGTCGGCCTGGCCGCCCCGCATCTCCTCCGAGGCGAGGGCCTTCCAATCCTCCAGGCCTTTCTTGGGAAAATCCGCCATGCCCTGTTCGTCTCCCCCTGTACGTCTCCCGGGGCTCGTTCCTGCCGTTCCACGCGAAAGGCGGGCAGTATAAGACCGGCCCGCGAGCGGCGTCCATGCGCGCATGCCGCGGCGCGGGGCCCCGATACGCGGGCCGCGGGCGGGCAGACGCCGCGCCTGGGATCGCGGCACTTTCCGCGCCGCCGCCGCCGCCCGCCGGCCGCGGCTCCCACCCCATGGCAGAGCGAGCGGCCCGAGGTCAGCCGCCGTGCCGCCGCGCGCTCCCCCGTCTTGCCGCGTCGAAGTGAGTAGCTACGCACGTATAATTGCGTTATTACTTTTATATATACCAGGACCCGGGAGGCGCGCGATGCTGGCCTTGAAGCTGCGGAAGATCGGCAACTCGCTGGGGGTGACCCTGCCCCGCGAGGCGGTGGCGCGGCTCGGCGTGGCCGAGGGCGACACGCTGTTCCTGACCGAGACCCCCGACGGCTTCGCGCTCACGCCCTATGACGAGGCGTTCGCCGCGGCGCTCGCCGCCTTCGCGGACGGAAGGCGGGACCTGCGCAACGCGCTTCGCGCGCTGGCCCGCGAGCGCGCCAAGCCCGGCCGGGGCCGCCGGTGACCGGGCGAGCCGACCGGGCGGCGCCCCCGCGCCCCATGCCGGCCGCGCGATGGCGGGACCGCGCGATCCTGTCGGCGATGGCGCTTTCGTTGCGGGCCGAGCATCCGGGGATTGGCCCGCTGGATACTCACCGCCTGGAGGCCGCGCTCGCCGAGGCGCGGGCGTTGATCTCGCGGGGCGTCAGCGACCCCTACCTTCTCGCGGCGGCCTATGCGTCGGGGATCGTGCGCGCGCGGCCCTTGCGGCCCGGCTCCGCCGCGCTCGCGCTCGCCGCCGCCTTCGTCGCGCTGCGGCCGAAGGGGCTTCGGCTCGCGGCGGCGGAGCTGGAGACGGCCGCCCGGGCCGGGATCAACGCCGTGAACCCGATGATCGACGCCGGTCTCTCGGGCGTCGAGTTCATCCCCTGCCAGATGACCCTCGAGATGTTCGGTCTCACCCGCGACGACCTCATCGACGGGATGGCCGAACCGGTCGGGGCCGCCACCGTCATCGGCCTGATGCAGGACGGCTCCGCTCCGCTCTTCATCTGAACCCCGTGCGGCCGGCCGCGCGCCGGCCGCCCCACCTCCGCCAGGAAGGGAGTCCATCCGCCATGACCGACACCGCGACCGGCCACGAGGTCACGCGCACGATCGATGCTCGCGGCAGCTTCTGTCCGGGGCCCCTCATGGAGCTCATCCGGGCGATCCGCGAGGCCGCCGTCGGCGACGTGCTCGCCGTCTACAGCTCCGACAAGGGCTCCAAGGTCGACATCCCGAAGTGGATCGAGAAGGCCGGCCACAAGCTCATCAGCGTGGAGACCCGCGACGGTTACGACGAGATCATCGTCGAGAAGATGCGCTAGGGCGAGGACACCACGATGGATCGCGTCCTCGTCCTCGGCGGCGGGGTCGGGGGGACCCTCGTCGCCAACCTCCTCGTCCGCAAGCTGCACCGCGAGGTGCGGCGCGGCGACGCCACCGTGACGGTCATCGACCAGACCGGCCGCCACACCTATCAGCCCGGCTTCATGTACATCGCGATGGGCGGCGAACGGGCCGACCGGCTCGTCCGGCCGGAGCGCTCGCTCCTCGACAAGCGCGGCCAGCTCGTCGTCGGCGCGGGCGGGCGGGGGAACGAGGCGGACCCGCCCGGCGAGGCCAAGGACGGCCAGGACCGCATCGGCCACGTGCGCGCGGTGGCGCTCACGCTCGCCGGCTGGATCGCGATGGTCCTGATCGCGGGGCTGGCGCAGGGCGCGTTCGCCTTCTGGGTCGCCGCCAACATCGCCGGCCTGTGCATGGGGTCGTCGCAGGCGGCCGGCCGCGCGATCGTCGGCGTCTGCGGCGCCCCGTACAAGTGCCCGCCGGCGCCGCTCGAGGTGTCGTTTCTCATCGAGTCCGAGCTGCGCGAGCGCGGCCTCCGCGACAGGAGCGAGGTCCACTTCTGCTCCCCGATCGGGCGCGCCTTCACCATCGAGAGCGTCTCGCAGATGGCGACCCCGATCCTGGAGGAGAAGGGGATCGAGCTCCACACGTTCTTCAACGTGGAGTCGATCGACCGCGAGAAGAAGGTCGTCAGCTCCCTCGAGGGGGAGGAGCTGCCATACGACCTGCTCATCCTCGTGCCGCCGCACCGGGGTGCCCAGTTCCTCATCGAGTCCGGCCTCGCGCCGGCGCCGGGCGGCTGGCTTCCCACCGCCAAGCACACGCCCGCGGTGGGCGGACGCAAGAACGGTCATGCCCTCGGCGACGCACCCGCACG
>OFHG01000860.1_pt1 | contig 11476 bp, 11 predicted proteins | sample 1521931 | NCBI WGS metagenome assembly OFHG01 (sample SAMEA2468438, study PRJEB22500) | soil metagenome | biome: Glassland; feature: Farmland; material: Clay | place: Australia | collected 2013-01-31 | depth 0.55 m
CCGCGGGGCTGACCGCGATGCTGGCGGTGATGGCGCTGGAGGAGCACGGCGTCGGTCCGGGCGCGGGCGAGGTCCTGGTGACGGGCGCGGCCGGCGGGGTGGGCAGCATCGCGGTGGCGGTACGGGCGAACCTGGGCCACAACGTGGTGGCCGCCACGGGACGGCGGCAGACCCACGATTACCTGCGCGGGCTCGGCGCCGCAGGCTTCATCTCGCGGCAGGAGCTTGCCGTTCCGCCGAAGAAGCCCTTACTGCCCGAGCGCTGGATCGCGGCCGTGGATGCCGTGGGCGGCGTCACGCTCGCGAACATCCTGGCGAGCCTGAAGGCGGGCGGGAGCGTCGCCGCCACCGGCAACGTCGCCGGGCATGCGTATCCGGCCTCCGTCCTCCCGTTCATCCTGCGCGGCGTGAACCTGCTCGGCATCGAGGTGACGAACTGTCCCGTGGAGCGCCGCAGCCAGGCCTGGGAACGCCTGCTGCGCGATCTCCCGCCCGTGCTCCTCGACCGCATGACCACGGAGGTCCCGCTCAAGGACGCGGCCGAGATCGGCCGGCGCATCCTGAAGGGCGGCGTCCAGGGCCGCGTCGTCGTGGACGTGACCGCCTAGGCCGCAGCCGCACCCGGGCGTCTCCCACCCCCGCCGGGTTCCTGGAAAAAATTATGGTTAACAAAGGGTTACTGGTCAGGCGCCGCCGATTCGGCTAGGCTTTTCCCATGCGGATCGGGAAGGCGGCAGAGGCGGGTCGGGCGGCGCGCGTGGTCCGGGCGGCCGCGGCGCTAACGGCGCTGGCGGCGGGACTGGGGCTTTCCGCGTGCAACCCGTTCGCGCCGTTCTCGCCCACGCGCGAGGACATCGTAGGCGACCGCATCGCCGCGCCGCAGATCGCCGAGGCGCCGGGCACCATCTATTGCTACCGGACGCTGGCCAGGGTGGACTGCCGCGCCGTGCCGGAGCCCGGGCAGGAAGACCGGCTGATGAGCCACGACGGCGGCAACCTCGCCGGCCCGCCGCGCTGACGGCATTTTAAAACTCTCATTACTGCGAATTGCGGACGCTCACGCCGCGCCGCGGCCGGTCCGCACGGGTGGGCCCAGAGCATTATTCCCCAAAGTTGAGCCGCCTGCGCCGGAGCGATTTTCCGTTCCCGGGCAGGAGCGGGGCGCAGCGCGTACCGGGGAGTACGGGCAAGCCCCGCGACGAACCCCGGGGCGGAAAAGCGCTCCGGCCCTTCGGGTTGCGCCGCGCCGGCGCGCCCGCGTCGTTGCGCCGCTTGCCCGATGGGCCACATCGCGCTACGCGGCGCGCCTAACGGATTGCCTCGCCGCGGCGTAACGCAGGTGAGTCAACTTTGGGGAATAATGCTCTAAAGCCAGCCGCGGTAGCGGAAGAACAGGTACGGCAATATGGCGGAGACCACCATGGTGACCAGCGCGAGCGGATAGCCGTACGGCCAGGCGAGCTCCGGCATGGCGTGGAAGTTCATGCCGTAGATGCTGGCGATGAGCGTGGGCGGCATGAGCACGACCGCCGCGACCGAGAAGATCTTGATGATGTTATTCTGCTGGACGTTGATGAGGCCGAGCGTCGCCTCGAGCAGGAAGTTGACCTTGTTCGCGAGGAAGGTGGCGTGGTCGCTGAGCGACGCGATGTCGTGCGAAAGCGTCTCGAGATGCGTGCGCGACTTGCGGCTCCTGCCCTCGCTCGTCTGGCCGAGGAACGCGAGCAGGCGTCCCATGCTGACCAGGCTTTCCCGCGCCTTCGAGATGAGATCCCCCTCCTTGCCCAGCCGCCGCAGGACGTTCTTGAAATTGCGGCCGTCCGCTTCCTCGTCGCCCTGGCCGAAAGCCTCGGTCGAGAGCGCGTTCACCTGATCGCCGATTTGCTCCAGGATATCGGCCGCGCGGTCGATGACGGTGTCGAGAAGCCCCAGAAGCGCCGCCTCGCCGGTCAAGTACTGGCCCGGGCGCGCCTGTATCCGCGTCGCGAAGGTGCGGAAGGATTGCGGGTCGGCATACCGGAGCGTGACGAGGCGGTCGCTGGCGAGGATGAAGGTGATGGCCGAGCATTCCGGGTGTTCGGTGTCGGTCCGCGACAGCAGCAGCGCCGTCATGTAGAGGCCTTCCTCCTCGCGCCGAAGCCGGCTCGAGGCCTCGATTTCCTTCATCTCCTCGCGGCTGGGGACGTCGACGCCGAACGCGTGCGCGACCGCCGAGACCTCGAAGGCGGTCGGCTCCCGAAGGTCGCCCCACACGGTCTCGGGTGGCAGCGCCTCGCCGGCCGCGAACTCGGTGGCGGCGATCCGGCCTTGGTGCGGGGCATAGATCGTGAGCATGGCGCGTCGTCGTTCGTGCGCGGGCGGGGCCGATTCCGGCGGACGGGCCGCGCGGGCGCCGGTGCCCCCTTGGGCGGCGTCATTGTGTCCTCATTCGGCGCGGGACGGAAGCGGGAAGGGCGCCACTCGACCAGCGGCGGCGGGGCTCGGGATGGACGCCTCGCGAAGCAAGACAGCGCCGCCGCGCGCGATCGATCCGGTGTTCCTGTCCCTTGCGTCGACATGCCGTCCCGCCCGGCCACGGCAATGCGGGCGATCGCCGGTGACACCTCAAATGTGCTCTTGACGCCGAAGATAGATGTATATACAAATAAAGAATGGCAAGGCTCAGGACATCGACCCGATCGACGCTGCCGCCGCTTCCGTGCGCGTGCGCCAGCCTGCGCCGCGCCTCGCGGGCGCTGACGCAGCTTTACGACGAGGCGGTCCGGCCGTACGGCCTGCGGGTGACGCAGTTCACCGTGTTGCAGGTCCTGGACCGGGTCGGGGAGATCGGCCAGGGCCGGCTGAGCGAGATACTGGCGATGGACAGCACGAGTCTGAGCCGCACGCTCAAGCTTCTCGAGCAGAACGCGTGGATCGGCATCTCGCCCGGCGAGGACCGCAGGGAACGCCGCATCCGGCTCACGGCGAAGGGCCGGGAGCAGCTCGCCCGCGCCGCGTCTGCGTGGAGTGAGGTCCAACGGCGCCTGCAGACTGAGCTGGGAAAGCCGGGCTGGACGACTCTGTTCGGCGTGCTGGACCAGGTGACCGAGGCGGTCCAGCGGGCGTGACCGCAGCGAGGAGGCCGAGGAGCCGACAGGCAGCCGCTTCTTGGTCTGAAAGGTGTATATACACATGGCGGCGACGAAGCTCGAGGATCACCCGACCGTAAGGGCGTTTCGCGCGGGCAAGGCACGCCCGCCCGATCCAACGTCGCCCAGGGTGCTGAGCGGGTCGGAGCTGCGGCGATGGTGCCTGGCGGAGGGCGCCGACGACGTCGGGTTCGTCGAGATCACGCGACCGGAGATCGCCGATCAGCGGGCGGAGATCGAAGGGCTGCTTCCCCGGGCCAGGGCGCTCATCAGCTTCGTGCGGCGGATGAACCGCGACGATATCCGCACCCCTGCGCGGTCGATCGCCAACGTGGAGTTCCATCACACCGGCGAGGAAGTGAACGAGATCGCGCGTCGAATCGTCTCCCGTTTGGAACAGCAAGGAATGAGGGCCATCATCGGCAGCCCGGTCGGCTTCCCGATGGAGATGGACCGCTGGCCCGCCAAGGCCTGGATCCTGTCGCACAAGGCGATCGCCGTGGCCGCCGGCCTGGGCCGCATGGGAATCCACCGCAACGTGATCCATCCCCGCTTCGGAAATTTCATTCTGCTCGGCACCGTCGTGCTCGATGCGGAGATCGACGCCTACTCGCATCCGATCGACTACAATCCCTGTCTCGAATGCAAGCTGTGCGTCGCCGCCTGCCCGACGGGCGCGATCTCGCGCGACGGTCACTTCAATTTCTCGGCCTGTTACACCCATAACTACCGCGAGTTCATGGGCGGTTTTTCCGACTGGGTCGAGACCGTCGCGGACAGCAGGACCGCGCGCAACTACCGCGCCCGGGTAAGCGATTCGGAGACGGTCTCGATGTGGCAGAGCCTCGGGTTCGGCCCCAACTACAAGGCGGCCTATTGCATGGCGGTCTGCCCGGCGGGAGAGGACGTCATCGCTCCGTTCCTCGGCGAGCGGAAGCGATTCCTCGACGAGGTCGTCAAGCCGCTGCAGGACAAGTCCGAGATCGTCTACGTCGTCCCCAATTCAGACGCCGAGGAGCACGTCGCCCGGCGCTTCCCCAACAAGCGGACCAAGCGGGTGGGCAACGGCATCCGGCCCGCCACCATCGACGGCTTCCTGCGCGGATTGCCCGTCACGTTCCAACCGGACCGCTCCAGGGGGCTCGATGCCACCTACCACTTCACCTTCACCGGCGCGGAGGCCCGCAAGGCCACGGTGATCATCCGCGATCGCAGGGTGCAGGTCGCAGACGGCCATGTCGGATCGGCCGACTTCCGGCTGACGGCCGATTCGGCAACGTGGCTTCGGTTCCTGCGCCACGAAGCGAATCTCGCCGTCGCGCTGCTGTGCGCCAAATTCCGCTTCAAGGGCTCGCCCAGGCTTCTTCTCACCTTCGGCCGCTGCTTCCCGTCCTGACGCAGGCAATCCTTGGGGGCTCCCCGTCATCCCGTCGTCCCGCGCGGCGGGGCGGGGAGTGCGGGGTAACCGGGAGGAAAAAGGGGAGGGTGATGGTGCTGCCGGCAAGGATTGAACTTGCGACCCCGTCCTTACCAAGGACGTGCTCTACCACTGAGCTACGGCAGCGAACGCGTCGCGCGCGCCGGCCCCGGTTTCCCGCAACGGTCCGCCCCTTGCGGAGCGGCCGGGCGGGATGCGTGTTCCCGGTCCCTGGCGGCCGGAGCGCGAAGACCGACGCGCGGGCGAGAGTTACACGAGGTCCCGCGCGATGGCAAGTCCGGGTGCCCGCCGTCTCGAGCCCGGCGGGCACGGCCCGATGGGGAACGGGTGCGAATGAAGGCGAATGAAGACGGCGACCGAACAAAAAAAAGGGGCGGCGCGGGGGGCGCCACCCCGAAGTGCTAGCTGCAACTACCTAGGGGTTAGTGTAGGTAGTAGAGGCCGGGCGGAAGCCCCTCCGCGGCTTCCGCCCAGCCGGAGCACCGGAGCGGCGCCTGCAACCGCTCCGGGTCCGCTGGTCGGGGGAGAGCCCCAACGCCCGCTACGCCGCCCCAACGCGCGGGGGGAACCGCGCGAAAGATGCGCACCCATCCGGGTGCGATCAGGACGACGCAGCATCGGACGAGGTCCGGCACCAGGCCGGGAACCTCGACAGACGTGGCACCAGGGTCACCCCCCATCACATCCCCCTTTCGGCAGCCCCGCTATCTGAGCCGGAGCCCAGACCGGTAGCTTTGCGTCCCGCCGTCGCCGGCGGTTTGCCCTTGTCGAGGAGGATCTAACGATCACTCCTGCGATGTGAGGCCAGTATCAGTAATAGAGGTTAAGGACACGTTAAGAGTGCTCTATTACTTTACAAGTGGCAAATCATATCAAGTAAAACTGAAGTATCATTCGTCTAAAATTTTAGACAATGTTCGAACATCGGCCTTTTTGGCGGGGCTTGGCCGGGCTCCGGCCGTCCGGCCGTTTTCGCGGCCCTGGCGCGTCCTTGCTCGGCTGCCTCTATAATCGGGGCGCCGCGGGCGACGCGCCCCTGGAGGGAACGACGAGATGGCGGACGAAGGACCGAAGGATCGGGGCGACGCGAAGCGGCGGCCGGCCGCGCGCCCCCACCTCTCGGAGGCCGGCAGGATCGAGGCGGAGGCGCGCGCCGAGCGGCTGGCGGCGGCGCTTCGCGCCAATCTCAAGCGCCGCAAGGCCCAGAGCCGCGCCCGCGACTCGGGGGGCGGACGAACCCCTGGCGGCGCCGGGCGGCGCGCCCGGGATGGCGGCTGAAGGCCCGGTCCCCGGCCGCGTCCGGCTTGAGGGCCGCTTCCGGTTACAGTAGAAAGGCCGCGCGCCCCGCCCCGGCCAGGGCCGACGCGTCCGAAGCCGGGGGCTGCCTGGCCCGAACCGGTGGAAGACGGGGCGCGTCGGGGCCGGCGTTACTTGCCGGACCGCCCCTTGGCCGGCCCCCCTCTTGGAAGGACCCTCCCATGCCCGTGATGCCCGATAGCTGGATCCGCGAGATGGCGCTGAGGCGCAGCATGATCGAGCCCTTCGTCGAGCGGCAGCAGCGCGAGGGCGTGATCTCCTTCGGCCTTTCGTCCTACGGCTACGACGCGCGGGTCTCGAACGAATTCAAGATTTTCCACAACATCGATTCGGCGATCGTCGATCCCAAGGACTTCTCGCCCAAGGGGTTCGTGGACCGCACCGGGCCGGTGTGCATCGTCCCGCCCAACTCCTTCGTGCTCGCCCGCACGGTCGAGTATTTCCGCATCCCGCGCGACGTGCTGGTGATCTGCCTCGGCAAGTCCACCTACGCGCGCTGCGGGATCATCGTCAACGTGACGCCGCTCGAGCCCGAATGGGAAGGCCACGTGACGCTGGAGTTCTCGAACACCACGACGCTGCCCGCCAAGATCTACGCCGACGAGGGGGCGGCGCAGTTCGTCTTCCTCAAGGCCGACACGCCCTGCGAGGTCTCCTACGCCGACCGCCAGGGCAAGTACATGCGGCAGAAGGGCGTGACCCTGCCGAAGCTCTGATCCGGCGGTCCCCCTGCCGGGTCCGCCGCAAAGCGGCATCCCGGGGTGCTTCGACCGAGAGGCTCGAGGGTTCGCACGCCCGCGGTCATGTCGATTCGGCCCAACGGCAGTGCCGACTTCTTTACACGAGGGCGTCGGCGGCCTATCTGTGCTTCCCGCGAAAGCCCGTGGGGCACGGGCCGCAGGCCAGGACGCGCTGAGGGCGCAAGGACCACGAATGGATAGGATAAAAATTCGCGGCGGGCGGAGGCTTTCGGGGGCGGTTCCGGTGAGCGGGGCCAAGAACGCGGCGCTTCCGCTCATGGCGGCGAGCCTGCTCACCGAGGACACGGTGACGCTCGAGAACCTGCCGCACCTGGCCGACATCTCGACGCTTGCCAACCTCCTGATGCAGCACGGCGTCGAGGTCTCGATGAACGGCGAGGTGAAGGGCGGCCATTCCGGCCGCATCCTGGCCCTCACCGCCGCCGAGATCCGGAGCACTACGGCGCCCTACGAATTGGTGCGCAAGATGCGGGCCTCGATCCTGGTCCTGGGGCCGTTGCTCGCCCGCTGCGGCCAGGCCAAGGTCTCGCTTCCCGGCGGCTGCGCCATCGGCAACCGGCCCGTCGACCTGCACCTGCGGGGCCTCACGCAGCTGGGCGCGGAGATCGATCTCTCCGACGGCTACATCCATGCCCGCGCCCCCAAGGGCCTGAGCGGCGCCCACGTCCTGTTCCCCATGGTCTCGGTGGGCGCGACCGAGAACCTCCTGATGGCGGCATCCTTGGCCGAGGGCGAGCCCGTCCTGGTCAACGCGGCGCGCGAGCCCGAGGTCACGGATCTCGCCCGCTGCCTGGTCGCGATGGGCGCCGACATCCAGGGGATCGGCAGCGGGACCCTGACCATCCGGGGCGTTCCCCGGCTCACGGGCGCGGTGCACAGCGTGGTGCCCGACCGCATCGAGACCGGGACCTACGCGATCGCGGCCGCGATCACCGGCGGCGACATCGAGATGATCGGCGGTCGGCCCGATCTGGTCGAGGCGCTCACGGAGCTGCTCTCCCAGGCCGGGGCCGACGTCGCGCCCACCGAGCGCGGCTTCCAGGTTCGCGGCAACGGCACCGTGCGGGGCGTCGACGTCACCACCGAGCCCTATCCCGGCTTCCCCACCGACATGCAGGCCCAGGTCATGGCCCTGATGGCCACCGCCAAGGGCGCCTCGCTCATCACCGAATCGATCTTCGAGAATCGCTTCATGCACGTTCCGGAGCTCTCGCGCATGGGCGCCGACATCCACGTCCACGGCTCGTCGGCGATGGTGCGGGGCGTGCCGCGGCTGGCCGGCGCGCCGGTGATGGCCACCGACCTGCGCGCCTCGGTGTCGCTGGTGCTTGCGGGGCTGGCCGCCGAGGGCGAAACTGTGGTGCATCGCGTGTATCATCTGGATCGCGGCTACGAGCGGCTGGAGGAGAAGCTCGCCGCCTGCGGGGCCGACATCGAGAGGGTCAGGGACTAGGCCATGTCCGAGCAATTGAAGCTCCGCGCCGCCGACGACGAGGACATCAGCGTCATCAGCGCCTGCATGCAGGACGCGCTGATCTCCTGCTCCGAGCTCTCCTTCCTTCCGGGCGAGCGGCGCTTCGTCGCGCTCGCGAAGCGCTTCAAGTGGGAGAACTGCCCGGATTTCATGCAGGAACGCGCGGCGGCGCCGTGCAGCAGCTACGAGCGCACCAACTGCGTCCTCGTCATCGACGACGTGACGGGCGTGCGTCTCTTCGACCTCAGGAAGCCCGAGAACTGCGATTTGCTGGAGCTTCTCGCCATCGCCGTCGAAGAGGGGAACGAAGAGGAGGGCGATCCGGCGCGTCTCGTGCTGTTCTTCGCCGGCGGCGGGGTCATCCGGCTGGAAGTCGGGCGCATCCTGTGCCATCTAGAGGACCTTGGCGAGCCGTGGACCACCAGCCGGCGGCCCTGCCATCCCTTGGACGAGGCCGGGTGAGCCCGTCCTCAGCGCCGATTCTTCAATAGGGTGACGACGTGCTGGGCAACGAACCCTTGGTGCTCGCCCTTCCCAAGGGCCGCATCCTCGACGAGGTGATGGATCTCGTGCGCGCGGCCGGCATCGAGCCGGAGCCCGCGTTCACGGACCCCGAATGCCGCCGCCTGCGCTTCTCGACCAAGCGCGACGGGCTGGACATCATCCGCGTGCGCTCCTTCGACGTCGCGACCTTCGTGGCCTTCGGCGCGGCGCAGCTTGGCGTGGCGGGCAACGACGTGCTGATGGAGTTCGACTATCCCGAGATCTACGCGCCCCTCGATCTCGGCGTCGGCCGCTGCCGGCTGGTGGTGGCGGAGCCCAGGGAGATGAGCGAGCGCGACGATCCCGCGACGTGGAGCCACGTGCGGGTCGCCACCAAGTATCCGGAGATCACGCGCCGCCATTTCGCGGCTCGCGGCGTGCAGGCGGAATGCATCAAGCTGAACGGCGCGCTGGAGCTCGCGCCGCGGCTGGGATTGAGCCAGCGCATCGTGGACCTGGTGTCCACGGGCACGACGCTGCGCGAAAACGGCCTCGTCGAGGTGGAACGCATCGCCGACGTCACCTCGCGGCTGGTCGTGAACCGCGCCGCGCTCAAGACCCGGTACGCCGACGTCGGGCCCTGGATCGAACGCTTCCGCGAGGTCGCCCGTGCCGCGTGAGCTCTCCACGCTCGAAGCCGATTTCGCCGCCCGCTTCGCGGAGCTCCTGGCGTGCAAGCGCGGCATCGAGGCCGACGTCGACGAGACGGTGGCCGCGATCCTGCGCGACGTCGAATCGCGGGGCGACGCCGCTCTCATCGACTACACGTGGCGGTTCGACCGCGTGCGGCTGACCTCCGAAACCCTTCGCGTCACCGCCGCCGAGGTCGAGGACGCGGCAAAAAGTTGCTCGAGCGAGACGCTGCGGGCGCTCGAGCTCGCCGCGGCGCGGATCGAGGCCTATCACCGCCGCCAGCTCCCCTCGGACGAGTTCTACACGGACGAGGCCGGCGTGGGGCTGGGCACGCGCTGGACGGCCGTCGCGTCCGCGGGGCTCTACGTCCCGGGCGGCACCGCGGCCTACCCCAGCTCGGTCCTGATGAACGCGGTTCCGGCGCGGGTGGCCGGCGTCGAGCGCCTCGTCATGGCGGTCCCGGCGCCCGAAGGCAGGCTCAATCCCCTCGTCCTCGCGGCGGCCCGCATCTCCGGCGTGCACGAGATCTACCGCATCGGCGGCGCGCAGGCGATCGCGGCGCTCGCCTACGGGACCGAGACCGTCCAGCCGGTGGACAAGATCGTCGGCCCCGGAAACGTCTATGTCGCGGCGGCCAAGCGGCGCGTGTTCGGCCGCGTCGGCATCGACATGATCGCGGGCCCCTCGGAGATCCTGGTCGTCGCCGACGGCGGGAACGATCCCGGCTGGATCGCCGCCGACCTCCTGTCCCAGGCGGAGCACGACGCGCTCGCCCAGTCGGTGCTGATCACCGACGACGCCGGCTTCGCCAAGCGCGTGATCGCGGCGGCGGAGTCGATGCTCGCGAACCTGCCGCGCGGAAAGATCGCGGGTGAGAGCTGGCGCGATTTCGGCGCCGTCATCACCGTCGGGCACCTCGACGAGGCGCCGGCGCTCGTGGACCGGATCGCCCCCGAGCACCTCGAGCTCGCGGTCCGCGATCCCGAGACGCTTGCGCGCCGCATCCGCAACGCCGGCGCCGTATTCCTGGGCCGCTTCACGCCGGAGGCCATCGGCGACTACGTGGGCGGGCCCAACCACGTGCTTCCCACCTCGGGCAGCGCCCGCTTCTCCTCGGGGCTGGGCGTGCAGGATTTCATGAAGCGCACCTCGTGGCTGCGGGTGGACGGCGACGCGCTGGCTGCGATCGGGCCGGCGGCGGTGACGTTGGCGAAGGCCGAGGGGTTGGAGGCCCACGCGCGCAGCATCGGCATCCGGCTCAACCCTCGGGAATAGGGGCCCCCGTTGTCCGAGAGCGAGACCGGCGAAATCCCCGCAGACGAGAACGCCGACAGCGAGCGCATCGTCAACGTCATCCTCGACGAACATTCGATCGTGCGGCGCAACGCCGACGTGGAGCACGAGCGCGCGGTCGCCATCTACGATCTTCTGGAGCGGAACCATTTCGCGCCGGCGAATCTCACCGGCCCGTACCATCTCGTCATCGGTATCGAGGGCGACCGGCTCGCGCTGGACATCCACAGCGTGGACGACGAGCCGCTCGACAAGGTGACGCTCCCGCTCCAGATCTTCCGCCGGATCGTGCGCGACTATTTCATGGTCTGCGAGAGCTATTACTCGGCGATCAAGACCGCAAGCCCGGCCCGCATAGAGGCCCTCGACATGGGGAGGCGGGGTCTCCACGACGAAGGCTCGGAGTTGCTGCGCGAGCGGCTTGCCGGCAAGATCGAGGTCGATTTCGACACCGCGCGCCGGCTCTTCACCCTCGTCTGCGTGCTGCACATCCGGGGCTGACGCGTTGATGCGCGATCTCGCGGGGCGCGGTCTTACGGAACGCGGTCTTATGGCGCGCGATTTTCCGGGCAGCGTCCTCTTTGCCTGCAGTCACAACGCGATCCGCTCGCCCATGGCCGAGGGGCTGATGAAGGCCTATTACGGCAAACGCGTGTACGTCGATTCGGTCGGGGTGCGCGCGCGGCCCGTCGATCCGTTCGCGGTGTCGGTGATGGAGGAGGTCGGCATCGACATTTCAAGGCACAAGCCGGCCACATTCGAAGAACTGGACGATCTGGCAGGCCTCAGCTTCGACCTCATCGTCACACTCTCGCCGCCCGCGCATCATAGGGCGCTGGAATTGCCCCGTACGATTCCGGCCGAGGTGGAGTATTGGCCGATGGTCGAT
>OFHG01000861.1_pt1 | contig 11458 bp, 11 predicted proteins | sample 1521931 | NCBI WGS metagenome assembly OFHG01 (sample SAMEA2468438, study PRJEB22500) | soil metagenome | biome: Glassland; feature: Farmland; material: Clay | place: Australia | collected 2013-01-31 | depth 0.55 m
TCGCCCCCGGGCTTCTCGACGGGCCCGACCCGGCCTGGGCTGAGGACATCGACCAGGTGATCTTTCGCGGCTCGATGGCCATGGAAGAGGTCGTGTTTTTCCATCGGGCATCCCGCACGGCCATCGTTTGCGATCTCATCCAGCGCTTCGATCCGGACAAAACGACAGGTTGGAAAGGCGCACTGATGCGGCTGGACGGACTCGTCGGCGAACGCGGCAGCACGCCCCGCGAATGGCGGGCCAGCTTTCTCGAACGCGCCCCCGCCCGCGCCGCACGGCAAAAGCTGATCGACTGGAACCCCTCCCAACTCCTGATCGCACATGGTGAGTGTGCACGAAGCGGGGCAACCGATATCATCCGTAAGGCACTGGACTGGATATAGCGGCAGCAGGGGCCGGGTCATGTGTCACGGACATTGGACAGCTGCAACGCTCCCGCACATGGACGTGCGGCTTCAGCGAGCCATCGGAAACCGCGTTTTCGATGGCGTCCGAGGCCGGAGGCAGGAGCCTCCGGCCGTATCCAACGAACCAGGGCCTGTGAACAGGCCCTAGACGCCCGAGTACTGGGCGTGCACCTCTTTGGCGTGCATGCCCGGCAGCTTGTTCAGGGCGGCGATCAGGGCCTTGGCCGAGGCCACGACGATGTCGGTGTCCGAGCCCTGGCCGTTGACGATGCGGTTGCCGTCCTGCAGGCGCACCGTCACCTCGCCCTGGGCATCGGTGCCCGAGGTGATGGCGTTGACCGAGTACAGCAGCAGCGTGCCGTTCGGGTCGACCAGCGAGTTGATGGCCTTGAAGGCGGCATCGACCGGGCCGTCGCCCTGGGCCGTGGCCTTGTGCACCGTCCCCTCGATCTCCAGCTCCACCGCCGCCACCGGCGCGTCGCGGGTACCGGAGGCCGCGTGCAGCCCGACCAGCTTCACGCGCTCGGCCTGCACCTCCTTGTCGCCCGACAGCAGCGCCATCAGATCCTCGTCGAAGATGTCCTTCTTCTTGTCGGCCAGCAGCTTGAAGCGCTCGAACACGGCGTTCAGCCCGGCCTCGTCGACCTCCAGGCCCAGCGCCGCGAAGCGCGACTTCAGTGCCGCCCGCCCCGAATGCTTGCCCAGCACCATGCGGTTCGTCGACCAGCCCACCGATTCCGGGGTCATGATCTCGTAGGTCTTCTGGTGCTTCAGCACGCCGTCCTGGTGGATGCCCGACTCGTGGGCGAAGGCGTTGGCGCCGACGATGGCCTTGTTCGGCTGCACCGGCATGCCGGTGATCTGGCTGACCAGCTTCGAGGTCGGCACGATCTTCGTGGTGTCGATGCCGGTGTCGATGCTGTAACGATCCGTGCGCGTGCGCAGGATCATGACGATCTCCTCCAGCGAGGCGTTGCCGGCGCGCTCTCCCAGGCCGTTGATCGTACACTCGACCTGCCTGGCGCCGTTCTCCACCGCCGCCAGCGAATTGGCCACGGCCAGGCCCAGGTCGTTGTGGCAGTGCACGGAGAAGATCGCCTTGTCCGCATTCGGCACGCGCGCGATCAGCTCGCGGATGCGCCCGCCGAACTCCTCGGGGGTCATGTAGCCGACCGTGTCCGGGATATTGATGACGCTGGCGCCCGCATCGATGGTCGCCTCGACGATGCGGCACAGGAAATCCATGTCCGAGCGCCCGGCATCCTCGGCCGAGAACTCGACCTCCGGGGCCAGGGAGCGCGCCAGCTTCACGGCCTCCACCGCCCGGCTCAGCACCTCGTCCGGCTCCATGCGCAATTTCGCCTGCATGTGGATGGGGCTGGTGGCGATGAAGGTGTGGATGCGGGCACGGTCCCCCGCCGGGCGTACCGCCTCGGCGGCGCGCTCGATGTCCTTGGTGGCGGCGCGCGCCAGGCCGGCGATCCTCGGCCCGTGAACCTCCTTGGCGATGCGATGCACCGCCTCGAAGTCGCCCGGGGAGGCGACCGGGAAGCCCGCCTCGATGATGTCCACGCCGAGCACGGCCAGCGCATGCGCCACACGCAGCTTCTCGTCCAGATTCATCGAACAGCCGGGGGACTGCTCGCCGTCGCGCAGGGTGGTATCGAAGATGTACAGCCGGTCCATTGCTCGCTCCTTGGTGGTGTAAAAACAAAAAAGCCGCAGGAAGATTCCTACGGCCCATCACACGCGACTGATTCCCCTCAGTCGGTCACAGGCCGCAACCGGGCAGTAGCAGCGGAAGCTGCCAGGCCGAAAAGAGGGAAAAGTCCACGCGCATCATCGGCGCATTAAAGCCGATGCCGTGGCATCGGTCAATGACCCGGGGATTCCGGCTCGTGCGGCTGCGCCTGCTCAGACTCCTGGCTGGGCTCCGGCTGGGCCGGCTCTTGCGGGGCCGCCGGCTGCATGGCCTCCTGGGCCTGGCGCCCATGGCGGCGCTGGCGCAGCCGCGCGCGCATCTGGAAGGCGCGGCGCTTCTGCCACAGGCTGAGCATGACGCCGTGCAGCACATAGGCCAGCAGCAGCATGAACAACACCTTGTACGGGTTGATCATGACGAAGAAGATGACGGCCAAAAAGGCCAGCAGCACCACGAAGGGCCGGCGCTGCTTCAGGTCGATCTCCTTGCCGGAGACGAAGCGCACGCGGCTGACCATCAGCCAGGCCAGGAGCACCGAGATGCCGAACCACAGCCAGCTGATCGGCTGCAGGCCGCCGTCCTCGTGGAACAGCACGGCGGTGGCGATCAACAGCGCCGTGGCCGGCGTCGGCAGTCCCTGGAAATAGCGCTTGTCCATCTTGCCGACCTGGGTGTTGAAGCGCGCCAGGCGCAGCGCCGCACAGGCCGCGATCAAAAAGGCCGCCAGCCAGCCGGGCTTGTGCAGCGGCGTCAGCGCCCACAGGTAGACGAGCACCGCCGGGGCGATGCCGAAGGACAGCATGTCCGACAACGAATCGTATTCGGCGCCGAAGCTCGTCTCCGCATGCAGCAGGCGCGCCACGCGCCCGTCCAGCATGTCGAAGATGGCGGCGACGATGATGGCCCAGGCCGCCAGTTCGTAGCGGCCCTGGATGGCGGCGATCAGGGCGTAGAAGCCGGCGAACAGGCCCATGGTCGTGAACAGGCTCGGCAACACATAGATGCCGCGGCGGCGCACCTCGCCGTTGATGGGCTTGCTCATGCACGCTCCGCCAGCACCGTCAGCCCCGCCGTCACCTTATCGCCGAGCTTGACGCGCAGCTCATAGCCGGTCGGGATCTCGCAGTCGACGCGCGAGCCGAAGCGAATCATGCCGATGCGCTGGCCGGCGGCCACGTGATCGCCGACGGCGACATAGGAGACGATGCGCCGGGCCACCAGCCCGGCGATCTGCGTGAAGGCGATGCGCTGGCCGTCGTCGGTCTGCATCTCGAAGCGGTTGCGCTCGTTCTCGATGCTTGCCATCTCGGCGGCGGCGTTGATGAAGCGCCCGGGCGTGTATTCCATATGCGTGATGCGCCCGGCCATCGGCGCCCGGTTCACGTGGACATCGAACACGTTCATGAAGATATCGACGCGCAGGCCGGTTTCGGTGGCCTCGGCGCGCACCACCTTGCCGTCGGCCGGGCAGATGTAGGCACCCCCGCTCGGCGTGGCGCGATCCGGATCACGGAAGAAGTTCAGCACGAAGAGCAGAAGCACCATCATGATGAAGGCGGCGATCCACCAGCACAGCAGCGCGGCGACGAGGGTCAGGGCCGCGCTGCCGAGGATGAACGGCCAGCCCTGTCGGGCGAATGGCAGCCGGCCGCGGGCGCGGCCGGTCATGGCTTGGTTTTTTTCCATGGCCCCATCCTATCCTGCCCGACGACGAAGCCCAAGCGGTCCAAGATGGTCAATCGCCGTTCTTCCGTTACACTAAGCGCGATGGCGCTGAACGATCAGACCCTGACCACCGCCTATGTGGACCTGCACCGGGCCTTCCCGGAGGATCTGCATATCGCCCGCCCGCTGATCCATATCTTCAAGGACGCCGGCAAGCTCGACGAGGCGCGCGGCCTGGCGCTCGGCATGGCCCGGCGCATGCTCGCACGCGGCCGCTCCGGCAACGCCATCGGCTTTCTGGAGATGTGCCGCAACCTCGGGCATCCGGACCGCGACGAGATCGAGGCGCTGTCGAGCATGGCGCGCCTGACCTCCGATGGCCTGGCCGATCTCGAGGGCGGAGAACAAAGCTTCGCGCTGATCGACCAGCTTTCCGACCACGAGGCCATGGACTTCATCCGCCAGGCGCAGCTGCTGCCCGTTTCCGCCGGCACCGACGTCGTGCGCCAGGGCGAGGTCAGCCGCAATTTCTACCTGATCCTCGAGGGACAGATGCGCGTGCACATGCATGCCGAGTCCGGGCGCAGCATCGCGCTGAACACCCTGGTTCCCGGCCACTTCTTCGGCGAGTTCGCCTGCGTCTACCGCCTGCCGCGCACGGCTAACGTCACCGCCATCGGCGAGGCGCTGCTGCTCGAGTTCTCCGATGCCTCGATCGCCGCCCTGATGCAGCGCTCACCGATCGCCGGCGAGCGCCTGATGCAGGCCGTGCAGTGGCGCCTGATCCACGCCATGACCCACAGCCACCCGGCCTTCGCCGAGCTGCCGGAGGCCGATCGCCAATGGCTGGCCGAGGAATCGGCCCTGGCCGAATTCCAGGACGGCGAGCAGGTAGAGCTGCAGGGGGCCTTGCACGATCACGCCTGTGTCATCGTGCACGGGGCCATCGACACCCATGGCCCTGACGGCGATCGGCACCTGGCCACCGGCGACATGTTCGGCGATATCGTTCGGGAGTTGCAGCCAGCCCACGGCACGACGTTGACGGCGGCCGACCGCTGCCTGGTCTGCGCCATCCCGCGCCATGTATTCCAGTCCTTCATGAACGCCTACGGCGGCTTCGAGCAGTGGGTGCAAGTGCACGGCGAGGCCAGGCGCCTCTAGTCGCCGATCCGGCCGGGGGAAAAACACGCCTCGGCATGCGCCATCACGGCCCGCTCCACATCGTCGCGACCCGCCGAAACGCCCAGCGCCCGCATCGAGGTCACCGGCGCATCCCGCATGCCGCAGGGCACGATGCCGGAGAAGTGCCCCATATTCGGATCGATGTTCAGGGCGATGCCGTGGAAGGTGACCCAGCGCCGGCAGCGCACGCCGACGGCGGCGATCTTGCGCCCGTCCACCCAGACGCCGATGCCGCGCGCATCCCGGCAGGCCTGGATGCCGAAGTCGGCCAACACGCGGATCACCATCTCCTCCAGCCGCCGGACATGTTTGTGCAGGTCCCGCTCCCCGCGGATATCGGCAATGACATAGCAGACGAGCTGCCCGGGGCCGTGGTAGGTGACCTCGCCGCCGCGGCCGCTGGGGAACACGGCGATGGTCTCGCCGTCGATGACGCGGGAGAGCACGTCGGCCTCGCTGCCCGAGGTGCCGATGGTGTATACGGGCGGGTGCTCGGTCAGGATCAGCGCCGGCGCCTCTGCACCGGCCAGCACGGCGGCGACCAGCCCCTCCTGCTCGGCCAGCGAGGCCGGATAATCCTGTCGTGCATGGCGGATGATGCGCATGTTTATACGCTAGGAAGCGATGGCGGCGACGGCAAGCGCCGCATTGATTCTCGAAACCTTCGACCTACAATGGGGCCTCCCGGCAAGGAGGCGAAATGACCGACCCCAAACAAGCCGCCGAAACCTCTGACGACGCCATCAACGCCCTGAGCTTCGAGCAGGCCCTGGCGCAACTGACACAGCTGGTCGAGAGGCTGGAGTCCGGACAACTGTCGCTGGAGGACAGCGTCGCCGCCTTCGAGACCGGCGTCCGCCTGTCGCGGCGCTGCGAGGCCCTGCTGGATTCCGCCGAGCAACGCCTGCAGATCCTCAACGACGCCGCGGCCGAATAGGTGCAGCCACCCCGCTTCCTGCAGCAGCATGCCCTGCTGCTCCATGATGCGCTCGACGACATGCTGAGTGAGCGCCGTCATGTCGTGCCCGAACGCCTGTGGGAAGCCATGCGCTACTCGCTGATGGCCGGCGGCAAGCGCATCCGCCCGGCCCTGCTGCTCGAATGCCTGATCGCCTGCGACGGCCCGGATCTGGCCATGGCGCTGCCGGCGGCGATGGGCATCGAATGCATGCATACCTACTCGCTGATCCACGACGACCTGCCCTGCATGGACGATGACGACCTGCGCCGCGGCCGCCCGACCTGCCATCGCCAGTTCGACGAGGCCACCGCCGTGCTGGCCGCCGATGCGCTGCAGGCACTGGCCTTCGAGCTGCTGACCGAGGCCCCGGCACCGGCGGAGACGGTGCTGGCGCTGGTACAGAAGCTGGCGAAGGCGTCCGGCGCCCAGGGCATGGTCGGCGGCCAGATGCTGGACATGCTGGCCGAGGCGGAGCGCGTTTCCGACATGCTCGAGGTCGAGCGCATCCACCTGCACAAGACCGGCGCCCTGCTCGGCTACTGCTGCGAGGCCGGTGCCATGCTGGCCGGCGGCGACGCCGAGAGGATCGAGGCCTGCACCCGTTTCGGGCGCGCCGTCGGCCTGCTGTTCCAGATCGCCGACGACATCCTGGACGCCACCGCCAGCAGCGAGGCGCTGGGCAAGAGCGCGGGCAAGGACGCGGCACAGTCCAAAGCCACCTATGTGTCGGTGCTGGGACTGGCACGGGCGCGCGAGCTGTCCGCCGAGATCCATGAGATCGCCGTGCAGGCGCTGGCCCCGCTCGGTGACAAGGGCGAGCCGCTCAGCCAGCTGGCCGGCTACATCCGCGGCCGGGGCCACTGATGGGTACTGCGGATTTCCCGATGCTGGCGGCGATCACGTCGCCTGCCGACGTCAAGCGCCTTGCCCCCGAGCAACTGCCGGCGCTGGCCGAGGAGATGCGCCGCTACCTGATCCAGACCCTGGCGCCGATCGGCGGCCATCTCGGCGCCGGCCTCGGCGTGGTGGAACTGACCATCGCCCTGCATTACCTGTTCGACTCCCCCAGAGACAAGATCGTCTGGGATGTCGGCCACCAGGCCTATCCGCACAAGATGCTGACCGGCCGCTTTGAACGCATGCCGACCATCCGCCAGCACGGCGGCCTGTCCGGCTTCACCAAGCGATCGGAGTCCGAGCACGACCCCTTCGGCGCCGGCCATGCCTCGACCTCGATCTCGGCCGCCTACGGCATGGCCGTCGGCCGCGATCTGCAGGGCGGCAGCCACCATGCCATCGCCGTCATCGGCGACGGCGCCCTGACCGGCGGCATGGCCTTCGAGGCGCTGAACCATGCCGGCGGCGACAAGCACCGGCTGCTGGTCATTTTGAACGACAACGAGATGTCGATCGCCCCGAATGTCGGCGCCGTTTCGGCCTATCTGGCGCGCATCATCACCGGCCGCACCTATACCGGGGTCAAGGACACCGCCAAGCGCGTGCTCAGCCACCTGCCGGGCGCGCTCGACGCCGCCCGCCGCCTGGAGGAGCACGTCAAGGGCATGATCACCCCGGGCACACTGTTCGAGGAGCTGGGCTTCCGCTACATCGGCCCCATCGACGGACACGATTTCGAGCACCTGCTGCCGACGCTGGCCAACTGCAAGCACCTGGAAGGCCCGGTGCTGCTGCACGTGATCACGCGCAAGGGTCTCGGCTTCTCGCCGGCCGAAGAGGACCCAGAGACCTGGCACGGCCTGGGTCCCTACGATGCCGAGAGCGGCCACCCGCTGCCGGCCAAGGAGGGGGCGCCGAGCTACACGCAGGTGTTCGCCGACACCCTGGCCGATCTCGCGGACACCGACGCGCGCATCGTCGCCATCACCGCCGCCATGCCCGGCGGCACGGGTCTTTCCCGCTTCGCGCGCCGGCACCCCAGCCGCTGCTTCGACGTCGGCATCGCCGAGCAGCACGCAGTCACCTTCGCCGGAGGGCTCGCCGTCGAGGGCCTGCGCCCCGTCGTCGCCATCTACTCGACCTTTCTGCAGCGCGGCTACGACCAGATCATCCACGACATCTGCATCCAGAACCTGCCGGTGGTGTTCTGCATGGACCGCGCCGGCATCGTCGGCGCCGACGGCGCCACCCACGCCGGCAGCTTCGATATCGCCTTTTTGCGCTGCCTGCCGAACATGACGCTGATGGCGCCGAAGGACGAAAACGAGTTGAGGGCCATGCTGGCCACGGCGCTTTCGCTACCCGGCCCCTCCGCCATCCGCTACCCGCGCGGCACGGGCCTGGGTGTGGCACCTGCGCCGGTGGCGGCGCTACCCGTCGGCGAGGCCGAGGTGCTGGTAGAAGGCAAGGACGGACTCGTCATCGCCGTCGGCACGCGCGTGGCGGACGCCGCCACGGCCGTCGCCGCCATGGCCGAAACAGGCAGGCACTTCGCCCTCGTGAACCTGCGCTTCGTCAAGCCGCTGGACACCGCCACGATTCTCAAGCACCTGCCGAAGGGCAAACCGCTCGTCGTCGTCGAGGAGGGCAGCCGCCTGGGCGGCATCGGCGAGGCCATCGCCGTGGCCGCACACCAAGGCGGCTGGCATGGCCCCTTCGCGCACCTGGGCATCCCCGACGTCTTCCCCGGCCAGGGCACGCAGGCCGAGATGCTCGGCGAGCTGGGCCTGGACGCAGCCGGCATCACCTCAGCCCTGTCCCGCCTCTAGGCCCCCTCCAGGACCTTTTGCCCACGAACCCCGCCCATCCCGCCAAGGCCAGCAAGCAACGCCTGGATCACCGATTGTGCGAGCTCAGCCTGGCCGAATCGGCCAGCCAGGCGCAGCGGCTGATCATGGCAGGCCTCGTCTATGTCGACGGCCAGAAGCTCGACATGCCCGGCACGCGCGCGTCCGCCGCCGTCGGCATCGAACTGCGCGAGACGCTCAAGTATGTGTCGCGCGGCGGCCTGAAGCTGGAGAAGGCGATGGATGCCTATCCGCTCAATGCCCAGGGCGCCGTCTGCCTGGACGTCGGCGCCTCCACCGGCGGCTTCACCGACGTGCTGCTGCAGCGTGGGGCGGCGAAGGTGTACGCTGTCGACGTCGGCCACGGCCAGCTGCATTACCGGCTGCAGCACGACGCACGCGTCATCAACCTCGAGCGCACCCATGCCAAGGACCTGTCCCCGGCCATCATTCCCGAGCCGGTCGATGCCGTCGTCATCGACACCTCCTTCATCTCGCTGGCGCGCGTGCTGCCACCGGCCTGGGCGCTGCTCAAATCCGGAGGCTGGTGCGTGGCGTTGATCAAGCCGCAGTTCGAGGTCGGCCCGAAGCTGCTGTCCAAGGGCGTGGTGCGCGACGAGGGTGCCCGGCAGGAGGCGGTTGGGCGCATCGTGGCCATGGCCAAACAGCTGCCCGGCGCCGAATACGTCGATGTCACCGAATCGCCGATCCACGGCCCCAAGGGCAATGTCGAATTCCTGCTGATCTTGCGCCGGCAGCCATGAGCGAAGCCTCGGCCACGCATGCCTTCCATGCCCTGGACCCGGCGGCCATGCTCGACGCCGTCGAATCCACCGGCCGGCGCTGCACCGGCGCCGTGCTGGAGCTGAACAGCTACGAGAACCGCGTCTACCGCATCGGACTCGAGGATGCCGCACCCGTCGTCGCCAAGTTCTACCGCCCGGAACGCTGGTCGGATGCGGCCATCCTCGAGGAGCACGACTTCACGCTGGAGCTCGCGGCCCTCGATATCCCGGTGGTGCCGCCGCTTTGCGACGCCGGCGTGACATTGCACCATGCCGGCCCGTTCCGCTTCGCCCTGTACCCCCTGAAGGGGGGGCGCGCCCCGGATCTCGAGGACGCCGCCCAGCTGGAACAGTTCGGCCGCTTCCTCGGGCGCATCCATGCCTGCGGTGCCCAGCGCGACTTCGTGCACCGGCCGACACTGTCCATCGAGCATTTCGGCGACGAGTCCTACGCCTACCTGCTCGACCACGACTTCCTGCCACCCGAGCTCGCATCCAACTACGAGCGGCTGGCCGAGGATGTGCTCGATGCCGTCGAGGATCGCATGGATGAGGCCGGGGATGTGCACATGCTGCGCCTGCACGGCGACTGCCATCCGGGCAATATCCTGTGGACCGACGCCGGGCCGCATATCGTCGATTTCGACGACGCACGCATGGGCCCGGCGGTACAGGATCTGTGGATGTTCGTCACCGGCGAGCGGGCGCAGATGGAGCTGCATCTGGCCGCCATGCTGACGGGCTACACGCGCTTCTATGATTTCGATACGCGCGAGCTGGCGCTGATCGAGCCCTTGCGCACGCTGCGCATCATGCACTATGCCGCATGGCTGGGCCGGCGCTGGGACGATCCGGCCTTTCGCCGCGCCTTCCCCTGGTTCAACACCCAGCACTACTGGCAGGAGCATATCCTGGCGCTGAAGGAGCAGGCCGCCCTGCTGAACGAACCCCCATTGGAGTGGAGCCGATGAACACCGAGACGCTGGAACAACGCATCATCGAGCTGGAGACGCGGCTTTCCTACCAGGACCACACCATCGAACAGCTGAACGAGGTGGTGACAGCGCAGCAACGCCAGATCGATCGCCTCGAGGCAGGCCTGCGCGGCCTGCGCGCGCAGCAGGCCGAGGGCAGCCAGATCCGCCGCCCGGACGAGGAAACCCCGCCACCGCACTACTAGGGCCTGTTCACACACGTTCGATGTTGCCGCTGCTGCCCCGAATCGGGCCAATCAAGGCGCGAGGGATGGCGTTTGGTATTTCCAAACGAATTCCGAGCAACGCCGAGTGGCCCGATTCGGGATGCAGCCCTTCAGGGATAGGCTATTTTTCCGTCCTGCCACGTTATCGTTCGCTTGCGTGCAACAAGCACGCCACGCTCACTAAGCCTTGCAGGACCGAAAAAATGACCGTATCGGCGCCATCGAATGTGTGTGAACAGGCCCTAATGCGTTGCCTTTTGCCGCAGCCCCTGGCTATAGTGCGGCGATGAACCGCAAGCCCGCCGCAGCAACGATGCACGCCCCGTCGATCACCGACGGCCGCTTTGTCGTATCCGTACTCGTCATCGTAGAGCACGCGCCGCGGGCCGGAATCGATCGCTAGTTAACACGACCACCGATTGCCAAAACCCGCCGCGCACCAGCCAGGCGGGTTTTTTTATGCATCTCCCGTCGGCCTGCAAACCAGGAAAACCACGAGGAGAGAAACATGCCAACCATCGAAACCGCCCCGCCGGCCCATGCTCCACCGGGGGCCCGCACCGAGACCCTGTCCGGAGCCGACATCGTCGTCCGCCTGCTCGAGCGCCAGGGCATCGATACGGTCGCCGGCATCCCCGGCGGCGCCATCCTGCCCCGCGTCGCGGTGCAGGACGAGATCGCGCGCGGCGCCCTGGTGTTCCGCGCGATCGAGCAGCCGGCCCTGCTGTGCACGCACGCCGTGGCCGTGAACCAGGGAGCCGAACCCCTGGTGGCCGCGCTGGCGCGGCTGACCCGCCAGGTCATGACC
>OFHG01000862.1_pt1 | contig 11452 bp, 12 predicted proteins | sample 1521931 | NCBI WGS metagenome assembly OFHG01 (sample SAMEA2468438, study PRJEB22500) | soil metagenome | biome: Glassland; feature: Farmland; material: Clay | place: Australia | collected 2013-01-31 | depth 0.55 m
GGCCATAGGCGTGCCCTCTCTTTGCTCTTACTGGATTGCCAATAGCTTTGCAGAATAAACTAGATTGCACAAGGGATCTCATGTGGTTTGCCCGATGACTGCCGCCTGGCCGAGGACCACAGGATGAGTCCAGTCGAGCGGGCAGCGGCCGGGGTGCCTGCCTGGGCATCCGGCGTGCGGGCAGTCACGGTTCTGACCGGCGCGGGTATCTCCACCGATTCCGGGATCCCCGTGTGCCAGCCTTCTGCGCGGCCCGGGCGGCTTCCGCCTTCTCCCTGGCCTCGGCGGCCGGCCTTATCGGGCAGCGGGCGGCGAGTGCGGGTGTGGCTTGCGCAGCACGCCGAGCACGTCGCGGATGAGCGCCAGCGCGTGATAGCCGATGACAGCGGCTATCACCAGGGCGACCGTGGGATCGAGCCAGGCCAGCGTGGGCTCGGCCAGGATGATCGCGCCGGTGATGGCCACGCCGGTGGCCGCCGCGCTGTCGGCCAGGGTGTCGAGCACCACCGCGCGCATGTTCGCGCGGTCACCCTCGGTGTCATCCTCGGCCTCGCCGTCGCCCCGCAGGATCAGCCCACCAGCGAGCATGGCCACAGCGGCGATGCCGCTCGCTATCAGGACCGCAAGCCCGTGCACCTGGCCGGTGCCGGCGATCAGGCGCCGGGCGGCCTCGGTGACGACCAGGATGACCACGGCCAGCAGCAGAGTCACGTTGAGCAGTGCTGCGTAGGCGGTTGCCCTGGGATAACCGCCGGGATGGCGCCGGCTGGGCGGGCGCCGGGCGAGTGTGATCGCGAGCAGGCTGACCCCGATGGCGGCGGCGTCGGCCAGATAGTCGCCGCCTGCGGCCAGGACCCCGACCGAATGCGCGCTGATCCCCGCCACCACCAGGCCCGCGACCAGGGCGAGGTTGAGCAGCAGTACCACGGTGAGCCGGGCGGTGCGGGTCATGTGCTGAGGGTAGGCGGTGGCGAGCGGGGGCCGCGTCCGCCGCTCGCCAACCTGCGCACTTGTCTTAACGCGGCGCCGGTGGCTGGTCCTCGCGGCCGCAGAAGCCAGTCACCGGTGAGCAGCCGCCCGCCCCTGGATACTCAGGCTGGCCTCGGGTGGGCGGCGCTGGGGCTGGCCGCGTGGAGCCCGTGCCGGAGGATGAGGGCCCCGGCGATCTCGAAGACACCCATGACGATGAACCAGATACCGAGCAGGACGGCGAGGGTGGTCAGCGACGAGATCGGGGCGGTGGCGACCACGATCCCGGCGATCAGGCTGATCAGGCCGAACACGATCCACCAGCCCCTGCCCTGGCGGGAACCGCCAGACAGGCCGGCCACGATGGCGACCACGCCCTGGACGATCCAGGCGAGCCCGACGAACAGGCCGATGATCGCCACGGTCAGGCTGAGGTGGCGGATCAGGATGACCCCCGCCACGATGAACAGCAAGCCTGCGATACCGAGCCAGACGCGGTTCGGCTCATCCTTGTCGAACACCCGGACCAGGTGGAAGACGCCCGAAATCAGCAGGGTGACACCGATCAGTATGGCAATGACGTTGAGCGAGCCGGTCGGGTGCACGGCGACGATGATCCCGAGGACCAGAGTCACCACGCCGACACCCGCGGCAGCCTGCCACGATCTGGCCAGAACGCCAGCAGATGGTTCCCCGGTGGGTGCTGTGGATTGCATGGCCTTTTCGCCTTCCCACGCCGCAGGGGCCGCCAGCAGCGCTGGCCAGCCCGGTCCGTGTTTCCTCCAGCATGTCCATCCTGACCACGCAGGGTCACCGGCGTCCTCACCCGCTGCGGGTGATCACCCCAGGTGGTGGCCATGGATGCGCGCCGCCCGGCTTCACGGGCTGCGCGGGTCAGCTTTCCGCGCGGGAGCGGAGGATGGCTGCGGAGGGGCCGATATGGTCCCTGGTCGCATGCTCGGCCGCGTCAGCGTCGCCTGCTTCGATGGCCGCCGCCAGCCGCGCGTGCGTGGGGGCCACGCTGACATCGCCCAGATCCCGGTCCGTCACCACCGCGACAAGGGCCTCACGCAGGACCGACGCGAACGAGTCGAACATCTCCGCCAGGAGCTGGTTGTGCGCAGCGGCGACGACCGTGCGGTGGAAGGCGAGGTCCGCCTGGACGAAACGTTCATCGTCGTCGGTAGCCAGAGTGTGGTCCCGGGTGGCCAGGCTTTCGCGCAGTGCCGCGACGTCGGAATCTGTGCGCCGCTGCGCCGCCAGGCGGGCCGCCTGAACCTCCAGGGCCTCACGCACCTCGTACACCTCGAGCACCGCCGCCCGGCGCAGCCTCGGCTCCCATGCCGTGTCCGGGGTGAGTGACAGCACGAAGGTCCCCGATCCCTGGCGGGTTTCCAGCATCCCGGCGTGCACCAGCGCCCGGACCGCCTCCCGTACGGTCGAGCGGCCCACGCCCAGCTGGACGGCAAGCTCGGTCTCAGCGGGCAGCCGGTCGCCCACCTGCCACTGGCCCGTCATAAGCTGCTGGTGCAGCTGCCTGGTGGCAAGTTCTGCAAGGGGGCTACGCCGCAACGGCGTCAGGGGCATCTGAACTCCTCAGTCGTCTGAGGCAGGCCCGCTCATCTCCTCAGTCATCTGAGGAGTAGGCTAGCGCGTGTTGGGGCGATGGCGCCACACAACGGCACCTGGCCCGCGGGCCGGGCTTTCGCGCTGAGCCTCACGGCCGGAAGGGGACTGGGATGAGCCGAGGTATGACGAGACGGACGCGGCTGGCACGGCTGGTACGCCGGTGGCGGCCCGACCATAATCCCCTGCGCCGTACGGCCGACCGGATCGAAGCCGCCATCGTGACGGCCCTGCTGGCCCTGTTCCTGTCCGGCGCCCCGGTGGCCGCGGTAGCGGCCGGTCAGTGGGCGGCCGCAGCCGGCCTGCGGGCCGAGTACACGCAGGCGGCCTGGCATCATGTCCCCGCAGTGCTGCTGCGCAGCGCCCCGGAGCCGGTCCATGCCATGTTCCAGGGATCTTTGGAGCCGCTGGTACGTGCGCAATGGACCGCGCCGGACGGGACGTACCGGACCGGCCAGGTGTACGCCCCCGGGGGTGCCCGGGCCGGCAGCACCGTCGAGATATGGACCGACAGTTCGGGCCGCCTGACCGGGAGCCCGATGCAGGGCGCCGGGGTTGTCACCCGGACAGCCCTGGCGGCCGCGCTGGCCACGATGATCGTCGCGGCCGTCCTGGCCGGTCTCGGGCTGCTGGCGCACTGGGCCGTTGACCGGCGCCGGCTCGCGGCCTGGGACGCGCGCTGGGCAGCGACAGGCCCCCAGTGGACCGGCCGCCGCTGACCACCCGCTCATCGCCGGCCAGGCAGGATGACGCCGGTCCGGTAATGGCGGATCAGGCCGGGTCCCTTGGGCTGGCCGCGGTCGCGATCAGGCAGGTCCTTTGGACTGCGGCTCCCGATCAGGCTCGGTCCTTTGGCCTGGCGGTAACAGCCCTTCGGCTCTTGGCGCTGCCGGGCCGGCAGGCGCACGGTGATGCTGGGCATATTCCTATCAGGGGTGTCACATCGTTGTGCCAGCTACTTATCCGCACGTGCGGAAGGCTGGCGGCGCGCCGGGGAGTGATTCACAATGACCAGCGCCGGGACACCATCACCATTGCCAGCGCCGCCGCACCTGCGGGCGCAAAAAAGCGGCCACCGGTCCTGGATCCTGGCCGTCGCGGCCTGCGTGATCGTGCTTCTCGCCGCCGTTTCCGCCGCCATCGTCGCATCGGGTCCGGGCGGGACCACAGCGGGTGGCGCGGCTGGCACAAGCGCGGGCCAGGCGGCAGCGGCCGTCGTCACGCCGGCCCCCTGCAAGACGGGCACCTGCTGGGTGGCGGTCAACGTCGCCACGCTATGGGTCAGCCCGTCGTATCCGCGTGCCGTGGACAAGCCAGCCCTGGCCAACCCGGCGGATCCGGGGCGGTGGGTGTCCTCCATGAGCGTTTCGCAGAAACTCTGGCTCGTCGGCAAGCTGGAGACCCAGGCGCTGTACGGGACGCAGGTGACCGTCATCGGGCACTCCGGCACCGCCTGGACCAAGGTCGCGGTCCCCAGCCAGCCCACCAACCGTGACAAGCGCGGTTACCCCGGCTGGGTCCCGACCCGGCAGCTCACCAGCACCGCTCCGCGCATGGCGGGCACCACCGCGGTGGTCACGTCACGTACCGCGTGGCTGTGGAGCAAGTGGACGAGCGGGGGCGTGGCCGGCTCGCATGTGCTGCGACTCTCTTACGACACGCGGCTGCACGTCGTGCATACCACGTCGGTGTACGTCGAGGTGACGATGATCGGCGGGCGGAACGTGGCGCTCCGGCGCAGCGTCGTTGCCCTGCACGCCGCGGGCACCTCGTGGGGAGCGACGCGGGCGAAGGTGGTGGCTGAAGCCAAGAAGTTCCGCGGGCTCCAGTATCTGTGGGCGGGCACGTCCGGCTTCGGCTATGACTGCTCCGGATTCACTTATTCGGTGTACCACGCCTTGGGCGTGACCCTGCCCAGGGACGCCGACCGGCAGGCTGTCCGCGGCACGGCGGTCGCACGGTCCTCGCTGCTCCCCGGTGACCTGGTGTTCTACCGCGGCAGTCCCGGCGGGACGATCGGCCACGTCGGGATGTACGTCGGCGGCGGGAACATGATCGACGCGCCGCAGACCGGCGTGGCGGTCCGGATCGAGCCGGTGTCGAGCTACGCGTACTACGCGGGGGCCAGGCGCTTCCTGTCCCGCTGAGCTGCCCTGACAGTCCTCGGTTTCCGCTCGGCGTACACTTGCATGCTCATCGCTATACTGCGTATGCTACTTCGCATGATACGAAGTGAGAGCCGGTCATGAGCGTCCGGCACGCGCTCCTCGCCCTGCTCAGCGAGGGACCCAAGTACGGCCTGCAGCTACGGGAAGAGTTCGAGGCGCGCACCGGGGAGGTGTGGCCGCTGAACGTGGGCCAGGTCTACACGACCTTGCAGCGGCTGGAGCGAGACGGTCTCGTCGAGTCGGGAGGCGCCGACGAGGGGCCGCAGAAGGCGTTCCAGATCACCGGGAGCGGTGCGGCCGAGCTGGCGGACTGGCTGCGCACGCCACCGGACCTGAGCTCGCCGCCACGGGACGAGCTGGTGATGAAGGTCCTGGTGGCGATCCGGCTACCGGGCGCGGATGTGCATGACGTGATCCAGGAGCACCGGCGTTACCTGGTGCAGCTCATGCAGGAGTGGACGCGGATCAAGGAAGGCGGGGCCGAGGGTGACCTCAGCCTCGCCCTCGCGGTGGACGCCGAGCTATTCCGGCTGGACTCGGTCGTCCGCTGGCTCGACGCGGCCGATGCCCGGCTCAAGCGGGCGGCAGCCGGCGGCCATGTCCAGCCGGCCAGAGCGCCGCTGCCGAAGCAGCGACGGCACATAGGAGTACAGGGATGAACATGCTGGAGCTCCGGCGGGTGTCCAAGGTCTACGGCCAGGGCGCTGCCGAGGTGCACGCCCTGGACCGGGTCACCCTGTCGGTGGACGAGGGCGCGATGGTCGCGGTGATGGGGCCGAGCGGATCGGGGAAGAGCACGCTGCTGACGATAGCGGGCAGCCTGGAAGAGCCGACCGAAGGCGAGGTGCGTGTGCGCGGTGCCGGGCTGGCGGGCATGTCACGGGGCGACAAGGCCCGGCTGCGGCGGCGCACGATCGGCTATGTGTTCCAGGACTACAACCTGCTGCCCGGCCTGACCGCAGCGGAGAACGTGAGCCTGCCGCTCGAGCTCGACGGGTGGCCCGCGCGGAAGGCCCGAGCCGCCGGGCTGGCGGCGCTGGCGGAGCTGGGGCTGGCCGACCGGGCCGGGCGCTACCCAGACGAGCTGTCGGGCGGCGAACGGCAGCGGGTGGCGATCGCCCGCGCCATGGTCGGAGAGCGCCGGCTGCTGCTGGCTGACGAGCCCTCCGGAGCGCTCGACTCGGGCAACGCCGAGGCGGTCATGCGCCTGGTGCACGACGCGTGCAGAAAAGGCGGTATGGCCGCGGTTGTGGTCACCCACGACGCACAGCTCGCCTCGTGGGCCGACCGGGTGGTATTCCTGCGTGACGGCCGGATCACCGACCAGACTGCCCCGGCATCGGGCCCGGAGTCCCTGCTCACGCCCGGACGGCCGCAGTGAGCGTCACGGTACGAGAGCCGCCCGCGCGCGCGAGGTCCAGCAACGGGGGCGTCCCCGCGCGGCGTGCGGTCATTCGCTGGGCCTGGCGGCTGCTGCGCCGCGAGTGGCGCCAGCAGCTGCTGATCCTGGCGCTGATCACCGTCGCGGTCGCAGCTACCTTCGTCGGCTCGGCGGTGGCCACCAACACGCCGCCCCCGGCGGGCGCCGGCTTCGGCACCGCGACCGACATGGCCACGTTCCCTTCCTTGAGCCCGCACGTTACCGCCGAGATCGCGGCGCTGGCCCACCGGTTCGGCCGTGTCGACCTGATCGAGAACGAGACGTTCCCGGTGCCCGGCTCGGTCACCACCTATAGCCTGCGCGCGCAGAACCCGAACGGGGCGTTCGGCCAGCCGATGCTCTCGCTGGTGAGCGGGCACTACCCCAGCGGGACGGGCCAGGTGGCCCTGACCAGCGGGGTCGCATCGGAACTGCACCTGCAGGTCGGTGACACCTGGCGCGCTGGCGGCTCAGCCCGGCGCGTGGCCGGCATCGTGACCAACCCGCAGAATCTGCTCGACGAGTTCGCGCTCGTTGCGCCCGGCCAGGTCAGCGCGCCCACCCTGGTCACTGTGCTGTTTGACGCACCGGGCGTGAATCCCCACTCGCTGGGCCGCAGCGTGGTGTCGCGGACGTCGGCCGCCAACACCAACGAGATCAACCCGGTGACCATCTCGCTCGCAGCGGCCACGCTCGGGATGCTGCTCATCGCCCTGGTCGGCGTGGGCGGGTTCACGGTGCTGGCGCAGCGGCGGCTGCGCTCGATCGGCATGCTCGGCGCGCAGGGCGCCACGGACGCCAACGTCGGGCTTGTGGTCAGCGCCAACGGTTTCGCGACCGGGGTTGCCGGCGCGGTGGCCGGGTTCGCGCTCGGCTTGGCGGCCTGGCTGGCGTACCGCCCGCGCGCGGAAGCCAGCGCGCACCACGTCATGGGAGCCTTCCAGCTGCCCTGGCTGGTGATCTTTGTGTCGATGGCGCTCGCCGTGCTGGCGGCGTACCTGGCGGCCGTCCGGCCCGCCCGGGCGATCGCCCGGGTGCCGATCGTCGCCGCGCTCGCGGGGCGGCCACCGGCCCCGCGGCAGGCTCGCCGCTGGGCCGGGCCGACCGGCGCCGGACTGCTCGTGCTCGCGTTCTTCCTGATCGGGCTGGCAAGTGAGCAGGCGACGTCGGCCACCGCCGGGACGGGGAACAAGTCGACGCTCTTTCTCGCCCTGATCGTGGGCCTGATCGTGCTGGGCGCCGGGGTAGTGCTGGTCGCCCCGACGTGCCTGGCGCTGCTGGCCGGGGCCGCCCGGCGGGCCCCGATAGTCGTGCGGCTGGCCCTGCGCGACCTGGCCAGGTACCGGGCGCGCTCCGGGGCGGCGCTCGGGGCAATCAGCCTCAGCGTGCTCATCGCGGTCATCATCTGCGTGATCGCCGCTGCGCGGTTCGGCAACGCCGTCGACTGGGCCGGGCCCAACCTGGCCGCCAACCAGCTTGTCGTGTACACGCCCGACGGCGAAGGCGGACAGCAGCTCGGCCCGCCAGGGTCCCAGCAGATTACGAAGGCCCAGCTGGCGGCGATGCCAGCCGAGGCCCGCGGCATCGCGGCCTCGCTCGGGTCCCTGGACATCGTCCAGCTCGAGACGACTGACTCCGTGCTGCGGCGCGCCGCACCCGGGCGAAACTGGTACGGAGCTGTGTACGTGGCCACCCCGCAGCTGCTGCGCGCGTACGGCATCACAGCCGCGCAGGTCAGCCCGGACGCCGACATCCTCACCATGCGGCCCGGCCTGGCGGGCATGACGAGGATGCAGTTCCTGTACGGCGCTCCCAAGTTCGGCCCCGGTCCGGGCAGCAACTCGTGGCCCTGCCCGCCGGGCTACTGCCTGGCGGATCCGAAGATCCAGGAGGTCAGTGCGCTGCCGGCCGGCACGTCGGCGCCGAACACCGTGATCACCGAGCACGCCGTGCGCCAGTTCCACCTGACGACCACCACGGCCGGCTGGCTCATCCAGACCCCGGGCCCGCTGACGGCAGGCCAGATCAGCGCTGCCCAGCACGCCGCAGCGGCGGCTGGGCTGACCGTGGAGACGCGCGACAGCATCCCGACGTCCGCCGAGATCATCGATGTGGCTACGGTTTTCGGCATCCTGCTGGCGCTCGGCATCCTCGCCATGAGCGTGGGCCTGCTCCGCAGCGAGACCGCCAGCGATCTGCGCATGCTCACCGCTACCGGAGCTGGCAGCACAGCCCGCCGGGCGATCTCTGCGGCCACGGCCGGCGCGCTGGCACTCACCGGCGCGGTCGTCGGCATCGTGGCCGGGTACATCGCAGCGATCGGCTTCTTCCGGACCAATCAGCTGGACACCCTGTCGTCGCTGACCAGTATCCCGGTGGCCAACCTGCTGCTCATCCTCGTCGGCATGCCGCTCGTTGCGGTGATCGGTGGCTGGCTGCTCGCCGGGCGCGAGCCAAGTGCGATCGGTCGCCGCCCCCTCGAGTAGCCGCTGATCCGCTTGCGGCGCCGCCCGGCCGGGCACCATTGAGCTGGTGGCAATGCGGTGGCGGCGGGCTGCCGCGATCCGGGGAGGTTCCACATGCCGACTGTGCAGGCAAATGGCATTGACATCTATTACGAGGTCCAGGGCGAGGGTGAGCCGCTGGTGCTCATCCCGTACCTCGCGGCCGACCAGGCGTGCTATGCCTTCCAGGTGGCGGAGTACGCCAAGCACTTCACGTGCTTCACCGTGGACCTGCGCGGGGCCGGCCTGAGCGGCAAGCCGGCGGGCGCCTACACCACCGAACTGCTCGCCGACGACATCGCGGCATTCATGCAGGCCGCCGACGTCGAGCGGGCTCATGTCGCCGGGCTGTCGCTCGGTGCCGCGACCGGCATGTGGCTGGCCGCCAAGTACCCGGCCAGGGTGAAGTCGCTGTCCCTGCACAGCGCCTGGCCGCGCAGCGACCTGTTCCTGCAGGTAGTGGTCGAGCAATGGCGGATCATGGCGCAGGCCCTGGGCAGCGTGACCGACATGGTGATCAAGGGGATCTTCCCCTGGTGCTACACCCCGGAGCTGTATGCGAGCCGGCCCGAGTACATCGACTCCCTCGCCGACTTCGTGCGGGGACGCCCGATGCCGCCGGTCGACGCGTTCCTGCGCCAGTCGGAGGCGGTCCTCACCCATGACGCCCAGGACGTGCTGGGGATGATCGAAGCGCCCACCCTGATCACGTTCGGCAGGCATGACGCGGTGACGTCCACCCGCTTCGCCGAGCCGCTCACCGAGGGGATCGGCGGCTCCGAGGTCACCGTGTTCGAAGGCTGCGCCCACGCCCCCATCTACGAGAACGTCGAGGAGTTCAACGGGCGGACCCTGGAGTTCCTGGCCCGCCATTCCGGATAGCTCAGCCTCCCCGGCACGGCCGGCCTTCCTGCCGGGGCCACGGAACCCACTCTGCTCGCCTGCGGAGGCCATTCCTCCGCCAGCCGGCCAGCCCGGCCACGAATACTGCCCCGGCCGGGGTATCGGCCTGGGCCAGCGGGCCCGCGGCCGTTACGTCAAGTCAGGCTGGCTCCGGCGGCTGGCATTCCGGAATGGAACGCCGGAACGAGGGTAGGCGTGCCGCTGACCCTGGTGCCTTTCTGGAAGCCACCGAACAGCAGCGACAAGAGCACGACAATGCCGATCGCGATCAGGAGCCACAGCAGGCAGCCGCTGAGCCTGCGCCGCCGGGCCCGCGGCCGTCGGGTGACGGGACGGTACAGCCATCGCTCGAAGCTTCTGAACATCTCTCCTCCGGGCCCCGGCCGCGCTGGCCGCCATCCCCGGTTGCCTGCGCATGGGCCGGCTTCGCCGTCCTCAGTTGCCCAGCGGGAAGTAAATGAAACGCTCATGACAGGAGCCACATCATGTGCGCATCTGGCGAGGTGAACGGCTGATGAGCCGCCTGGTGGGGGTAGTGGCCGCGGTGGCCGCCATAATTGTGCTGGTGCTGGTGCTCTCCTCGGTTCACCTGCTGCCCCAGCTCAGGAACCCGTTCGCCGAGTCGACCACTGTCCGCAGCCAGCCGGCACTGCTCAAGTCCATCACCGCACTGAGCCGTTACGAAGCGGCCAGCGGATCGTTCCAGGTGGTGGTGGACCTGTCCAAGCAGACAGCGTTCCTGCCCTCCTTCATCGAGGGCAGCGAAACGCTGTTCATCGGTGACGGCACCGACATCGCGTTCGTCAATTTCGCGCGGCTGAACGGCAAGGCCATCGAGGTCTCACCCGACCGCACCGCGGTCACCGTCCAGCTGCCGGCCGCCCAGCTCGAGCCCGCCGTCCTGAACGTGCGCCAGTCCTACGTCTACGCCCAGCAGCAGGGGTTGCTGAACCGGATCGGCAACTTCTTCTCCGGGAACCCGAACAGCCAGCAGCGGGTCTACATCCTGGCCCAGCAGAAGATCCAGGACGCCGCCAGGCAGAGCCCGCTGCTCGCCGAGGCGCAGAAGAACACGACGAGCATGCTCACCGGCATGCTGCGCTCACTCGGGTTCAAGCAGGTCAGCGTGGACTTCGGCGCCGTCACCACCACGCACAGCGGCTGAGGACGGCCGCGGGCAGCCGGTCCGGGGCCGCTGGCTCCCGGGCGGATGGTGTCATCGGTGTGATTTGCGCATCACCTGGGACTTCGTCCTACCGGTGTGGCCCGGCGCGGCCGAGGATGAGAAGCGTGCATAACGCCTCACCCGGGCCTGGCCCGTGAGCCAGCAGCGAGCCGGGCGCCGGCTGGGGCTGCTGGTCGTGCTCGGCGCGCTGTCCGGGTTCGGCCCGCTGTCCATGGACCTGTACCTGCCCTCCACCCCCACCATCGCGGTGGACCTGCATGCCGGGCAGGCGCTGGTACAGCTCACCATGTCCGGCTGCGTGGCCGGGCTGGCGCTGGGCCAGCTGGTGGCCGGCCCGCTCAGCGACAGCCTGGGGCGCCGCCGCCCGCTGCTGGCGGGCCTCGCCGCCTTCGTGGTGATGTCTCTGGCCTGCGCGGTGGCCCCCAATATCGGGGTGCTGATCGTCTTCCGGTTCCTGCAGGGCATGGCGGGGGCGGCCGGGATTGGCGGCAGGATCGCCCCCCGCCGGGCGAGATATGGCGGCCCGGGCACGGACCGGAACCTCCCCCCCCCTCACCTCTGCTCCGGCAGGGCCGCGCGGCTCCCACCGCTGCTCTGCGTCCATCTGCTGCGCTGCCCCCGCGTGCGCGGGGGGGGTCGCGGGCTGGGGGGGGATGGGGTGGCGCGCGCGGGCGCG
>OFHG01000863.1_pt1 | contig 11449 bp, 13 predicted proteins | sample 1521931 | NCBI WGS metagenome assembly OFHG01 (sample SAMEA2468438, study PRJEB22500) | soil metagenome | biome: Glassland; feature: Farmland; material: Clay | place: Australia | collected 2013-01-31 | depth 0.55 m
CCGATGAACGGAGCCGGTTGCAGCTGAAGCGCGTGGGGAACCCGGGGAGCGTGGTCTGGCATTCCAAGCCGTCGGAGGGAATGCCGGGGCCGGTGGCGCGGGTTCCCGGGCCGCTCGATGTTCACAGGTGTTGTGGGAGGTCGTCAGTGCTTGTCGGGTCGCGCTCCGCCGTTGCGGCGAGTGAGTCGTGTCCGCGCCCAGGGCTGGGACCGGCGCTGCGGGTAGGTGCCGTAGCCGGTGGGCTGGGCGGTATGGCGATGGCCCTGTGGGCGATGGTGCTGGGCGCGGCCGGCGCGTGGGGCGCCCTACGGGTGCGCGGCGGTCCCGGAAACGGGCCGGCCCTGCTGCCGGCGCGGCCACCGCCCCGCTGCGGGCCACAGCGGGGTGCCCAGCCCAGCCTTTTCATGCGCCCCGCCGCAACGTCATCTTCGAGTACGCCTCCAGCGTTGTCGCTGTCGCATTGGATGCGTTCTGCGCCCAGGACAGCGAGAACGGCGACACTGTGCTGCTGACCACCAGGATGCCCTTGATCACGATCGCCAGCGTGTTCCCCGTCCCCGTCGTGTCCGCGTACTGCGAACTGCCCGGTGCCTGTTTCTGCAGCACCAGCGTCCCGGTGGCGTTCATGTAAAGCACCGAGTAGGGGAACGTGGCCCCGGCCGGGACGATGAAGTCCCACTTGAAATACCCGGCCGCATTTGCCCCGTTGTAGAACAGCACCAGCTCGACGTCGTAAGTCGCGCCGGCGGTGACGGCTGTCGTCAGGCCCGGGTCGGCGGTCAGCACCGTCGTAGAGGCCCGGGACGTCCCGCCGGTCTTGACCGCCGCTATCGGCTTCACCCACGCGGGGGTCGTCTGGGCCAGGATCGCCGCGTCAGTGTCGTCGGCGAGGTTCTGGATCTGCGTCGCCCCGTCCGGGGTGTCGGTCAGCGCCGGGTAACGCAACGCGAAATTGCTGGTGGTGCCCATGACGGCAGCTCCTTAGGAAGGCGCGGCGGTTTTGCCGAGGACCAGGACCGTGGACTTGTACCGCAGCAGCGCCACCACGTCCCCGCCGGTGATGGTCCCCGCCGCCGGGGACAGGATCGTGGTCACGGCGACGACCGCGCCACCCACCGCGACCAGGTAACCGTTCACGGCATCCCATGACTGGACTGTGCCGCGCAGCAGCTCGGTGCCGGGCCGGTTACGGGACGCGGCGAGCATCCTGGCGAGAGTGACCGCCGGGTCGGTCACGGCTGCCCCCCGACAGTGATCTTCACGACGGACGGGTCGTGGCAGGTGCCGGCCAGCGCCCCGGCGGCGGTCAGCGGGATGGTGAGCGTGTCAATCACCATCGGCGTGTCCGCCCGGCCACCCGGGTAGGTGAGCGAGATGACGTCGAGCGGCTCGAGCGCCGGGTTCGGCACCGCGGAAAAGTCGGCCTGCATTGGCAGTGCGACCGCACGGGCGAGGATCATCGCCGCTGACGCGCCGGCCTGCGCTGACGTGGTGACCAGCGGCGCCGACCAGAATTCGGGCACTTTCCCGAACGTCCCCCAGTAATAGGTGGGAGAATCCGGGTTGCCGTCGTAGGCGATCGCGAGGGGCGCCGCGGTCGTGTCAGCACCGTCGGCCTGGACGATCACTGCGTTGAAGACGCCGTCGCGGGTGAGCCGCCGTGAGCTGGACACCAGGACGCCGCCGGCGCCTGCGTTCACGTCCCACACGACGGCCCCCGGGTCGGGCCGCGATTTCACCACCAGGTGCCCCCGGTAATCCCAGTACATGATCTTGGCGCGGCTCGTGGCCAGATCATTCAGGAATCCGTACCGGTCGGCCTGGGTGACCTGCGCGGTGCCGAGCTCATCGCTGCTGGCCGCCCAGTCGTAGTCGATCGTCGCGGCCGGGTAGACATCGCCGGCGAGCCGGGAGAACACGGTGGCGACAGTGTCGGTGGCGGCGAACTGGACGGGTGCGGGGATCTGCGCCTCGATGACCGCAGACATGCGGTCGCTGCCGGCGATGACAAGCTGCCCGTCCGGCGCGGCGGCCTGATCCACTTCGGTGATCCGGTAATAGCCCTGAGACACCCACTCGGTTGAGGCGCCCACTTCGACACCACGTTCGATGAACAGTTCTGTTCCATAAGGCTGCAGGATGTGCCGGCCGGGCCGCGGATCCCAGCCGGTGCCGTCGGTGCTCAGCGAGAGGGTGCCGCGGACGTCGGCGGTGGAGTCAAGCACCACATCGCCGTCCTCGACAGTGATGGCCGTCCCGGACGGTGAGACGCCCTCCTGGTAGGTGGCCAGCGCGGTCGCGCGCACTGACATGCCGTGGCTGCCGCGGACCGTGCGCAGCAGCGCGTCACTGGCGGGCCGCACGTCAGCCCACGATCACGTCGGCTGGGCCGCCGACGAGCGCGAGGACATCAGCCCAGGTGGCCTGCGCTGTCACCAGATCCGACCAGGTGGCATAGTCCGCTACCACCCCGGCCCAGGTGATCGTGACACCGGTCACGTCCGCGCCGGGCGCGGCGGCCTCCGTCAGCGGCGGGGTGATCCACCGCCGGTCCCACGCCACCCCCTGCCGTGTCTCGGTCACGTCCCCCACCGCGTAGTAGCCGCCGCCGAACTGGTAGCCCGATCCGGGGGGGTTCTGCAGCAGGATCACGTCCCCGGTGGAGACGGCGGCGATGAGCAGGTCCCGGCCGTCAGTGGTCCCGGTGGCCAGTGTCAGGTCGAACTGGGCGCTGGCCCGCATCACTGTCACCGCGACCGGGTAGGACCGGCCGATCACGTCGAACGTGCCGCCGAGCGACCGGCGGGGGACATCGGAGGCGTCCGACGGGTAGACGGCCTGGTTCAGGAACGGGAACCGCAGGTTCTTCAGCCACACCATCCCCGCCAGCGACGGGGTGATGGAGTCGGTGTAGACGCCAGAGGTGGGTGTGACCCGGTAATAGCTGACCACGTCGGGGGAGAACTCATAATCGTCCAGGTCCAGTGCGGCTGCGGTAATGGAGACGGCCACACCTCCGCGCACGGTGATCCACCGCACCTGATCAAGAGACCGTTCCACCAGGCCCGTATCGTCAGCGCCGATCGCGGTGCGCACCGCCGTCAGGTCGATCCGCACCCGGGACAATGTCCCGTCGTAAGACAGCATTGTGATCGCGGTCACCGGGCGAGCCCTGCCCCGGCCCTAGCCGCGCGGAGGACCTTGCGGTTGCCTGCGGTGATCTCACCGCGGACCAGGCCCAGGAACTGGCCCGAGTCGAGGTAGAGGTTCCCGGTGAACTCGCCACCCGATAGCGCGGCTGCGGACTGCTCGGGGGACAGCACGCGGCCCGGCCGGGAGAACGACACCAGCTCCGGGCCGCGGTCACCGACACCGATCAGCTGCCCCGCGGCGAACGGGCCACCGTGCCCGTACCAGTGAGGGGAGCGGGACAGCCACATCCGGTAGGCGTTCAGCGGCGACCCGTAGACCGAGCGGATGTAGGCCAGGCCCCACCGGATCTGCGTCGCCGGATTCGTCTGCCAGTCCGGGCCGGCGCTTGCCATCTTCGAGCCCGGCAACGCCTGCGGGATGCCGTACGCGCCTGAAGACTGGTTGAGCGCCCGCGGGTTCCAGCCGGACTCACCCATCCACAGCGACTTCAGCGCCTGCCAGTTCGCCCCGGTCCAGCCCATCGCCGCGGCCATCCGCTGCCCGGTCGCCTGCGCCGGGCCGCCACCCCCGCCGGTCCCGATCCCCAGGAACGACAGGATTTTCCCGCCCAGGCCGCCGAGCGCCTTCAGCGCCCGCCCGGGCAGCGACGCGACCGACACGAGGCCCCTGGACACGATCGAGGCCAGCGCCTTAGGCAGCGACCCGAAGATGGTGCGGGCGACCGCTTCCCCGTCGGTGGTGGCCAGGCCGCGCAGCAGCCCGGCGACCAGGTTCAGGCCGATCCCGTGCATCACCGTGGACGGCGACTTGATCCCGAACCAGTGCTTCACCCAGGACACGACCGGGTTCACGATGTTCCCCTGAATCCACTTGGCGATCCCCGCCATCTTCGCCCGGATCCCGCCCAGCAGGCCGCCGATCAGGTTCCCGCCGGTGCTCAGCAGCCACCGGCCAGCGCCGCGCAGCGGCGCCAGGATGCGCCCAGCAGTACCGCCGAGCCAGCGGGCCACCGCACCCCACCGGCCCGTGACACCGGACAGCAGCCCGGAGATCACATCCCTGCCCGCCGCCAGCAGCCACCGCCCAGCCGCCCGGAACGGCGACGTCAGCCAGCCGATCACGCTGGCCACCCGCCGGTACAGCCAGTCCCGCGCGCCGGTGAGCCCGTCCCCGATGCCATGCAGCAGTTTCAGGCCGGCCCGCCCGAAGTCGATCGCGTGTGAGCCGATCCACGTCTCCGCGTGCAGCAGCAGGTCCGCCAGCTTGGCGCGCAGGCCTGGTGCGACGAAATCGATCGCGGTGCGGAAAACCCACCCGAACATCTTCTGCAGAGGTTCTGTCCACTTGCCGAGCTTGCGCAGCAGCGGGGCCAGTATCTTCAGAACCGGGATCTTCGCGAACACATCGGCCAGCTTGCCTCCCACCTTGCCGATCCCGGTGAAAGCCAGCACCGCGACGATCACATCCCACCAGTGGTGCTCCCAGAAACTAGCGGTGAACAGCTCATTTCCCAGCCCGTTGATGAACCCGATCGCGAACCCGATCGCGTGGCCGCCGAAACTCTTGCCGACGTTCACCCAGTCGATCCTGCCGAGGGCCGCACCCAGGTCTGCGATCAGCAGCGTGGCGAAACTGCCCAGTTTGCCCAGCGCCCGCCCGAGGACCTTCCCCCAGTTGACCTTGCCGAGGGCCGCGGCGAGCGACGACGCGAGCGACGCGGCGGTCTTGCTGGAGGTCTTCGCCGGATGCAGCAGGTCCACACTCCACGGCACGGACCCCTTCAGCGCCTGCGGGTGGATCAGGTCAGCGGCGGTCATCGCCGCCGGTTTCGGCAGGTGGATCAGGTCGGCGGCGGTCAGCTTCACCTTCGGCGGCTTACGCAGCCCCAGGAACACCAGCAGCCGGTCCCAGTCCCGCTCGATGCTTTTCACCGGGATCAGATGCCCGAACGCCGTCCCGATCGCCTTCCCGGCGGTCACCGCCACCGGCAGCACCGTGGAGTTCAGGAAGGCGGTGAACTTCACCAGCGGCGGCAGCAGCGCCGACCCGATCTTCACCCCCAGCACATCCAGGCTTGATTTCAGCAGCGCGAACTGTGCCTGCGCCGTCTTGCGCTGCGCCGCCACCGCACCGCCGTACCGGCCGGTCGTCGCGTTGATCTGGGCCTGCTTACGCTGCAGAACCGACAGGTTGTTGACCAGCGTCATGATCGTCGCCGAGTACCTGCCACCACCGAACGCCCCCGACAGCAGCTGCGCCTGCTTCACCGCCGACAGGCCAGAGGCGTCCAGATGCGATTTCAGCTCCGCGATCGCGGCGACCAGGCCACCCGGCGAGCGCATCGTGGCCGCCAGCCCCGTCGCCGACAGGCCGATGGTGGCGAGCAGCCCCGCCGCTTTCTTGCTCGGGGCGCCGAGCAGCGACAATGTCATCCGCAGCCGGTTGGCCGCCGAATCCGCGGGGACACCCTCATCGGTGAGCAGCGCCAGCGCCGACCCCACCGACTTCAGCGAGACACCGAACGTCCGCGCCGCAGGCAGGATCCCGGACCCGAGCGCATCGATCAGGTCCTGCATGCGCATGTTCCCGGCGCCGATGATCGCGTTCAGCGCGCCTGCTGCCGCACCGAAGTTCTGGGCGCCCTTGATCCCGGACCGCCACGCCGCACCGACCGCGGTCGCGGTCTGCTCCAGGTTCGCGCCGCCGACCGCGGCCAGGTCGGAGGCGGTTTTCAGCGCCCGCATCGCCTGCACGTTCTGCATGCCCAGCGATTTCAGGTGGAACAGGGCGTCAGCGAGCTGCTGCGGCGACTGCTCCGCGTAGGTGCCGAGTTTGAGCACCGACTTCGACAGCGAATCCACGCTTTTCTGCCCGGCACCTGCCTGCGTGTGGATCTTCTCCATCGACGCCTGGAAACTGACCGCCATCTTCACCGACTCCGCCCCGGCGACGACCGCACCGGCGGCCAGCGCGCCACCCGCCAGCGCGGCGGTCCGGCCCAGACGGCCCAGCATCCGCTCCGCCGACCCCGCCGACGCCCCAGCCGACCGGAAAGCATGAGAAGCACGGTCAACCCCGACCAGCTCGTACAGGACCCGCTGTACCGACGCCACCGCTGCCTCCCTTCGCTTCCTGTGCCTCGCGGTCTTCCTCTTCCAGCTGATAGAACGACATCCACTCGGTCAGCTCGGCACTGGAGATCCGGGCCAGCAGCTCAGCGACAGTGCAGCCCAGCTCCCGGGCTAGCCCGAAGACGAATCGCCGGCTGGGCCGGCTCCGGAGTTTCCCGCCAGCTCCTCCACGTCAGAATCGTTCATGCGGGCCAGCTCACCCGCGACCTCAAACAGCCGGTCCATCACCGCAGCGGACTTCTCACCCAGCACCCCGGCCTCACCGTCGGCGAACAGCCGCTGGCCATCATCATCGACCAGGCAGCGGACGACCAGCTTCGCGCGGATGTTCGCCAGGTCCCGGACGATGCCCTGTTTCCCGCGGTCCTTCATCACCGACGCCTCGAACGCGTCCCGTTCCTTGCCGGTCAGGCCACGCACCAGCACGGTGCCACCCCACTCGGGCACCTCAACCTCGCGGGTCTCGATATCGTCGGCCTTGAGAATGTCATCCCTGCTCAGACGCACAGCACGCTCTCCTTTTCTTACTTGAACCCGGCGGCTGACCACACACGGCCCTGTGTGAGGACACCGATCTGATGCTGCAGGGCGCGGGCACGCGCGAGCGTGGCGGCACCCGTGCCGCCGCTGGCGATCTGCGACCGCAGCGCCGCCAGCTCACTGCGCAGCGCAGCCTCATCGGTGGACACCACCTGCCGCACCCGCGCCACCCCGGCAGCCTCAGCGCGCACACCGGATACCGGGGCCGCGGCGGGCAGGGTGCCAAGGCCACGGCCGGTGATGTCCGCGGTGATCGAGCCGATGACCCGGTTCACCGCCACCCGGGACCGCAGGCCCAGCGGGCGCAGCGCCGGGAAGAAGAACGGGTGGGAGTCCTGCTGCACCCACACGTCATGGCCGAAGACGGGGTGCCTCCACCGGCTGTGCCCGGGCAGGCCCTCCATGTACTGCGGGAGCGCCTTCTCCCCCGATGGCATGCGCCGCGGGTCCACCAGGATCTGCACCGACGCGCCCTTGCCGACTGTTTTCACCCTCAGCCTGGTGGCTTTCGCCAGCCGCCGCCGCAGCCCCGCCGGGCCCGCGGTGCCCTTGACCGGGATGCCCAGCGCGGCCTGCCGCACCACCGGCACCAGCGGTGCCGCGGCAGCACGCAGCTCCCGGCGGAACGCCCTGGTGACCTGGCCGTCACCGGCGCGGCGCAGGTCCCGGCTGATCTGCCGCAGCTGGCCGCCGCCGCGCAGCGCGACGCTCATCAGGCGGGGACGGCCACGTTCTCGGCGGGCTCAGCGGTCACCGTGAACGTAAGCTCGGCGACGGCCACCGTGCCACCCAGCGCGGTCGGCTTCGACAGGGCGGCGACCTTGGCGGGGAAGATGTCCATCGTGTTCGCCGCCACATCCCCTTCGGGGAACTTGACCAGGTAGCCGGCGGTGTCACGGGGCAGCACCGACCGCACGTCGGACGCGTCGCCGGTCTCGGACAGGTAGATGCTCAGGGTCGGCCCGTCGCTTGTGATCAGGCCGGGCACTGTTGAGATGAACTTGGACTTCAGGTCCGGGGCGTCCACCGCGGCGGACGTGGTGCCCCAGTTCCCCGCCGCGGCGACCTCCGGGGTCAGGTCCACCCCGGCGTCGAGCTCGGCCCGGGTCGGGGTGAGATAGCTGGCCATGGTGGTCACCCAGTAGAAGTGGGTGACACCCTCGGGGATGTAGCGGACGGTCGCGCTGATCGGTGTCGCGCTCACTGCTTCGCCTCCTGGCTGTTCTTGCGCCCGTCACCCGCGGGCTAACTGTTCTCTCATCTGCCGGGCCGGGCCGGTTAGGGGACCCGCAGCACAGCCACCGTCACGGACGTGACCGCGTCGTAGGTGATGTGTGCCAGCCCGTCGCTTGGGTCCTTGTACAGGTCCAGGACCGGGATGTAGGCCACATCCCCGGCGGCCACCACCACCGCCCGGTCGGTGACCGCGAGGCCGTCCACGGTGCCCGGGGTGGCCAGCGTCACCGTGTGCGGCCCCGAATCGGCGTTGTCCACCACCAGGACCACACCGGACCCAGTCGCGCACTTGTCACCGCCAGCTGCCGCGGCGCCGAACGTGGCCGGCACCAGTCCGGTGTGGGGAACGACCTGCGTCGCCAGGGTCGCCATCGGTACTCCTTTTCAGGTTGCGTGGTAGAGTGGTGGCATGACAGATGAGAGCCAGGCCATGACGATCCGGCTGCCATCACCGCTGTACGAGCGGCTGCGCAAAGCCGCGTTCGGGCAGCACGTGCCGATGAGCCGCATCATCGTGGCCGCACTGGAAAAAGAACTCGGCGCGCGGGAAGGACGGCCATGACCACTAAGACCCGGTTCCCCGGCATCGGCGTCCGTGTCCGTAACGGAGCCGTCTGCAAGGACGAATGGCAGGGCAAGCGGCTCGGTGCCCTCGCCGGCGCTCACGCCGAACTGACCGGCGGCACACGCCCCCACAATATAGGCGCGGCCATCATCACAGCACCGCTGTCCCTCGGTGCCGGGCTGCTGATCGGCCTTACCCGCCGGACCGAGGCGTCAGCGTTCATCGTCTTCGCTGACGGGACACTGCATGAGCACAAGGTCCACGGCAAAAGTGCACTCGCTGCCGCTCAGCGCGACACAGTGAAGTTCAATGCCACCGCCTCAGCAGCACCAGCGCCGCAGGCCGCCACGCCAGTGCCATCTGACCAGTTCACCATCGCCGACCACGAGCGGGCACGGCGCGCCGGGCAGGCAGCGATGGAACGGGTGAATCAGCGGCCCGAGTAGGCGTCGCAGTCCACCGTGAACTCCACCAGCGCGGTGATCCCGTCCGTCCCCGGCACCTGCCGCAGCGACGACGCGCCCATCGTGGCCCGCATCACCGCACCACCCAGCGTCCGGTCCGCAGCGACCGCCGCCCCGCACGCCGCCACCAGCACGTAAACACGCACCCGGGCCGCGGTCAGCGCCGCCGCCGCGTCCCCGCCACTGTTGGTGGACATCGCCGCGCACCGGACCGAGAACTGTTCCCGGTCCCGGCCACCGCCCAGGCCTTCCGGTGTGTCCTGGCCTTCCACGGCCAGCTCATCCTGCTCGGTGCCGTACCAGCCGGCCACCACCACGTCGGCGGCCTGCGACCCGGTCACCACCGGGCCGTCCCGCACCGCCACCGGCGCCGCCAGGTCCGGGCTCAAGCGGAACGCTGCGAGGAGCCCGTCCACCGCGGCCGGGACCGCTGACGTCCAGGTCACGCGACCACCGGGCGGGGAGGCCCGCACCACTCCTTCACCTTGTTCGGCACCGTGAAGAACTCACCGGGATGCCGGTAATGCTCCTCCACGCCGATCACCCCCGACATGACGGTGCCGCGGCCCCGCTGGGTCTCCCACAGATGCTGGAGCATCACCAGCGCACCCCGCCGGTAGGTCACCGGCACCACCTGGTACCCGGCGATGAGGGTGACATCGGCCACGCCGTACACCCGCGGGCCGGCCATCACCTTCACCACCCCGGCCGCGCTGACCCGCATCTGCGACACGTCCCACGTCACCGACCCGTCCCATGACACCACCGATACCAGCGAGATCACCGGCACCGACCACAGCCGGAACCGGGAGGCGCCATACCCCAGCTCGACCTCCTCGGTCAGCTGCTGGCGGACGATCGTCTCATGCTTGTACTGCTCGAGCGCGCCGTTCACCCCGGCGACATAGGCGCGCAGCTCATCGTCGTCGCTGGTGTCCGCCGGGTCGATGTTCAGCTGCTGTTTCGCATCGGCGAGGGACACGATCGCGCACCACGGCGTCGGCTCAACATCGAATTCGAAATCGTAGACGGTGACCGGGCTGGCGGTGACGGCATGGCCGGTGTGCCGCCCGGCCATCGTGGTCTGGTAGGCGTACCGGTACTCGCCGGTGACCGTGGGCGGGTTCGTGACCGTGGGTGTGACGGTGGTGCCGTCCGGGAGGGTGATCGTCAGCGTGACGGTGGCCGCGTCCGCCAGCGCGCCAGTGTCATCGTAGACGTTCCACGCGACGGGGTAGACGCCGCCGAAACCGGTCACCACTGGCCTCCTTCCGCGTGTGCCACCGCCATCTGCGCGGCCTGCGTGCGAGCCGCCGCACCCACCGCCGCTTCCGCGTGTGCCACCGCCATCTGCGCGGCCTGGACGGTGCCGTAGACGGCGGGAGGCGCCACGGATGCCCCGGCGGCCAGCGCCACCCCCATAGCGAGATCACCGCCGGCACCCACACCCAGCACCGCCGCGGCCTCCAGTGCGGTGCCCACCGGCAGCGCGGCCCCGGTGACGGCTGCCAGGTTCGCGGCGGCCGACAGGCTGGCTGCCGCCGCAAGAACAGCGGCATCCGCGGTGACCGCGCGGGTGGCCGTGCCGGACAGTGCCACCGCAGCGGCGAGGCTGGCGTCCATCCCGCTGGGCGCGGTGACCGACGCCGACGCGGACAGGGCAGCGGTGACGGCGAGCGGCGCGGCGGCGGCAGCGGCCCGGGTGGCCGTGGCAGCGAGGGCCATAGCGGCGTCCAGTGCCGCGGCGGCAGATGTCTCCCGCTGGGCTGTGGCGGCAGCGGTGAACGTGACCGGGAGGCTGGCGTCAGCCCCAGCGGAACTGCTGACCGATGCCGACGCGGACAGGGTGAGACTGGCGCCCAGCGCCGCGCCCCCGGCGGCTCCCCGGGTGGCCGACGCTGACAGGGCCACCGCCGGCGCCAGCGCCGCGCCCGCGGTGGCTGCGCGGGTGGCCAGGGCCGACGCGGTGAACGTCCCGGTGACCGCCGCGCCCGCGCCGCTGCCGGACGCCGCCGACGCGGACAGGCCCAGGCTGGCGGCGAGGGCGGCATCGGCGGTGACAGCACCCGAGGTGGCACCGAGGATCTCGACGAACAGTTTCGTGTAGGTCCCGGACACGCCGGTCAGCCCGTAGCTGGTGGTCCCGGCTGAGCCCTGGTCGCCCCAGTCCGCGACATAGTAGGTCCAGTGGGTGCCCGAGTTCGCGTGCTGGCGGTCGTGGGCCACCGCGGGCGTCCACCCGTACCCGGACGGGCTGCCCGCGTTCCAGTCGAAACACGCGCCCACCACACACGAGTTCGCGCCCGAGCGGGTCAGGGCCGCGGTCAGCGCGGTGCTGACATCGGTGCCCGTGTTCCCCA
>OFHG01000864.1_pt1 | contig 11447 bp, 10 predicted proteins | sample 1521931 | NCBI WGS metagenome assembly OFHG01 (sample SAMEA2468438, study PRJEB22500) | soil metagenome | biome: Glassland; feature: Farmland; material: Clay | place: Australia | collected 2013-01-31 | depth 0.55 m
GTCATGCTGTGCTCGGACAACTACCTGAACCTGTCCAACCACCCGAAGGTCAAGCGGGCCGCGATCCAGGCGGTCCGGCAGTACGGCGCGGGCAGCGGCTCCGTCCGGCCCATCGCGGGGACCATGGACCTCCACGAGGAGCTGGAGCGGCGCATCGCGCGGTTCAAGCACCGCGAGGCCGCGCTCTTCTACATCAGCGGCTTCGCGACGAACTCCGGGCTCATCCCCCAGCTCGTCGGCGAAGGCGACACGATCATCACGGACGAGCTGAACCACGGCAGCATCATCGACGGCTGCCGCCTGACGAAGGCCCAGCGGCTCATCTACAAGCACCGCGACATGGGCGAGCTCGAGCGCACGCCCCAGGAGCCGGACAGGAGCTCGCGACGGATCCTCGTCATCTCGGACGGCGTTTTCTCCATGGCCGGCGACATCGCGCCGGTCGACCAGCTCGCGCAGGCCGCGCAGCCGTACGGCGCGATGGTCTACAGCGACGACAGCCACGGGGAGGGCGTCCTAGGAGAGGGGGGCCGCGGCGCCGCGAACCACTTCCACGTGGAGGACAAGGTCCACATCGAGATGGGCACCTTCTCGAAGGCCCTCGGCGTCGTCGGCGGCTACGCCGCCGGCTCGAACGACCTGCGGCTGTTCGCCCTGAACAAGTCCCGCACGTGGCTCCTGAGCGCGTCCCATCCGCCGGCAACGGTCGCCTCGTGCATCGCCGCGATCGACGTGCTCGAGACCGAGCCCAAGTGGGTCGAGCGCCTCTGGAAGAACACGCGCTACTTCAAGAAGGAGCTCGTCGGCATGGGCTTCGACATCGGGAAGAGCGAGACGCCGATCACCCCCGTGATGCTTGGCGAGTCCGCCACCGCGAAGAAGTTCTCGGACCGGCTGTACGAGGAGGGCGTCTTCGCCCTGCCGATCGTCTTCCCCATGGTGGCGAAGGACAAGGCCCGCATCCGGAACATCATCAACGCCGGGCTGACGCGGAAGGACCTGGACTTCGCCCTCGCGGCCTACGAGAAGATCGGGAAGGAGCTCCAGGTCATCCCCTAGACGTCGTCCCGCAGCTTCCGACGGTAGTAGCGGATGTCCGTGGTCTCGTAGCCCAGCTTGGCGAAGAGGCTCTGCGAGGCGACGTTGTCTCCTTCGATCAGCGCCGCGAAGATTCCCATCCCTTCCTTACGGAGCCCGCGTTCCGCCGCGGATACCAGCTTCTCCGCGAGGCCGCGGTGCCGGTACTCCGAGAGGACGGCCAAGCGGTTGATCCACCCCTTCCGCGTGTCGTGCGTCCCGAAGACCGTGCCGACGAGACGGGGCCCGTCGAAGGCCCCGAGGTAGACGTTCCGCGGGGAGCGGAGCTGGCGGGCCAGCTCCCTGCGGCCATCCCGCCCACGGGTCCGGGGGTGCAGGCCGCAGACCTCGAACACGTGGATGATCGCGTCGTAGTCGGCGAGCCGGAGACGCCGGATCGCGACGGGCATCCTCAGGCCCTCTGCTCGATGAGGTGCCTCGTCGGATGGACGAACAGCTCTCGCGCATCGGCCGCGAGGTATTCCTGGAGGAAGGGCGGCATGACCGCGAACTCCCGCAGCTTCGCGAGCGGCAGGAGCCGCATCCGGATGTGCGATTCCAGGGAGGGGATGTACCCCCCGGCATCCGGCGTGGGGAACTCCGAGGAGAGGTCGACGAGGAAGTAGAACCCGATCTCGTGGGTCTCGATCCCCTTGAGCGTGTAGAAGTTCTCGTGGACGTAGGCGAGCTTGTCCGCCTCGACGTTCAGGCCGGCCTCCTCGTAGACCTCGCGGGACATGCAGATCGCGAGGGTCTCCCCGAACTCGAGGTGGCCTCCCGGCAGGGCGTACTGCTTCCCGCCGCGCCCGTCGTCGCCTTCCTGCATGAGCACACGGTCGCCATGGATCAGAATCCCGCAAGCCCGCACGAGGAACTCCTTGCGAGGATCCGACTGTCCGAGCGCCATCGGCCCCGCGAACGCCCGCCGGAGATTTGAGCCCTTCCCTGCTCAGTACGCGTGGGACTCGGGCATGCGGACCCCGAGACGCTGGCAGAGCCGGGCGTGGTCCTCGTGGCTCGTCCACTCGACCCGCAGGTAGTCCGCGATCTCGCCGTCCGTCATGCCGAGGCGACGCGCCTCGCGCACGGCGACCTCGTAGGCCTCGACCTCCGTCGGACGGTCCACGTAGGCGTAGCGCCGGTCCCAGAGCTCCCGGCCCTCGTGCCACTGGCGGATGTGCGTGAGTTCGTGGAGGATGTCGAGCCAGAGGGTACGCGCGTCGCCCGTCCGCACGTACTCGAGCCCCGCGCAGACGTTCCCCTTCTCCGCGTCGATGTACATGTAGGCGTCCTCGGGGACGATCTCGAGCTTGCAGTCCCGCAGGACCTCGGTCCGCAGGCCGTCGGCGAACAGGGAGCGGAAGGCGTCCGAGCGCGAGAGGCCCGGGAACACGTCCAGGAGCGGGTACTTGCCCGCGCTCACCTTGCGGTTGACCGAGATTTCCGCCATGCCGGAGCGCCTCGAATCCTCCGCGGACGAAAAACGTTTCCATTGCGCTAGACGAGAAGAGAACAACGGTCAGGGTTCCAGGACTGCGCGGGACTTCGCCAGTCGGGTCCGAAGCTTGCCCAGGGCCGCGGCGGCCTCGAGGTCGGAAATCGTCCCGGCCAAGAGATCCGCGACGATCTGTATGGCCTCGGGCGGAAGCCTGAATTCTTCGTGAAGCTCGGGTGGCGTGAGCAAGGCGACCGGCCCTCGCGGCGCCGCGGTGGCCTGCTCGTCAAGCAGGGCCTCGAGCTGGGGGTTGTCGTGGACCGCTCGCATCCTGTCCTCCGTCGCCTTGTGGCCTTGCCAGGCCTCCATAGCTGGGTCCGAAACCGCGAGCCGGCGAAGCGACGTCTTGACCCAGTGCCCAAGGTCCACGGGTCGCAGCTCCGGTAGGTCGTGCTTCCGTCGGCACGCCCTCCAGGGGGTCCCACAGCGCGCTCTCGTTGGGCGGCTTGTCGCGCTGGAGTCCGCGTCGCAGGCTGCGGCGAGGGAAGAGGCAGTCATCCTCTCCCGCGGCCTTGCCGGGCACAGACTCCAACCCTCCATCGATAGCAAACCCGCGTCCACCGAGTCCCTATCGTCAACGAGGCTCCAATCAGAACACGGGAAAGGGCCCGCCGGGCGGCCGGCAGGCATGAGCGGGACAGATGCCACGGGTTCCGTAGAGACCTATCGAGGACGTCGGCCAGGGTTGCCGATGAGCACCAGCCGTGTGCCGACCACATGAGGAGACCGGATCCGAACGACGGCGAACCCTCGGGTCCTCGGCGCGGCCCCTACGATGGGGGTCCCGGCTTCGGAGCCTCCCGGGAGGAGCCTCCACTCCGGCGGTTTCTCCAGAGAATGAACCCGGCTGTCGCCGCGACGCCCGCGGCGAATCCAAGGCCACCGGTCACCAGTTCGAGAGGGAAGGCGCCCATGGAGGCGCCGCCGACTTGGATGCGAATCGAGCTGGTCGCGTTGGCGCCTCCGGAGTCCGTGATCGTCAGGACCACCGCGTAGCTCCCTGGCGATCCAAAGACATGGCTTGGATTCTGCACCGTCGAGATTGGGCTGTCGTCCCCGAAGTTCCACGAATAGGAGTACGGAGGCTCGCCTCCCTGTGCTGCTCCGGTGAAGCTCACGACAAGCGGCGAGGCTCCGGCCGTCGCGGTAGATTGGACGAGCGCCTGGAGCTGGATGGTGATGTTGAGGAACGCGTGGACGACCGCCCCGAGGGAGTCGGAAACGGTCAGCTCGGACAGAAAGGGCCCGTTCGTCGTGTACACGTGCGTGATGCTCGACAGATTGCCGCCTGTGCCTCCGTCCCCGAAACTCCATGCATAGGTGTAGGGAGGTGTTCCGCCGACGACCGAGGACGTGAAGTTGACCGGTTGCCCGAGGATGGCGGGATTCGGGCTCGCGGCCAGCGAAGGCGTCGCCAAGGGTACGTACACGCGCAAGACGGTGGAGGTATTGGCCGCGTGACCGGCGCTGTCGTTGACCCAGAGATGGACGGCGTAGTAGCCCGCGGCCAGGTAGGCGTGGACGGGGTTCGGGGAGGTGCTCGTGCCGCCATCTCCGAATGCCCAGCTGTAATTGAAAGGCGCGACTCCGCCCCGGAAGCCCGCGGAGAAGGTGACTACGGCCCCGGGGAGGGGCGAAACGGGCGCGGGCATCACTTCGAGACCTACGAACGGTGGCGCGGCGCACCACCCCCAGGTGTCGTTCTGGTTCCCGGCGGTCCCGAGTTGCTCGGTCCCCGCGAACAAGAGGATGCAGGAGTCCGCGGTGTCGTTAGCGATTGAACTCGCGAAGCGGGCCGCCGGGGCAGGACCGGAGGTGAGGTTCATCCAGGAACCTCCCGCAAAGGACCACGTGTCGTTCAGGAGAGGGAATGGAGGTCCCGCGTCGGGGTAGTACGTGGCTCCGCCGAAGAGGACCGCGGCGCCAGCCGCGACATCGTATGCCAGCGTCGTCGTCTCCCGCGGGGAGGGGGCCGGAGACGGGCGCAGGTTGGTCCATACTCCTCCAGAGAATGTCCACGTGTCTCCGAAGACCTCGTTGATCTGGAACCCGTAGCCCCCGAAGAGCAGGACATAACCATCGCGGGCGTCGTACGTCATCCCCATTCCGTAGCGTGGGCTCGGTTGTACGTACGAGGTGCTGTAGGGGCTCGCAATCTGGTTCCACACGCCGTGGCTGTAGTTCCACGTGCCGACGTTGCCGGAGCCCCCAAAGAGAAGGACATACCGATCCGCCGCGTCGTAGGTCATCCCGGCGCCCCACGTTGGTGCCGGCGCAGTCGCCGGGGAGAGCTTGGTCCACCGTCCGCCCCGGAAAGACCAAGTATCGTTGCAGTCCGCGGCATTTCCCTGACCGCAGGTACCAGCGGTGCCCCCACCGAAAGCCAGGACGTAGCTGTCAACCGGGTCGTAGGTCATCCCCATCCCGTACCGCGGTGTGGGCGGCACGCCCGCGGACGATGTGATGTTCACCCATCGGTCGTTGCTGAAGATCCATGTGTCGGGCGGTTGAATGTTCAATCTAGAGAAGCCGCCGAACAGCACGATATACCCGTCCAGGGCATCATAAGTCATCGAAGCCCAGGACACTTTCGCCGGCGCGGTCGCCGTTGTGAGGTTGGTCCACGACGGACTCGACGCCAGCGGCGAGACCGCCGAATTCGCCAGCTGACATGCGAGCGAACCCGAGCCGGATTCGCGACATTCCCATGGCTGGCCGTCGGCTGGTCCCGCTCCGCGACCCAGCGCCTGCGTCGCAAGATCGAGGCTGGCCGCATTTGAATCGTAGGCCGGTTCGATCAGACGGCTCGGGGCGGTGACGGATGCGGGCGGCCCACCGCGGGCGCTCATTGCTGTTGCTGCGACGCTCGAGAGGGCCACCGCGACTACGATGGCAGCCAGCAGGGGACGGCTGTCCATCCTCATACGAAATACGTGAATGGGACACTCGCCGCATACGGCTTTTGGTGCGTTGCGCGAAACAGGATACCTCGCGGCCCCACCGGTTGAGTTCTACCGAGCCGCCCCGGATGCGAAGCGAGAGAGGGGGCGGGGGCCCTTGCGGCTCCGGGCGAGTGAACTGGGCCCGGACACCTGCATGACATCCCGCGCGGTGCAGCCCAGATGCCGATTGCCCGGCTCTTATACTCTGGGGCCATCTCATGGCCGTCCCCAACCTTGCGGACGAGGGCATGACGCGAACGCCGCGCCCATCCCGTCAAGCAAGCAGTCTTCGAACGAAGGAAAGGGCCGGGCCACGAGGGCCCGGCATGAGGGGGACGAACGGGACAGGACTCGGAGCGCCTCCATGCAGGAGTCTGTCCTCTTCCCGTTTCCGGGCGTGGAAAAACGTTTCGGCGCCGCATGCTGTGTTGCATAACTCAGCTCGAAGCTTCGCCTTTGCAGGCGTGAGCCCCGTAGCGTCGCTGGCTTTCCGTGAGAAAGTCAAGGTCAGACCGATTTGTGCAACACCGCAGGCGCCGCATGAAGACTTAAGCGCTTGGACGAGGATGGGGATCGCGACCGCGAAGGGCCAGACATGACGGAGACGTCGGATGGGCCGACTCAGGGGCCGAGGGCGCTCCGAGGGGTGATCGGCGCCGTGTCCCTGGCCTCCGTGGTCGTCGTCGCGCTCGCGCTGGTCTACGTGCTCTCGCCCGGCGTCCGCGTGCCGCCTCCGCCGCCGGGGCCTCCCGTCGGCTTCCAGATCCCGGTCATCTCCGGCAACCAAAGCGCGGGATGGACCTACACCCTCCGCGCGCTCATTGTCTCGGCCTGGGAGGCGTCCGGACCGGTCGTATGGGGGGATCTGTGGATCGGCATCGAGTACACGGGGAACACGAGCTCGATCCCGTACCCCTATCCACCGGGGACGAGCGTGCGGGTGACGGACGCCCGGGGGATGACGATGGCCACCGAGAACCTCACCGTCGGCGTGTGGCAGGAGGGGCCCTACGTCCTCATCGAAACGGGGCAGGCGGTCGTCCTGCACGGGGCCATCCCTCCCGGCACGACGTACGTCCAGGGGAACGCGGGCGCGGCCTTCGTGGGCCCGACGATCGTCGTCCGGTACACGAACGGGGGCCGGCCGTTCACCCTCCTGTATCCGCTGCAGGGCGCGTGGGTCCAGCTCTGAAAGGGGCCCGAAGCGGGGGACCGTGGGCGCGGGGCGTCGCGCCGCTCCCCGGGTTCACTTCCGGCGCTTCGTCAGGGCGTCCACCTTGGCCTCCAGGCCGGAGAGGCGCACCTTGAGCTCCTTGTTCTCGTCCTTCAGCTTGTCGAGCTCGGCCTGCTGCTCCAGGCGCTTCGCGCCCTCGGCGTGCTTCGTGCGGATCTCGTTGATCCCGCGGCGGGCGTTCCTCCGGAGCGTGCCCAGGACGGACGTGTCCTCGACCTTCTCCAGCTCGCCGATGGCCTTCTTGTAGCCCAGCTCGACCATGCCCGCCACGGCCCCGAGCTTCGCGCGGTAGTTCGGGTCCTTCGTGAGGGCCGCGAGCTCGTCGAGGACGTCATCCCGCTTGCGCTCATGGAAGTAGCCGAGCTTCCCGAAGGCGGTCGCCGCGCCGAAGCGGCGAAGCTCTGGCTGCCCGTACTCCGTCCGCACCAGGAGCACATCGAATCCACGCTCGTCCCGCAGGTCGGCGAGCCCCCGCGTCGCGGCCCGGGAGATCTGCTCCCCCTGGGACGGACGGTCCATGCCCTTGACGAGGGCGTCGAAGGCGCCGTCGTGGCGGGTCTCCGCGATCGCCGTGGCCGCCGCCGCCATGGGCACGTACTTGCCGTCGCCCATGTACGCCTTCACGAGGGCCTTGAACGCAGCGTCGTCCTTGTGGAACTTGCCCAGCCCCTGGTAGATCCCGCGGCGCACGCGGCTGTCCTGGCCCTCGATGGACGCCAGGAGGACGTCGCGCGCCTTCGGCGTGCCGATCTCGCCGAGCGCCCGCGCCGCCGCGCGGCGGACGCCCCAGAACTTGTCCTTCGCCAGGGCCTTGCCGAGGGCCTCCGCCGCCAGATCGTCCCCGACGAACCGCCCGAGACCTTCACAGGCCTCCATGCGCCCCCACACGCCCTTCGCGTGCGCGAGCTGCCAGAGGAGCTCGTCCTTCTCCTTCTTGAACGTCAGCTTCTTCAGCAGCGTCCCGTCCGGGTCGAAGAGGACCATCCGGGGCCGCCGCGGCGCGGAGATCCGGAACGTCTGCTCCGCCCTCTCGACCTGCACGGTCTCCCGCCACGCGCGGTCGTCCGTCGCGAACTCCAGCGTCACCGGCATGGAGAAGAGGGGCACGCCGTCCTTGACCTCGTGCGTCTGCCTGACCTTGAGCTCGACCTGCCCCGCCTTGTCGTCCCACGACCACGAGACGTCGTACTCCGGGTGGCCGGCGCCGAGGAGCCATTCCTCGAAGAACCAGCCCAGGCTCTTCCCCGTCGCCTCCTCGAGGGCGACGCGGAAGTCCGTCGTCTCGACGTTCTGCATCGCGTGCCCCTTCACGTAGTGGCGGATCCCCTTCCACCACAGGTCGTCCCCGAGGACCGTCCGGAGCATGTGGAGGACGCCGCAGCCCTTGTTGTAGGTGTGCCCGTCCAGCATGTCCTCCGCGTCGACGAACTTGTGCGTGACGATGGGGCGCTTGTAGTCCTTCTCCGCCTCCTCGAAGTAGCCCTGGCGGACCTCGTCCAGGTGCACGATGAACTCGTCCGCGCCGTAGTGCTCCTCCCACCACAGGCACTCGAAGTAGTCCGCGAAGGACTCGTTGAGCCAGAGGTGGCCCCAGCTCTTGCAGGTGAGGTAGTCGCCGAACCACTGGTGGGCGAGCTCGTGGCTCAGCAGCGAGTCGGACGAGTAGTCGGGATACGCCTTCTCGTCCGTGAGGCAGTACTCGTACAGGATCGTGATCGACGTGTTCTCCATGCCGCCGAAGGTGAAGTCGGGGACGCACGCCTGGGCGTACTTGTCCCACGGGAACTTGAGGCCCGTCACGCGGCCGAAGAACTTCACCATGTCCGGGACGCGGGAGAAGCAGAGGTCGATGTACTTCCCGTAGCCCTTCGGCACGTACGCCTGCACGGGAACGCCGTCCGCGTCCCACTCCTTGCTGTCCCACTCCCCCACGACGAGCGCGACGAGGTAGTTCGGGTGGGGCTTGTCCTGGAGCCAGTGGTACGTCCGCGTGTGGTTCTTCTCGTCGTGCCTCTCCGAGGCCAGGTGGCCGTTCGCCACCGCCTTGTAGGTCTCCTTGACCGTGGCCACGATCTCCGTAGTGAACTTCTGGTTCGGGTAGTCGTAGGACGGGAACCAGGAGCGGTTGTCCATCTCCTCGCCCTGGGTCCAGACGATCCGCGGCTTGTCGGGATACGCCTTGTCCGGGGCGGGGAAGAACATGCCCTTCTTCGGCGACGCCGTGTAGCGGATGCGGAGCTCGAACGGTTCCCCGGCCTTGCGGGCCCGCGGCAGGTGGACGAGGAGCTGCTCGCCGTGGACCTCGAACTCCAGGGCCTTGCCCGAGTCGTCCTTCACGCCGCGGATGTCCAGTCCCTCCTGGTCGAAGGCGACTTCCTTGAGCCCGTCGTTGATCGCGGCGAGCCGGTGCGTCGCGGTGCCCGACACCGTCTTCGCCTCGTCGTCGATCGTGAGGTCCAGGCGCATGTGCTGCAGCTGGAACGTCCGTTCGGGGGGCCAGCGCTCGCGCGTGTCGGCCGGGGCGAAGACGTGATCGGAGAAAGCGCCCATCCGCTGTCCCTTGCAGGATTCGAGGAAGTCCGTCATGGTGAGACCTCTGAAGCCGCCTGGGGAACGGGGATGGCGGCGGGGTACTTACACATTCTCGCCCGACGGCGCGGCGCCTCCGGCGGCCGCAGGGCTTAAGGCCCGGAGCCCTTTCGCTCGGCCGTGGACACGGACCGGGGCCAGGACATCCAGGCGGCGTTCGAGCGGATCCACCGCCCGCTGCGGTGGCCCCTCGCCGACTACCGCCGGAGGAAGGTGGCCCGCGCCGGGTTCACCGGCTACCTCTTCTCCCGCGTCCGCGGCGACGCGGTGGCCGGCTTCGCCTACGGGTTCGCCCTGCGGCCCGACGCCCTGCCGGGGATCCGGGAGCCGCCCGAGGCCACGGTCTACGTCTTCGTGAGGCCCGCGGGGTCGGCCCTCCACCGCGACCTCGTCACCGCGCCGCGGAGCCCGGTGCGCCGCCTGGTGGCCGACAGCCGCACGCTGCCCCACCCGTTCGAGTTCCACGCGGAGGGCGACATCGTCGCGGTCCGCCACCGGCCGCTGGGGCGCCTGCCGCGGGAGCTCTTCGTCCTGAGCGCCGCGGACTTCTTCATGGTCACCCAGGGACCGCTCCAGACCGGGGGCTTCGTCCGCCGCGTCACCGCGGCCACGGAGCGCCGCGGGCCGTGACGGTCAGGCGCCCATCTCGATGGCCAGGGCGGGGGGCACGTGGGGGCGGTCGAGGACCTCGAAGACCTTAGACCAGTTGTCGCCCAGGTCCCGGGAGCACCGCAGGACCCCGAGGTCGACGAGGCTCTGCAGCCGGCGGCGGGTCCGGTTGGCGGGCCAGCGGAACCGGATCGCCATGTACTCGACCACGGACTGCTCGCGCGCGCCGCGGTCCGGGAACCGGACCTGGAGGGCCGCGGCGAGGATCGCGAGGTCCTCCCGGAGCTCCGCGTCATCCACGTCCATGAGCACGGACCACAGGCCTCGGATGCGGGACATGGTGCCGCGGAACCACCGCCCTCCCCCTGACCGTTGGCCGTGCAGGTAGCCTACAGCTACGCGGGCCGGCGGCCGGGAGCCGGGGAACCGGGCCCTCGCGCGGCAATCGTTTTATTGGCCTGGACGGATACGCGCCCCGTGTCCGTGGAGACGGAGCTTGTCCCGATCGAGAACCCGGAAGGCCTGAACGTCATCCTCGGGCAGACGCACTTCATCAAGACCGCGGAGGACGTCCACGAGGCCCTCGTGAACGCGGTCCCGGGCATCCGCTTCGGCGTCGCCTTCTGCGAGGCCTCCGGACCGTGCCTCGTCCGCGTGGAGGGGAACGACGAGGCGCTCCGGGCCCTCGCCGCGAAGAACGCGCTCGCGGTCGGGGCGGGGCACTTCTTCATCGTCTTCGTCAAGGAGGCGTTCCCGCTGAACCTCCTCCGCGCGCTGCGAGAGGTCCCCGAGGTCGTGAACCTGTACGCGGCCACGGCGAACCCGGTGGACGTGGTCGTGGCCAAGAACGACCGCGGCCGCGGCGTGCTCGGCGTGATCGACGGCGAGCGGGCCAAGGGCGTCGAGACCGCGGAGGACCGGCGGGAGCGGATGGCCTTCCTGCGGAAGATCGGGTACAAGCTGGGTTGACATGTGCCGCATCCTCGCGATCGTGAGCCGGAAGCCGATCCCGCCGGAGGTCCTCCTGTCGTTCCGCGCGCTCGCGGACACCGGGAAGGGGTTCCGCGACTTCGGTTGTCCGCAACCCAACCCGAAGACGGGCCACCCGGACGGCTGGGGCCTGGCGTGCGTCGGCGCGGAGGGCGAGTTCTACGCCCGGAGCCCGGTGAAGGCCACCGCGGACCCGAAGTTCGAGGACGCCGTGCGGCGCATGGGCCGCACCTGCAGCCCGCCCCTCCTCCTCCTGGCCCACCTGCGGTGGGCGGCGTTCAAGGACACCATCCAGGAGCCGTACTGCCATCCCTTCCGCCGCGAGGTGGACCATCACCCGATCTTCTTCGCCCTCAACGGGGAGATCGACGGCTTCCACCTCGACGCCGGGAAGACGGACGGACAGGTGATCTTCGAGCGCTTCACGGAGGCGCTGGGCCCCGAGATCCGCCCGCTCCCCGACGTCAAGCAGGTCCTGGCGAAGGCGAAGGAGGCCCTCGACGCGGAATAC